>Ga0172380_10003028_pt1 | contig 24196 bp, 27 predicted proteins | sample Leawe162metaG_FD_119747 | JGI IMG/M metagenome (GOLD analysis project Ga0172380, IMG submission 119747) | Leachate microbial communities from a municipal landfill in Southern Ontario, Canada - Leachate well 162 metaG | ecosystem: Engineered > Solid waste > Landfill > Unclassified | place...
CGGTCCAGCGCGATGATGTCGTTGAGGTCGGCAACCGCGATGGTCAGGCGATTTTGCTCGGCGTCGTAAGCCAGCGGCAGCAGTTTATGGCGCTTGGCGAGTTCATGGGAAACCAGGCGCAAGGCGGCCGGATCGATGATGGCATTGGACAGGTCGATCGACTTCTTGCCGAGCGATTCGCCCAGCGCGTCGCGCAACGTGGTCTCGGAAACGAACCCCAGGCTGACAAGCAATTTGCCGATCGGCTGGTTTGACTTCATTTGCTCCAGCAACGCGATGCGCAACTGGTCCTCGCTGATCACGCCTTGCGCAATCAGAAGCTGGCCGATCGGCTGCCTGGAAGGAGTCGGTGAATTCATACTGCCGCTATTCTCCGGCATCACGAGGATGCTGGCAACAGCAAGATAGGACTGGACAAACCCGAAACTAGTCCCTCCGAATCAAAATCGGGTACCAGGGATGCAGTTCTAGGGTTGCAGTTCCTTGAGCCGTGCCGCGACTTGCGCCTTGTCGAAACTGGACGGGCGGTTTGCCGCTGCGGCCAAGGCCAGATTGTAGTACTGCAGCGCAAGTTTGAACTGGTTCAGATGATCCAGGCTGACCGCCAGATTGAAGAGAGTATCCGCATTGTCAGGCTCGCCCCGGTAGGCTCTGAAGTAGGCCGCCTGCGCCTCGTTCCAGCGGCTCTGGCTGGCGTATAGCGTACCCAGAGCAAAGTTGATGGCGGGCAGGTCGGGCTGGGCAGCGAGCATCAAATTCAGGCGGGTCTCGGCCTGGAGCGGGTCGCTCTGGCCTCTCAAACCGATTAGACCCGCCTGTGCCAGCGCATCTTTGGGGTCGGCTTCGATGGATCGTGTGTAAAACTCCTCGGCGACGGCGGGCTGGCGCAGGCGCAAAGCGATGGCAGCCATGCCGTGCAGGGCGTCCAGATTGTTCGGATCGTTGCTCAATACCTGCGAGTACTCGCTCCTGGCAAGATCATAATTGCCGGCCTGGTAGGCAGCGTAGGCAGTGGTCAATGATGGATTGAGGATGATTTTGGCTGTTGTCACGCGAATTGGGCTGGCCGGTTCGTCGGCTGGTTCAGCCGCGACTGGGCGGGCAGCGGCAGCAGTCACTGCCGGTGGTGCTTTTGCATCGCCAGCCGCGGCCGGAGATGCTGCGGCGGTGGCCGGCGGAGTGTTCGCAGGCGACGCCGGCGCTGCAGCTTGCGGCGGTGGAAGTGGCGGACGGGCGATAGGTGGGCCGCCCAGGCCAAAAGTTCCCGCAGGCTGGAGTTGCAGCCAGAAATAAACCCCGATGCCTGCAGCGGCGATCAGGGTCAATAAACCGAGCACCAGGGCCATGCGCCGGTTGGGTGGTGCGGAGCGCCCCTGTTTGGCATCAAACAGGTTTTGGGCGGCCATGCGATCTTCGGCTTCGGCCTTCTGGGTCGCCGGAACGGTCGTCGTTTTGCTCGCGGGCGGATTAGCCGGGGCAGGGGGAGTCGGTATTGCCTCCACCTGCAGCGATTTCAACGATTTTTTGTCCTTGCCGGGCTGCTTGGCGGTCGCGGCATGGGCGATGAATTCCTCATCCAGCATGCCCAGATGGGGCGGTAGTTCCGGCAAGGTCGGCGGAACGGAGGGAGCGGGCGGCGGCGGGGGTGGAGGTGGGTCGTTGGCCATCAACGGCGACAACTCCAGGGAGAAGGCAGGTGCTGACGTTGTTGCATGTGGTGCGGTCTCCGCCGCAGCCGGGGGAGCAATGGCATTGCTGTCGACATCGTCCGCCTGATTCTGGCGCTTGGCTTGTTCCGCCTTGTTCAGCGCATCCATCAACAGGCTCACTGCGGATTGCCTCCGAAGTTGAATTCCTGGCGTTGCGGACCATGTTCGCCCTTGAAGAAGTTCTGTCCTGGCAACTTGTCACGATATTCACGGTAATCCATGTCCAGGCTCGCCTCCCGAACCACCACCGGGCGCAGGAAGACGACCAGTTCGGTCTTCGAACGCTTGTCGTCACGGTTGACAAACAAGTTGCCCAGCGTTGGGATGTTCCACAATCCCGGTATGACGGTTTCAGTATTGCCGAGGCTGTCCTCCATCAGGCCGCCCATGACCGCGATATTGCCGTTGCTGATGCGGATCACCGATTCCATCTCGCGCGTGCGGATCACGGGAATCTGGCTTGAGACGCCGGCCTTGGCCAGGTCCGGATTGGGGTCATTGACATAGGACACAATGCGGGAGACGCTCGGGCGGATATTCAGCAGCACCGTATCGTTTTCGCTGATTTGCGGCGTGACATTCATGACGAAACCCACCGGCACCGTGTTCAAGGTGGTGGTGTAGGTGGTCACGGAAGCGGTCTGGTTCGTGGTGGTATCCGCCTTGATCGTGAAATAGACGCTGTTGTCGATCACCTTGAGCACGGCAGTCTGATTGTTGATCACGGAAAGTTTTGGGCTCGAGAGCACCTTGACCGTGCCGAAGGTCTCGAGCAGTTTGATCGAACCGCTGAAGATGCCCAACCCCTTGACGGTGACGCTGTTTGAATTGGCCTCGCTCCCGACGGTACTGATTTCAATCCCCGTCAGCGGTTGCACCGGCCCCTTTTGCAGTAGCTTCAAGCCCGACCCGCCAATCGGCAGCATGCTCCAGTTGATGCCTTGCTGGTAGTCATTGCTCAGCAGCACTTCTGCGATGGTGGCTTCGATCAGGACCTGGCGGGTGGCCCGATACAACACCTGGTCGAGGAATTCCTGAATTTTTTCATGCTGGCGGCCGGTCGCACGTACGATAAGGACGCTGCTTTCCGGATTGATGATCACCGCGGCGGCCTCACGGAACGTAGTCCGGCGCACCACGGTGCTGCCTTCCTGCTGCAACGATGCGGGATTGGGGCTGCCGGCGATGTTCGCGGGCGTGTTGGCGGCGCCCTTGCCGGCAGGTTTGGCTTGCTGTGCCCCGGTACCGGTGGTGTTTTGCTGGTCGCTGTGCTCGACCACCGTTTCACTCGACCCTTCGGGCAGGATCTTGTCCGTCTCGCGCAAGATATCCTTGAGGTTCTTTTCCAGAGTTTCCCAGAAGCGATTCTTGGCAGCGTTGTCGATCTTGGTCAGGGAACTGTTGCCACTGCCTCCGGAACCCGTGCTACCCGCCGAGGCAATCTGTGTCGTGACGGTGGTGTTGCCACTGGTGTCGCGCGTCATGTTCACGTAATCGATTTTGTAGGTGCGCAAGAACGGCGAGTCGGGCATGACGGTCAGGTTCGGACCGTCGAATTCCCAGCGCATGTCGACCTGTTTGCTGATTCTGCCGAGTAATTGCTGCAGGGTCTGGTCGATGGCATTGAGCGTCACCACGCCCTGTATGCCGGGGTGGATGTCGACATTGATCTTGGCATCGCGGGCCAAGGCAAACAGAAGCTCATTGACCTTGACCTCATTGACCACCACGCTGAAGGTTTCATTCTTCGCGGCCGGCCTGGGCTTGGACAATGCGGCGGATTGCTGAACCGTCTGCGGAATATTGCGCGATGCTGCTGGCGGCAGATTCTCTGTGCGCAAATGCCCTGCAGAAGGCGGTTGAATGGGCACATTGCTGCAACCCGCAACCAACAGGACGGCAAAGAATGCTCGGCAAGCAACAAATGATTGTCGTACGATCATGACTGAATCGGATACGTCCCCACGCCCCTTATGGTCTCCTGTGGTGCCGTTTGGCGATTCTGTCGATGATAGCACGTAAGGCCTTGTCTCATGAGGGGATGGCTGTGCGAACTAGCGATCAGCGCAGGTGTTTCACCAGACGCGGGAAAGGGGAGAGCGCACGAAACGACGCGGGCAGTTGCTGAATCGCGCCGAGGGCCGCATCACGGGAAACATAGTCGCCATAGATGATGCCGACACGCTGCACGCCCTTGAAGTTGGTGACATAGATGCGCAATTGTTCGGCCCCGATCTGTTCCGTGGCGCGCGCCACAAAGCTCTCGATGGCATTGACCTGGCTGATGTCGGAACCCACCAGCTGGATAAACCAGTGGTCGTTGGCCGCGGTTTTCAGCCATAGCTGTCCCGCCTCATAGCGTGCGCGGCTTTGCACGCCCAGCTTGGCGACAGGATCCGCCATCTGGTCCGTCATCGTTCCGGACGGCTTGACGGGTAACCCTGCGGGTGTTGCAGCGGGGGCGAAAGGCTTGACCGCGGCAACCGGGTTGGCAGGTTTGGCAGGTGGATTGGGAGTCGTCTCAGATGCACGATGCGCCTGCGGAATCGTTCTGGCCGGTAGCGCTGGAGCGGAAACCTCGGGGAGTGCTGGTGTCGCTGCAGTGGGATTTTCGGGAACACGTGGTTCGCTGCTTCTCAAAAAGAATGCAGCAATACCTGCAATCGCCAGGAATACCGCAGCCAGACCCGCCCAGAGCCGCCAGCGGGTCGGACGGAAGTCGCCGAACTCGGCGTCGCGAATGGCGGCACGAATATGCCTGGGCGTGATCTGGTGGGTATTTTCGGCGAATGCAGCGAGCAAGGACTTGTCGGCAATGATATTGATGCGCCGGGTGAGCCCCATCGATGCGCCGGTGATCAGACGGATCGATGGATCGCTGAAAATTTTCGGGCCATGGTAACCGGCCGCGCGCATGCGAAAATCGATGTATCCGGAGATATCGTCGCGCACCATCGGTTCCAGGGCGAAATTGTGGGTGATCCGTTCCTTCAGTTGGCGCATGTCCGAACGCGCCAGAACCCCATTGAGTTCCGGCTGTCCGAACAGCACCAATTGCAGCAGCATGTGATGATTCGATTCGAGGTTGGACAGGAGGCGGATCTCTTCCAGGGTCTCGACCGGCATCGCATGCGCCTCGTCGATCAGCACCACGATCTGGTGTCCCTTGCTGTACAGCTCGATCAAGTGCTCCTGCAGAACCCTCAGGATTGCGTTGGCGCGGCCTGCCGGGGTCTCAATGGCGAGTTCATCGGCAATTGCATAGAGGATGTCTTCGCGCGACAGGGAGGGTGTGGCGAGATAGACCGTTTTGACATGCGCAGGCAGGCGCTCCATCAGAACCCGGCACAGCATGGTCTTGCCACTGCCGACTTCACCGCTGATCTTGACGATGCCTTCATCATGGGTGATGGCGTAGATCAGGGCATCCAGCGTGGCGCCGCGATTGGCGCCATCAAAAAAGAAGTCCGTGTTCGGGGTAATCCGGAAGGGTGCCTCGGACAATCCGTAGTGCTCAAGGTACATCAGTGATTTCCCTGGTTCTTCATACGTGCCAGCGTTTCAATGCGGCTGTAGAGCGTCGTGCGATTGATGCCGAGCAGTTTTGCCGCCTGGCTCAGATTGCCCTGGGTAAGGCGTTGTGCAGCTTCGATATAGGCTTCCTCCCAATGGTGCAGCGTGTCGTCGAGGCTGAAATGACCCTGTCGCTGCAGATGCTGTTGCGCAGTGGCGATCAGTTCGCTCGGATCGTCGCTCAACAGGATGCCTTGCGACTGCTCTGTGGACGGACTGTCCAGCTCGGACTCCAACTCGGTCAATGATACTGCGTGAGCAGGATATTTGGTGCTCAGGCGAATCACGATATTGCGCAATTCGCGCACATTGCCGGGGAACGGGTAGTTCATCCAGCGCTGTGCCGCTGCATCTGTCAAGACAAACGGCGCCTGCCCGGCCTGTTGTGCATACAGGATCCGGAAATGATCGAGCAGCAGTTGCTTGTCCTGCCCCATCTCGCGCAACGGGGGCACGCTGATGGAAAACACGCTGAGCCGGTGGTACAGGTCCGCGCGGAAACGTCCCTGGCGAATTTCCTGACGCAGATCGCGATTGGTTGCCGTGATGACACGGGCATGGGAAATGCGCGACTGGGTTTCGCCGACGCGCTGGAACTCGCCGTTCTCGAGAACGCGCAACAGTTTCGGTTGCAGTTCGAGCGGTAATTCGCCGATTTCATCGAGAAACAGCGTACCGTTGCCGGCATCCTCGAAATAGCCGGATTTGTTGGCAGCCGCGCCGGTGAAGGCGCCTTTGGCATACCCAAACAGGGTCGGCTCAACCAGGGTGGGGGCAATCGCCGCGCAATTGAGCGCGAAAAAGGGCAGATTTCTTCTCTCGGTCTGGCGGTGCAAGCAGCAATGGGCGACGATTTCCTTGCCGCTGCCAGACTCGCCTTCGATCAGGACCGGAAACGGCGAGCCGCCGTACTGCCGGGTTTGCTCGCGCAATTTCATGATCGCCAGGCTCTCTCCGATCAAATCGCAGGTACTGGTATGTGTCGTGGCAGCCTGTGCGGCGTCCTCTGCGGCGCCGAAGGCCAATACCTTGAACAAAATCTGCCGGAGTATTTCCGGATCGGCGGGTTTGGCGACAAATTCCACAGCACCCAGGGCGCGCGCATGCCGTCCATGCTTCTCCTCGTTCTGTCCGGACAGCACCACGATCTTCATGCTCGGCGAGTGCGCCAGCAAATCCGAGATCAAGGCGAATCCCTCATCCGGACGATGTGGCAAGGGCGGCAGGCCAAGATCGATCAGGGCAGCCTGGGGCGGGGCAGATTTGCGCAGACGTTCAACGCACTCACTGCGGGAGGAAGCAACGGATACATCAAAATCCCTGCTGAGAAAATAGCTCAGCGTATCGGTAATCAAGGCATCGTCGTCGACGATCAACAACAAAGGTTTGCGTGCTGTTTCGCTCATGTTCTCCGCGGCATGGGATGCCAAAGCGCTGGCGCATCTGAGTGCATAGTGTGACATAAATCACCCCGGGATAAATGCGGCCATCTGTTAGAATCCAGGCGTATTTTTCACTATTGGAATGAATCTGTGGCATCCGCAACGACACCGTCCGACGACTGTCTGGTCAGAATCAGCAAAGTCAGCTTTGCTTACGACCAGCGCCCGGTTCTCACGGATATCAACATGGAGATTCCGCGCGGCAAGATCGTGGCGATCATGGGCAGCAGCGGTTGCGGCAAAACCACAACCCTGCGTCTGATCGGCGGCCAGCTCAAGCCAACCAGCGGCGAGGTGCGCGTTAATGGGCAAGTGGTGCATGCGCTGGACAGCGGCGGTCTCTACAAAATGCGCCGGCAAATGGGTATGCTGTTCCAGTTCGGCGCCCTATTTACCGATCTGTCGGTGTTTGACAACGTCGCCTTCCAGATGCGCGAACACACCGACCTGCCCGAAGACTTGATCAATGATCTGGTCATGATGAAATTACATGCCGTCGGGCTGCGCGGCGCCCATAACCTCATGCCTTCCGAGCTTTCCGGCGGCATGGCGCGACGTGTCGCCCTGGCCCGCGCAGTCGCCCTGGATCCGATGCTGATCATGTACGACGAGCCATTTGCCGGACTCGATCCGATTTCGCTGTCCATCATCGGTGACCTGATTCGCAGCCTTAACACGGCGCTCGGCGCCAGTTCCATCATCGTTACCCATGATGTCCAGGAATCGCTGAAAATTGTCGATTACGTCTATTTCGTCTCCGCCGGCAAAATTGTTGCCCAGGGTACCGCCGAAGAAATCAAGGCATCCCAAACGCCTTACGTGCACCAGTTCGTCTGGGGAGAGGCCGACGGCCCCGTGCCTTTTCACTACCCGGCGCCGGTGTACGGGGAACAGATTATGACGCAGGCAGGTCATGCCTAATCCTTCCAAGTCGCCCCCGTTCGCCGACAAGCTGGTGCAATTCCTGACCCGGCTTGGCCACAATTTCACCAGCCGCATCTGGCGCCTGGGTTTTGCCAGCCGCTTTTTCCTGGCCATTCTGCTGCTTTCGGGCACGGCCTTGAGGCGGTTTCATCTCACCATTCGTGAGATTTATTTCACTGGCGTACTGAGCCTGATCATCATCCTGGTATCCGGTCTGTTCGTCGGCATGGTGCTTGGTTTACAGGGCTACGATACGTTGCAGCGTTACGGTTCCAGCGAAGCGCTCGGGGTTCTGGTGTCGCTGTCGCTGGTGCGCGAGTTGGGCCCGGTGGTGTCCGCCCTGCTCTTTGCCAGCCGCGCCGGTTCGGCAATCACCGCGGAAATCGGCCTGATGAAGGCGACCGAGCAGTTATCCGCAATGGAGATGATGGCGGTCAATCCGATCGCCCGCGTCGTGGCGCCGCGCTTCTGGGCCGGCGTGGTTTCGATGCCCTTGCTGGCAGCGCTGTTTTCGGCAATGGGTATATTCGGCGGTTACCTGGTCGGCGTCCAGTTGATCGGGGTCGATGAAGGTTCTTTCTGGTCGCAGATGCAGGCTTCGGTCGACTTTCGCGAGGATATTGTCAACGGCATCATCAAGAGCTGCGTTTTTGGCATAATCATCAGCTGGATTGCCGTGTTCGAAGGTTATGATGCCGAGCCGACCGCGGAAGGCGTTTCCGGCGCCACCACGCGCACCGTGGTGACTTCGTCGCTGGCAGTGCTTGCAGCCGATTTTGTACTGACCGCATTCATGTTCCGGGGGGCTTAATGAACCGTGCAACACTCGACCTGTGGGTCGGAATTTTTGTCACCATCGGCCTGGGCTCGCTGCTGTTTCTCGCGCTCAAGGTCGGCAATCTGGCTTCCAACAACGTTGGTGAAACCTATCGGCTGGAGGCCAAGTTTGATAACATCGGCGGCCTTAAAGTGCGCGGAGCAGTCAAGAGCGCCGGCGTAGTGGTCGGGCGGGTGACTCAAATTCAGCTTGATCCGGAGGCCTTTGTCGCGGTCGTCAACATGCATATCGACCACCGCTACAAATTTCCCCGCGATACTTTTGCCACCATCAATACTTCCGGTTTGCTCGGGGAGCAATATGTCGGCCTCGAAGTCGGCGGCGACACCCAGATGCTCAAGGATGGCGACCTGGTGAAGAAAACCCAGTCGGCGGTCGTGCTGGAAAAGCTCATTAGCCAGTTCATGTTCAACAAGGCCAGTGAAGATACCGGTGGCGGCAAAAAGTGATGCGGGACGACGCAACAAAAAGGACTGATTCGTGAGCAGAGTCTATTTGGAAGTTTTTCGCAATCTGGCCGGCCTGGCGATTGCCGGCGCCATGCTCGGGCTCCTCGGCGGCTGCGCCTCTACGGGCGTTGCCAAAGACCCACTGGAAGGCTACAACCGCGCCATGTTCGCCTTCAACGACGGGATTGATCGCGCCATCCTCCGGCCCGTCGCACAGGGTTATGCCGATGTCGTTCCTGCGACCTTGCGCACCGGCGTATCGAATTTTTACGGCAATATCGCCGATGTTTTCATCGCCGTGAACAATCTGTTACAGGGCAAGCTGCCCGAAGCGGCAGGCGATGTCGGCAGGGTGGCGGTAAATACAACCATGGGATTGCTGGGTGTGATTGATTTCGCCAGCGATTTCGGGCTGGAGAAACATGATGAGGATTTCGGCCAGACTTTTGGCCGCTGGGGCGTTGGCGACGGACCTTACGTCATGTTGCCGATTCTCGGACCGCGCACAATGCGCGATGCCTTCGCCCAAATTCTCGATTCAAAGACTGACCCGGTGATTCAGTTGGACGATGTCCCGGTTCGCAATTCACTGGTGGTGATGCGCGCCATCAGCGACAGATCCGAATATCTGGCCGCCGACAAGATTGTCCAGGAGGCGGCCCTCGACCGCTACGCCTATATCCGCGATGCCTACCTGCAGCGCCGCCGCTACAGGGTTTATGACGGCAATCCGCCGCGCGTGCTGGATGATGGCGCGCAGCTCGAGACGCCAAGCAAGTATGCTGCCCTGCAAGCGGGCATGGATTCCCCCAACAAGCCTTAAGAAGGAACTCGCATGAAATTGTCTGTTTTGCTGATGACCTGTTTTGCCCTGCTGATGCCTGCCGTAGCCGGGGCGCAACAACCGCCGGCCAACCCGCCGGCCAACCTTGCACCCGACCAGTTGATCAAGAACGTCTCCAACGAAGTGCTGGAAATTGTGCGCAAGGACAAGGACATCCAGGCCGGCAACAACAGGAAAATACTCGATCTGGTCGAGACCAAGGTCCTGCCGCATTTCAATTTTACGCACATGACCCAGCTTGCCCTGGCACGTGACTGGCGTGTCGCGAATCCGGCGCAACAGAAAACCCTGACCGACGAGTTCCGCACGCTGCTGGTACGGACTTACTCGAAAGCCTTGACCGAGTACAAGAACCAGGTCATTGAATTCAAGCCTTTTTCGCTCAAGAACGGCGAAACCGATGTGAAAGTGCGCACGCAGATCGTCCAGTCCGGCGCCAAGCCGATCTCCCTCGACTATTACCTTGAAATGCTGCCGCAGGGCTGGAAGGTCTACGACATCGAAGTCAGCGGCATCAGCCTGGTCACCAATTATCGCGACACATTCGCCAGCGAAGTGCGCAACAACGGCATCGACGGCCTGATCGCGATGCTGCAAACAAAAAATCGCAGCCTGGAGCCCAAGTGATCCATGTTGCCGGTGACCGGGTCGAAGTGTCCGGTGCCATGATCCTGTCGGAAGCGAGCAAACTGCTGGCTGAAGGAAGTGCAACGCTGGCCAGCGCCGAAACGCTCTTCGACCTCAGTGCAGTGACCGATGTTGACTCCTCCTCCATCGCCGTGATTTTCGGCTGGCTACGCGCCGCGCAGCAGCAGGGCAAGGCGATTCGCATTGCCCATCCGCCGCAAGAGCTGTTAAGCCTCTCGTCCGTCTACGGCGTGACCGAGCTACTGCCGCTCGCAGCCTGACGCGCCCGGCAGGCGCAGACAATTGCCGATGATTCCCGCTATCCGAGTTCGGCAGGTGACCAAGCGTTTCGGTTCGGTACAAGCCCTTGCGGGCATCGACCTCGACGTCGAACAAGGTGAATTCTTTGGTCTGCTCGGCCCCAACGGCGCTGGCAAAACCACCCTGATCTCCGCCCTGGCGGGCTTGGTACGCCTGGATAGCGGGCAGATCGCCATTACCGGCCACGATGTGATCAAAGACTATCGCCAGGCGCGACGCCAACTCGGGGTGGTGCCGCAGGAATTGGTGTTCGATCCATTTTTCACTGTGCGCGAAACGCTCGATTTCCAGTGCGGTTATTTTGGCATCGGCAAAAGCCGGGAGCGGGATGCATGGATCGACGAGATTCTCGAGAACCTTGATTTGAGTTCAAAGGCCAACGCCAACATGCGCTCGCTTTCAGGAGGCATGAAACGCCGCGTGCTGGTGGCGCAAGCCCTGGCTCATCGCCCACCGGTGATCGTGCTCGACGAACCCACCGCCGGCGTCGATGTCGAGTTGCGCCAGACGCTCTGGCAATTCATCCGCCGTCTCAATCGCGATGGCCATACCGTCGTTCTCACCACGCATTATCTCGAGGAAGCCGAAAGCCTCTGTTCGCGTATCGCCATGCTTAAGGCCGGCCGCGTGGTTGCGCTGGATACGACAGTCAGCCTGCTGCAGCGCTTCTCGGCGCATACCTTACGGTTGCGCCTGACCCCAGGCGCTGCACTGCCTGCGGCGCTGGCGCAACGCGCCGAGATCAAGGATTCCGTTTGTTCGATTGCTTTCGATCACTTTGCCGAGATCGAGCCTTTATTGGCCGAGTTGCGCACCAGCGGTTGCGGCCTGAATGAACTCGAAATCGGCCAGCCCGACCTGGAAGAAGTATTCGTCCGGGTCATGCATGAACGGGGCGAGACGCGATGACCGGCTTCTCCGCCTTGCTCTACAAGGAAGTGCTGCGCTTCTGGAAGGTCGGCTTTCAAACCGTCGCGGCCCCGGTCATCACGGCCTTGCTGTATCTGCTGATTTTTTCACATGTCCTGGAAGCGCATGTGCAGGTGTATGAGAATGTAAGCTACACGGCCTTCCTGATACCGGGACTGGTGATGATGTCGATGCTGCAAAATGCCTTTGCCAATTCGTCTTCTTCGCTGATCCAGTCCAAGGTCACGGGCAGTATCATTTTCGTGCTGCTGCCGCCGATTTCATACCAGGCGTTCTACCTCGCCTATGTCCTGGCGGCGGTGATACGCGGCATATCGGTCGGAATCGGCGTACTGTTGGCCACCCTGTGGTTTGCCCATCTGGATTGCCGCGAACCGCTCTGGATTATCATTTTCGCCCTGCTCGGTGGAGGCATCATGGGCAGCCTGGGAGTGATCGGCGGCATCTGGGCAGACAAGTTCGACCAGTTGGCGGCCTTTCAGAATTTCATCATCATGCCGCTGACATTTCTATCCGGCGTGTTCTATTCGATTCATTCCCTGCCACCCTTCTGGCAACAGGTGTCGCACTGGAACCCGATTTTTTACATGATCGACGGCTTTCGCTACGGCTTTTTCGGGGTTGCCGATGTTTCCCCGTGGCTAAGTTTTGGCATCGTCGGCCTATGCTTCGTGCTGCTGTCCGCACTGACGCTGGCCATGCTGAAGCGCGGTTACAAATTGAGGGCTTGAGGAAGAAATCACCATGTTGGATCCCAAACAAATTGAGCAATGGATAGCCGCCGGCATGGTCTGTGCGCATCTCTCGATCGAGGGCGATGGGCAGCACTTTGCCGCCCTCATCGTCAGCGCCGAATTTGCCGGTCTGAATCGCGTCAAGCGCCAGCAGCGCGTCTACGCTCTGATCCGCGACAAGCTCGATTCGGGCGAGCTGCACGCCTTGTCGATGCAAACCCTGACGCCCGAAGAGTGGCAAGACAGGCAAGCCCATGGATAAACTCCTGATCGAAGGCGGTGTGCCGCTCAGGGGCGAAGCTGCGATTTCCGGCGCCAAGAACGCCGCACTGCCGCTCCTGTGCGCAGCGTTGCTGGCGCGCGAACCCTTGACCCTGACCAATGTGCCCAAACTCAACGATGTCGGCACCATGCTCAAGCTGCTGGCGCAGATGGGCGTCAAAGTCAGCCGCGACGGGGCCACAGTCACGCTGGACGCGGCCGAACTCAACAACCCTGTGGCGCCCTACGAGCTGGTCAAGACCATGCGCGCCTCGGTTCTGGTGCTGGGGCCGCTGACCGCCCGCGCCGGCGAAGCCAGAGTGTCCCTGCCGGGTGGTTGCGCCATCGGCGCACGTCCGGTCGATCAGCACATCAAGGGGCTGACGGCAATGGGCGCGGAGGTCGGCGTCGAACATGGCTATGTCCATGCCAAGGTGGCGCGCCTCAAGGGAGCGCACTTGTTCACCGACATGGTGACTGTGACCGGCACCGAGAACCTCATGATGGCCGCCTGCCTGGCCGATGGCGAGACGGTGATCGAGAATGCCGCACGTGAACCGGAGGTGGTCGACCTGGCCAATTGCCTGGTCAGCATGGGTGCGCAGATTTCCGGCGCCGGCAGCGATGTGATCCGCATCCGCGGCGTCGACCGGCTGCACGGCGCAACGCATCGCATCATGCCCGACCGCATCGAGACCGGCACCTATCTTTGCGCCGCCGCTGCCAGCGGCGGTGAGGTGCGCCTGACCGGCACCTCGACGAGTTACCTTGATGCCGTCATCGACAAGCTCATGGATGCCGGCTGCGAGATCCAGGGCGAACGCGACGCAATCAATCTCAAGGCGCCGCAACAACTGCAGGCGGTGAGTCTGCGCACCTCGCCCTACCCGGCATTCCCGACCGACATGCAGGCCCAGTTCATGGCCTTGAACACCATTGCCGATGGCACTGCGATCATCCGCGAAACCATCTTCGAGAATCGCTTCATGCACGCTGTTGAACTGATAAGACTCGGCGCGGACATCAAGATCGACGGCAACACCGCCGTGGTCAGGGGAGTCGCCAAGCTCGAAGGCGCCACGGTGATGGCCACCGATCTGCGCGCCTCGGCCAGCCTGGTCATCGCCGGGCTGGTGGCTCAGGGCGAAACGTTGATCGAACGCATCTACCACCTGGATCGCGGTTATGAGCAGCTGGAGCAGAAACTGCTCGCGCTCGGCGCCAGAGTGCGGCGGGTCAAATAACCGCAGCGAGCGGCTGCGCTAGAATCCTGTTTTAACCTACGGACCATCCCTTGAACGGCATAACCATCGCCCTGTCGAAGGGCCGCATCTTCGAGGAAACCCTGCCCTTGCTGGCAGCGGCGGGCATCGTGCCGAGCGAAAACCCGGAGTCCTCGCGCAAGCTCATCATCGCCACCAACCGCAATGAGGTGCGCGTCGTGATCGTGCGCGCTTCCGATGTGCCGACCTATGTGCAGTACGGCGCTGCCGATCTTGGCATCGCCGGCAAGGATGTGCTGCTCGAGCATGGCGGCATGGGCTTGTATCAGCCGCTGGATTTGCAGATCGCCAAATGCCGTATGTGTGTTGCGGTTCCGGCGGGCTTCGATTATGCAGCCGCAGTCCGCAGCGGCGCGCGCTTGCGCGTGGCGACCAAGTACATCAATACGGCACGCGAGCATTTCGCCACCAAGAGTGTCCATGTCGATCTGATCAAGCTCTACGGCTCGATGGAACTGGCGCCGCTGGTCGGTCTGGCCGATGCGATCGTCGATCTGGTATCGAGCGGCAGCACCCTCAAGGCCAACAACCTGGTTGCGGTCGAGGACATCATGCCGATTTCATCGCGTCTGGTCGTGAATCAGGCGGCACTCAAAATGAAGCGCGAGGTGCTGCAGCCGCTGATCGAGGCCTTTGCGGAAGCAATCAATATGGCGGAAGCAAGCAATATTGCTGGAGCGATTCAATGAGCTGGCTCAAGCTGCGGCGCTGGTCCACCCGCGACGAGGACTTTCTGGCCAGGCTGGATGCACTGTTGGCCTTCGAGAGCGCCACCGACGCCGGCATCGAGTCCGCCGTCGCTGAAATTCTTGCCAACGTGCGCACCCTGGGTGACACCGCAGTCATCGATTACACACGGCGTTTCGATCGTCTGCGGGTCGAGGCCATGACCGAACTGGAATTGTCCCCGGCAGAGCTCTCTGCCGCCTACAAGCACTTGCCGGAGGAACAGCGCCAGGCCCTGGAACAGGCGGCCGAGCGCATCCGCAGCTATCACCAGCGGCAACTGGTCGAATCGTGGGAATACACGGAAGCCGACGGCACCCGGCTCGGGCAAAAGATTACTGCGCTCGATCGGGTCGGACTGTATGTGCCGGGCGGCAAGGCCGCCTATCCCTCATCGGTGCTGATGAACGCGCTGCCGGCCAAGGTCGCCGGCGTCAGGGAAATGATCATGGTGGTGCCGACGCCGAATGGCGAGCGGAACCTGCTTGTGCTCGCCGCAGCCCATCTGGCCGGTGTCGATCGGGTATTCAGCATCGGCGGTGCGCAGGCGATTGGCGCATTGGCCTACGGCACGCAAACCATACCGCAGGTGGACAAGATCGTCGGTCCCGGCAACGCCTACGTCGCCGCCGCCAAGCGCCGCGTCTTCGGCGTGGTCGGCATCGACATGATTGCCGGTCCTTCGGAAGTGCTGGTGATTGCCGACGCCAGCGCCAATCCGGACTGGGTCGCGATGGACTTGTTTGCCCAGGCCGAGCACGACGAACTGGCGCAATCGATTTTGCTCTGCCCGGATGCCGCTTTCATCGACAAGGTCGAAGCCAGCATGGCCAAACTGTTGCCGACCATGCCGCGGGGGAAAGTCATTGCGGCCTCGCTCACCGGCCGCGGTGCGCTGATCGAGGTCGCCAGCCTGGATGAGGCCTGCACCCTGGCCAATCGCATCGCACCGGAACACCTGGAACTCGCGGTAGTCGAGCCACGCCTGCTGCTGGACCGGATTCGCCATGCCGGCGCCATCTTCATCGGGCACCATGCCAGCGAATCGCTCGGTGATTACTGCGCCGGTCCCAATCACGTGCTGCCCACCTCGCGTAGCGCACGTTTCTCCAGTCCGCTGGGCGTGTACGATTTCCAGAAGCGCAGCAGCCTGATCGATGTATCCGAGGCGGGCGCCCAGACGCTCGGCCCCATTGCCGTGACGCTGGCGCTGGGCGAGGGGCTCAACGCCCATGCGCAAGCGGCGAAGTTTCGCTTGAAGAGCCAGAATTGACTGAACTCCTGCTCAACCCGGAAATCTGGATTGCTTTCCTCACGCTGACGGCGCTGGAACTCGTTCTCGGCATCGACAACATCATCTTCATCGCCATCCTGGTTGACAAACTGCCGCGCGCAATGCGGGAGGTTGCCCGGCGGCTTGGCCTGTTCCTGGCGATGTTCATGCGCATTGGATTGCTGCTGTTGCTCTCCTGGATCGTCGGGCTCACCGAGCCAGTACTCACGCTGCTGGGACACGGCGTATCGGGACGCGACCTGATCCTGATCGGCGGCGGCCTGTTCCTGATCTGGAAAAGCACGGGCGAAGTCCATCAACTGCTTGAAGGCGAAGAAGGCGAGGCTTCCAGCAAGGTGGCCTCGAGCTTCACCGGCGTCATCCTGCAGATCATGGTGATCGACATCGTATTCTCGCTCGATTCGATCATCACCGCCGTCGGCATGGTCAGCGAAGTGGCGGTGATGATCGCCGCAGTGATCGCTTCAGTGGGACTGATGATGCTGTTTGCCGGGAGCATCGGCCGCTTCGTCTCCGACCACCCGACCATCAAGATGCTGGCGCTGTCCTTCCTCGTCGTCATCGGTGTGGTGCTGATTGCCGATGGCTTCGGCCATCATGTGCCGAAAGGCTACATCTACTTTGCCATGGCTTTTTCGGTCGGGGTCGAAACGCTCAACATCCGCATGCGCAAGAAAGCCCCGAAGCCCGTCGAACTGCGCGAACCGTATACCCGCGAATAAGACTGATCGGTAGTCTTGCTGTGAGCAGACCAAAGGCGGGACCGCCGCCTCATGCGCTCCCACCCTTGGCCCACCTTATTGGGTGCCGGCTGACAGTCGGCCAAGACCGGTCACCCAAGTTCAATCTTTTTACCGACCACTCGCGGAACGCGGCAGCAACAATAGGACACTGCCCAGGGGCGCGAGCAGCACGCCGAATATTATGCCCCCGCCATTGCCTGCTGCACCACCGCGCTGGCAGCCTCGAGAGTCTGAGCGTCTGCCAGTTCGGGACGGCCCGTCCCATACGGCGGCATTGGCGCGTACTCCAAGAGCAGTTCGATGACACGCCCCATGCCGTCCCCAGCCAAAAGCCCCGCAACAGTGATACCGAAATCGATACCCGCTGTGATACCGCCACCGGTCATCCGATTACGGTCGACACAGATGCGCTCGTCGCTGGGCTCGGCACCGAATTGGCTCAGGGCTTCGCGAGCACTCCAGTGCGTCGCCGCACGGTAGCCTCGCAGCAATCCAGCCGCCCCAAGCAGCAGAGAACCTGTGCAGACGCTGCACACCCAGCGAGCGCGTGAACCGCGATCGGCGAGAAAGGCTAATGCAGCAGTATCTTTCAGCAGGTCCAATGTGGGCTTCGCACCACCGCCGACAAAGACAACGTCAGGATCGGTCCAGGCATCCTCGAAGCTGTTCGTTGCTTCTACGCTAAGGCCGCAGTCCGTGGTCACTGCGCCGGATCGATGCCAGGCATACTGAACTTCGTAGCCGGGTAAAAAGCTCCACGCCTGTAAAGGACCAACCATGTCTAGCAGGGTCATACCTGGATATACCAAAGCCAACACTTTCATAGCGCGTCCCCTTCAATGAAAACAACAAACATATTACTGTCCTGTCGAGTGAGAGTCCATGATCAATGGTGGTAGCCAAGCCCAACCAGATGCAGAAGTCAGGCGACTATTGCCCTTGAGTCTTCACTAAAAATCATCAGACCAATCTTATTCTTGTTCTGCCAGGGTAGGCCGATCACTCGCTTACTCTGCGACTTTTGCCGACAGGAACAGCAGCAGCGGGTTATCCGGCGATGCCTCAAAGCCGAAGTTCTGGTAATACCCCGCCGCTTGTTCATCCATCGCATCGACGAACAAACCAATCCCGCCTGCCTCGGCATAGATGCGCTGCGCCCGTGTCAGGGCATCAACCAGCAGCAGTTCGCCCAGCCCCTTGCCCTGGTACAGCCTATCGACAGCCAACCGGCCCAGCCGCACACCGGGGATGCGACGCGGCAGCTTCTTGCGCCAGGCTTCCGGCAGATGCCGGGTCTCGAGTTCTGCCAGAGTCAATGCGTAATAGCCGCAGATGCGGGTTGGCGCTTCCTCGCGAACGGCGACGAAGGTCCTCGACAGCCCCTTGTCCTGATGCTGACGGGCGACCTGCCGCAGCCAGTCGTTCAGTTCCTGGCGGCCGCAGTCGAATCCCTGCCGGTCATGGTCCCCAGCTAAAGGTCGTACCTGCAGCATCTCGCTTGGCCTTTTGGTAACGCTTCAGGGCGGCCTTTAGCTTGGCATTCGGTTTAGGCGGATTTTCCATCAGGTCGAGCAACCAGTTCCAGTCACGCGACGAGAGGCGAATGACTTCTTGCCGCTCGATGACTTCCTGCGCCTCTTTCAGTGCAGCTTGCACCAGAAACTGATTGACCGTGGCACCCGTCAGTTCGGCGGCACGGCACAAGGTTTCATAAACCTCGTGAGGCACGCGAGCACCGATGCGATCTTGCTTGGCAATGGCGGTTCCCATTTTTACCTCCAACAATTGCTTGAGCGTTCAGTGTATCACTGGCGCCATTATGGCGCCAGCTCACCGGCGTTCCTTACCGGCGCTCCTTGAGTGCGTAAGTCTTTAGCCGAGGATCGCCCGCAGCGCGGCAAACAGTACCCGACACTGCTCCTCAGTGCCAATGCTGATGCGCAAGAACTGCTCGATGCGCGGCTGCCTGAAATGGCGCACGATGATGCTGCGCTCGCGCAGCGCAGCCGCCAGCTTTGCCGCATCCTGCCCAGGGTGACGAACGAAGATGAAATTCGCCGCAGAGGGCAGCACTTCGAAACCCAGCTCCTGCAGCTTTCCCACCAGTGCCTCACGGCTGGCGATGACAGCCTGGCGCATCTGCTCGAAATAAGCGCGATCCTCGCAGGCGGCCATTGCGCCAGCCAGCGCCAGACGATCGAGCGGGTAGGAATTGAAGCTGTTCTTGACCCGTTCGAGCGCTTCGATGAGGTGGCTTTGGCCAAACGCGAAACCGACCCGCAGGCCGGCCAGCGCATGGGATTTGGACAGGGTCTGTACCACCAGCAGGTTGGGGTATTTACTGATCAGCGGAATAGCCGATATCGCACCTTCGCCAAAGGCGATATAAGCCTCGTCGATGACCACCACGGATTCGGTATTGGCTGCGAGCAGGCGCTCGATCCCGGCCAGCGGAACGAGACAGCCGGTGGGTGCATTCGGATTCGGGAAGATGATGCCGCCGTTGGGCCGCAGATAATCGTCGAGGCGAATTTTGAAGTTGGTGTCGAGCGGCACGGCGACATGCTCGATGCCATACAGCTTGCAATACGATGGATAAAAGCTGTAGGTGATGTCCGGGAACAGCAACGGTTGCGCATGCTTGAGCAGGGCCAGGAAAACATGGGCGAGGACTTCATCGGAACCGTTGCCGACAAACACCTGCTGCGTGTCTACCCCCTGAAACTCGGCCGCGGCCTGCTTCAGATGATCGGCATTCGGATCGGGATACAGGCGCAGGGTTTCGCCGTTTTCGCCGATCTCGCCGCGCAAGGCCAGCAACACCCGAGGCGAGGGCGCGTAGGGATTTTCATTGGTATTGAGCTTGACGAGATTGGCGAGCTTGGGCTGTTCGCCAGGCACATAGGGAGAGAGATCGGCGACGACATCGCTCCAGAATTTATTCTTCGAGTTCATGGTGGTATTGCAACACTCAGTAAACATCACCAAACCGGATGGTAACAAGCGGCGCTGGCCTGTGGTAAAAAAACCCAGTGGATTGATTTTCCATTGTCTTTTCATGTATCTTTGCGTAACGTTGCATTGTTGCAATTTTCGGGCATATCAAGACCACACCATGCGGCAAGGGGAAATCAAACGCAAGACACTCGAGACCCAGATCTCCGTTCGTCTCGATCTCGACGGCTCGGGCCGGTCCCAACTGGCGACCGGCATCGGCTTCCTCGATCACATGCTTGACCAGATCGCCAGGCATGGGATGCTCGATCTCGAGATCGCAGCCAGCGGTGATTTGCACATCGATGCCCACCATACGGTCGAAGACATCGGCATCACGCTCGGCCAGGCGCTCGCCCAGGCCATCGGCGACAAGCAGGGACTGCGGCGCTACGGGCATGCCTATGTGCCGCTCGACGAAGCCTTGTCGCGCGTCGTGGTTGATCTGTCGGGACGGCCCGGCCTGGTTTTTGAAGTCGATTTTGCCCGGGCACTGATCGGTGAGTTCGACGTCGACCTGATCCACGAATTCTTCCAGGGCCTCACCAATCACGCTGCGATCAGCCTGCACATGGACAATCTGCGCGGAGACAACGCCCACCATCAGGCCGAAACCCTGTTCAAGGCGTTTGGCCGGGCGCTGCGCATGGCCGTTGAGCACGATCCGCGCGCCGCCGGCACGGTGCCTTCCACCAAGGGCAGCCTTTGACACTTTCGCCTCGGATACGTCCATGAGTTGTACAGTGGCAGTTGTGGATTACGGCATGGGCAACCTGCGCTCGGTCGCCAAGGCGATCGAGCATGTCGCGCCCTGGGATCGCGTGCTGATCACTTCGAATGCGGCCGAGATTGCCCGTGCCGATCGCGTCGTCGTTCCCGGGCAAGGCGCCATGCCCGACTGCATGCGCGAGTTGGAGGTGCGCGGACTGCGCGATGCCGTGGTTCGAGCCGCGCAGACACAACCTTTCCTCGGAATTTGCGTTGGCCTGCAAATGCTGTTCGGCCATGCCGAAGAAGGCGGTGTCATGGGACTGGAGATTCTGCCCGGCCGGGTGCCGCGCTTCCCGCGCAGCATCACCGCGAAACCCGATGGCGACCGCCTGAAAGTGCCGCACATGGGCTGGAACCAGGTCAAGCAACAGCCCCAATCCAATCTCCACGCGCTCTGGCGCGGCATTCACGACTCGGCGCGTTTCTATTTCGTGCATAGCTATTTCGTCGAACCCGCGCATCCCGGCCTGATCGTCGGGACCACGGATTACGGCATCCCCTTTACCAGTGCAGTGGCACGCGATAATATCTTTGCTGTGCAATTTCACCCGGAAAAAAGTGCGCGCGATGGCCTGGCCCTGCTTGCCAATTTCATGAGTTGGAATCCCTGACACAAACATCAATCACTCCCACGATTTTCGCCGTCCCCACTTCGCATTCCCTCATCTCGTATCCACTCATCTCGTTCCCATTTACCCCGCTATGTTGCTGATACCCGCAATCGACCTCAAGGATGGACATTGTGTCCGCCTCAAACAGGGCGCCATGGAAGATGCCACGGTGTTCTCCGAAGACCCCGCTGCGATGGCCCGTCACTGGATTGCGCAGGGCGCACGGCGGCTGCATCTGGTCGACCTGAATGGCGCCTTCGCCGGCAAGCCGAAGAACGAAGCGGCGATCAAGGCAATTCTGAAGGAAGTCGGTACGGAAATTCCCGTGCAACTCGGTGGCGGCATTCGTGACCTCGACACCATCGAACGCTGCCTGGACGATGGACTCACCTATGTCATCATCGGCACCGCCGCGGTCAAGAATCCGGGCTTCCTGCACGATGCCTGCGGTGCATTTCCCGGCCATATCATCGTCGGTCTGGATGCCAAGGACGGCAAGGTGGCGGTGGACGGCTGGTCAAAAATGACCGGGCACGATGTCATCGACCTGTCGAAAAAATTCGAGGATTATGGCGTCGAAGCCGTGATCTATACCGACATCGGGCGCGATGGCATGCTCTCCGGCATCAATATCGAAGCTACTGTCAAACTGGCCCAGGCGCTGCACATCCCTGTCATTGCCAGTGGCGGCATCGCCAACATCAAGGATATCAAGGCGCTGTGCGCAGTTCAGGACGAAGGCATCAGCGGCGCAATCACCGGTCGCGCTATCTATGAGGGCAAACTCGACTTCAAGAAGGCGCAGGCCGAAGCCGACAAGCTTTCTGAACATCACTAAGAGCCTATCCGTGAATAATCCGGCCCTGCGCCAATACCAATTTGAGATGCAGCCCGCGAAGCAAGACGCGCGGCGGTGTCATCACCGTAAGCGGATTGCGACAATGGGATGCGCTCAAATCGGTATTGGCCCGGAGGGTTGCAGCGTATCCGCGCGTCTGCGGCGTTGCGAGCCTTGCCAAATGATGTACATTGGGCTGCGGCTCGCGCCTTGCATCCATCGCGGATGCGCTGCAACGCAGAGCCGGATTATCCACGGATAGGCTCTATGCTCGCCAAACGCATCATCCCCTGCCTGGACGTCAATGCCGGGCGTGTCGTCAAGGGCGTCAATTTCGTTTCCCTGCGCGATGCGGGTGATCCCGTGGAAATTGCCAGGCGCTACGACGAGCAGGGCGCCGACGAACTTACTTTTCTGGATATCACGGCCAGTTCCGACCAGCGCGACATCATCCTGCATGTCGTGGAGCAGGTCGCCGATCAGGTCTTTATCCCGCTGACGGTCGGCGGCGGCGTGCGCGTCGTGGCCGATGTGCGTCGCCTGCTCAATGCCGGTGCCGACAAGGTCAGCATGAACACCGCTGCCGTGGAGAATCCGAAACTGGTTGCCGATGCCTCGGGCAAGGTCGGCAGCCAGTGCATCGTGGTTGCCATCGATGCCAAGCAATCCGCACCGGGCCGCTGGGAAGTATTCACTCACGGTGGCAGGCACGGCACTGGCCGCGATGCCATTGCCTGGGCACAGCAGGTGCAAGCACTTGGCGCCGGTGAAATTCTGCTCACCAGCATGGATCGCGACGGTACCAAGAACGGTTTCGACCTGGAACTGACTCGCGCCGTGTCGGAGGCCGTGGATATCCCGGTCATCGCCAGCGGTGGCGTGGGCAACCTGCAGCATCTTGCCGACGGCGTACTCGCAGGCAAGGCCGATGCGGTATTGGCTGCGAGCATTTTCCATTACGGCGAATTTACCGTGCGCCAGGCCAAGGAATTCATGTTTTCGAAAGGTATAGAGGTAAGGCTATGAATTGGCTCAACCAGATCAAATGGGATGAACAGGGGCTGGTGCCGGTCATCGCACAGGATGCCGCAAGCGGCGATGTGCTGATGTTCGCCTGGATGAACCGCGAGGCACTCGAGCGCAGCGCCGAATGCGGCGAAGCAATCTACTGGTCGCGTTCGCGGCGCAAGCTCTGGCACAAGGGCGAGGAATCAGGGCATACCCAGGTTATCCGCGAAATGCGCATCGACTGCGACAACGACGTGATTCTGCTGAAGATCGAGCAAACCGGCGGCATTGCCTGCCATACGGGCCGGCGCAGTTGTTTCTTCCAGAAATTTCAAAACGATGGCTGGCAGGAAGTCGATCCGGTCCTGAAAGACCCCAAGACCATCTACAAATAGTTCGGCTATCCTGGCTATCCTACTTGCGGTTGAATTCCTCGATGCAGCGGTTCAGGTTGTTGTCGATGCTTCCCGCGCCCAACTTGCAATTTCCCGTTTTTTGCGGCGTGCTTGGACTGGCTCTTCCCCTGGATGGACCTGAGAGCAGGGCAGCCGCTTCCTGGGCCGCTGCTTCCTTCGCTTCACGGGCAGCCTGCTCGGCTTCAAATTCGCTGATGCGCTGACGGTACTGTTTGTTCTCGTCGCGATATTTCGCCTCTGATTCCATCAGGTGGGTATGCTGTTTTTCCAACTGACTGATTTCGTCTTGCTGGTCTTCGATTTTCTGGGCCTGGTTGGTCACCATCGTAGACAACAGCAGAAAAGAAAAAATCATTCCCACTACGCAACCAATGATCAGCACCAGGACATACAACAGAATCACATGGAACGTACTATGCGAATGAGATTCGGCAACGGCCTCCTGGGGTTTATCCTTTTCCTTCGCCTTGCCTCGCTCTTCATGCGGCTTGCTCTTGGCGTGGCTTTCTTCCCGCCCCTCACGCGCCTCGTCCTGTCCTTCGGCGGGGGCTATCTCGCTGTCAGAATCGGCGGCGCGTTTTCTCAAGCGCTGCAGGACGCCGCTGAATGCGTCGATGACTTTCACCTCGCCGCTCAGCAAGGCATGCTTCGGCCGCCGGAAAATGCGGCCGATACCGGCCGTTGCACCCTTCAGCCTGCCCAATAGCGAGCTTTTCTCTGGCTCAGCCTCAGCTGCGGCTTCCTCCGAGCCTTCCTTCTTCTGGTCTCCCTCAGCCTGCATCTAACCTCCGAACATGAGATCCCGATCGATCCACCCTTGGCCAGCATTATGGTTTTGCGGCTCGCAGGCAGTATGATTC
>Ga0172380_10003029_pt1 | contig 24180 bp, 11 predicted proteins | sample Leawe162metaG_FD_119747 | JGI IMG/M metagenome (GOLD analysis project Ga0172380, IMG submission 119747) | Leachate microbial communities from a municipal landfill in Southern Ontario, Canada - Leachate well 162 metaG | ecosystem: Engineered > Solid waste > Landfill > Unclassified | place...
AGGTGGAACGACAACTGGTGGTGGAAGGACTGGCACTGGCGTTGTATCAACCGTTGGAGGTGGAACGACAACTGGTGGTGGAAGGACTGGCACTGGCGTTGTATCAACCGTTGGAGGTGGAACTACGACAGGCGGCGGAACGATGACTGGTGGTGGAACTACAACGATTACGGCGCTACTTTGCGTTGTCGCAGAAGCTTCTGAGCTAAATGCTGTTTCTTCACCGTCACCATTTCGTGCTTTAACTTTGTAGGAGAAGGTGGTGCCCTCTCTTAATCCTGTTATGGAGCTACGATGCTCGTTATCAAAGGTTGACCAGCTTCCATTGTCATTAATTTTATATTCTGTTCCGTTTGGATTGCTATTTTCGCTCCACGAAACGTTAATTTGACTTGTACTTGTTGCTGTTGCGGTTATGCCTGTAGGGGCTGCAGCTGCAGTATATATGCTCAGTGGATCTGAGGCGGTTCCCTCTGTTTGAGAGAGATTTCTTGGGGTTACGCGAAGTGTTCTTGCGACATTAGGAGTGAGTTCATTGATGTGAATGAAACCATCGTTGTCACTGTTTCCATATGTGATCCATTGGCCTTTTGTTGCCCAGCTTGCTGTCGGCGCAGATGTATTGTTTGTTCCTCCTGCCTGAAGATACTGCCCTGATGCTGTTTCTATCTTGTATTGCGTTTCTGCGATATTTCCGTTTGCTTGAAGGTCAATCTTGAAGCCAGTTGTTGAGACGGAATTTTTTACGATAATTGGTTTAAAGAGAGGGGCATCCTGTGTTGTTGCGCAGATGGCGTTTGTATTTTCTGCTGGGAAGAAGTCACTCTCTTCGTTATTTTCATTTCGAGATTTAATACGGAAACAATACTCGGTACTTGCCGTGAGTCCTGCGACCGAAAGGGTTCTTAAATCACTATGCGAAGACCATGAGGCTTCTGATGTGAGCTGATAGCCTATCGCATTCACATATTTATTTGTTGTTGTCTCAAAAATTTCATACTTTGTTCCATTTGGATTACTATTAGCTTCCCATGTAATGGTCGCCGTGCTGTCGCTTGGGGCTGTTACGGCAAGATTGTTTGGTACCGCTGAAGATGTATAGAAATTTATCGAAGCGGATGTGGTTCCCTCGGTGAGCGAGAGGTTTCTTGGAATTGCTTGAAGAGTGACAGATGTGTTTGGATTAAATCCTCCTATATTTGTAAAGCTATCGCTGGTTCCGTCGTAATTATTCCACTGTGTTCTTGTTGCCCAACCTTTTGATCCACCAAATGTATTGTTTGATGTATTTGTTTGGAGATATGTAGAGCTTTGACCTTCTACCTTTTCAATTGCATATGTGACAGCGTCAACATTACCGTTTGGATCGATTTGAATTGTTCCAGAGTTTGCTGTTTTGGATGAGAGCGATATGATTGGTTGATACAGTGGTGCGTCTTGAGTTGTGGCGCAAAGATTTGCATCCGGGCCTTGTCCTGTTGAGTCGCCACCGCCATTACGTGCTCGCATCTTGAAGCAGTACTGCGTACTTGCGCTTAATCCGCTTACGGTAACACTTGCTACATTATTCCAGTTTGACCAGTAATTACTTCCGAGAATATTTGCATTGAGACCGTTGCTGTACGATACGTATTGTTGTGTTCCTGTCTCTTGAATTTCATACTCTGTTCCAATTGCATTTCCGTTTATTCCCCAGCCAATGTTTATTTCGGTGCTGCTTATCGCGCTTGCTGCGATGTTATTTGGAATATTGGCATTTGTATAAACAGGAAGTGTGTCGCTAGGTGTTCCTTCTTCTAAATCTACATTTCTCGGAATGATTCGAATGTTGGAAAGTGTATTTGGCGAGAATCCGCTAATCGTAATATATTCATCACTTGTTCCATCAAATCCAGCCCAGCTAGATTTTGTTGCCCAGCTCTTGTCTCCTGCGAATGTGTTATTCGTTCCTCCCGCTTGAAGGTATTGTCCTGATACTGATTCGATGGCGTATTCTGTTTCTGCAGGGAAATCTCCTGTACTGACAGCAAGGGTAAAGCTTGCATCGGTGGCAGAAACTTTTGAGACTGATAGTGGAGATGTTGGTGTTCTTGCGCACTGTTCTTCAGTGTAGCTGCCTTCTACGCCATCGGTATTTTTCGTCTTCATTTTGAAGCAGTAGTTGGTATCCGGTGCGAGACCTGCTACATACCAAGAAGAGATGTTTGTATCCCAGTTTGTCCAACTTGTGCCACTCAGGACGTTTGATGCATTTGCATAAAGATTTCTTCCGGTCTCAATGATTTGCAGGGGAGTTCCTGTTGGGTTACTTGCGTTACTCCATGAGAAGTTGATTCGCGTTGCATTTGCTGCCTCAACTGCGAGTCCAGTTGGAAGTGCTGATCCTGTATAAACGCTAATAGTTCTTGATGGCTCTCCTTCTGTGTCTGAGTCGTTTCTTGGAATGAGTCTAATGTTCGTGAGTGCATTTGGCGAGAATCCATTTATCGTGATAAATCCATCGACGGTTCCATCGTAAGCGTCCCACTGGAGGATCGTGGCGTCACCCTTTGTGCCGCTGAGCGTTACATTTCCAGCGTTTGGTGTTACGTACTGACCATCGCCAATTTCGATTATGTAGCCAGTGCTTTCTTGATTGTTTAAAGATTCAACCTGAAGGGTAACTGAAGAGCTAGAGATTGTTTGTGGTGAGATGACAGGCGAGTCAGTAAGAGTGCTGACAGTAGCTCCTGGTGAGAAATTTGTTTCAACAGGAGTATCGCCGCGATCTCTTGCCTTTACCATGAATGTGTGACTTGTGTTTCCTGGTAAGTTATATACCGTAATTCCTGAAGAGCCTCCCCAGTTGTTGTATGTTTGCCATCCTGCAGTGTCGGATAGTATTCCAGTTGTGCTGATATATTTATTAAGATTTGCATCGTAGATAGCAAACTCACTTCGAGAATCTCCTTCTGCCGCAGAATCTGGATTAATAACAATATTTACTGATGATACTCCGTCTCGCTCTGTTGTTGCTGTAATGGTAGGTGCATTACTTGGTGTTCTTCGAGGAAGCTCAATAGATGTTCCGCTGCTGTATGTTGTTTCTTCACCTTCACAATTTTTTCCTTTTATCATGAAGAGATAATCTGATTCAGAGGAGAGATTGTTGGCTGTTATTCCCGAAGCTCCTCCAAAGTTTGCATACGTGTTCCATGATGGCGTTGATGTTAGATTTCCATATTGATTGAGATAAAGGTTGCTGTACCCGTCTACAATTAAATACTGTACAGATATTGCATTGCCCTGATCGTTGACATTTACAACTCCACTCGTTGTTGTAAATGTATTTCTATCTAATGTAATCGTAGGGGCTACTGGTGCGCTGCATGCTGGCGTAAAGGTTGCACTACTTCCATTTGTTGTGATCTGTGTTGCAACAGGGGAGTACGCTAGGAATTGTGGTGAATTTGCTGTTGCATTGCTGTAGGCAATTTCCTGAACTTTGTATGTTGTATCTGCAGTAAGTCCTACAATGGCGATCGAATTATCTACTCCCCATTCACTTGCTATTTTTTGCACGAGCGTGTTCCCGAGACTTCCATCTGTTTGTACGTAACGAGTTTGCGTTCCGTCATAAACGGTAATGGCATACAGAGTGTCGCTAGGATTCGATCCAGTTCCAATAGTTGTTCTAAATGTTGTTGATGAGACGGCGGAAGTTGTGACAACTGGCGTTGCTGCGAGCGTATTGCCTATAACGGTTGATGACGACGGTCCAGATTGTGCGTAAGCGTTTTGAGTGAGTACCGTAATGCTATATGCCGTGTTTGGAGTAAGTCCTGTGATGTTTTTTGAATAACCCCATGATGATATGTACTGATATACGGGAGTTCCAGCAAGAGTTCCGTTGGCTTGAAGATAGTCTGAATTAACTTGAACTGCATAAGATATCGTGTCGCTTCTTGGTGCAATTTGAACTTTAAGGGTCGTACTGCCGATTGGCGTAATGATCGGTGCTCTTGGCGTACCAGGAAGTGTTACTGCGATTGCGCAAGTTGCGTAGCTTGATCTTTGCGTGTTTGAAACTCCTCGTACTCTGAAGAAATATCCGTTGCCTGGCGCGAGGTTTGAGACGCTATAAGAGACGCTGTTGGCAGATGTTGTTGTGAGTCGTTTATAGATTCCATTTGAAATAATTTCACCGGCGGCTATTCCTGACTCTTCCACTTCGAATCCGGTTTCATTTGAAGAATTGTCAGACCATGTGACTGTTAGCGAATCTGCAGTGATTGAGGAAACAGAACATCCTGATGGAGCCGTGAGTGTTGGCGAAACGGTAAAAATATTTACTGAACTGTAACTACTTGTTACGTCAGAAACGTTGTATGTTTTTACTTTCCAATAGTACGTACCTGCCGTGAGAGTTCCGTTGCAGATTGAAGAGAATTTTGCAGTTGCATTCAGGCTTGATACTTTTCCGCTATCGCAAACATACGGCCCACTTGTGAGATCGTTTTCTGATGAAGCTATCAATAATTGGTATGATGTTTGCTTGTCTCCCGTTCCTCCTGGTGTGAACTGCCAGCCAAGATATGGATCTGTTGATACGCTTGTTGCTGGTGATGTTCGTCCATTTACCGTGAGAAATGTTGGCGTTGAACTTGCTACGGCTCCACTTCTGATGAATACAGTTGCCTGTGTTTTTTCTCCGAGTACAGCATTAGTAGGATTTGATAATCCAACAATAACCGTTCGAGTTCCTCCATCTCCACGATTTACTGTGTTGAGATGAATTGTTCTTGTGAGGCCATTGCTTGTAAGGGGTGTACCTGCAAAACTGTAATCTGTTCCTACCTGGGCATTTCCTCCGACAACAGTATATTCAACAACCGTGTCTTGACCTGGTGCAAATTCTTTTGAGAGGGCAAATGTAAGGGTTGCTTCAGTTCCTCCGTCTACTGCTGTTTGATAAGGAGTGTTAAATTCAATAGCAGGGAATGAATCATTATCCTTAAGGGTTACTGTGTCTACAGTGTTCGCTGTAAGTGTGCTATTTGTAGGATTTGATAGTGTTATTGTGAACGTTTCGTCGCTTTCTTTTAGGCTGTCATTCGTTATTACTGGTGATATGAATTTTGTTGTAACACCTGCGTTAAAAGTAAGTGTTCCGCTTGCAAGCGTATAATCTGTTCCGCTTCCTGCAGCAGTTGCATCCGCTACGGTATAGTCTACGGTGATAGATTGCGTTGACGCTGCAGAAAGTTGTACAGGTATTGCGCCTGTTGTTCCTTCGATAACGTTTGCCGTTGTGGTAACGAAGCCTACCGTAGGCCCGTTATCGTTGTCAGTGATGGTGTAGGTGAATGCTGTGTTTGTTCCAAGCGTTGCATTTGTTGGATTGTAGAGCGTGAGAATGATTGTCTCGGCTGCTTCATCTGTTTCGTCATCCGTGATTGGTAGTGAAATATTCCCGGACGTTAACCCTGCTGCAATCGTGATTGTTCCTGATGTTGGAGTGTAGTCTGATCCAGATGTGGCTGTTCCCGAAAATGAATAATCAATAGTTGTATCTAATGCTGATGTTCCGGAAAGATTTACAGTTGCAATGACTGGAGTGGCGGATTCTGCTCCACTACCCGTATTTGTATCAAACTGCACTTCGTAATCATCGTTATTGATCGTATAGGTAAATACCGTGTCACTTCCAAGTGTTGCATTGGTTGGATTGCTTAATGTGAGAATAACGGTTTCATTTGATTCTGGCGTTGCATCAGGGGTGATTGCTATCGAAATATCTCCCGATGTCTGCCCTGCTGTAATCGTGAGTGTTCCATTTGCACGAGTATAATCCGTTCCACCTCCCGTTGCGGTTCCGGTTACTGCGTAGTCTACCGTAGCATCTACACCTAGAGTTGTTGAAAGCGTGACCGTTGCTAGAACTGGAGTAGAGGATTCGGCACCGCTGCTGCTTGTTGTTGCAAACTGGATGGTGGCATTATCATTATCGTTGATCGTGTAGGTGTGCGTTGGAGTAATTCCTACTGTTCCGTTGGTGGCGTTTGATAGCGTTACGCTAATTGTTTCATTGCTTTCCTGTAGTAAATCATTAACGACGGCTATCGATATGTTTGTACTTGTGTTTCCTGCCGTGATAGTTGCAGTGCCTGACGCGAGAGTATAGTCCGTTCCTGTTCCCGTGGCAGTTCCTCCTGTTACGGCGTAGTCCACTGTAACATTCCTAGATGATATCCATGAAGTGTTAACTTGTAGATTTACGATTGTCGTAGATTCTGCTCCATTTGAGCTACTTGATGCGAAGTTTACATAAGGCGATTGTGAAAATGTGAGGAAGGGATATCCGCCGTTAATAGATCCGTTGATTCCCCAGATATTACTGTTTCCTACATCGTTATTTGGATTGTCGACGAAATCCCATGCCGATGTTAAATTAGCTCCAGTTGCTGTGAACGTCGCGACATCTTTCATCTGCGCTGTTGTTCTTCCGGTAATAGTTCCTGCCGCTGGTGGGACAACGTACGCTTGTCCTACGATTGCAGTGCTTGTTCCTGATGTTGTTGTATCCCAGAATGTGTTTGAGAATGGGTTTGATGAGTCGTTTGTATTTGCCCATGAGACAAGTCCGGCTGCCTGTAGGCCACTTGCCGTTCCAGTTGAGTAACACTTTTGCACAAGTCCATAGCTTGCATCTCCAGCTAAACCGCCTGCATGTCCATCTGGTCCGTTTCCTGTTGCAACCACATTTCCTGTTGCATAAGAATTAGAGAGAATATGGCCCGTAGCGGAAAATGCACCGAGAAGACCTCCTACGTTATCGGCTGCTGTTGCATTTGCCGTTGAATACGTTTCAGATATTGTAGTGTTCAGAGCTATGCCGGCCAATCCTCCTACGTCCATGTACGTACCTGTTGCCGTTCCACTTGTGTAAGATTTTGAGATTGTGCTGCTCGATGCCCATCCCACAAGTAATCCGATTCCAAAATTTCCGCTTACGGTTCCCGCGACACTCGATGTGGTTATCGTTGTAGCGCTGGCATATCCAACCAAGCCTCCGACATATGAGTAGCTACCTCCTGCCGCGATGCTTACTCCTGTCATGTTCGTTGCACTGATCGTTGCTCCACTTGTATATCCGAATAGTCCAGCATAGTTGCTTGATCGAGCAATGGCGAGGCCAGATATCGTATAATTATCTCCGTTAAATGTTCCTGTGAATGGGGTGCCACTTGTTCCTACTGGAATGAATCCTTGACCGCCGTTCCAGCCTGATGAAGCGCTACAATCCACGTTACTTGAGAGCTTGTAGTTTAGGGAGAGCCCTGTGTCCATTGCTTGAAGCTCTACACACGTCGTGATGAGATATGGGTCTGGTACAGTTCCTGACCCGCCACTAAAGGCCCTAGCTTCCTTTGCTTGAAACAAAACTCCTCCAGCGATAAGCGCTACGAGGGTGATGACGGATATAGTTTTGAAATTGAATTTTTGTATGAGTGATTTTTTGCGAGATGCGAAACGTGTTTTTTTATGCATGAATGAGTGGCGAAATTGAGTGAAATTTTCATAGATATCGTACAATATTGTCCTTATTTTGGATAGCTATACCGGCTTTACGCGAATGAAACTGTTGTGAAAATCTCATGATGTTTTTTAACACAAAAAAGGCCCGCCGTTAGGCGGGCCTTTTGAAGATTTCTTAGCAATCTCGAAAAGTACTACTTTGTTTCTCCTGCGAGCATCTTGATTTCGATATCGACACCAGCTGGAAGACTGAGGTTCTGAAGAGCATCGATCGTCTTTGCATTTGATTGAGTAATATCAATCAAGCGCTTGTGAGTTCGCATCTCGAACTGTTCACGAGCGTTCTTATGAACGAATGTTGATCGGTTGACGGTATACTTATCAATCTTAGTTGGAAGGGGAATTGGACCTGCAACCATAGCACCTGTTTTTTCAGCAGTCTCAATGATGAGTTTAGCTGATTCATCTGCGATCTTGTGATCGAAGGCAAGGATCTTAATACGAATCTTCTGTTGTGCTGCCATAGTGATGTAAGATTAATAAGTTTTTAAAGGACTTCCGATTAAGTTACTTACCGAGAGACCCGAGATTTTTACATCTCGGATCCCTTCAAAATTACTTAATGATTTTCGCAATAACTCCAGCTCCAACTGTTCGTCCACCCTCACGGATAGCGAATCGTGTTCCCTGGTCGAGAGCGATAGGACAGCTAAGTGTAACAACCATCTTGACGTTATCACCTGGCATAACCATTTCAACACCTGCAGGAAGCTCGAGAGTTCCAGTAACATCTGTAGTTCGGATGTAGAACTGTGGCTTATATCCCTTGAAGAATGGAGTGTGTCGACCACCTTCCTCCTTCGTAAGAATGACAACCTCTGCCTCGAATACTGTATGTGGAGTGATTGATCCTGGCTTAGCCATAACCTGACCACGGAGGATTTCTTCACGTTCGATACCACGGAGGAGAAGTCCGACGTTATCACCAGCTTGACCCTGATCAAGTTCTTTCTTGAACATTTCAACACCAGTAACGATAACTTTTCGTGTGTCGTTGATACCAATGATTTCAACTTCTTCGTTAATCTTTACGACACCTGACTCGATACGACCTGTAGCAACAGTTCCACGTCCCTTGATTGAGAAGACGTCTTCAACTGGCATAAGGAATGGCTTGTCGAGAGCACGTACTGGCTCAGGAATGTATGAATCGAGAGCATCGAGAAGATCCTGAATACACTTTGTAGCTTCTGGATCATTTGGATTTTCGAGAGCCTTGAGAGCTGAACCACGAATGAATGGTGTTGTGTCTCCAGGGAATCCGTACTTGTTGAGAAGTTCACGAACTTCCATTTCTGAAAGCTCAGCAATTTCTGGGTCAGCCATATCCATCTTGTTCATGAAGACGACGATGTATGGAACGTTAACCTGTTTAGCAAGAAGGATATGTTCACGAGTCTGTGGCATAGGACCATCAGCTGCTGAACAAACGAGAATAGCACCATCCATCTGAGCTGCACCAGTAATCATGTTCTTGACGTAGTCAGCATGGCCTGGACAGTCGACGTGTGCGTAGTGACGCTTCTCTGTTTCGTACTCCTGGTGTGAAGTTGCAATAGTAATACCACGTGCCTTTTCTTCTGGGGCATTATCGATATCATCGTATTTTCGTGCCTTTGCCATGCCTTTTGTAGCACAGTAGAAGGTAATAGCTGCCGTGAGCGTAGTTTTTCCGTGGTCGACGTGGCCGATAGTACCTACGTTGACGTGTGGCTTACTACGATTGAACTTTTCTGCCATGAGATTAGGGGGTTAAAATAGTTTTTTTTGTACTTTTTAAAACAAAAGCGCAGGCATAGTACCCAAATCTGGGCTTTGATGCAAGAGAAAAAAGATGATTTTAAGAGGTGGTAAGCTTGCCAATACCTCAAAGCTGATTTCTCAATTCTTGTGTTTTTGGTTAAAATATGGTATTATATGTGTGTTCTTTAATAAATAGGCGAAACTTAGGGCGCAAGCGGTGATAAAAATCTTTTCTCGCCGGCTGTGCCTTAAGCTTCAGATCGCACAAATAAGCCTGGTTATATATTTTCCCAAAGATATGTGGCCACTGTAAACTCGCTTTAAACGGGCTCGGTGTTTAAAGAGAAGTGACAGACAGATTACTCAGCGGGATAACCCAACGAGTAGAGAATTATTACAGTAATGTTATAATTTTTACTTTAATCTCTTACCTGATGCTAAAAATGCTGTTTGGAACTTAAGGCTTTTTTAGTGCCTGATTTTATTAGGCTTTGAAAAGAAATGGGGCATTTTGCCAGAGCCATTCTACGGCCTTTTTTCGTTCGCCAGCCTGAGTGCCACGTAACGCATTACCTACCATTTGATCTAGCGTTGATGGATGTTGTTCAGCGTGCTGTCCGGCCTCAAGGAGAAGCCGAGAAAATGATGCACCTGGTGTTCCTTTGAATTCTGGTTCTGCTTCCGAAAAGCCGATGCAAGATGCCATTGGGATGTATGATTATATTGGTTTTATTTTTGCATTGTTTGTGCCCGGGCACAAGGGAAGGATTGAATGGAGATTTTGTAAAGCGGGTCAGGGAAGAGTGCATCAAAAAAGCAGGACTTTTGAGGGTCCTGCTTTTTGTAGTTCTTGTGATAAGGAAGGGAACTTTTTCTAGGCCAGCGGTCGCCGGCCGGGTGCTTCGAGCTTTGCTTACACAAAGCCTTCGCACTGTTAGCCCTTTGATCGTTCTTCGATAATCTTTGTCTGAACGGCATTTGGACACTTCTCGTAGTGATCAAATTCCATAGCGTATGCTGCACGACCCTGAGTGTTTGAACGAAGATCCGTAGCGTAACCAAACATCTGAGAAAGTGGAACGTATGCGTGAATGATCTTTGCGAGACCTCGATCCATAGTTTCGTAAATCTGACCACGTCGTGAAGAAAGGTCACCCATAACATCACCGAAGTACTGTTCTGGAGTCGTAACTTCTACCTTCATGATTGGTTCGAGAATTGCTGGTGAAGCCTGTGTTGCAGCATTTCGGAAACAGATAGATGCAGCGATCTTAAATGCGAGTTCTGATGAGTCAACATCATGGTATGAACCATCGAGAAGTGTCGCCTTAACATCAACAACTGGATAACCAGCGAGAATACCACGTGTAAGTGCTTCGACGATACCCTTCTGAACAGCAGGGATGAATTCTCGTGGAATACGTCCTCCGACAACCTTGTCGACAAACTCGAAGCCCTTTCCTGGATTTGGCTCGAACTCCATGACAACGTGACCGTACTGACCCTTACCACCTGACTGCTTGATGTATTTTTCTTCCATCTTCTTGAGAGCGAAGATAGCTTCTCGGTAGGCAACCTGTGGTTTACAAACGTTTGCTTCAACCTTGAACTCACGTCGCATACGATCAACGATAATATCGAGGTGAAGTTCACCCATACCAGCAATAAGTGTCTGGCCAGTTTCTTCGTTTGAAGAAACACGGAATGTTGGATCTTCTTCTGCGAGTTTCATGAGAGCAACGCCCATCTTTTCCTGATCCACCTTTGTCTTTGGCTCAATAGCAATCTGAATAACTGGTTCTGGGAAGTGAATAGACTCGAGGAGAATTGGCTTGTCTGGGTCACAGATTGTGTGGCCGGTGATAGTTGCTTTGAGGCCAACTGTTGCGGCGATATCTCCAGCATGAACACTCTTGATTTCTTCTCGGTCGTTAGCGTGCATACGAATCAACCGTGAGACACGTTCCTTTTCGCCAGTTGATGAGTTGAGAACATAGCTTCCTGATGCGAGGACACCTGCGTACACACGGAAGAAGGCGATCTTACCAACGAATGGGTCGGTTGCAATCTTGAAGACGAGACCCGTGAATGGCTCTTTGTCATCAGCTTTTCGTGAGATTTTTTCTTCTGTATCTGGATCTGTTCCTTCGACTGGCTTGATGTCGAGAGGTGAAGGGAGATACTCAGTAACGGCATCAAGCATGAGCTGAACACCCTTGTCCTGAAGTGAGCTACCGCAGAGAACTGGGTAGATTTTTCCAAGAATCGTTCCTTTTCGGATACCTCGCTTGATTTCTTCAATAGTGAGCTCTTCGCCGGCAATATATTTGTTGAGAAGTTCGTCGTCGAACTCAGCTGCCTTTTCGACAACCTTGTGTCGGTACTCTTCCATCTGCTCCTTCATGTCTTCTGGAACCGGGATCTCCTTGAGAACTTCTCCGTGTTTACCTTCGAACATGAATGCCTTTCGCTGAATAAGGTCAACGACGCCGTTGAACTGGTTCTCCTGTCCAATAGGAAGCTGAACTGCGAATGCATCTGGATTCAAACGGTCGTGGATAGATTTGAGAGACATGTAGAAGTCACCACCAATCTTATCCATCTTATTGACGAAGGCGATACGTGGAACGTTATACTTGTCTGCCTGTCTCCATACTGTTTCTGACTGTGGTTCTACACCCTGTGATCCGTCGAAAACGACACAACCTCCATCGAGAACTCGGAGAGAACGTTCAACTTCAACCGTGAAGTCTACGTGGCCCGGAGTATCGATAATGTTGAAACGGAAAAGGTCTGGTGGTGTGCCATGTCCATTGTGCTGACTTGGTGACCAGAAACATGTTGTAGCAGCTGCTGTAATTGTAATACCTCGTTCCTGTTCCTGTTCCATCCAGTCCATAGTTGCAGCACCTTCGTGAACCTCACCGATCTTGTAGTTTTTACCAGTGTAGAATAATACACGCTCAGTTGTTGTTGTTTTACCTGCATCGATGTGGGCGATAATACCGAAGTTTCGGAGTCGCTCTAATGGTACGGTACGGATTTCGTCTGCCATGGGGAAAGGGGATTAAAGTGGGTAAAAAGATGTAATGTTGTAGAAAGTTTTCGGGAAGGTTTTAAAAAAGGGCGGAGAGACCTTTTGGGCCTCAGCCGCCCTATTCATTATTATTGTTTAGACGCCCTGGTATTTTGCAAGGTGTGCGAATGCCTTGTTTGCTTGTGCCATTCGGTGCGTCTCGTCTCGTTTCTTGATTGAGTTACCTGTTTCGTTTGAAGCATCGAGAAGTTCACGAGCGAGTTTCTGTGCCATTGGCTGTCCTTTTCCGCTTCGTGCTGCTCCGATGATCCATCGGAAAGAGAGAGCGATCTGTCGGTGTGGCTTAACTTCGACTGGAATCTGGTAGACAGCTCCACCAATACGTCGTGGTCGAACTTCCATGTTTGGCTTTACGTTAGCGAGAGCCTTCTCAAAGATTTCAAGTGGCTTCTTGTTTCCCTTTCCTTCGATAATATCGAGAGTGTCCTGGAAGATACCTCGTGCAATCGACTTCTTTCCCTGCTCCATGAGATAGTTGATGAACTTCTCCTGCGTAGCAGATGAACCTTCTGGAATATGTGTTGTGCGCTTTTGTGCCATGGTGATTAAATGATTAGAACTTTAGGGGAATATAATAGTATTACGCTGCCTTCTTTGCCTTTGGCCTCTTTGTGCCGTAACGTGAACGACCCTGTCGTCGCTTTTCAATACCCTGAAGATCGAGAACGCCTCGAACGATGTGGTAACGGACACCTGGCAAATCGGGAACACGACCTCCACGGATCATAACTACTGAGTGTTCCTGAAGGTTGTGACCTTCACCAGGGATATAAGCAATAACCTCAATTCCGTTTGTGAGTCGTACTTTAGCGACTTTTCGGAGAGCTGAGTTAGGTTTCTTTGGTGTCATCGTCTTAACCTGAATGCAAACGCCGCGCTTGAATGGGGCATTGAGCTTGATCGGACCGTTCTTCAAGGTATTAAAACCTGAGAGAAGCGCTGTCGATTTCGACTTTGCCTTAATGGACTTTCGTGGCTTTCTGATCAATTGATTGATTGTTGGCATTTGCGGTGCAATTAGGTTACATAGGTTTATTAGCCCGAGTAATTTAGCTTACATTTTGGCTAAATGCAACTGTATTTTTGATGTTTCTTTGCCTGCTTTCTAGCGGTGGTCTTTTCCCGACGGACTCTCTGGCGGGATCGGCTTCAAAAAGTAGGCAAAGTAGTATTTGATGGCATCCATAATATGGATTCTGAGCACTTTTTTCTTAAAAATGTCCCTGAAGCCTCCGCTCGAAAGCCGCTTTTCTCCGTGGTGAGCTTTGGCACTACCGACGAAGTGCACTTCAAAACCCTTTGCCCAGGCGTCTCGGCATATCGCAATGTCGGACATAAATAAAAAGTACTTTTCGTCGTGGAAGCCAATTGTATCGAAAACCTCGCGTCGTACGATTTCGAAGGCGCCAGTTACCCAGTCGACCGGTTCGTCGAGGGTTGGGTTTTTGTCCCACATGAGATACCTCCTCATCCGCTGTGGAAAAAGTTTTAAAAGAAAGGGGGTTCTTTTAATGATCAGATCGATGAGTCGTGGAAACTTGCGATAATTGTCTTGAACTTGGCCGCTTGGATAGATAAGTCGAGGGGCAACGATGCCAACTTTTTTGTGAGTCTCGAGATAATTAAGGAGAAGCTTGATCGTGTCGTGCTCGGTTGTGATGTCTGGGTTGACGACGGCGATGAATTTTCCATCGGCTACTTTGAGTCCGGCATTATTTCCATTTGGATATCCTTTGTTAGGAATGTCGAGAAAACGAATGTCGATATTTTTTTGTGCCAGTGGCTCATACGCGTCTTTTGGAATTTTTTCATTCGCTTGCTGACCTCCGTTGTCGATGATGATGATTTCTGTTTTTTCTGGGAGCCATGATTTCTGAAGACTTCGCAAGCAGTTCGTTACTTCGTTCGGGGAGTTGTGCTGGAGAATGATAATAGAGAGCTCGTGCATGACGAGACTATATCAAATTTATTCTGGCTTTCCAAAGGGGATGTTTACTTGGAAGGTTGCTGGAGGGTGATGCCGAGCCGCTTTGCGGCGAGGCGTGCAGCGTGCAATCGAAGATCGGTGTTTTGGTATTCTTGTACAAGTTCATAAGAAGGGAGTGCTATGCAGACGACATTTTCTCTCTTTCCGGCGACAACATTTGCAACTGCGCCTTTTCCCGTGAGGGCTGAAATCTCACCCATAATGCTTCCTGGTGAAAGGATGACATCTCTACCATTACTTAATTTAACAACTGCTCGTCCTTTTACGACGACGAGAACTCGTTCTGGTTTTTCTCCTTCGTGAATCATAACTTCGCCAGCCGGAAATGTTTCCATCTGAAGAATATCTGGATTGAGATCCGCTACCTCGAGGAAACGTGAGAGACATGGAAGTTCATCAATAGTTGTTCCACCTTCTAAATCTTCCAGTGTTTCCATAACTCGAGCCGTTTGGTTTTCGTGTTCATTTCTACTCATGTGAATTTTTTCACAATCGATAAGTGTTTGAATTTGCGTTATTGACAATCCTGTTTTACGAAGATCGTTCCAATATTGTGCTCGCTCTTTGCCTTCTCCTTTTACAACCCTTTCTTCATCTATGAGTGCTTTTTGTGTTTCTGTTATTTTTCCAAAGCCCGAGAGTGTTTCGATCTGCTCCCATGTTGGGCGAGCTCCGAGTGCTCCAATTTCGTTCGCAAGTTTTTGTTGTGCTGGTGTTTGTGCTCGCGCTGCATTTGGCGCGAAGACGCGATTTACTAAGCCTGGTGTGAGTTCGGCGATTGTTCTTTTTTCAAATCGCTTTTCAAAAAGAAGAGGATAACTCTCCTCATCTACTTTGAGTGATAGTGTTCTATCTTGTTCTTTTGTCATGATGCCTCGTTGCTGCATTTCTTCGAGTTCGTTTGTGAGACCGCCATCTCGAGTTGCGATTTTTTCGAGTTCGCCGCGTACTTGCTCAAGAGGCCAGTCTAATATATTTTCTCCATTTTCAATTCCTTTGTACATGATGATGTAGAGTGCAACCATCATTGGTTTGTTACTTTTGAGTAGCTGATTGAAGCGCTCCTTTTCTTCTGTGAGTCGTTGTCGACCATATGCTTCTGATGCCTCTCGATTTCCATCTGGCATGTAAAATGGTGCTCCATGCCGCGCCTGTTCTACGGGAGCCCACACTGTTCCCTGATAAAACATTCCTGAGATAAATCCAATAAATCCACCATGATATCCTTCTGGTCCTGCGTCTTTTGCGAGACTTCGTCGATAGTCTTCTAGTCGATTCGCAAGGTTCGCCTGGAGAACATTGGCAGTGTTGGTGGATCCAGAAATGTCGGCGTTTTTTGAGAGCCATGCTGGACCACTGTTAATGAGTCTCTTGATGTTTGGAAGAGCTGTAACGGGAATTTCACCTCCGTTTTTGTCATAGAGAGTTTCGAGAATGCTGATTGCATATTCGTCGAATGCAACAGAGTCGGGTGGAGCGAATCGATCACGAAAAACGGTTGCTGCGATAGAGGCGGCAATGACGTCGATCGTTGGATATTCTACCGTTCTCCCGTTTTCAGTAAGCTTTATCGTTTCCTTTCGTATCTTACTGAGGGCGTGTAAATGTTTTTTTGATCTTCGCATTTCTCCTCTTTCTTCGAGGTCTGCCATCTCTTCAGACATTTTGATATCCTCCATGAGGATTTTGAAACTCTGCACCTCGTCACCTTTCTCTCCGACTGGAGATACTGGGGCGAGACCGTTTCCCGTATCGTGATAGAGTGCGGTAATAACGAGCGCCTTGAGAAGCTTTGGATCGGTATATCCAGCAACATCTGCTACTTGTAAAATTTCTCGAGCCATTCCGAGTGCATGTGGAGCACTGTGGTACTGGTCGGTATTGAGATAATGTCCAATAGCATGACGTGTGAGATCTTTAAGTTCTTCTGCGTCTTCCGGAGAAAAGTGTTCGTTGATTGCGGCGAAGAGGCGATTTGTTGCTTGTCGCGCCGACTCCATCTGCCCGTATCGTCTTCGAGTTCGCTCCATGGCAGATTTTCTCTCGGACTTTTTTACTCCGAGAATATTTGTTTTTTTACCTTCGGCTTGAAGTTTTTGCAGTATGGAAAGTCGGGCCACCTCGTCTTTTGGGGTGTATTCCTTGAGGGTGCTCGTTAAATCAATTCCATCTCGTATCACTTCAATCTGTGGATGATCTCGAGTATCGACATGGCTAACAACCTCATGAATATGGGGCGATTCTGTTTTGCCTGGTTCGTTTGGTGGTTTTGTCATGCGATTTTTTTATGCTTCCTTATTATAGCATTTTCTGTGTTTTCTGTCTATTTCAAGGCTAAATGGGGATTTAAAAAGCCGCCCCGGAACGGGGCGGCTTTGATTTTCTATTCGAATGGGGGCGGGGGCGATCCGGCCTAATCGCCGGATGTTGCGCTATGCGCTGCTACACGATTGGGCAGACATCTGAGCTTCGTTCAAACTCAGCGATGTATTCATTTCGTTCCACCATGTTGACTGGTTCCTTTCGGAGGCCACGCTTGATTTCGTCGTCCATACGGTCGTTCATATTCTGAACGATATCCTGGTGACGCTTTCGGTATGTAGCTCCTGCTGGAATCAATTTACCAATGATAACGTTTTCCTTGAGACCTTCGAGCTTGTCGATTCGCTTCGTTGTAGAAGCTTCAACGAGAACACGGATTGTTTCCTGGAATGATGCTGCTGAAAGCCATGAATCCGTACAGAGAGAAATTCGTGTCAAACCAAGGAGAAGACGTTCAGCGCGTGCTGGTTTTTTGCCAGCATCTTTTGCGATATTGTTTCGGTTCGTATATGTGATGATGTCTGAGATCTCACCAGGGAGGAAGTCAGTATCACCTGATTCAACGATACGGACTTTTGAAAGCATCTGACGAGCGATAATTTCGATGTGCTTATCGTTAATCGTCTGACCCTGTGAAGCGTAAATGTTCTGAACCTCAGTCATGATGTACTTCGACACCGTGTAGATATCAGTAAGTCGCATAAGTTCCCGGAGGTTGAAGTGACCTGCAGTCATAGCGTCACCCTTCTTTACCGTCTGACCTTCTTTGACCTTGATCGTCTTGCCTGATGGAACCTTGTATCGCTTCTCGCTTGTTCCCTCGGTCTTAACGGTAATCTTCTCATCATCAATTTCATGAACAACACATGCTGCATCAACTTTGAGTGATGCCTTGTTGTCTGGATTTTGAGCAAGAATTTCGCCATCCTTGAGTTTCTGTCCAGCCTTGACTACGATTGTCATTTCAGAAGGAACGAGATAGCTCTTTTCAACTGGCTTGTCGTTGGTAAGAACAAGTTCGATCTGCTGACCCTTCTTGTCGAGAGTGACGGTTCCGTCAAACTCTGCAAAGAGTGCTGGTGACTTTGGTGTTCGTGCTTCGAAGAGTTCTTCAACACGAGTAAGACCCTGAGTAATATCTTTTCCTTCAGCGACACCACCCATGTGGAACGTACGCATCGTGAGCTGAGTACCAGGTTCACCGATTGACTGTGCGGCGATAATACCTACGGCTGTTCCGACTTCTACTGTCTGGTTTGTACCGAGGTCCTTACCGTAACACTTTACGCAGATACCACCTTCCGTCATACATGTGAGAACTGATCGAACACCAACTGCTTCGATGTTTTCTTTTCGAATCTTCTTGATGATCGCGTTGTCGATTTCAATATCTTTCTCGATGATAATTTCTCCTGTCTTTGGAGAGAAGACTGGCTCAGTAAGAACTCGTCCGTAAATTCGGTTTTCGAATTCTTCACCGATCGCAATAGACTCTTCACGAGTAACGTGATGAACCATCTTTGATCCACAATCGTACTCTCGGATAACAACATCCTGTACGGCATCAACGAGACGTCGTGTGAGGTAACCTGCCTCAGCTGTTTTAAGAGCTGTATCTGACTTACCTTTACGTCCACCGTGCGTAGCGATGAAGTACTCAAGAATCGTAAATCCTTCCTTCAAGTTTGATTTAATTGGGAGCTCGATCGTTTTACCAGCCGGGTTAGCAACGAGACCCTTCATACCACAGAGCTGAGTAACCTGACCCCAGTTACCACGAGCACCAGAGATAATCATGTAGTGGAGGTGGTTTTCGTCGTCGAAGGCCTTGATCATTGATGTCGCAACTTCTGACTTCGTTTGTCCCCAAACTTTAATGGTGTGGAGATATCGTTCCTCATCTGTTACGAGACCGTGAGCAAACTGGAGGTTGATCTGATGAACAACTTCACTCGATTTCTCAACAATAGCCTCTTTGTCGTCTGGAACGATCATATCTGCAGCACCGATTGAAAGACCGGATGATGTAGCATACTTGAATCCAATACGCTTAAGAGAGTCAGCTGTGATAGCGGTGATATCTGTTCCACACTGTTCAAATGTATCGGCAATAATATTTTCAAGACGTTTCTTGTCGATCGTCTCGTTGATATATCCGAGCTGCTTAGCGATGAATGTGTTGAAGATCAATCGTCCAACTGTTGTGTCCATGATTCGTCCATCCTTGATTCGAGCCTTAACTGGAGCCTGGATGTGGACAAGTCCTGATTGGTGAGCAAGTACTGCTTCTTCTGTTGATGCGAAGACCATGCCTTCTCCCTGTTTTCCTGCTGTCATCTTCGTAAGGTAGTAACATCCGAGAACCATATCCTGTGTAGGAGCGATAATTGGATGACCTGCTGAAGGCTTCAAAAGGTTTCGAGCGGAGAGCATAAGTTCTCGTGCTTCTGTCTGTGCTTGTCCTGAAAGTGGAACGTGTACTGCCATCTGATCACCATCGAAGTCGGCGTTGAACGCTGCACAAACGAGTGGGTGAATCTGAATAGCCTTACCTTCTACGAGTACTGGCTGGAAGGCCTGGATACCGAGACGGTGAAGTGTAGGAGCACGATTCAAAAGTACGTATTGGTTTCGTGTGACATCTTCGAGAATATCCCAAACCTCTTTCTTTCCAGATTGAATAAGTTTTTCTGCATTCTTGATGTTGTGTGCGTAACCATCACGGATGAGCTTACCAATAACGAATGGTCGGAAAAGCTCGAGAGCCATAAGTTTTGGAAGACCAAACTGGTGAAGTTTGAGTTTTGGACCGACCACGATAACGGAACGACCAGAATAGTCGACACGTTTACCGAGAAGGTTCTGACGGAAACGACCCTGCTTACCCTTGAGCATGTCAGAGAGTGAACGAAGCTTTCGCTTGTCGCCAGCGTTGAATACTGATCGACCTGATCGAACGTTGTTGTTGAGGAGTGTATCGACTGCTTCCTGAAGCATACGTTTTTCATTTCGTGAAATAACTTCTGGAGCGCCGATTGCGAGAAGTCTCTTCAAACGATTGTTTCGGTTGATAACACGTCGGTAGAGATCATTAAGATCAGATGCCGCGAAACGACCACCGTCGAGCTGAACCATAGGTCGAAGATCTGGTGGAATAACTGGAAGAACCGTCATGATCATCCACTCAGGCTTGATGTCGCTCTGTGCGAGAGATGTAACGAGTTTCAATCGCTTCATGATCTTCTTCTGTTTCTGTCCAGATGTCTTCTTGAGATCAACTTCGAGCTGTTCCTGAAGTTTCTTGAGATCGAGTGATGCAATGATATCTCGGATCGCTTCAGCACCTGTTGATGACTTGAAAACGTGACCGAACTTTACTGACATATCTCGGTACTCATACTCTGAGTAGACCTTTCCAACGGAAATGCCTGTGAGCTCCTCCTTGGCTGTCTGGTAATTTTCATCGAGTTCTTCGAGCTTCTTCGCGTAGTCTTTTTGAACGCCGGCCTCCATGGAGACTTTCTTGTCTCCTTCGAGTCCTTCGCTTCGTGCCTTCATTTCTTCTTTCATGTCATCCTGAACCTTCTTTCGGTGAACCTTGTATTCTCCGTCGAGCTGTTCTCGTGCCTCTACTTTTGACTTCTCATCCATGTGAGTAACAACGTAGGCAGCGAAGTAAACAACTTGTTCAAGAGACTTGATAGGAAGATCGAGAAGAAGTCCAATACGACTTGGTGTTGAACGAAGGAACCAGATGTGAGTTACTGGAACAGCGAGCTTGATGTGACCCATACGTTCACGTCGAACACTTGATCGTGTGACTTCAACGCCACACTTTTCACAGATAACACCCTTGTATCGGATTCGCTTATATTTTCCACAGTAACACTCCCAGTTTTTCGTAGGTCCAAAGATCTTCTCACAGAAGAGACCGTCTCGTTCTGGCTTTTGTGTTCGGTAGTTGATGGTTTCAGGTTTTTTGACCTCACCATGGGACCATCCCAGCATTGTTTCTGGGGAAGCAATTGAGATCGAAATCGCATCAAAGATATCGAGTTTATTGCTTTTTTGTTGAGCTATTGTTTGCATAAAGTGTGAAGAGTTTATTGATGTAGAAGGGAATTCTTGGAGAGGCTAGACGCCGAAGTTCTGATTAATATCAATGGAGGATTCTTCGTTAATTGCTGGTTGGTCGTCGATCCATGTGTCGTGTGATTCTTGTCCTTCGCTTGATTCGCTTGGCGTGTACTCTTGGCTGAAATCTCCTTCTTCTCGTTCTCGCTTATCGAGCATAACGAGGTCGTTGATGACAATTTCTGTCTTGAACTTTCGAATGCCTTCTGGTGTATCCCAACTTCGAGTCTTGAGATAACCCTCTATGTAGAGAAGTTTGCTCTTACGAATGTGGGCCTTGCAGATGTCAGCGAGGTGAGCCCATGCGACAACGTCGTGATATTCAGCTGATTGCATCTTTCGTCCGTCGCGTGTCATCCATGTTCGATTGGTGGCGATGGTGAAGGTTGCAACTGTCTGACCGCTTCCTGTTGCCCTTATTTCTGGATCTCTCGTGACATTTCCTATCAGAATTACTTTGTTAATGCTTCTCATTTGGTAGAAAAATTATGGGTAAGATTCGTACGGAAGTGATTAGACGCCCCCTTCTTCTTCAAGGGTTTTTTCGAACTCAGCAAGTTCTGCCTCGTCCGGTTCTTCGTCTGCGAAGAGTTCACCTTCTGGTGAAACCTCTAATTCTTCTGCAAAATCTTCTCCAAGACCATCTTCTACTGCTGACAATCCTTCTGCTTTTGCCTCTACCTCATCTATTGGTTCACTTGCTGTCTCTGGTGCAAACTGCTCCATCTCTTCTTCAGCGAGCGTGTACTGCTCTTCCTGTTCGTCGAGTTCTGGTGCTCGGTTGTAAACAACTGGCAAGACATCGAGACCAAGTGACTGAAGTTCTTTTGCGAGAACGTTGAATGATTCTGGTGTACGTGGTTTTCGAATCTGTTCACCCTTGATGATTGATTCGTATGCCTTTGAACGGCCATAGACATCATCAGACTTGATGGTGAGCATTTCCTGAAGGATGTGTGCTGCGCCGTAAGCCTCGAGTGCCCAAACCTCCATTTCTCCGAATCTCTGACCACCATGCTGAGCTTTACCTCCGAGTGGTTGCTGAGTAACGAGAGAGTAAGGTCCGATTGAACGTGCGTGGATCTTGTCTTCAATAAGGTGTGAGAGCTTGAGAATGTATGCGATACCAACTGTTGTTGGGTGATCAAATGCATTTCCTGTCTTACCATCGAAGAGTTGAATCTTTCCTGATTCTGGAAGGCCTGCTTCTATGAGAAGTTCGTGAATCTTGTCTGTTGGAACTCCGTTAAGAGCTGGAGTTGCAACTTTGAATCCGAGCGTATACGCAGCCCAACCAAGGTGAGTTTCGAGAATCTGACCGATATTCATACGTGAAGCAACACCGAGTGGATTCAAGATGATGTCTACAGGTGTACCGTCTGGAAGGAATGGCATGTCTTCCTGAGCCACAATAATTGAGACGACACCCTTGTTTCCGTGACGACCAGCAACCTTATCACCGACTGAGATCTTACGAGTCTGAGCGATTGATACTTTGATTTGCTTGAGAACGCCGTTTGGAAGTTCATCACCCTGTTGTCGAGTGAAGAGCTGAACATCGACGATCTTTCCACCTTCACCACCTGGGAGGCGGAGAGATGTATCTTTCACGTCACGAGCTTTTTCACCGAAGATAGCTCGGAGAAGACGCTCTTCTGCTGTAAGTTCTGTTTCACCCTTTGGAGTAATTTTACCTACCAAGATATCACCTTCGTGAACCATGGCGCCGATTCGGACGATACCGTCGTCATCGAGATCCTTGAGTCGGTTTTCACCAACGTTTGGAATATCTCGTGTGACAATCTCGGGACCGAGTTTTGTTTCTCGAACATCCATCGTGAATGTTTCGATATGTACGGAATCGAACTTACCAATCTCAAGGAGACGGTCAGAAACGATAACGGCATCCTCGTAGTTGAAACCTTCCCAAGCCATGTATGCGACGAGAATGTTGTGGCCGAGCGCGAGCTCACCACCTTCTGTACCAGCACCATCAGCGAGAGCATCACCACGATAGACCTTCTGTCCTTTTACGACTCGAGCTCTCTGATGAATACATGTTGCCTGATTTGATCGTTCGTAAATTCGGAGAATGTATGTGACCTTTCGTCCGTTGTCGTAGATAACTGTAATTTCGTTTGCATCAACAGCTGAGACGGTACCGCTTGCTTCTGCAACGATGACCTGACCTGAACTCTTTGCTGCGATCTCTTCGATACCAGTTCCAACGTATGGAGCTTCTGGTGATACGAGAGCGACTGCCTGACGTTGCATGTTTGAACCCATGGATGCACGAGTATTATCATCGTGTTCCAAGAACGGAATAAGCGCTGTTGTCTCAGAAATAATTTCCTTTGGAGAAACGTCGATATGCGTGAGGTCTTTGACATGTTCCATACCAGCTTCGAAGTTTCGACGAGCTGGAACACGTGGTGCGACGAACTCTCGCATTGCATCGAGTTCTGAGTTTGCCTGAGCGATAACAAGTTCCTTTTCTGCGTCAGCATCGAAGTAATTGATCGTGTTGGTAACGTAGGTATGAACTGGAATCTCTGTAAGTTCGAGTGCCTCGAGCTTCTTTGCAGTTGCCTCGTCGATACGTACGTCTTTCTTTACAACGACAGCCTTTGTCTTTGGGTGATGAACATCTTCAGATGTCATACGTCCAACGAGTGCTTTTACGTTGTTTGGAGCGCTGTGAGCGACAACACGGTATGGAGCTTCGATGAAGCCATATTTGTTGACCTTTGCGTATGTAGCCAAGTGGACGACGAGACCGATATTCGGACCTTCAGGCGTTGCAATTGGACAGATACGACCGTAATGAGATGGGTGCACATCACGTACATCGAACGATGCGCGTTCTCGTGAGAGACCACCAGGACCCATAGCTGAGAGACGTCGCTTGTGAGCGAGCTCTGCGAGCGGATTGGTCTGATCCATGAACTGAGAGAGCTGCGATGAAGCGAAGAATTCGCGAAGAGCAGCGGTAATTGGTCGTGAGTTGATCAACTGAGTTGGCGTAACCGTCTCGAGATCCATGACCGTCATACGATCTTTTGCGATACGTTCTGTTCGAAGAAGGCCTACTCGGAACTTGTTTTGAACGAGTTCACCAACAGCTCGAATACGTCGATTTGAAAGGTGATCGATATCATCTGGCGTAAGTTCGTTCTTGTTGAGACGGATCAAATACTTGATGATCTCAATAAGGTCCTTAACCTGGAATGTGTGGTACTCTTTTGAATTTGGAACATCAACTCCGAAACGTCGGTTGAGTTTGTATCGAGCGACGTGACCCATGTCGTATTTCTTGTAA
>Ga0172380_10003030_pt1 | contig 24170 bp, 25 predicted proteins | sample Leawe162metaG_FD_119747 | JGI IMG/M metagenome (GOLD analysis project Ga0172380, IMG submission 119747) | Leachate microbial communities from a municipal landfill in Southern Ontario, Canada - Leachate well 162 metaG | ecosystem: Engineered > Solid waste > Landfill > Unclassified | place...
CCGCCGGCCGGACTTCAGGGTTTCCGAGTTTGGCTTTTGTCTGGCCTTCAAATTGCGGGTCTTTAACTTTGACGGAGACGACGGCGGTCAAACCTTCGCGCACGTCTTCACCAGTCAGATTTTCATCTTTTTCTTTCAGATATCCCTTATTTCTCGCGTAATTATTCAAAACACGGGTGAGTGCGGTACGGAAACCAACCATGTGCGTTCCGCCTTCCGGATTGAAAATATTATTACAAAAAGCAAAAACAGTTTCTTTAAAATCAGCCGTATATTGTACGGCAACTTCCACGCCAACGCCCGCGGAGTCTTTTTGAACGTAAAAAACATTTTCTTGTTTTACTTCTTTATGATGATTTAGAAAACCGACGTAAGAAGCAACGCCGTCTTCAAAATAAAAGGCGTAAGTTGGTTGGTCTTTCTTTTTTCCTTTTTCCGATTTTCGTTCATCAAAGATGAAAATTTTTACGCCTTTGGTGAGATAGGCCTGTTGGCGGAGATGGGTGAGAATGGTTTGCAGATCAAACTCGGTTGTGGTAAAAATTTCCGGATCTGGCTCAAAAATAATTGTTGTGCCGGTACCGCGGGCATTTCCAATAGGTTTTACTTTGCCCTGCGGTTTTCCCTTGGCATATTCCTGCATCCAAAGTTTTCCGTCGCGTTTCACTTCGGCGCGCATGTATTTTGAAAGGGCGTTCACAACCGAAACGCCGACGCCATGCAGACCGCCGGAAACTTTATATCCGCCTTCGCCGAATTTTCCGCCGGCGTGGAGGATTGTCAAAACGGTTTCCAAAGCGGATTTTTTCGTTTGTTTATGAATATCAACCGGAATGCCGCGGCCGTTGTCGTAGACTGAAACGCGGCTGTTCGAGAGAAGACGGACTTCAATTTCCGTGCAGTGGCCGGCCATAGCTTCGTCAATGGAGTTATCAACCACTTCCCAAACTAAATGATGCAAACCCTCAGGACCGGTTGAACCGATGTACATACCAGGTCGGCGGCGGACCGCTTCAAGGCCTTCAAGTACGGTAATTTGTTTTGCGCCGTATTCTTCTTTTTTGGCTTTAACTTTTGGAGACATAATAACAAAAAAACTTAACCCCTCCCGCCAGAGGCGAAAACGAGGTGAAATTCGCTAATATTTATTAAGTTATTATAACATAATGTTTTTATGAAAACAAGTCCCGTTAGAGGTCTGTCTTGTCTTTATTTTAGGTGGTTTTCAGGGTGGGAGATTTGGCGACTTCTATGCTTATTAAAACTGAGCATAATTTTTTTTCTAAAAAAATTATGCCGAGGACCTCTAACCGGGACAAGGGGGAGAGAGGTTGACAAAATGGCAAAAGTGGGCTATTATAAAGTGTTGAAAATCCTTGCTTTCTTTTGGCGGTTTTATGACCTTCAAAACAAGGCTGGGAATGGGTTCCAGCCGCTTTTGGTAAGTCCTGCCTCTCGGAAGAGATGGACCAGGATAAGCCAAGGAGGAAACGATGGGAAAGAAGATCAAAACGGATCAGTTCGCGGAACTTGCGGCGGCGGTGATTCGGAATTTGCCGCGGGGAATTACGCCCGAGATGGCTCAGTATTGGATCATCCACAACTTCGAGTTGGAGTTGGCGCTCAAGGGCGCGTTGGCCGCAAGTCTGCCGGTCATCAATTTCCGGCGGCTGCTCGACATGTGCAAGCAGGACTGGGTCAACCCCGACTTCAACGAGGCGAACTGTCCCTTGGAGCCGGTGGCTCCCGACGAGCACTACTGGGAAGTCTACGAGCACCACTTCGACCGGATGATGACCGGCGAAGAGGCCTTCGCGGAACTCGAGAAACTCGGCTACCGGTTGCTTGGCGGTTTGCGCCGGGCGATGGAGTTCATCGCCGCCCACCCGGATATCCAGCTCGACCATCCGCTCATCATCACGGCCCGTTGGCAGATTCAGGACGGCGTCTGGTACGCGCCGGTCGCGCGCCGGCACGGCGGCGAGCGCGACTTGGGCCTGAACTGCCTCGACCGCGACTTCAGCCCGAACTTCGGGTGGCTCGTCCTCCGCAAGCTCGCCGTCTAGGGCGCTCAAGTAGGAGGTAGATCGTGGCCTCGCTTCAAATCTGATGCTCACAAAGCAAAGGAAATGAAGCGGGGCCGTTTTTTTATCCAAATTTTTGTGATATAATTAAAGCGCAATCTAATTTTTCTAATTATGGCAGTAGGAATTGAAGGCAGAATGGCGGCGGAGTTGGATCGCCGGAGAGTTTGGGGACAAACTGACGACGAAAATTTTAATCGTGAAATCGCTCGGCCTTGGAAAAATTCATCGCCAAATCCGGAAAAATTTATCGGCCAGCCTTACACGCGGGAAGTTGTGGCGGGGGATATGAAAAGAGTAGGGGAAATAAAAAAATCTCCGGATTATGTTTATGAGCGGAGGAGCGAGGCGGTCGCCTTGGAATATGTTTTAATGGAAGGAATAAAAGTTCATGGCTGGTTTAGCGACGGCGTTACTTCCGTAGAAAAAACTTCAGAATATGATGACGTAATGAATGGTACGGATTTTGTCGTGACATTTCATGACGAAGATACTGATAAATTTGTTCATCTCGCAATCGACGCGACGACTTCCTCGGATGAAAAAGTTCTCTTCCGCAAGACGGATAAAATTTTTGAAAAACTCGGCAGGGGAAAAATGACCGAGATAAAATATTTTGAAGATCAGGATGGAAACAGGGGAAAGGCGGAAATGCCGCGAATTGTTTTGGAATTAAGTCCGGAAAAAACGGTTGCTTTGCAAAAATTAATGACTGATCCGTCAAATGCCGTGGAAGACGCTCGGGAAAAATACGAGTTTATAACTTCGGCCCAAAAACAATTACTGAAATCGATTAACTATGTTCTGATTCGCGAAGGATTCTTGGGTGAGGGGAGAGAATTAAAAAACTTTGGTGAGGTTTTAGGATTTATGGCAAAGCACGGCGAAGATCTGGACGAAAAAACAAGAGGCATAGTCTCATCTCACGCGGATGTTTTAGAATTTATTGCTTCAGCCGCGCCAAAATCATTGCATTAAATTAATTATAAAAATATGGCCATCCAAGATCAGCCGACAGATTTTACAGAAAGTCAATTAAAAGTCGCTTCGTGGTATGTTTCCCATAAAATTTTGTTGAAGAAAATTTTTATCGGTTTTTTGATTTCTCTTTGCGCGATTTTTTGGGGACTTGGCCTTTACGGCTTGATTAATTATTATTTTATTGAAGGCCCTAGTTTTAATTTGGCGATGAGAGAATTGAGCCGCGGAGTTGATTATTCCGCCATAAATAGCGCGATTCAGCCAAAAGGGATTGAGATAGGGACAACGACGATTTTTTCTTCGGGAAAAGGAAGATATGATTTTTCCGGGAAAATTTTTAATTCCGCCTTGAATTGGCGCGCCGAATTTACTTACAATTTTTTAGTGGACGGCGTGGCGCGGCCGGATAAGAGCGGATTTATTCTGCCGGGCGAGGAAAAATATCTTTTTGATCTTGGCGTTTCGGCAGGAACGAAACCCCGGCAAGCAGTTTTAGAAATAAAAAATTTAAAATGGCAAAGGATTGACGCTCACGAAATTTCCGATTATCCCGCCTGGCAAAATGACCATTTAAATTTTCCCATCACTGACGTGAAATTCACACCGGCTGCGGTCGCCGAAAGTATCCCCATCAGCCGAGCATCTTTTACCGTCCGAAATGCGACAGCTTTCAGTTTCTGGGATGTTGGTTTTGAAATTTTTCTTTATCGAGGGAGTTCTATCGCCAGCATAAATTACGTCACGTTAGAAGAATTTCGTTCTGGACAAAATCGTTTGGTTGAAGTAAGTTGGTTTGAAACATTGCCTTCCATCACGCAAGTGAAAGTTGTGCCCGAAGTGAATATTTTTGATCCGAAAGTATTCATGCCGGTGGACTAGCTTAATTAATTGAGAAGTTGATTGGCGAATTAGCTATTTTTCTAATTCGCTTTTAATATCATGCTTTCCCGATACTTTTCATTTTTAAAACGTTTTGACTGGGTGCTTGCCACTTCAGTTTTTTTGCTTTTGGTTTTAAGTTTGGTCGCGCTTTACAGCATTTCTCTAAGCAAGGCTGATCCAGATTTTTTAAATTTAAAAAAACAAGCGATTTTTATTTTGGTTGGCCTAGTTGGGTTTTTTATCGCGAGCATTATTGACTATAAGTGGCTGAAATTTTATAGTTTTCCGATTTATGGCTTTGCCGCGGCGCTCCTCGTCGCTGTTTTGATTTTCGGCCGGGTTATCCGCGGAACGCAAGGATGGTTTGGTTTTGGATGGTTTAATTTTCAGCCGGTGGAATTGGCGAAACTCGCCATGATTATTTTTTTGGCGAAATATTTTTCCCGCGGGGCGCATGAGATTTTTAATTTTAAACACATCGCGATAAGCGGTTTTTTTTCAGCCGTACTGATTGGTTTAGTTTTGCTTCAGCCGGATTTTGGCTCGTCCCTAGTTCTTTTTTTCCTCTGGCTCGGAATGTTATTATTAATTGGCATTAAGCGGTCTCATCTTGCCTTGCTTTTACTTTTAGTCGCGACGCTTTTTGCTGGTTCATGGTTTTTTGTATTTCAAGATTATCAAAAAGAAAGAATTTTAAGTTTTTTAGACGCTTCGCGCGATCCGCTCGGCCGGGGATATAATATTACTCAGGCGCAAATTGCCGTGGGTTCGGGGCAAATACTTGGCCGCGGCATTGGTTTTGGGCCGCAAAGCCAATTGCGCTTTGTTCCGGAAAGCCAGACGGATTTTATTTTCGCCGTATTAGGCGAAGAATTGGGTTTTTTAGGATCGGCCTTAATTATTGCTCTTTGGGGCGTTATTTTTTGGCGGATTGTTAGAATTGCGCGGCGCGCTCGAGATGATTTCAGCTTATTTTTTGCGGCTGGCACGGCAATAGTCTTCTTGATTCAGATTTTTATTAACGTTGGAATGACAGTTGGCGTGGCGCCAGTGACAGGCATTTCACTGCCTTTTATAAGCTATGGCGGCAGTGCTTTGGTCATAAACTTGGCGATGGTGGGAATTCTGGAGAGTATCGCGGCAAGATCATAATTCTTGACTATTTTAGGGTTTGTTGTTAGAATCTAATCATTATTAATTAATTCGTTAACAGAGAATTCTTATGACCTTGAGTCTAAATGTCAAAAAACGAGAGGTGACTGGAAAGGGAGTAAAGAATCTCCGTAAGCAAAATTTGATTCCGGCCGTTATTTACGGTAAAGACGTGCCGTCCCAAAATTTGGCTGTGGAGTATCTTCCTTTCAATAAACTTTATAAAGAAGCCGGAGAAAGCACACTTATCGATTTAAAAATTGATGAAACTGCGCCGGTTAAAGTTTTGATTCAGGAAGTGCAAGCAGACCCCTTAACCGGGAAACTCGCGCACGTTGATTTCCGCCAAATTAAGATGACGGAAAAGATCAAAGTGGACGCACTCTTGAAATTTATTAATGAGTCGCCGGCAGTTAAAGAATTGGGCGGTACTTTTGTGCATAGCATGGAAAAAATAGAGATTGAATGTTTGCCGCAAGATTTGGTGCACGAAATTGAAATTGATCTTTCTGTACTTAAAACTTTTGAAGACAGGATTCATATTAAAGATTTGAAAGTGCCTTCCGGTGTGAAAATTTTATCTGACATGAACGCGACTATCGCCGCGGTTGAAGCGCCTTTGACCGAGGAAGAATTAAAGGCTGAACTCGAAACGCCGATTGTGGAGAAAGTTGAAGAAGTTGGCGTTGTGGAAAAAGAAAAGAAAGAGGGCGAGGAAGAGGCTGCTGCTCCGGAAGCTCAGGGCGAGAAAAAGACCGAGAAAAAAGAAGAGAAAAAATAACCAAAGTCAAAATGAAATTTATAAAGGAATTATTTTTGAGAATAATTGCTTTTGTGAAGAAACAACCGCCGATCTGGCTGGTTGTTTCTTTGCTTTTAATTTCAGTTTTTGTGGTTGCTATTGGCGGATATTTTCTTCTGTCCCGGACTTCCTTTTTAGATTTTTTCTCAAAAGAAAAAACACAGCAGAATATTGAACAGAGTGAAGAAGAATCTCTCCCTGGATTTCACCGATTGATTGATGGAGCGGAAATGGAAGATGAAACAAAAATCAATCCGCCGCTTTTTGCCGTGCAAATTGAAAACATGATTGATGCTCGGCCGCTTTCCGGAGTTGCCCGCGCTAATTTGGTTTATGAAACTTTAGCCGAGGCCGGCATCACAAGATTTTTAGCGGTTTACGCGGCGAACGGAGAAGTTTCGGAAATCGGACCAGTTCGGAGCGCGCGGCCGTATTTTCTTGATTGGGCCGAAGAATTTGGTGCGCTTTATGTTCATTCGGGAGGAAGTCCAGAGGCGCTGCGTTTGATTCCGCAATATGATTTTTGGGATTTGAATGAATTTGCAAACGGCATATTTTTCTGGCGATCAAAAGCAAGATATATGCCACACAATCTTTACACATCAACGGGACTGTTGAATGAAGCTTTTGCGGCGAAAGATGGCGAGATAAAAAGTTTCACGCCCTGGCAGTTTAAAGATGAAGCGACAGAAGAGTCGCGCCCCGAAGAAGAAAAAAGAATTAAAGTTTATTTTTCCACAAAAACTTATGAAGTCGGCTGGCAATATGACCGCGAAAGCAACGATTATTTAAGATATCAAGCCGGCGTAATTCAGCAAGACAGAAATGGCGAGGAAGTTCGGGCAAAAAATATTGCCGTGCAGTTTACTCAGATGGTAGTTTTGGACGGAGTGGGGCGAAAAGATATTGAAACAACTGGCGTTGGTGAGGCAATTATTTTTCAAGATGGCGTTCGGATAGACGGAACTTGGCAGAAAGAGACGAGCGAAGATCGGACGAAATTTTATGATGAAGGCGGTGCGGAAATAAAATTCAACCCGGGAGTGACTTGGGTTGAAGTGGTGCCAATTGGAACAGAAATTGAATTTTAATTTATTTTAAAAATAACGATTCGATCTCGGCCGGCGAGGTCTTTTTTTATTTCTATTTTCGCGGAGGGAAAACGGCGTTTGATTAATTTCGCAATAGATTTTTTTTGGGAAGGATCAATTTCTAAAACGGAAGTAATGGATAATTTGTGGCTAGTGATTAGCAATTCTATTTGTTGTAAAAGTTCGCGATAATATTTTAAACCGTCCGCGCCGCCGTCGAGTGCCGTCCGCGGTTCGTATTTTTTTATTTCTAGCTGGGATTTTTGCCATTGTTTTGTGGTGAGATAGGGGAGATTGGCAGCTATCGTCAAAGATTTAAGATTTGTGATATTTGATTTTAGATTTGAAAACGGTTGCAATAAATTGCCGTGCAAAAATGTAATTTTCGTTTTGTGATGTCGTGCATTTTTTTGCGCTACTTTGGCAGCGGCCGAAGAGATTTCTGTGGCGAAAATTTTTGCATTGGGTAAATTATGTGCAAGCGTTACGGCAATGGCGCCACTGCCCGTTCCGACGTCAATAATCGTGGTTGGTTTTTTCTCTATCGTGGTTTCAACTAATATTTCCGTTTCCGGGCGGGGGATCAAAACATTTTTATTTACAAAAAAATCCAAGCCGTAAAAATATTTGTGGCTAATAATATAGGCGACCGGCTCGTGCTTTGCTCGGCAGATAATGAGTTTTTTAAACTTTGAAATTTGTACCGCAGTTAATTTTTTTTCAGAATGCGCGTATAAAAATTCTTTTGGTTTTTTTATAACAAAAGATAAAAGAACCTCGGCATCGAGAGCTGGGGAGACGATTTTATTTTTTTGTAAAGTTTTTATCGCCCAAATTAAATATTTTTGGATAGTCATAGGATCATTATAACATACTGCGCGTTATCTGCGCTCCCGCCTCGACTTGCCGTCTTCGGCGAGGCCGGGCGCTCGGAAATGAATAAGTTCATTTCTCTCACTCGCTTGATAATACTCCGTGTTATCTGCGCTCGCTCGGAAATGAATAAGTTCATGTCTCTCACTCGCTTGATAATAAAAAAGAGCCCGTGGATTGTTCGGAGGAGGGGAGGTCTCCAAAACAATCCACGGGCTGGTCGCCCGGCAGCGGGGAGGGAGGCGGGACTCATGTCCCCTGCGATCCGCTACGCGGGCTCTTACGCCGAGTCCGGGAGGGGCGGCGTAAATTCGGACGGAGGACGAGCGATTGCTCGCGCGTTCTCACGTTGTTGGTGGGTGGGCTGGGGCTGGTGTTAGCAGCGGACGCCATCACGACGGCGGTCGCGGTCGCGCCGCCTGGCTTCCTCGTTCCGGCGGTGTTCCTCCTCCCAGTCGGGGAAGAAGTCGTCGAGCTGTCTGCTCGTCCTGCGGCGCTGTGAAATCTCGCGCGGTCCCGCACCATCGGGGATGATGGGGACACCGTCCGCTGAGAGCCTTGTACCGTCGTCCCAGAAAACACTACTCGACATCTCTGTCCTCCACTACCTTCCCTATTATCAACTCGTCCTGTCCATCAGGCCGAGGCTTAGGGCCACCTTCCTTGCGTTTCTGGCACGCGCCAAGAACACAAGGCCACCCTGTTTTGATGTTTTTATAATATTACAAAAAGATGAATTTGTCAAGAGACTCTTGACAAATTTTGATAATTATGTTAAAGTGCAGTGCAGGGTAAAGGGGAGTCCTGTTCGGTTGATGCCGGCAGCGCACTGGCGTCGTGGGTAATTTTTTCTCATCCCAAATCCGGAGTCCTCGAGTGGAAGCCGCGCGTTGAAGCGCGGATGATCTCGTGGAGGAAGGACCCAGGGGTGGCCAGCAGGAACCCGGCTTGCCTGTTATGCAGGTGGGCTGAAATCTCCCCCGCGTTTTCGATCCTCCAAATCCGCTTTTAGCGGGTACGGAGGTCACCCTTCTTTGCACACCGCTACGTTTCGCGTTGTGCCCGTCGGTCGAACACCCCGTTCGACCGACTCTTTTTTTATGTCAAAATTTATATCAAAAAACCGGCCTTGCGGCCGGATTATTTTTTAATTTTTTATATTTCCTTTTTTAGTACTTCAATAATTTGATCTAGCTCACCGTCCATTACGTTATTAATATTGTGCCAGCTTTCTTTGACGCGATGGTCGGAAACGCGGTCTTGAGGAAAATTGTATGTTCTGATTTTTTCCGCGCGCATTGCCGAACCAATCTGTGAACGCCGCGCCGCGACTTCCGCCGCCTGGCGTTTTTCTTGCTCCATTACAAAAAGGCGGGAACGCAAAACCTGCATGGCTTTTTCGCGGTTTTGCTGCTGGGAGCGTTCGTCTTGGCAGGCGACAACAAGGCCTGACGGAATATGAGTAATGCGCACCGCGGAATATGTCGTTTGCACGCTCTGCCCGCCGTGGCCGCCGGATAAAAAGGTATCAATGCGCAAATCTTTTGGTTCAATTTTAATATCAATTTCTTCAGTTTCGGGAAGGACGGCGACGGAAGCGGTGGAGGTATGGACGCGGCCGCTTTTTTCCGTATCCGGAACGCGCTGGACGCGATGCACACCGCTTTCAAATTTTAAATTTCCCCACGCGCCTTTGCCAATAACTGAAAAAATAATTTCTTTAAACCCGCCAAGATCGGTGCGGTTGGCGGAAATTAACCTTGCCTGCCAACCTTTTCGTTCAGCAAATCTGGAATACATTCGGAAAAGTTGCGCGGCAAAAAGCGCGGCTTCGTCGCCGCCGGCACCGGCGCGGATTTCCACAATAATATTTCTTTTGTCCAGCGGATCTTTCGGCGTCAGCTCTTCTTTGATTTCCGCTTCGAGCACTGATCTTTCTTGCCGAATTTTTTCCAATTCTTCTTTAGCAATCGCGGCCATTTCGGGAACATCTTGTTTGGCGATAACTTCCGTTTCAACCGCGGCTTTTTCCAGCGCGTGGAATTTATTTATTTTTTCCATTACTTCTTTCAAATCACTATATTCTTGGGAAACTTTTTTTAACTTTTCCCGATCAGAAACCACCTCGGGGCGAGCGAGCTCGGCCTCAAGTTCCTTGAATTTTTCTTCAGCTTTAATGATTTCCGGAATCATAATTAAATTTATTAGTTTATTCTAACATAAAAACATGATAACAAAAATGTCACCATGTTTTTTATGATTGGAATAACTACTTTGTTTTTTTCGCTCTCGGCTTCTTTTCTTTTTTCGTCGCGGAAATGGCTGCCTTCTTTTCCATTTTTTCTTTGAATTTCTCGACGCGTCTCGCCGAGTCAACGAGTTTTTGTTTGCCAGTGTAAAATGGATGGCAGGCAGAACATAACTCAACCTTGATTTCCTTCGTGGTCGAGCCAACAGTAAAAGAATTGCCGCAGGCGCAAGTCACCTTTGCTTTTGGATAATATTCTGGATGGGTGTCCTTTTTCATAATTATTGATTATTGTTTTGATTAATAATATTTTGCTCTTTTTGATTATGCAGGAATTTTGACCTTTGTGTCAAGGCGAAGATGGATAAAAGCGCGATATAGGTTGCCGTAAACTCCGAAGGCATCTTATATTTTCCACCAGAGACTATTGCGGTAATGATAAAGAAAAAGATTAAAACTGTCCAGAGGATAACGAAAAATTCGCCCTTGCGTTTTGGAAAATGGGAATCTTGCCAGCGATCAAATTCTTTTGTGCCGGCATAAAGGCCAAGGATAGAAATGTAAATAATTGAGATTGCCGCGGCGTATCCGCTGTATTTGTCGTTTGTGAAAAAATCAAACATGAAAAATCCCATGGCCGCGAAAGTCCAGAGATTGGAAAGTTGCCTCCAGATTTTGTCGTTTGATTTTTCCGTTTGTAGCGGGTTCATATTTTGATGAACAATTGTGTATTTAATTTAGCACAAATGGGTTTAAAAATCAAGGGCTGGAGAAATGGGTTATTTTTACTGCTTGACTCAGAGTTAAACTTGCGTTAAGTTGACTCAACGTTCTTTGAAAATCTGCATAGAAGAAGGAGGAGCAGGTGGAGACAAAAAGATTCGAACGCCGTCAAGAAGACTTTCGGTGCCAAAATTGTGGAGCCAAGGTCAGGGGTGATGGCTACACCAACCACTGTCCGCGATGTCTGTGGAGCAAACACGTTGATGCGTTCCCTGGCGACAGACTTTCCGAATGCCGGGGGATGATGGAGCCGATTGGCGTAAAAATTAAGGGTGGCAAGTACGCAATTGTGCATCGTTGTCAAAAATGCGGGATGATCAAGAACAACAAGACATCTCCCACGGATGACATGGCCCTCGTAGTGCAACTATCTACGAGAGTTGTCGCCGGGACGAGGAACTAGCCATGAAGCCACGCAGTAAAAAAATGGTTAGGGCTATCCGCGTTCGGCACGGCTCTATTCCGCACCTGGTCCACATTGAGATGAGTTACGCTTGCAATAGCAGGTGCATTTTTTGTTACAACCCGGAGAGGAATAGACACTTCGATCCCTCGGTCGTAGACAGCATCGTGGAGAGAGTGGCAGAGGATCAAATTCCTCACGTCTATCTCATCGGAGGAGAACCCAGTCTCGTTCCCGTGGAGCGGATCAACCGTTATGTGAATTTGCTTAGCCCGACTTCGTCGGTGACTATCGTCACGAACGGCCTCATTGTAATGAGGGGAGTTTCACCCAAGATCGCCTGTTTTGGTGTGCCCCTTCATGGCGATAATCCGCAGACGCACGAGATGCACACAGGAATTCCTGGAGGATTTCATAGGACTCTTGAAACTATCAGATCCTACGTCGAAGCGGGACACGATGTGCGCTGCATTCCAGTGTTGACTGGGTACAACTTTGATCAGATATACGGGATCATCAAGATCGCGGTCAGTCTCGGCATGGAATCCATCTACGTGGATCGCTACGAAGACGGCGGGCTGGGGGCGAAGAATGCCAGTCACCCCAAGCTTAAGCCCAGCCTTGAAGAGTTCCGCGTCGCGGTCGGTCAAATGCTTCAGGCTCGCCGAGATTTTCCTGAACTCGGCGGCCGGGTCGGCTTTGGGACTGCGATACCGTACTGCCTCGACGAAAGACTGATCCGAGAAGGTCTCACGTCGAACTGCGGAGTTGGCGTTTCGTTCGGGGCGATCAACCCTCGCGGCGAGTTTCGCATCTGCAATCAGTCCCAACTCATTTTCGGCAACGTGCTGGAAGAAACTCTGGCCGAGATTTGGAACAGCCGGTCTCTTGACGTTTATCGCGACTTGGCTTGGGTCACCGAACCATGTAGGGATTGTCCATTGCTGCTTGAGTGTACTTGCGGTTGTAAGGTCGACGTGAACTGCTCAAATCAGTTTTGCGTCGATTATGCCGTACGCGGAATGCGCAAGCCGCCGATCCGCCTGCCGCGTCGCCGGACATCGGCTAAGTTGGCCGAGAGATATCCGACAGTTTACCGTCGTCTCAGGCCGAATCGGTACATGAAGCTGCTGACCAAGTATCCGAATAAATACTTGGTTACTCGTTACCAGACCGTGAAACTGGATCCGACGGCTTTGAGGGTGGCTCAGTGTATCTTGGGCCAGAGCGAGTTCAACGAGGTTGACCTGGTTCGGCAATTCGCTGACGAAATCGAAGCGGTTGAAATCCGTTTGTTCGTCAGCCGCCTGCTCCAAGTTCATGCCCTTGACGAGGTGGTCAGATGAAGAGTAGAGCCAACAAAGAAAAGCAATCAGCCCTCACCTTGAAGGCGATCGGCCAAATCAGCGAGGCTTTTGACCTTCTTTACCGTCGTTACGGTTTGGATTGCGTTGGTTGTCGAGATCCGGATTGCCAGGGCTTCATTTGGCTTTTGCCGCCGGAAGTTGGAAGGCTTTATCGTGCGGGTGTGCCAATCTTGCAGCTCAATCGTCGGGCCGATTTCATACACTGCCTGCCGAAGAAGTCCGACGGCGGATACGATTTGGGGGTTCGTCATCCCGACTGTCCGTTGGCGTGTCGGCTGGGGCGAAGGTGCCGTCTGTATGGCAAACGACCATTTGTTTGTCACATCTATCCAGCTGGGCTCGAGACAACTGCTGAAGGTCTAGTAGTTTGGGCCTTGCACGAGAATTGTCGGTTGGTGCGCACGCTCAGAGACAACGGTCGGCTCAGTTGTCTTTGCGGAGAGATCTGTGCTATAATTTCCTCAGTGCCCGCCGTCTTATTGCGAGAGATACTGCGTTGCTATCGGGTGGTTGACGAAGTCACCCGATTCCCGGAAGGGCCCAACCGGTATCTTACCTTAGGGAGGTGCAGGACAGAAAAACAGCACAGGAAGTTGGGGTCGTTTGTTCCTTTCTTTGACTGCAAAGGAGGTCGAATCATGTCGAAGTGCAAGGGCGTGCTCGACAGCGCCAAGATCAGCGAGATCAAGGTTCGGGCGAAGGAGGCCCCGAAGACCACCACCAGGAAGAGGGTCAAGAAGACTCAGAAGGGCTGATGGTTGCGGAAGACCATGATCTCCGGGGCGACACCGCGCGTGTTGCCCCTTTTTATTTTGACAAAGTTTGTTATAATTAAGTGGTAATTCATAAATTTATATACATGAATATATATAACTTTCCTTTGTATTATGACATTGCCTTTAGCTTTGTCGACCCAAAGAAGCAGGTAGAAAATTTTGGGAAAATTATTAAAAAATTTAGCAGTATTAAAGTAAAAAGTTGCTTGGATATTGCCTGTGGTCCCAGTCCTCAATTGATCGAATTAGCCAAACGGGGATACAAAGCCATCGGCCTAGATATTAGTCAAGCGATGATTAATTATTTGTTAAATGAAGCCAAGAAGCAGCAAGTTAAGGTAGGGGCGATTAGGGGCGACATGCGTGATTTTAAATTGGAGCGCAAGGTTGATTTTTCCTTTATTATGATGGGTTCTTTTACTTTTTCTTCCAAGGAAGATTTGCTAAAACACCTTGATTCGGTTGCTAAAAATTTACGCAAAGGCGGTCTTTATTTGATTCAGAATCAGCTGCTGGATTGGCAGGACAATAGTAAGCAAAGTTGGGTTATGAAAAGAGGGGACATTAAAATTAAAACTACTTTTGACTGGTTTTTTGTAGATAAAATTAGCCAATTTTATAAGGAAAATTTGTCTTTAGTTGTAAGCGGGGTGAAATTTATAAAAAAAATTAGAACGTCAAGAAGACTAAGATTTTTCTTTCCCCAAGAATTGAAGACGTTGCTTGAGAATAGCGGCACTTTTGAATTTTTGGGATGGTGGCCAGGATCACTTAATGAATGGTATCTGAATAAAAAATTAGAGAGAGCCAAAAAGATAAACAGCAATATAGTAGTATTGAGAAGAAAATGATGGAAACAACATTTTTTAAATAAACTAAACCCTTGCGCATTTTTTGGTTTTGTGTAAAAATAGATGAAAGTCATTAATTAATAGTAATCTCACATGTTTTGCCCTTAAAACTTGCTCCTGATCCGGCGCTCGCCGGACCCGCAAGTTTTGGCGAAACAGAGGCAAAAAAGGAAAAAATTATGTCAGAAATTCCATCAATGCTGGAAATGCTCCAGGCAGGTGTTCATTTTGGGCACAAGGCCTCGAAATGGCATCCAAAAATGAAGCCGTTTATTTTTGGAGAGCGGAGCGATGTCCACATTCTCAATTTAGAGTTAACGGCAAAAAAATTAAAAGAGGCGTTAGATTTTGTCAGAAAAACAACAGCCGCGGGCGGAGTTGTTCTTTTTGTTGGTTCAAAGGAACAGGCTAAAGAAATTGTGAAGCGCCACGCGAAAGATGCCGGCATGCCGTATGTCACAACCCGATGGCTCGGCGGAACTTTCACGAATTTCAAAACCATCAAGAGCGTGACCGACCGATTCACTGATTTAAAAAATAAAACAGCGACCGGCGGACTCGCGAAGTACACGAAAAAAGAACAGTTGAATTTTCAGAAAGAAATTGTGAAGTTAGAAGAATTGGTCGGCGGCATTGAAACTTTGAAGAAATTACCGGAAGCGATTTTCGTCGTTGACGTCAGGGCGGAAAAAACCGCGGTGGCTGAAGCGAGAAAGAGAAAAGTTCCGGTTGTCGCGCTTTGCGATACAAATATCAATCCGGAGAATATTGATTATCCGGTTCCTTCAAATGATGACGCGGTAAAGGCGATTGAAATGATGGTAGGCCTTTTCGCTGCGGCTGCAAAAGAGGGAAAAGCGGAGTTTGAATCAAAAAGAGGTGCGGCTCCGGAAAAACCGGCGGCTCCGGCCCCAGCTCCAGTTGTGCCGGCTCCAGTTGTGGAAGAAGAGAAAAAGTAAAATTAAAAAATTTTTGTTACCAATGGTGCGAGGACTAGTATCAAATATTCTTGAGATATTCGATATTAGAAATAGCTATTGGAATATTAAAATATGGCATTAGATCCAAAACTCGTAGTCCAACTCCGTGAACGAACCGGCGCAGGTATTGTTGAATGTAAAAATGCCTTAGATGAGGCGAATGGAGATATTGAAAAAGCAATTGAAGTTTTGAGAAAAAAAGGCGAAATAAAGGCAGCGAAAAAATCGGCGGAACGGACGGCCAAAGAAGGTTTGATCCACGCTTACGTCCACGCAAACGGTAAAGTCGGAGCAATGGTGGAAATTAGTTGTGAGACAGATTTTGTGGCGCGCACTGAGGAATTTCAGGCGTTAGTTCATGATATTGCCATGCAGGTTGCGGCGACGAACCCTTTATACGTAAAACCGGAAGATGTGTCCGAAGAGGTGGTTGCCAAAGAAAAACAAATGTATCTTGAAGAAGTGCAGGGTCAGGAAAAACCTCCGGCGGTGGTGGAAAAAATTCTTGAAGGAAAATTAGAAAAATATTTTGAAGATATTTGTCTTAATAAACAGCCGTTTGTTAAAGACGAAGACATCACGATTGAAGAATTGGTAAATCAAAAAATCGCCAAGATCGGAGAAAAAATTGAAATAAAAAGATTTGTAAGATTCCAAATTTAAGTTGCCATGAAAATTGTTGAAGTCCAATTCACGCCCTGGGGGAGAATTTACGATTTTGACGCCGGGGAGTTAAATCTTCCGGTGGGTGATTTTGTGGTGGTAAAAACCGATTTAGGAGTGGAAATGGGAAAAATTGTGGGTGTAAAAGAAATTGGCGCCAAAGAAGTTGAAGCGGCAAAACTTGAAATCAAACCGATTTTCAGAAAAGCCAGCACGGCCGACATGATAAAATTCAAAGAAAAAGAAGAGCAGAAAAAAGAAGCCATGACGGTTTGCAAACAGCTGGTTAAGAAATATAATTTGCCAATAAAATTAATTGACGCTCACTTTTCTTTTGATGGTGGGCGTCTTACTTTTGCTTTTGTGGCTGATGGGCGGGTTGATTTTCGCGATTTAGTAAAAGATCTGACTAAGAGTTTTCAAAAATCAATTCGTCTCCAGCAGCTGGGCATTCGCGATGAAGCAAAAATTTCCGGCGATGTCGGAGCTTGCGGCCGCCATCTTTGCTGCCAAAAATTTAAAAAAGATTTGGGAAATATTTCTTCGGACTTGGCCGATCTCCAGCAAATTGCCCATCGCGGTTCAGACCGTTTAACCGGCGTTTGCGGTCGGCTGATGTGCTGTCTGGCGTATGAGCAAAAAAATTATGAAGAAGCGGCAAAAAAACTTCCGCCAATTGGCACGAACGTCCGAACCGACCACGGCCGGGGGAAAGTAATTGGGTGGCATACCCTAAAACAGTCGGTTATAGTAAAATTAGAAGAGGGGACGATTATCGAAGTTCCTATTAAAAAATAATTTTTAAAATTAATTAAATTTGGAGGAAATATGCCAAAAATCAAAGTCGCGATTAATGGTTTTGGCCGAATTGGCAGACAATTTTTTGCCATCGCCCAGGACTATCCGAATCTTGATATTGTCGCGGTTAACGACCTAACGGACCCGGCAACCCTGGCTCATCTTTATAAATACGATTCAGTCTATGGAGTTCATCCGGGAAAAGTCGCGGCCGGAAAAGATTTTATTGAAGTTGACGGGCAGAAAATAAAAATTTTTGCAGAAAAAGATCCGAGCGTTTTGCCTTGGAAAAAATTAGGAATTGATATTGTTGTGGAATCAACTGGCGTTTTTACCGACTACGTTGGCGCGTCGGCGCACATAAAAGCTGGCGCGAAAAAAGTTATAATTTCCGCGCCATGTAAAGGCGAGGGTATTCCGACTTACGTGATTGGTTGCAATGAAGAAAAATACGATCCGAAAAAAGATGTTGTAATCTCCATGGCTTCCTGCACGACAAATGCCATGGCGCCGATCGCGAAAGTTTTGAACGACAAATTTAAAATTTTGAAAGGCACGATGACGACTTGCCATAGTTATACAAACGACCAGCGCTTGCTTGATCTTCCGCATAAAGATCTTCGCCGGGCCCGCGCCGCCGCCCTTTCCATGATTCCGACGACAACCGGGGCGACCAAAGCCGTGGAAAAAGTTATTCCTGATTTGAAAGGCAAATTAAACGGTTTGTCCATTCGCGTTCCGACGCCGTCAGTTTCACTTTTGGACTTTTCATTAGTTATTGGCCGTGACGCGACAGTTGACCAGATTAACAATACTTTACGCGCCGCCGCGGGAAAAGAATTAAAAGGAATTTTGGGCATTTCCGATGAACCTCTAGTTTCCATTGACTACAGAAAATCATCTTTATCTTCAGTGGTGGATGCCGAGCTTACAATGGCCGTCGGGGGAAACCTTATCAAAGTCATTGCTTGGTACGATAACGAGTGGGGTTACAGCACGCGGCTTGTGGAATTCACGGAAATGGTGGGGAAAAAGTTAAAATAAATAGTGTTCAAGAAGGCCGGCTCCGAAAAGCCGGCTTTTTGTTTTTTATGTTATAATATATAAATAAATAATGTTGAAGTATGTTCCGTCGCGTGATAAGGGTAATTTTTTGGTCAGCTTTTTGGTCGGCCTTGGCGGCGGCCGCGTTTTATGGCTGGCGAGGGAATATTTTTTTGTTAAACAGTTTTATTTTGGGAGCCTTAGCCCTGCTTATTCTTTATTTTTTTCAGAAATCAGCGTTTGTAAAAAAATATTATAATGATTTTTTTGGTAACACGTTGCTCGGTCTCGGCGGATTGATTTTTTTTACGACTTCTCTCGGCACGATTTATTTTTATCATTACATAAAATTTTTTGAATATGATGTAATCGCCCACGTGGTTATTCCAGCTTCTTTTGTAATAATGTGGGCGATGTTTTATGGAATTTTAAAAATAAAGAAAGGTGTACCGAAAAAGATGGAAGTTATTTTAATTAGTGGTGTTTTAGTTTTGTTGCTGTCATTTTTTTGGGAATTTTTTCAAAAGCAAGGAGATACTTGGTGGGGGACACATATGTTTTCCGACTCCAATCAAAATATAATAGTTGACGTGGCAAATGATTTATCAGCCGATACCTTAGGAGTTTTTATCGGATGCGTCTTAATTTTTAAGAATTGGGTTGGTTGGAATAAAAAATGGTTGAAAAAATAAGAATGGGTTGGTTGTGGCATGTCAGATGGGCGTTTATACCCGTTCTTTTTTATGCTATAATGTTTAAATGTTTTGATGTTTAAATGATTTTATGACACAAGGCGAGTTACAAAAATTCATAGCATTTTTGATGAAGAGCGGTTACAAAGTGTGGGCGCCGGAAAAACGGCCAGAAGAAGTCGTTTATGCCGAAGTGGAAAATGCGAAAAAGGTGAAGCTAATTTCCGAACCGCCGCTGCATTCATTCAAAAGATTTTTAGTTCCGTCAGAGGAAACACTTTTTGAATACAAGAAAGACAAGATGACCGAAGTGAAAAAGGCGGAAAAGCAAGTAATTTTCGGCATTAATCCTGTCGACCTCAAAGCCGTCGTGATGCTAAATCAAATTTTTGAGCGTGATCCCTGGTACCAAGAGCGCATGCGGCGGACGCTTATCATTGGCCAAAGTTTGATTCCTGAAAATGTGGAGCAGAATCTTTTCCAAATTAAATACGAAGAAGATATTTTGGAACATTTGCAATTTGATATTTTTCTGGAAGTGCAACCCGCTTCGACCGCGAAGCGAGGCGAGAAGAATAAATATTTTGTTTATACCGGTTCGGAAGAGGGGCAAAGCGTTTTGGAAAAATTTGGTTACAAAGATTATGAACACATTGCCTACGCCGGGCCGATCAAAGAAGAAGGTTTGGATCCGATGATGGTAAAATACCGCGACGCGCTTCGGAAAACTTATAAAAAAGAAATTTGGGAAGAAGATGTTGGCGCGCGTTGCATTGAATGCGGAAAGTGTACGCTCGTTTGTCCGACCTGTTTTTGTTTTGACATAAAAGACCAGCCGGATTTGGTGGGGCTTGGCGGCACGAGGAAGCGAACGTGGGGCGCCTGTTTTTATAATGATTTTTCAGAAGTTGGCGGCGGACATAAATTTTTGAAAACTACGGCTGAAAGAATTCATTTTTGGTATTATCATAAATTTGTCCGGATTCCGGATCAGATTCAGATTATGGGTTGCGTCGGCTGCGGCCGGTGCGCGAAGGCATGTCCCGTGGGAATAAATATTTTTAAAGTGCTGGCGGCGTTATGAAAAATCAATACCAACCACAATCAGTAAAAATTTTGAAAGTTGAAAATGAGGGTTCAAATTCAAAATTATTTACGCTTGATGCCCCGCGCGGATTTAGCGTTCGAAGCGGGCAATTCGCGGAAATTTCTCTGCCGGGATTTGGCGAAGCGCCTTTTTGTCTTTGCTCAGATGCTTCATTAAAAAATAAATTCCAGGTTTGCGCGAGAAATGTCGGAACAGTAACCAAGGCAATGCATGCCCTGAAAGTAGGGGATAAAGTCGGTGTGCGCGGGCCATACGGCCGGCCGTTTCCGCTCGAGTTCGCTAAAAATAGAAATCTTTTGATTGTTGTCGGCGGCCTTGGTTTGGAAACGGTCCGCACGGCAATTTTTGAAATCGTAAAAAATCGTGATCAATATAAAAAAGTTCAAATTTTTTACGGAGCGAGAACCGAGGATGATTTGCTTTTCCGCAATGAATACGAAACCTGGATGAAAAATGATATTGATTTTCATTTGTGCCTTGATAAGCCTACGGATAAATTTAAATTATCTTGCCCGATAATTCAGGGATTGGTTACGGTTTTGTTTGAAAAGACGCCGCTTACGGAAAATCCAGTGGCGTTTCTCTGCGGTCCGCCGGTGATGTATAAATTTGTTTTGGAAAAATTAAATAAAGCAGGATTTAGCAATGAAGATATATATCTATCGCTTGAGCGGCGGATGCACTGCGGTGTCGGCGTTTGCAACCATTGCGCGGTTGGAAGTTTCTTCGTCTGCCAGGACGGTCCGGTTTTTTCCTGGGCGGAGTTGAAAGATATAAAAGGAGCGATTTAATATTAAAAACATGAATAAAAATAAAGGATATTTGTTAGTTTTAGGGACGGCAATAATTTCCGGCGTTTCCATTTTTGTAAATCAATTCGGTGTTAAGGTTGTTAATTCAGATATTTTTACAGGTTTAAAAAATATAGTTGTGGCTGTAATTTTGCTATGTCTTATTTTTTGGTTTAAAGAATGGAAATTATTGGCGAAATTAAAAGTTAAAGAGTGGCTGACTTTAGTTTTGATCGGTCTTGTTGGCGGCAGTATTCCATTTTTACTTTTTTTCAAGGGGTTGACTTTGACTGGTGGCGCTACTACTTCTTTCGTCCATAAGACGATGTTTGTTTATGTAATAATTTTGGCGATATTATTTTTGAAAGAAAAAATTAACAAGAATTTGGTGATTGGCGCGTCTTTGCTTTTGTTGGGCAATATGTTGATTTTAAAAATTTTTGGCGGATTTCAGTTTGGTTATGGCGAGCTCCTAGTTTTGCTTGCTACTTTATTTTGGGCGGCGGAGCAAATTATTTCCAAAAAAGCGTTGGAAAATATTTCTCCAAAAATTGTTGCTTGGGGGAGGATGTTTTTTGGATTTTTATTTATTTTTATTTTTTGGGCGGCGACGGGTCAACTAAAATTGCTTAGTGGCGTAGGAGCGGCGGAATTGAGTTGGGTTTGGATAACGGCCGTTTTTCTTTTAGGTTATGTTTTGACTTGGTATTCGGGCTTGAAATATATTAAAGTTTCAACGGCGGTATGCATTTTATCGCTCGGCGCGCCAGTAACGAGTTTACTTGAAATGGCGCAAAAAGGAATTTTTGATTGGCAGATTTTTTCCGGAAGTTTGCTGATGTTTGTGGGGGTTGTCGTGGCTGTGGATTTGATTTCAAAAATTAAGGAAATAAAAACAAGCCAGGTTTAGTTTGTTATGTGTTTTGGGATTCCCTGTAAAATTGAAAAGATTAAAAAAAATAAAGCCACCGTTAAAAATGGTGGCAAAGTTTTTAATATTGACACCTCACTCTTGCCGGAAGCGGCAAAAGGTGATTGGATATTGGTGCAAGGCAATATCGGGATGAAGAAAGTTTCCGAAAGGGAAGCCAAAGAGTGCCTTGCTGTATTTAGTGAATTAGAGAAAAGCAGGGGGAGGGAGGAATAAAATGGGAAAGATTTACGCACGGGCGGCGCGTTACGCCCTCTATCCGAACGAACTCGGTCTTTGCGGGCCGCGGGGCAGCGAGAAGGGTAAGCTCTACCAGTATCTCACCACTAAAAAAAAGGTGAGTGACGGGCAGGCAAGAAAACTGCTCGAGCAGTTTACCGCGGCGGCGGCCTACCTGAAGTTGATCGCGGCCTCAAACAGTATCGAGGACTGGCTTGATTTGCGGGTAGTTGACGCCTACTGGATTGGGAACGACCTTTTGAACCGCGTCCGACCCGAGGATTTAAAGACGATGATTCTCAACCTGGCGGCCGAAGGCAAGATGGCTGCGCCAGCGGCGAAAGAAGCGGCCGCCCGCGTTCACTATCAGCACCGGCCGCATCACAGCTTCCATGTCATGGTAATTGGCGGACTCTCCGGCCAGGTGGAGCGGGGTTCGGTTGGCCAGGATCTTTGCCGCATCGGCTGGGGAAGAGTAGTCGGCGTCGGAAAGAACGGGACGCTCACCGTTTCGGCAAAGTCATTGCGGCGCCAAGGCGGCAGGATTTTGTCCGAACTCGAGGAAGAAGAGAGGAATGTTTCCGTCCCGCGCGATCCGCTGCTTTTTCCGCGCGTTTCAGTCGGTGATCTCGTCGCCTTCCACTGGGCGAGAGTGGTCGAGATCATTGATGAAGACGCGGCGCGGCGGCTCGAATACTGGACCAAGCGGACGCTTGCGTACTTCAACAAGTAGGGTAAATCCCATCACGACATTTGCGGGTTAGCTTTCGGGCTAGCCCCTTTTTATTTTTTTAAAAACTCCGCCGGATGTGGCGGAGTTTATTGTGAAAAATATTTTAATTTTCTATTTTCCGAACCATGCATTTTTTAATAGGTCAATTACTTCATCATCCGTTGTTTGGCCGAATTCTTCGTAAAAAGATCCGACAGCGCCGAAAAAGGCCGGAGCTTCAAGATAAATTATTTCATCAACTTCTTTTTTAACTAATTCCGCCGCTTCGGGCGAGGTGACGGGGATGGATACAATAATTTTTTTTGCGCCGAATTTTTTAGCAGTTTTTATGGCCGCCCGCATTGTCAGTCCCGTTGCCAGGCCGTCGTCAACTAGAATGACGGTTTTATTTTTTAAATCAAGCGGTGGACGAGCACCGCGATAAAGTTTCAGCCGCCGCTCCGCTTCGGCTTTTTCTTTTTTTATTTCATTTTGCAAATAAGATTCGGTAATGCCGTAGGCGCCGATTACCATTTCCTCGAAAATTCCTTCGCCGGTTTCGCCCACGGCGCCAATGGCAAATTCCGGATTTCCCGGCGCGCCGATTTTTCGGGGGACGACAATATCAAGCGGCAGATTTAATTTTTTCGCCACCTCATATCCGACAACAACTCCACCGCGCGGGAGCGCCAAAATAATCGTGTCTTTGGCGTCTTTGAATTTTCCGAGCGTTTCGGCTAATTTTTGGCCGGCGTCTACGCGATTTTTGAATATCATATACGCCAATTATATCAATTTTTCAGGTTTTGCGGAAAGTGCTATAATATAAATGAATAATATATGCCGAAACCGATTCTTGCAATCGCCAGTATGACTTGTTGCGAAGGGTGCCAGGTGGAGATTCTAAATTTAGGGAAAAGGTTATTAGACATTTTCCAAGTTTTTGATTTGGGAAATTTTGCCTGGGCGGAAGAAAAACGGGAACGCCCACATTATGATATCGCCGTAGTTGAAGGAACACCGTTAACCGAGGAAGATATAAAATATCTAAAAGAACTGCGGAAAAAATCAAAAATTTTGGTGGCCATCGGCAGTTGCGCTCATTTGGGCGGGGTTCAGGAGATAAAAAATTATGCCGAAAAAGATAAGGATGAAAAAGTAAAATACGTTTATCCAAAATATCAGCGGATACAAAATCCGACCGTCGTACCGGTTTGGAAGGTTGTAAAAGTTGATTATACTGTTCCGGGATGTCCGATTAATGAAGATGAATTTTATCGCGTCATTTCCGACCTTGCTTTCGGCCGCGCGCCGAAAATTCCCCTCCGGCCGGTATGTTTCGAATGCCAGACGAGCGGATACGAGTGTCTCCTGCAAAAAGGTGAGCCGTGCATGGGGCCGATTACGATCGGCGGATGCAAAGCGATTTGTCTTCGGAGCAAAAGATTTTGTTATGGTTGCCGCGGGCCGCTTAAGGGCGCTGGGCCGCAAATTACGAAGCATTTGAAAAATATTGAAAAATTGGTTGGGAAAAAATATCTCAGGGAAATTATGGAGACCTACGGCGCGGAAGATGATTTTTTGAGAATTGAAGAGTAATTATGAAAATAAAAATAAGCCACCTCGCCAAAATTGAAGGGCACGCTAGTTTTTTTGCCGATATGCTCGCCGGCGATATTAAAAACGCCAAATTGAAAATTGTAATTGGCGCGCGTTTGATTGAGTCAATAATTTTAAACCGCAATTATATTGAAACGCCGATTGTTACTTCGCGAATTTGCGGCATTTGCTCCGTGGCGCACAATATCACGAGTATCAAGGCGATTGAAAACGCGCTTGGCGTAAAAATCAATCCGCAGATTGAGCGGCTCCGAAAAGTTTTGGTCCTCGCCGAGCCGATCCAAAGCCACGCGGCGCATCTTTTCTTTTTGTCTTTGTC
>Ga0172380_10003031_pt1 | contig 24167 bp, 13 predicted proteins | sample Leawe162metaG_FD_119747 | JGI IMG/M metagenome (GOLD analysis project Ga0172380, IMG submission 119747) | Leachate microbial communities from a municipal landfill in Southern Ontario, Canada - Leachate well 162 metaG | ecosystem: Engineered > Solid waste > Landfill > Unclassified | place...
ATCGGTTCGTCGCCGACAAATATGAACGAACAAGTGGAGGCACACCCGAGGAAAGGCTGAGACAGGTACTAGTAGGAACACCGATCGCGGAGTTCCTCACATCTGGGCGCCATTTAGTCGGCCGAATGCATCAGATTCCGGCTAGTCGGAGTACTACCTAACAACACGCCCAACTGCGTGCAGCACTGATTCGTAATCCCGCCCTCTGCCGCCAACTCACCCGTTGGGCTTGCTCGTAACCTGGATTCCCAGGGCTTCTGCGGAGCGCTGGATTGCCTCAGCCTGACTGTCGCTGGCGATCACCGTCAGGGTGCCCTGCATGTAGGTGATTTTTCCATCCATCAGTCCGCTGAACAGTGACTCGACGAGGGTCGTGACCTGTCCTCGATTCTCATCGGTGACCTCATTGACGACCGTGAATTTGACCTGGGTGGCGGCATCGGCTGGCGGTGCCGTGCAGTCGCCCTCACAAGTGGACTTGCCACACTGCGGACAAGGGCAGTCCCCTTGGCACTCAGGCTTCGCGCACTTCTTGCAGACGGACTGGGCATCGGAACAAGTCCCATCGCATTCTGGATTGCCGCACTTGCTGCACGGCTCAGATGGCGACGGTTTGGCGAGTCGCAGTGCTTGGCTGGTGAGGTTAATCGTGTCGGGGGAATCTATGGCCTTCTCGATCCCGTCAGCACCGACCAGCCTCACCTCTCCGGATTGTGCGGCGGCATAAATCGCGCTCCGAAGATCATTATCCCCACCTGGCAACAATGGAAGCCGCGGTGCCTGGAAGAAGGCGTCCCTCAGCTCTGACAGCGGCTTCCCGTAGTCGGCGTTAGTGAGGTTCGTCAGCAAAGCCTTGGACGTGAACTGGCTCGATTGGAAGACCTTGCCCTTCTCGGCAAGTTCCTTCCAGACGGTCGTGCCATTTAGCGCGCTCTCGGCGTCGTTCTCCAACGTGATCTCTTCAAGCTGTCTTGGGGCGTCGTGGCTGAGCTGAGTCAGGTACAGGATGTGTTGGTACGCCCGCCGGAGGTTTCGCTTCAGCGCCTCGTGGGACTGCTGCATCTCGTGTCGCGCTGTTTCTCGTGCCGTTGGGTTGCTCGCCAATTCAGGTGAGTCAAAGGTACGACGCCAGGCAAGGTAGTCAGATGCTGCTTCACGCGCCGCGCGGCGGCGTTGGGTATTAACAACAGCGTAGACAGCAGATGAGGCCCAGGTGACAGTGCCTGCTTTCGGGCCGATGCCAGAGACGGCGCTGATGGCTGCCATGGTGGCCTCGCTCATCCCGTTGCGCAAGGAGAAGCCCGCCGGGTCCAGCACTATGAGCCGATTGTTACGTGCGTCGTCGATACCTGCTGCCAGCAGGGTGTCGGCCGCTGCGTCGCGGCGCTCGTCATCAGTGCTCAACTGCCGGTCCGCGTCAATGAACAGCACTTTGCCGAACGGGCCACTTGTCGAGAGGTCCTGAGCCGTTTGTGCGATCAGATCGTCGCGTTCGGCACTTGTGACCGACTGGCGGTGCTGGCGGTACACAACTTTCGCACCGGTTTCAGGGTTGAGGTAGTAACGGCGCGGTTGTCCACCCTTGCCTTCGATGGCCTCCGCTGACGCCATGGAGGCTTCGGAATTGATGTCGGTTAGCCGACTGATCACACCGTCAGCATCACCCACGGAATAGGTGATGCCTGGCAGCGCGGACGCAATCTTTATTTCCGGTTCGCTGGCTCCCCTGCGGCCGGCACCGCGTGGGATCAGCGATGTCACGGCGATCATGGTGGCGGAACGTTCGTGGGCATTGGGATTTGCGGCGCCCCAGTGCTCTTTGACTGTGACGGTCTTGTCGAGGATTCGGGCTTGCCCGCTGGCGTCGGCGCTGTCAGCGAGGTTTGTTATGTCCCCTTGAATGATGGAGCGGTAGTTGGCCTCAAGGCTGATGTCTGAGATCAACCCGGAGCCGAGCAATGCTTCTCGGACTTCGTTGTTCCACAGCGGTAAGTCGCCAGGTCCGATGAGTTGAGGGCTCCATTCACCGGAGTGTGCGCGCTGCTGCAGTGCGTAGACGGTGGCGGCGAAGACCCGGATGGTGGATCTGACGTTCTGATACCCGGAGTGTTTGGCCCACTCGTGCTCAGCCAGGTGCATCAGCTGCGGGTGGAAGGGGTAGGAGCGGGCAACTGATTTGTCCCATTCGCTGACCCAGTCGGCGTTGAGTTGCGCGTACACCTTGGCCCATCCACCGTCCTTGATAGTTGCCGCGAATGCACTTGCAGTGGCGGCCGCGGCGTCGGCAGCGGGTTCAGTAGTGAATAGCCGACGGCGCAGGATGGCGGTGAAGTCGGTGTCTTCGTTCACGGTCGCGGTCTTGCCGTTGCGTTCCAGCAAGGAGTGCAAATCCTTTTGGCGCTCCTTGCCGTCGGCCGCGAGGGATATCCCGTCCTTCTCGGGATCAATCATCGCGACGAGCATTGCGACGTGGGGGACGTCATTGACGCTGTCCAGCAGCGCGCGGAGGAATGCCATGTCCTGGGAGGCGAGTTGTTCGTCGCCTGCTCCGGTCAATCCATTGCCGATGTAGTCCATGATCTCGTCGACCACGATGAGTACCGGTCGGTCCTGTGCGGCGAGCGCCTCTTTGATCTTTGCCTTGTCTTGCCAGTGGTCGCGGTACGCGGTGAACTGTGTGGCGTCGCCGTTGAAAAGCCGCCAAAGGAACTTTTCGTAGAGAGTCTTGGCGTAGGGCCCGTCGACGTCTGGTCGGCCAACGCCGGGGGTTCCGTTGTCCAAGTCGAGGACGATGACCAGTGGTCGACCTAGATCGTCCGGCAGCGGCTTGCCGAGCTTGTCGGCGGCCGCACTTGCGACGGCTTGACCGATGTCTGTTGAGAGCAACTCCGCGGGGTGGGCTGCGAGGTGCCAGGCGCCGATGAGTGCGTGGGACTTACCGCCTCCCATCCCTTGGTTCAAACGGGTTAAGGCCCCAGCTTTGTTATAGCCGTCGGGCCCACCGGCCAGTCGGATGGCGATGTCGGCTAGGAGAGCGGTGAGTCGTCCGGTCGGGTGGGTGATTTGCCCGTAGTAGTTGGCCTCCGCATAATCTGGGGCCGACACTCCACCACTTTGGTAGACCGCCGCACCGAGCGACATCTGGACGTCCTCTATCTGGCCGGAGGCGCCGGTGATCTCCGGTCGGATCTTTACGATGTCCCACCACGGTGTCGCGCTCATTGGTCGTCCTCTCCCGAGCTGAAGTCCAGCGCTTCCTGCCGGTCAGCTTCAGCCTTCGCCTCCGCTGCGACGTGAGCACCCTTTGCTGCTCCGGTCACCGCAGACTTGTTCCTTACGATTTTGGTCCATGAGATTGCATCTGTGTCGGAATCGGGCAGCCTGTCGGCGAGGAATGTCACTGCCGCCCACAGATATGGGTCGGTGTCCTTGTCCGCTGCCGCTAGAACTTCCCCCACTCCAGCGATGCCGTCCTCCCAGGCTTGTGCCATCGCCAGCGCGACGTCGATGACCGCTGACTCCTCCGTGATGTGGAGAGTGGCCCGTTTCGCGTCGGTGAAGATGACGCCCTTTTTTGCATCGGGCACGAGGTCTCGGACGGTGGCCAGGTCGAGATCGTCGGCTAGGGTTTGCCAGCGGAGTTCGCTCTTTGCTGTTTCGGTCTTCCCAAAGAGTTTCACCCACCACAGTGCAAATCGAGTGCGAGCGTCGAATGTGTCCAGGGGGTGGTGGTCAATCTCGACTCGCGCATTTTCCCGAACGGCCCGGCGGGCGACGACTAGATATTCGGCGGGATCGACTGGGTCTCCAGCAATGTCGAGGACACGCGCATACCGGCCGACGACCTCCATTGCCGGGCCTGCGGAGGCCATCAGCATGTCGGTTGGGGCGAGTCCAGATGCTTCCCACATGTCGATTCGGGAAGCGACCTCTGCTTTCACCTCGGACTCCACCTGAGCCTTACGGCCTTCGGGCCGGTTTGCGGCTGCCGGACGGCAAGCCATCGTGAGAGTGGTGGTGATGTTGGCTTTGCCCTGTTGGCCACCTGACTCAGTATTGGCTGGCCAAGAGCCAGTCATCACGAGTCCTGCGCCGGTGATGGCACTGAGGAGACGCTGCCAGACTTCGGGATCGCCGTGGCCGAAGACGATGGTCACTACGCCGTCGTTGCGGACGACGCGACGCATCTCGGCGAATGCCCTGGAGATGAGACTGTCGTAATGCTGTCGAGTGCGGTGCTCCCCTGGAGTCTTGTTGTGGTCCATGACGATGATCTCTTGGGACTTGTCTTGGAGCCCGCGGTCATCGGGCGTGATGGCAAGTTCGGGCCAGCTGGTGAACAGTGCGCGTTTGAGCCAGGCGTACATGAGGTCGGATGAGTCGGAGTAGTAGACCATCGCGTCGTATGGTGGATCGGTCACGACTGCCGCGATCGAACCAGGTCTATATGGTTCGTCCGTTGCGGAGCCATGTACGACGGTGGTGGGTTCACCTCGGATGTCATCAAGCAGGTTTCGGGTAGTGCTTAGGCACCCGGCACCGGACCCAATCATCGACTGCCACGAACCCGGTCCTGAACCGATTCCGGCTTCAAAGTTGTCGTAGGAGAAAGCGATCGTCGACTCGTTCACGAAAAGGTCGCCGACCTTGTTTCCTCCCGTCTTCATGATTTGTAGCGTGGCACCGCGCGTGGAGTACCGCGCCTTTCTAGCGACTTGAGCAGCAGCGATGGCACAGAGCGCACGAACGTAGTCGACACTAAATCCCGCTTGCTTCAGTTCCGTGGCCATAGCGTGGATGATCCTGGCCAAGCGAATAAAGGAGAGGGTCTGACGGTCGATCATCAGGTCGCCGTACGAGTGAGCGCCATATAGCTGCGGGCGAACGGTTGCCCCGGAGTTCAGAGGGATCTCTTCATCCGGGATAGCGGGCAGAACCGGCGAGAAGTCCGGCTCGTTGCTCAGCGCGGCAGACGATGCCGCCGCGCAGTGTATTTCCTCACCTGTTGGAGCCCGGAACGTCTTCCCGACCAGATCGTCGTGATCGGCAACGATGAGAAGTACGTCCTGTCCTTGTCCTTCTTGGGCGAGGCGTTTGTGGGTTTCAAGGGGATGGCCGTGTCCGCAAAAGGTGCACGTCGCTGTTTTGCCCTTGACCTTCCTCCCGCCGACTTCTGCGTTGGACAATGTCGGGGTTCGCCGCGGTGCCCCATCGTGGACGACTGCATGGAATGCGCCAGTCTGCGGGTCAGCCTCAATGTAGAACGATTGGCCGGGGTCCTCGTATCGGGCGCGGGTTTTGCTGGCTTTCTTGGTGGAGGGCAGTCGCAAGTTGTAGGAGCCGACGAGCGGGAATCGGCGGCTGCATTCTTGGCAGGGAAGGGTGACTGCCCACAGGTAGCCCCAGGGTTGTATGCCGTCGACGGCGGGGTAGTAAGGCCCCATAGATTCGGCATGACGGCGACCGACTTCGCGCAGGACGGTCTCGACGTCGCGGTAATAGCGATCAGTCGGTTTCTCGTTTTGCCCGTAGTTGAGGGTGTCCTCGGTCGGTCTGTTGACTGTGGGTGTAGCGAAGGGCAGTTCGGGCTCGTTGGTCCAGTCGCGGAATGGGTAGTCAGTAAGCAGGTGGGATGCGATGACGGCGACAGGTGCGTACTCGATCGCGTGTGATTCGATCCCGAGTCGGGCGGCCTCCAACGGGATGATCCCTCGCCCGGAGAACGGGTCCAAGATGCTGGCTCCGCCAGGGTTGGCTTTGAGAATTTCGGTGCGGAGTTCGTCCCACGCGGCGTAGCGGCCGGTCATGGCCTTCTTAACGAGTCCCTGGAGTCGTTTTCGCTCGGCTTCGTCGTCTGGCCAAGGCAGCAGGCTACAGATGACGGCAGCTTTGGCTTGGGCGGTAGGTCGTGCAGCAAACCAGGTGAAGAGTGCTCGTTCCGCGTTGCCTGATCCCCAGCCAGCGGTGCTGTTCTCAGAAACTTCCTTACACGGAAACCAACGTTCGATCATTCGCGTCATTGCTGGGCCTCTTCATCGGTGGCATGTTCGGTAAGCGCTGTGCCGGGGACTTTGATGATGGCTTCACCGGTCATGGAGTCTCCGAGAGTGCTCATGGGATCTTGGTAGACGCCGAAGAGGGTTCCGCCGGTTTGGCAGTGGTCGACAACGTAAAGCCAGTAGTCGTCGCGGTGTTGGGTGGCGATGAGCACTTCGTTGCCGGTCATACGAATACCTTGACTGGCTGCGCTGGCCCAGATGCCCTTGACCTCGACCAGGCGTTGGTGCTGGCCTTTGCGCGCGCGAAGGTCGTATCCGCGGCCGTCGGCTTGAACGTCAGTGACGTCCCAACCGCGCTGTGTGAGGAGCTTCCACACATGTTGAACGGCAATCTGTTCACTGTTCTTCTCTTCGGGTGCGGGGTCTTCGGCCGCGCCGTGGACGCGGAGGTGGCCGACGAGTCGGGGGTCAGTGACGGAGACTTCGATGAGTCGTTCCAGTTCGGCTAGGCGTTTCTCGGTGGACGCTTTGATGCGTTGGTATTGGTCGGCCTTGTCATCACCGGTAAGGCCCTTCGTGAGTTGAAACGGCAGCGTGGTGAGGTCGGACTGCGCCTTTGTGAACCAGTTTCGACGCACGGTCCGTTGCGCAGCTTCGTCGTCGCGAGCGGCGGCAGCGGCAGTCTCGTGGGCTCGGTGGTCGTGAATGGGATTGTCGTCACCGCCAGTCCTGGTAGTGGGTGGCACATTAGCCAGCGTTTCCCACCGTACGCGGTGCGTCGTGCCGTCCGGGTCTACGCGAACAAGGGAAGCCCATTGGGTGGTCTTTCTGCCGCCGGATTCGGTAAAGGTAGCGGTGTAGGCGTATAGGTCGTAGCCGGTGAGACTGGTGATGTCATCGGCGGCGCCGCCTCGGTATAGGTCGGGATCGAACTCGTCGCGGGTCCAAGCCAGGAGGTCGCTGAAGCCGGGTTCGCCGGGGCCGAGGATGACCACGCCGGTGGTGTCGACTTGTCGACGGACATCTAGGAGTTGGTCCCCGCTCGTGGCGATGGTCGCACTGGTGCCGTTACGTTGCCCTGTGAGACTGTCTGGCAGTCCTGCGCTTCGACTGATGCGCAGGATGGCGTCGGACCCGTGGGCGGTTCCCTGCATGGTGAGCGTGCCGGCGGCGTCCAGCCGTCGTAGGTAGGCATCGACGATGGCGGGGTTGACTCGTTCGAGCAGATCGTCTTGCATCAGGGTGAGAGCAGCTCGGGCATCGACTGCGGTGGCGAGTTCTTGATCTTCGGCTGCGACGACTTGGGCCCGGTTCTTGAGGTCAGCTGACTTGACGGCGTTGGCAGCGTCGAGAGCGTTCTGGCGGGCGACGGGATCGTTGCCATAGAGCGCAGCAAGCCACTCCTCCATTTGAACACCGGACAGTTCGGCGACTAAGGAGAGCGAGTCGAACAATTGGCCGTCCATTTCGTTCGCGGCAGTGACGAAATTCTCGAGTAGTCGCATGATGGTGTCGCCTTCACGGGTGTCGGTGGCGACCAGGTTGTAAAGGTAAACCTCGCGCTCTTGGCCGACGCGGTGGATGCGACCCATGCGCTGTTCGAGTCGTACCAGGGACCAGGGGATGTCGTAGTTGGCCAAGACATGTGCGGACTGCAAGTCGATGCCTTCATTGCCAGCATCAGTTGACACGATGATTTGGTATTCGCGTCGCATGAACGCTTCGCGGACTTGGTCGCGTTCGGCGGTCGCGAGCCGACCCGAATATACGCGGGCTGTGTAGCCGTCTTCCCTAAGTCGCTGTTCAATCCAGGTGGCGGAATCAGCGTATTCGGTGAAGATGACGGCTTGTTCTCCGTTGCCGGGGTGGATGCCGTTGCCGCGTAGGACGGTGTCGGTGAGCGCACTCCATTTTGAGGGGGTGTAGTTGCCAACGAGGACTTGATCAACCTGTTCGACGAGCGCGTTGATGGCCTTCTTCTCGGCGCGTGACGCGGTCGAGTCGGCGTGAGTGACGCGAGCTTCTTCTTCAATATCGAGGACGTCCGGGTCGTAGGGGTCGATGTGGGTATCGGGGGTCAAGGTTTCGGTGTCGCCCATGTGGGCCCGGCGGCGCATCAGAGTCTCGCGCAGTGCGTGAAGGGTAGATGCGGCACGTTTGCCGTAGACCATGCGTGCCAGTGGTTGTGCGGAAGGCGGGAAGTAGCTGTCGACCATGTCCAGCGCCTGCTCGTAGAGGGCGGCTTCGGACCCCGATAGTGGGATAGCGAGGTTCGCTGCAGTCCGACCCTTGAAAAGTGGTGTGGTGCCGTCGTTGTGGACGAGGGCCTCTTTCATGCGGCGCAAATAGTGGATGGGGCCGGGTTTGAGTTTGGGGAGGTCGTGTTCGTCTTTGGGCTTGTCCATACCGGGGTCCGGGTACACCTCTGGGTCGACCAAGTGCAGAAGGTGCCGGAAGTACCACTCAGAACCGCGGTGAGGGGTAGCGGTCATGAGAAGCGCTCGGGGTGCCGGTACAGCGAGGAGTCGCCCGACCCGCATAAAGGATGTGGCGGTGGGAGTAAGCCGGTGGGCTTCATCGAAAACGATGATGTCCCACCCGGCCTTGTCCGGTCGTAGCGCTTCCTGCACGTTGCCGTTCATGGCCGCAAGTTCGAGAGACACCACCCACATGTCGTGGTCGATGTCGAGTGCGTGTTCACGCACGGTGTCGGCGGTGACTCGGCGCAGTCCGCCACCGAAGAATCGGTCGAAGTCGGCTTGCCACTTGGTGACGAGTCCCGCTGGAGCAACGATGAGCGCCTTGCGGATCAGACCCAATCGTTGCATTTCCCGCAGGTACATCCCGGCCATAATCGTCTTGCCGGTTCCCGGCTCGTCTGCCAGTAGGAACCGCAGCATTGGCTGGGGCTGCATGGCGCCGTAGACAGCATTCGCCTGATGAATGTAGGGCCGGAGAGTTGTGGCAGCGAGCATCGTGGTGCGGGCGTTGTGGTTGGCTGCGGACATCCATTGGGTCCACATGCCAGCGAGGACTCTGGCGGACGGTGCGTCGCTATCCCGGGTCAAGACCGTGACCGCGGCGAACTGCGCCGGTGACAAACTCGCAATCTTGGATTGTCCGGCGTCGTCCGCGACACCGAGAGTGACTGACCCGTCGGGCTCGTGGTCGATCATGCGGACGGTGACCCATGTGCTCTCGCCCGGGAGTTGGAGTCGAGTGCCCTTGCCGATGTCCGCCATGGTGGTGCCGACTCCCCTCGCGGTCACGCTGGCTGACCGGTAATCACTCCTGATAGCTGATGCTCTCAGATCGTGTGTCGATTTCGCAGCGCACTGTGATCATCGGGGTCCCGACCGGCTCTTTCAATTCAGCCGCGATCCAGCGGGCTCGACGAGATCACTCGATGCGATTCGGGTCAAGTCGCATCCGGCGATTGCGCGTTCTTCTCCGTGGTGCTAACGGAGGTGAATACAAGGACTATCCGAGGCCCTGCGCGAGCGTGCATTTGAACTCACCGTGTGTGGATTCGGCGGAGCTGCGGCCACGTTGTGAACTTGCGGCCTGGACACGCCACTCCCATGCAGCAGTGAAGTGACCAACTTTCGTCCCGTTGCGGTCGATTCCCACTGGAACCCGAAGACGCTGGACACCTATGCCCGTTCCGAACGCCCGGGCGTTCGAGTCCCCTAGCTCGTTTGGGCTTCGAGCTGATCAACGTCTGGCCCCTGCGCTTCGATGCTCTCGTAAGACGGACGGGCCTTCCAACGAACCGGCCACTCATTCCAATACGGGTCCGGTCTTCCGCTTGAGTCGACCTTAAAGCGCAGCGGCCCACCACTTGGGATTTCTGCTGACGGGATGATCACGAGTGGCGACGAGCCTGTCGGCATACGGTTGGCGACGGCCCACTGTGGTGTTTGAATATTGACTTCGGTGTCAGAGCTGATGTACCTCAACTGCCTGACCCCAAACGCATTTGTTGATTGGGAATCGAGATCGAAGACACACGGATACAGACCGTGCGAACGAATCGTCAGCATCCAATCTGAGATGAGCGCGATGCACGTTTTGATTTCATCACGCGTCGGAAATTCATTGTTGCCGTGCAGCGTGGCATTTCGAACTAAAGCCACCGTTTCACTCTGAATGATCTGTGCGACCTTCTTGAGCGCACCGAGCACGGTTTCGCGTGAGTCCTCTGAGAGATTTAGAAATGGAATTCGGGAGTGGTGGGCGAAGGGGCGGGTCGAGTAGGTCACAGCACGGGGTAGCTGAGATGACGGGCGCAAATAGGCATTCTGATCCAATTGCTCGAGAGCCTTAGACAGTCGTGAGAAACCAGCTCCCAACGGAGTCAGCGTGTTCTTTCCATCCAACCCTAGGGCGATTTTTTTATCCGATGTCGATGCGTGCTCTTCAATGAACGTCATCACTGAGGCATCGAGTCCCGGGTCGTAAGCGAAACCCCCAGCCTCCATGAAATGGTCGACTGTGAACGCCCAGGTGGAGAAAACAAGTGCGCGTTGGAGTGCGTCCTCGATCGCGGCGAACAGATTTGATATGTGACCCCGCATCTTTTCGTAATTGAGGTCCTCATCTTCCGCAGCTCGTCCCAACTCCTTCTGAAACTGCTCGACACGACGCAGGTCGTCGAAGAGAAGGGACGGTGGAACACCGAGCTTCCACAGAAACCGTGGCAGCAATTCTGTGCGGCTGAGGTCCTCATATCGTGTAACACCCAGGTACTCCGCCGCCGCTTTGGTGACGTTCCGATTCTGGAGTATTAGCTTCTCCAGCACATCACCCGGCGGGAGTTGTCGGATCGAATGATCGAGCAGTTCGTCAACCGACAGTTCTTGGTCGAGGTCGAGTGTCCAGGCAAGGTCCTCGTGGGCCGCGACACCGCTCTCGACGTATAGGTAGTGCATCAGGTGGAACAGCCGCATGGCCACAAACCCGCTAGAGACTGGCGCAGTCATTCTCAGGCCCTGGGAACCGATCTCGGCTCTGAGTTCCGAAGAACTCGGCCAACGCTGGGATCTTCTGGATCTAACCTCGTGCTCGGCGATCAAGATCTCGCGAGCATAGACCGCTTCATCGATTCCTCCGATAATCGCGTCATCGCTGTATAGCAGCATGATTTGAACGATTTCCGTTCTCGTCAGGCTGGACACGAAATCCGAGGGGTTCGCGATCATGACGCCGAGCTTGCGGGAGAGGTCAGCTCGAGTTTTCGGCTCCTTTAGCTGTGTCCGAAGCAATAGATCACAGATGGTCCTGAGTTCATCCAAGGAGACGCCGTCTATCAGTGTGTCGATGAGTGGCGCGGTTGACGTGAATGCCCTCCGCGCGTGATCCCGGTAGGTAGCGAGCGTCTCAGCGTGGGCCCTTCTGAGTAATGGTAGGCGCGGGTCCGCTGTCTTCGAATGGTTGCGCTCTATGTATTCGTGTACTGCTTTCCGCGCCTTGTTAATATTCGCGTTTGGGCCTGTTGTCAAATGAATCCAGTGAACGCGTAGGCAGGTCTCGTCGGAGCATCTGTACCCGAGCGCCTGTGGGCGTGCGCCAAGATCCCGTGGTTCCCCCGCCTCTATCGCGCCAAAGGGCCCGACACATGTACTGCCGTCTTGGAACACGCCGACTCCGAGTCCTCTCAGCGCTCTGAGTGAATCTGCATCACTGAGTCTTGGCTGTTCGGGATACTCGGAAGCGATGAGGTCGTGCAACTCCCTGCCCACGTTGTCGGGGAAGAGAATTTTGCCCTCACGGATCTCGGTTGTCAGGACCGATCGCAATGCCGCGACATCCGTCCTGGGGTCGACAAAAAAGCCATCGGCACAACCGAATTGAAGGACGACCGCGAGTTTAAGTTCGTTGGGTTTAATGCGGCGCTTCGCGTGTGAAATGTCGCGAATCACTCGCTCTCCAAGTTCGGTAAATCGAAAGGGCGTTACCAAGGCATCTGTCACGCGATACGCGTTGCTGATCAGGCAGTTACCGAGTAGTGAGCCGATCGAGAGCACCTCGAGCAGGACAACGCGCTTCTCTGGGTCGGCGAGAGCCAGTTCGTCGAGATCCGTTGTGGCTGTGTCAGCGTCCACGGGACTCCTCCACAAGATGTGTTCAACGGACCGACCGCTTTGATCGACTCATGTACGCGCCCGTCGCGTGTACCGATCGGCTGGTCGACTGCCCGAGCAATGACATTCCTACCAGAACCAACCGACAATCATCGTGCAAACATCGGCCATCACGGTGACGTCAGCGCACCAGTCAGGACGACCGCCCCGATGCTCACTAGTGCCGAACTCTCCGCCGCGCAGGCTTGCTCACCACTTTGGAGCCGTGAGTCTCGATCAGAATGCTCCAGGTGCCACTTGGAAGCACGCAAGTCCGTTAGTCCTCCACATCTGGACAACCTGATCGCGATCGTCTAGGACCAGCCACGGTGAGAAGTCGGGCCGTATGTTCGACTCGAGGATCTCCTTCTTGATGATTGAGTCTTGGCGGTTGTCGCCCCGCGCGCGCATGAAAAGGGGTCCCTGAACGCCGACGAAGTCGGAGATCCACTTGACTGTCGCGCCCCTGCATACTTCATCACGACCCGTGACGTACACGATGGCGTTGGTGGCAGCCAGCGCCCTGAGCACCCGGATCACCGATAGATTGGGCACGTCGTTGGAGACGAGCGCCCAATCAAATGGCGAACGACCATTACGCAATGCGAGGGTGCCATCGACATCCACGATCACCGCATCTAACTTCGTCACCAACCCAAACTAGCCGAGACTCTCACCAGTTGCTGTCGGGTCCGTGGGTTCCCCATCGTTTGTCGAGGAATGGCCGAATGTCTTCGTGAGTCGGCGCCGGCCTCGCTGGCTGGCGCATTTCGGTGTTGCGCGGCGTGAGGCGCTCGACGTGGGCTCGCGACCACTGAATCCATTCAGTCATTGACTCGCGCTGGTCCGTATGCGCCGTAACATCAACCGAGAGTTGCATGGCGTCGATGTAGGAAGTGAGGTGGCGGGCTTTGGCCCACCGGTTTGCCTGGTCCGCTAGTTCCGATGCGTAGTGACGCTCAACGGCTATTTCTGTCGCCGCGGCAATGGCTTGTTCCCAGTCGACACGTCGCTGTGCGGCTGCTCGCTTGTCTGCAGCCGTTGCCTGCGCTGCTGCCTGAGCGCGTAGCTCGATCTCTTGCAAGATCTCCGCGAGCTTGTTCTCGAGGGTGAATGTCTTTGGGCCCTCGGACCATTGCGATTGGCGCGTCTCGAACCGTCCACTGACGGTGATCGTGAGTCGATCACTGGGCGTGTAGTCGTATTTCGGGATTCGTGGAGCCCACGTGGACTCGGTCTGGGCGCGAAGTTCCCTCGCCGTCGGCGCGTGCGTGGTCCGGTCGTTTTGCTGGGTAGTTCGGATACCGAAGGCATGACCCTCGACGTCAATGAAGAGGTCGTCACTAGATCCCCTGTCAAAGGAACTGTGGCGGGGTCCGGTTCCTTTGACAGCTCGGATGGCGTACCCGCGATTCTGTGCCTCAACAACCAGTGCCTGCAGCAAGCGCAACGCCCTATTGCGCGGCCTAGTGCCCGCCACGGCGAGGCGCGTTCCATCGCGCAAGCTGGCCACAACGGGGTGCACGCGTGAAAGCCGGTCTGGGACCGCGATAGGTGCGAGTGCCACCAATGACCAACTCGAGATGTCTTCCAGGTAGATCGCCGACGCGTCGCGGCCATGACTTCGCTTCAATCGAGTTCCGGGCGGGCACTTTCCGAACCGGTTCGCTGCACTTATCAGGTTGTCGTACCGGGCATTGTCGGAGGTCCACCCAGATTCGATTTCCAGCCGACCGCCAGCTGCGACGACGCGGGCTATTAGCTCATCCGTTGGACCGAGCCGTGGTGGCGCTTTCGTCGCGCCTGTGGCAGCTGACTGCTTGACTGAGGGTGCCTTCCCGCGCTTCTCGGGCTGAGCGGGCGTGGGTGTTCGACTCTTGGCGTCCGCAGGTGGGTAGTGACCATTGGATAGGTAGTAGCGGCCTTTGGCGGTGACGGTTGCTGACCACGCTCCGGTGGACCGGGAGACCTTGATGAGTCCACGACTTCGCAACGCAGCTGCGGAGACTTTGTGGCTTTCCCCGTCCCAGACTCCGTCTGGGCACCCATCATTGATCCAGTTCAACACCGAGAGCTGGTAGTCATTCAGTTCGTTCGCCATGACTCATCATCACTCGTCGAATCCGCACCGGACAGGGTGGTCGCACTGGTCGCCGCATGCTGTCTGTCGCGCAAGACGGCCGAGGGCGGCAGCGCAAACCCGTAGAGAGACGTCATGGCCGCACAGGCCCAATCGAGGTACGGCCGACGCGTGCCTAAACGGGCCGCGGCTTCAACATGCAGCCTTCACCAATGAGTTCGATTGACTTGGCATCCAGCCAGCCGAGGTGCGGAGTCCCGACCCGAAGACTCTCAAGTGCGCCAACCGCAAATATTGCGCAAAGTGCGAGCGGGTAATAAAGAAAGGTGCCATCTTCATCACCGATGTCTGCGTTGCCTCTCAGATGCAGCTTCCCATCAGGGCTCGCGAAGTAGGCGTCGGCAACCCAGTCTGAGGGATGGGTTGCCTGACAGAGCTGGCGATAGATCGCGTAGAGCGCCTGCCCATGTGGGATGAGTGAACTGAAGATCGCCTCCGTCGTCTGATTTCTGGCATCTCGCTCTTCGAGCCCTTTCAGAAGTGCCCAGTAACTCTCGTTTCCGCCAGGCAACATGTCTACCTTATGCAACCCGGTAATTAGCCTCGTCTTCTGATGTGCCAGTAATTGCTGATAGCGATCGAATCCGTCTGGGTGCACCACAATCCATTGCGCGGCGATCGCGCACTCAAGTGCAACACGTGCATTCGCATGCGCAGCAAAGACTCGCCCCGTCTGCGCCACCGCGAGTGCCGCTGCGACTTGATGCATCGCATGGGACCCAGTACCGAAACACAGTACGAACTTCTGAAAATCTTCCGAAGGCACTTCGAAGTCATCGGTCATTGTTTCGAAGTGAACGCAGAGTTCTGCGGCGAAGTCTCGATAGTCGGCAGCGCTGTGATTGCGGGGCTCGCTCACCTATTGAGAATAGGTGACGCTCCCAGCTCATCGCCGAACTCCGGCCACATCTGTTGGACTACGTCCCAACTGCCCCAAGTTCGATTCGTGTCCGTATCTACTGACCACTGTGTGGATTCTCTTCGATGCCTGGTCACCGTCCAACTGCGCGACTCTGAGTGAACGTTCTACTCCCTAGTGACGTTCGCTGCTGCTCTGCTTGCCATTCAGTCATTGCGTTCGAATACCAGGCAAACGCGTAGTAGTCGATGAGCCCACGACGCCATCCAACGCTCATTGCCCGCTCTGTGATCAGAGTACGTTTGAACTGACTGTGGGTTGATTCAGCGTCGCTGCGGATACCACGAATGTTGAGGTAGTCGGGGTCACCGTCAGGCAGCAGCCGCAGGATCTCCGGTCGTGGGTCTCCTTCCTTCTTCGCGTGCGGACTCAGCCACGTTGTGAAATCCCCGTTAGCGCAGGCGATGTCCCATGCCGCGTTGAAGTGGTATTTGCCATTCTTCCGGCGTGCCCGTTTGATGGGCCCGCGCTCCAACAGCGCGAGGACAACTGGATCGCCGACTTCATCTAGTCCAACATCTGCGGGTCGTCCGTTAATAGCGACCAGGTGATGGGCGCAGGTGCCGAAGCTCCCCTCGTGGGTGGCGGTTCCAAGGGGGTAGTTCGGGTAGCGCTTGCCATCCGCCGCCAAAACTATCGAAGCAGTTACGGCGTCATCTGTTGCGTCAAGTTGGGGCTGCTTCGCGATCACGAGATATCCATAGTTGCTCATGATGTGGTCAATATGGGCACCACGCATCGCACCGTCATATACGACCGTTTCGATGCCCCCTTTGAGGTGGCGATAGATATCTGCGAGGGAATTCAGCGCGGTCGCGGATTCCTGTCCGGGTGCTGGGATATGTGAAATCGACAGCGTGACGCGTTCGTAGGTTCCTCGACCTCGGGCGTGGAAGGCGACATAGCCGTGGCCGCTGACTGGACCTTGATGGCCGTGGTGTTCGGCGATGTCCGGGTCGAATCGTTTGAACGGGGTTTCGCTCAGCTCGCCCGTTTTCGAGTCCAGATACATCGGCACCGTTGCCGTTCCATCCTCGTTTGGAACACGAACTGTCCGTGGCGGGTTATAGATTGGGCGAACGATCGTGCCATCGCCGTAGATCGCGCGTTCGCGTGATGGATGAGTGAAACTGCCTGGACGGGAGGAACGGAGCAGACCAATCTCCTGTGCGAGACGCGCGGCAGCGGGCAGATGCAGGCGTGCGAGTGTCGCTAGGCCCTCATCGGTGACAAGGTGATCGTCACGGAATCGTCGCCAGTGGTGCCAGGCGGGCGGCACCCGTCCAGGCGGGGGTACGTCAAGTCCGAGGCGCGCAACGGTTGCGGCCATGCCACGTTTCATGTACTCCCAGTTCTCGGGTTCCAACAAGTCGGTTTCTACCCGGACTGTTGACCGTGCTGTTCGCGCAAGCGCAGCAAATACGAGAAGCACATAGGGAGGGTGTACCGGTGGATGCCCAAGGTCACGCGGCTGGTCTAGGGCAGCACCGATCTCGTAGATCGCGCCGTGGTTGAGCACAGCGCGAACGCGGTCGAGGGTTCCGAAGTAGCGGGTGGTGGGACTCATCGCCACTCCAATGCGATGTCTTCAGCGCACGCGTCGAGGCTGCGATGACCCATCCGCCGCGCGACATCTTCGAGTCTGGCGCCGTTGTCGTAAAGGCTTCGCCCCGCCCAATTACGAACGCTCGCAGGACGAACATCGGCCTCGTCCGCTAGCCCGGAAGACTCCAAAGTCGCGGCGATCGCATTGCAGACTGCGGCTTGAGCGACGTGCTGTCCGGGTCGGCCTTTGCCTTTGTAGGTGAGCAGCGTGTCGTCATCCGCACCGATGCCTCGGAGGTAGGTGACTTGTCTGGCAATCATCTTCGCGCCCCATGTAGACAGTTCCCCGAGGCGGGCATCGGCTCGTTTCGTTCCAGGCAGACTGACCCACTGCGGCGACGCCACATCATCGACGTCAGTGATCCGAATTGTTGAAATTTCGCTTGTTACAGCGGTCGTTTCGGCAAGCGCCCATGCGACGGCTCGTTGCAGCGTGGAGGCACCAGCCCGACCTAGCCGTGACGCAGTACGGCACAAGACGATTTCGTCGTCGGTGAGCGGGCGTGCGGCACGCGTCGTACGCGGCGGCAACTGAATGTCGATTGATGGATCGCGGTCAGTGACACCGAGTTCGCGCAACGCCCGATACAGGCTGTGCAGCGCAACCCGTCTGGCGTGTTTTGTCGCGAGTTCGGGATGGCGACCGTCACGTGTGCGGGAGTGAACGAAGTCGGTGCAGGCAGCCACGCTCGCATCCTCGAATGACGTGACGCCTGATTGAGCGAGCCGACGGGCGAACCTGGCAACCATTTCGATTGCCCGCAGTCGGGTCTGTTCGCTGACGGCGTCCGACGACTCCCACAGCGCCGCAATGGCGCGCACCTGTGAGTCCAACTCCACCTGCTCGGCCGGTGCGGCAACTTCGATCACATTCGTCATGCGTCGACAGTAACCGCGACATGACAGGGGTTTGCCACGTTTCAAATCATCCGGGAATGCGTGCGAGTAGAAGTGAGAACGGCGAGCGGCCGAGGCCGCCGATATGTATTTCCGCCGTCGGGGGATGGTCTCTCGGTTAGGCGTAGGGGAATCTCATGTCCACAAACGTACTCGCGCCACGAATGCGAGATCTCTGCGATATGTCGAGCCGTCAGGAGGCGCTCGCCTTATTCGGATTTCCAGGCTTGACCGATCTCGCCACGGTCCTTCCCGCTTTTCACGACGAGCAGGGGTATCCCGATCTGCTGCTGTTCGCCACCTTGTCTTGCGCCCGAATCTGGCGCAGCCAGAATGCTGCATTGATCACTATCCGTGAAGACGGATTGTGGCCGGAACTTGTGAGGGAGTACTCGCGGGTGACGTCGAATCCGGGCCCGTTCCCGCTCATCCCGCCGTCGGCGCAACACCTCGACAAGTTCCTCGCCAGAATCGGCAAGGACGAATCGCGGCTCCTGGATCTTCGGACCCGATTTACTCAATCGGCAATCCAGTTCGCGCGGGTGCTGGGGCATTTCGATCCAACCATCAAACCGGACTGGACCAACGTAGACCGCAGACACCTAATCATCGGCGATGGCAGCTACGTGCCTCCCTTCAGCAAGGTCAGGGAAACCTGGGATGGGGAACACGAGCGAATGGTGGTATTCGGTTCCAAAGCCAAACGAAAGGCACGCATCCAGCGGGTTCAAACGGATTCGTCCGCCGACGATAAACAGGCATCCGGGATTAACCACGTCACGATCTGCACACCGACCGAATACGGCTGGATCGCGCTCGCGACGGAACATGCGCTGCGAGCCGAGATTCGTACTGCTACTCCGATGATCCAACGAATCGTTGAACTTGCCGATGGAGGTATACACACCGTTGTCTGGGACGGCGCATACTCCGGCGTAAGCAAGGAAGTGATCATGGCGCGTCTCGGGCTCCTAACGGTCACAAAGCCAGTGAAGCGAAGCAACCGACAGCAGCGCGAAAAGCTGGGGGCTCCCATGGACGCGACCAAAGCGATTGCGATGTTCCGTCGAGATGAATACCTGCCGCTCGGCACGAGTGTCTACGCAACAAGTGACGGACACGAAATGATCCCAACTCTGGCCCACCGGTATGGGGCACTCCCCGCGATCCCGTGTAGTCACGACCTCTGGGTCGATGGTGACGCTTTTGTGGATGTCGCGCAGGAACCCAACGGCAAGCTCCTCAAGATTGCGGATGTGAGTGCGATCCGCGCCGTGCGCTACCAGCGTGCATCGGGTGACTACGGTGCCGAAATCGAATGGTGCGTGCCCTGCGCCGACGGAGACCACACATTCACGACTCGCTCCGAACCCCGCAGGGATGAGGCGCAAGCCAGCCGACCTGCAAGCGCTGGCCATGCAGTGGTCAATGCCTCACCTATTTCCAGGACAAACACTGAAAAATTCCGCGCGGGATTCGGATTCCGTAACTGGACCGAGAGTTTCAACTCCTGGCTCAAAAGCCGACTCGGGAACAACGCGGGCAAAGCTCGGGCGATGCGCTTGCAACAGGAACACCAAGCAGTTGACCACATCAGCGCGGCTCTAGTTGCGAATTCAAACTGCTATTGGAGGTTCCAAAAGGCGACCAGATAGGCGCTCTCGTACGCGATATCTCCGAAACAGAAATCTGAGAGGTCGCAGCCGCCGATAGGTAGCGCGAACTAACCACCTATCGAAACGAGAGAAATCAAATGACACTTGAATTCCACGGCATCTCCTTCGATGAGGCCATCGACATCCTCGATGGCTTCATCAAAGCCCACTCATTGCTGCCTACCGGCTACTACGACACACATCAAGAGATCACCTCGAACCTGAGCGAGGCCGCACACCAGCTCGACATCCATACCTTCGCCGAAGCGATCACCAGCTCGCGTGAGGTGATCGCCAACGCGACCGGTATCGACGCATCCAAACTCACTCAATTTCAATCCCGCGAATCCGCGGACGAGATCCACGTGGCGCGAAACACCCTGGCAGCTATCGCCGCGGCAGTCGCAATCGACAGCGGGTGCGACCCACAGTTCGGGCAGGCTGACATCGCGCCGATATGCGTCCGAGGATCGAAAGCACGCTGCCTAGCAACCGATGAGATCGTCCTCCTGCGGTTGTTCACGCTTTACGACCTCATCGCTGGTGGCCGACGGACAATCGCCGCAGCTCGCTACGTACTCACCGAGGCCGGTCTCTATCCATCGGAAACAACGATCGTGACGCTGTCCTCGTTTGAATACACGCTGACCCCATCTACCGTCGTGCGGAATCCGACGACCGTTGCTGCCCCTGGCGTCAAGACGCGTGCCACTCTGCGCACAATCGATCTCGACGGGTTCGCAAGTGGATGCCTCGCCCAAGTCATTGCTGAGCACATGACGCGGCACGATGGTGCCGAGTTCACACCGTTCGCCTACACCGGCGGCCACAAAGCAGGCGGGCACGAAGCGAGCGCGAGCGCATCGACTGGACTGCGCAGGTTGCTCAAGCGCGCCGGGATCGATCACAACGTCGAACCGCTGGGAATCACGCAATGGCGGATACAACACACAGCGAACGAAATCGGGATCTCGCGGGCGATCACGATGGCAGGCAAGAAGAATAGCGCCGCACTCGGCGCCCTACTGAAGATTCAACTCGACGAACCTCGCCAAGAACCCGCGCAAGAGGGCGGCTTCCTCTCAGAACACGACCGGAACGCCCCACCACAGCAACCGGCCACGACACCGGAGCCGCAGTCAATCCCTGAATACGTCGAAAATTCCCCGCCAACACAAGCTTCTGAGCCGGTTCAAACCCCGAACCGTCCGCCATGCGCCGGACCAACAAATCGGACAAACCGCTCATACTTCCGTCAAGGGTTCCGTCAAGGCAATTTTCAGAGAGTGACGAGTCGCGGAGGCGCGTGAGCCACGAGTCCCCTCGTAGGCCATACTTCCGTGGAGGCTTCCGTACACCTTTGCGTGGATTAAAGGGTGGAAGTCCCGGGCCTTTAGCTCAATTGGTAGAGCTGCGGACTTTTAATCCGTAGGTTGCGGGTTCGAGTCCCGCAGGGCCCACCACTGTGATGCCAACGATCAACCAAAGCCGAAAAGACCCACAGTTTCAGCCGTAGACACATGCCATGCACGGGTGTTGTGGCGTGTCGCGCCCCTGAAGGGCTCCGCGAAGCGGAACGTCGCTTCCTCCTCGTCTTCGTCAATCTCGATGCCTTGGGTGAAGGTCTAGTTCCCCATGCGTTTCCCGTAGGCGTCGGTCGTCTTGTTGAACTGCTGGCAGTCCACGAGCAACTTCAAGGCGCGGGCGACCTATTTTCGAGGGCCTGGGAATTGGTCGTGTTAGGCGCTGATGCCTGGTCGATGTCTGCCAGGGCTGCGCAAATGGGATCTTGATGGCGCTTCGTGTTCGAGGTCGATAGCCTCGGCGAAGTGCGCGGAGAGGCAGTCTGCGATGGCAAGGGAGGTCGCGCGGCGGATGCAACCGGTGGTGAGTTTCGTCTGCCTGTGCAGGCAAAGTGGGCGTAGCGGATGCCCTTCCGGTTCTTCAGGAGGCCAGGTTGCCTTCGCGCCCCGCAGGCTCCACAGCACAGGGAGCCCTTCAGATGGTGTCCGCAAATGCGATCGGCCAACACGGGGCCTTAGCTGTGTCGAGGATCGTCTGTACCCGTTGCCACGTCGCAATGTCGACGAGCGGCTCATGTCCTCCCGGACGAGTTGCCCCGTCATGCCCGACTGGAATTCGCCGCACAATCCATAGGCGGTTGAAGCGCGTGAGCCGGCCGCTCCGGAACCCGATTCAGATTAGGTCCGCCAGCAGCATTGAGGAAATTGGGGATCTCCCACGAGTTCTGTGCTGCTCGCTGCGGAACTCGTCATTACCGAGGGAGTCGTCTCCAAACGGCTCCGCGTTGGCCGCACCGCGAACTGAAAGGCAGGCGCTCTCAGCGCTTCCGAAACTTCAAACGGCGCATCTCGATGCGAGATCCGCGCACGAGGGTGAACCAGAGGATCTAGATTGGGCCGGTGCAGCGGTAGTCGGCGCTCGGTTCGGACAGAGCAACGGACGGAGTACGTCTTCTGAAAGACGTGTGGCGTCCGGCGTTCGAAACGGGGATAGTGGCGCCAGCTAGGGCGGTCTATGTCGCGTGTACCACTATCCTGAGGCATAGGCGAATCGGGGGGCGGGAGTCGGACGTCAGGAGTGGTGATGGAGAAGGATCTGCGCGAATTGCGCGTCTTCATGGCGTCTCCGGGTGACCTCACCGACGAGCGTGATGCGCTTCGAAACCTCGAACGCCGATTGAACGCGACGTTTCGTGCGCGAGGAGTCCGCGTCTCGATCGAGGGCTGGGAAGAGGTGCAGCCTGACGCCGGCGCTCCGCAGGAACTCATAAACCCCTTGGTGCATAGCTGCGATGTGTTCATTGGCCTTCTGAACGTTCGTTGGGGAACACCCACTGGCAATGCCTCCTCGGGGTTCTCTGAAGAGTTCAATATCGCCTTGAAGCGTAGGCAAGACAACGGCACCACCCCGGCAATTGGAATGTACTTTCGTGACATTGACCCGGAACGGCTGCGAGACAAGGGACCACAGCTCGAGGCTGTACTCGCTTTCAGGGAGCGAGTAGAAGCCGAGCGACTTGTGTTGCATAAGACTTTCAGCGGCCCGGACAACCTCGCTCTTGAGGTGATGAACTTCCTCTTGCTACAGGCGCTGCGGATAGTTGACGAAGTGTCAGTCGGCACAACAGATCTGGGCACAGGGTCATCAGGATCGATACCTGCTGGAGATGAGCCCGAAACGCTGGAGTCGTCCGAAACCAAGACCGATACTGATGACTCGACGGACACACCGGACTCGGCCCAACTCCAGATCGTCTCCGCGATCTCCTCGTTCTCCGACCTGTTCCTGGGTCGGGCATCGATTGCCCCGGAAGTACGTGATCGCGTGACCTTGGCGGCGATGGCATTCGCACAGGATGCTGCAACTCTCGGCTCGCATCACGTCAACCGCCTATTCAGAAATCGCGAAAACCTCGACCTGACGCTTGGGGAAGCCAGGATCTGGTACCGAACCTTCTTTGAGAACTACGGAACAACTGAACGGGACCATCGGATTGTTCCGATCTGGGGTCTCATCGGGCCTGACCGATTGGATGACAGATTAATCGCCGAGCTAGGAACGGTAGCGTCCGACAACGATCAAAATGTGGCGCGAGGCACCTTGCGATTCATGACCGAACACAAGATTCGTCCCAAATCGTTCTGGGAACCCAATCCGACGGACGGTGATGGCGAAGGGGTGTCCTTCAAGCCGCGAACGGCGAAGGAAATCGCGGTTCGGTGGGCCAAACTGTTCGAGAAGTTTCCCGGCATCGACTCAGCTCTGAACTACCTGGTTACAGTCGCCTGTCCGGAGAATGCGGAGCTCCTCAAGAGTATTGCCGAATCGGATGCAATTGATGATCGAAACCGACATCTGATTCGGGTCGCCGTCGATGTGATGGCTGGAAACGCGCAATGTGTCTCCGACATCGCGCCGACTAGATACAGTGGAAGCGACACGTTGTCGCTGCGGGGCCTCGTAGTGGACTCGATTCCTCAGCTACAGGCTGAGCAGTGGGACGGCTTGCTGACTGGAACCCATCGACAGATCGCTATTGCTGCCGCGCTCCAGATCGTTGAACACGAGAACATGTCAGCGGAACGGCTCAAAATGATCTACGAACTTAAATCTGCCGAGGTTGAGCAGGCTCTTGTCGAACGTGCCGAACGTGATACCGACTGCGCCGTCTTGCAGATAAAGGTGCTAACCGACCGCGACACGTATGGGCCTGCGGACATGGTCAGTCGGCTCACGGCGGCGTCGCTCCCGAAGGAAACCCTGGTGACGCTCGACCGAGACGAGACACTAGACGTGCGCGCATGGGTGGCGCTCACCATCCAGAATCCACACAACTATCTCGAAGCGGCGCGAGATGCGCTGGACGGCACTTCGGAGTGGCTCAACGAGCGTAAGGCGCCGCTGGAGGACGACTACACGGCAATTGCTGATCACATGACCTCGACAGCCAAGGGTGCGGCCTGCCTCGTGTTGTCTCAAGCTGCCGATATCACTGACGCCGACGTCGGGCGCGTCGGTGCGGAGCTTCGGAGAGACTCTTACGTATCGCGTTCATCTGCACTCCGTGCATTGGTGGCAATGGCTACGCGGTTGGATGCTGACGCCGGACGCGCCCTGCCGAGCCTGGGTGATCTCTCGGTGCTTGACAGCTATGGATTCTCGGAGGATGCAGACCTGGTACTCGGCAGCCCGCTGGCAAGTATGGTGGCGCCGATCTGGGCGGCCAGTGATATTCAAAAGCTTCGGGAACGAGGCCGCGCTTGGGGGCTTCGTCAGCCGGAAATGTCAGATGCAGATCTTGAGGAA
>Ga0172380_10003032_pt1 | contig 24164 bp, 28 predicted proteins | sample Leawe162metaG_FD_119747 | JGI IMG/M metagenome (GOLD analysis project Ga0172380, IMG submission 119747) | Leachate microbial communities from a municipal landfill in Southern Ontario, Canada - Leachate well 162 metaG | ecosystem: Engineered > Solid waste > Landfill > Unclassified | place...
ACCCTCAGTCTGGTAACTTGATCATGGGTTATGGCACTGACAAGTTTGAAGGCCCAATCCGTTATTATGCTGTGGTCAAAAACCCTGGTAATAATCAGATACTTATCGACCCTGCATATAGGTTCCGCCATACTCATGAGGCTGGAACCCAAGTTCAGACGATTTATCAGAATTTCCCTTTCACTCCTGGCACGGACGGTTCGGACTTCCCGTGCTACATTACTGGCACCACGACAGCCCGTGAAACAATGTTTGCACTCATCGAATTATTGGTCGCAGCCGGAATTTTCCTTTTAAGAGAGGTAATTAAGCCCGAACTAAGATATGATGACGATGAGATCGTTGTATTTGATTAAAGTGCCTCTGAGTGATAAAATTGATTAGGAATAGATATTCCTAACTTTTATAGTAGGTTATAAATAAGATGGCTGTTTTAGCAAGAGTTAATTATATAGGCCAGATGCGACTTGACCTGCACCACATGTTGGCTCAGGAAAGTTACACGGCTTTTGACTTTAGAGCAGTCATTTCTTCTCTTGTTGGTTCCGATCAAACTTATGTGATCCGTGGTCTCGATGTTGTTGGTAAGACTGGTCTTTCTATCAATGTCAGTGTTTCCGATGCACAGGTTTTCAACCCTAAAGATCCCAATGGTTCGATGTATCTTGGCTTGCCTGATGATCTTGATGAGATCATTGAATTGCCTGCGAACCAGTCCAATGTCTATATCGAAGCTAACTTCATCAACCAATCTCGTGCTCCTGTAAACCAAGGTTTCTGGGATGCACTCGCTCTTACTGGTGATGATGCCGGCGGTACTGAGTTCACTGCTTCTGCAAATACTCAGAATGTGATTGTCCTTGAAATCACGGCAAATACTGTTGGTTTCACAGAAGGTGCAATCCCTCTCGCGAAAGCTTCTACTGGTGCTTCCACGATTAACTCCATGGAAGACCGTCGTCCTCTAATGTACCGATTGGGTCGCGGCGGTTCCGCTCCAGACCCACTATTCAAATATCCATTCAGTGCAACCCGTGTTGACCCGCCTTTGAGTGGTTCCGGTGTTGGCGAGTCTGATGCAACATCACCTTGGCGGTCACAAGATGCCACTGGTGCGGTGAACGATAAAGGCTTGAAAACCTTTAAGGATTGGGCTGATGCCGTAATGACTCGGATCTCTGAGATCTCGGGTTCGTCGCTTTGGTATGCAGCTGGCGGTGCAAGTTCGGCTGTGTCCAACTTGTCTGTCTCCCAAGTATTCTTTGATAGTATTTCTGGCCATAGCATTCAGCCCAGTGCTACATCGGCATTTGCTTGGGAAAGAACAAGCGGAACTCTTCGCCTCAAAGGCAAGGGCTCTGTTCCACTGATCAGTGGTGACTATAAAGATGGTCTTATCCGCTGGCAGTACAACTATGGCATTATCGAATGGCACCTCGGTGCAACATTCGTTTCGGGAACTCATCGTAGTTATTCCGATGTTCAATTCATCTCTCCTGCTCCTGTTGATCAGGGCAATGTTTACTTATCGCTCGAACGAGATGTTCAAAAAGGTTCTGGTAACAATGTGTCATGGGCTGATAACTCTGCTCGCGGTACATTCCTGAGTCTTCGCTCTGTTTCAGGTGTGGCCGGTGACTTCACTGGTATCGCACTTGGTGACTACATCCGTAAAGAGTCTGAAGGTGTTTCTAGGTACTACCGTGTTGCGAAGATGTCTGATGGTTCGGTTGATTATGTCGATACAAACCCAGCTGATCGTAACCGTATTGCTGATGGCTCGATTGTCTGTCTTGAACTTCATGCAGATATCGTTGGTGGGGCTTCCACTGAGCCACTAAGATTCTTCCGCTCTCGTTATGCCAACTCTGACCTGGTTGCTGATGCAGCAGCTGGTGTTTATGCATTCCAAGATGCCAACCGTTACTGGCTTGGTCGCAGGGTTGCAGACCTCTTTATTCTCCGTGCTTATGGCACGATGCAAGAGGGTGAAGAGATTACCACTCTTAATGATGCATTCCAAAACGGCAGCAATGGTTCTGACCTTGTTTACCGTCATGCTGAGCTTGCTCAATACGATGCAAGTCTTGGTTACCAAATCAAGTCGGGCTCTGAAGATCTCCTTACGATTTATCGTCGCAAGAGAGATAACCTCATTGATTCGCCTTCAAGCGGTAACAACTCCAATGCAATCCTGACCTATACGATTGCAAGCCCAGTCGGCACCATGGCTATCGGCGATGGCCTTTGGGTTAAGTTGAACGACAGTGCTGGCGGTGTACTCACAGCTGGCTCTGTCGTCAATGCCTCGGATGATAACAACAACACGAATACCGTAACGAATGTTTATGAGATTCGTTCGCAAGCCAATAGCCCTCTCCGTAATTACGACAACCGTGATGTGTTCTTGGTTGCTCGTTTGCTCACGGTTGACGGTGTTCCAACTCTTGTCTTCACTGATGGTGACATGGTTGGTCCTTATGGCAAAATGGTTAATCAAGACACGGACTTCCGTGGTAATGTTCGTTTGGTTGATGCTCCAGTTAAAGCGGTCCTTTTCACTAATGAAACAGAGGCTGGCGAGATTGATTGGGACGGCACGAACTTCACATTTGATCCAACTGCACAAGAGCTTCGGGTTTACAATACCCTGTTCGGTGTAAACTACATCGATCAGATTATCTCCGGTAATTTCTCGTTTCTAACTAACCTTGGCTCGAATACTCTTATCATCGGTGGAGCAAGTTCAACAACTTATATCCCTGGTGACTTGATTGTCGATGGTACGACAACTAGCATAAATATCGCTAACTTAACGGTTGAAGATAAGCTTATTACTTTGGCCATTGGAGTCCCACTTGATGGTGGCTTCGGTTCTGGTATTGAGATTGCTGATGACACCCGTCAAGTTCTCAATGTCACCACAGTTAATACTCAGTCTTATGTTGATCTGACCTATACGGCTCCTCATCCATATGTTTTGGGCGATAAGGTTGGTGTGGTCTCGACTCAAGATGTTGGCGGCATCACAGCTGGCCAAATGTCTGGTGATTACATTGTCGTTTCCTCTGGTTCAACTCAAGGTGATGCAGAAGTTATTTCTGCCACTGTTCTTAGGGTTTGGACTAACGGTACGGCAACAGGCTCAACCACGAGTGCAGTCAATCCTCCAAGAACTTACCTAGCACCTTTCTCGATTCGTCTTGGCGGACCAGATGGAACTTATAGCGGCTTAACCTCGTATATCTTCAGGGTTAAGGGTGTTGTTACTGCCCCTGCTCTGACACCTGTTGTGAACTATGGAACAGTGCCAACCGCACATTCCATTAATATGGTCGCGACTCGTGTTCCGTTTGTGAATGATGACAATGCGGGTACAGCCGGTGCAGATACAACAATTAACTTTAGCTCGCAGTTCACATGGGACAATGTGACCAACACCTTGTCTGTGACGAACTTCACAACCACTGGTGATTTGACCATTGGTGCCTTGCCAGTGACCTCAGTCTTGTTTATCAATGACACGACTCCTGGTCTGGTTGATACCGATGTGACCAACTTCTTCTATAATGAAACAGCCGGTCAAGCAGGTATCCGGAATTTCCGGATAAATGATAGTGCTATTAATGTCAGTGGCTTAACGAACATTGATCTTTTCGCTGCAATGGGTGCTCGTCACTTAACCGTTGGTGAGCCGCTATCGACAAGTCACTTTATCGGTGATGTATTGGTTCGCGGCAAGACAGCTTCGTTTAGTGTCAGCCAACTTACAACTGATGACCGGGTAGTTACCTTGGGTGTTGGTGCTGGTTTCCAAGCCTCGGGCGGAACTGGTATTGAGTTCGCTGACAACACTCTCACGGCCACTCAGGTTGATACCACAAGCGGTCAGCAATATGTTGATTTGACTTACATTTCTCATCCATATGTCCTTGGTTCTGTGGTTGGTGTTGTTGCGATTCCAAGTGCCCTTACTATCCCAGCTGGTCGAATCAGCGGTGAATACACTGTTGTTGCCACGGGCTCGGTTGCTGGTGATGCAGAAGTAATTTCTCCGACAGTGCTCAGGATTTGGACTGGTACAAATGCCACCACAACGGCAACATCGGTTACTAACTTGCCACGGTCTTTTGAGAAGCCAACGAGTATCCGCTTGGGTACATCGGCAGGTCTTTACACGGGCATTACCTCTTTCGTGTTCCAGGTCAAAGGCACGGCTACCAAGCCAACCCTAACCCCTGTAACTGATTACGGTATTGTCCCAACTGGTCACTCAGTCAACATGCAGGCCACAAGGCTCGCATTCGTGAATGATGACAATGCTGGTCCAGCTGCTGCTGACACCACTTTGAACTTCAGTGCGAACCTGACTTGGGATAATGTGACCAACACCTTGAGTGCCACAAACCTCAATGTGACTAATATCATTGCAAGTTCTCAGTATTGGACGGTTGATACGGTTCATACTGCAAGCTTCTCGATCGGCTTGACAAACACAATTATCCCAGTGGATACAAGTGCTTCTGTCGCTGACTTGACGGCTACCTTGCCTCTTGCCAATGCTGCCATGGTTGGTCGTATCCTTGTAATTAAAGATGTGGGCGGTCAGTGCTCGCAAACCAACAAACGAATCATCCTTGACGGCAACGGCTCGGATACAATCGATGGTGACTTGGTGTATATTATGGAAGCTGATTGGGAATCGATTACTCTGGTTTGCCGTGCAGTAGGTCTCTGGAGTATAATCTAATAAGAGGGTTGTTATAATGAGTTACGGTGGAAAAAGACGGGGTTCGCGAAAGATACTAGCAACGGTGAGAATTCTTCACCTGTCGGCTGGTATGGCCCAATTATCCCTAAACGGCGGTGCCCCTGGTGCAGCTGCTGCATTAGACCTTACAACCTATTTCGAGATCTTCGCTGCCACTGCGGGCACGGTGAACTTGATTGAAGTCTTCTCTGATACTGGTGAGATCTTGGAACTAGCCACAGGTGCAGCTGCCTTTGAAGTGCCTTTGCTCCAAATCCCTCCCGGCGGTGAAGTCCCGAACTATATCCGTGTTGACAGTGCGGTTCGTTTGACCATGAAAGCTATTTCGGCTGTTCCGGTCGCTGGAACGACCACAATGATTAACTTCTTTGATTAATAGGGGTTAGTCCTAATATTAGGGTTTGTCGGCTCAGCCCCTAATATAGTAAAATGATAATACATAAATCTTTCATCTAAGTCTTCGGACTTACTACTTGTGTACTGAAAGGATTGAGTTAGATGCCAGCATCAGGTATATTATTTAGCGGTCAGTTTGTCAAAACCCTCAAGGATCAATTGAGGTTACGGGACACTGCTCGCATTCTTACAGGAACCCAAGACCCACGGGTTACTGCGACTGATGCCGAGACTGGTTCAATCCTTCTCCAACAAGGCTCCGGCGGCAAGCTTTTCCTCAAAAATGACGACGGTGTTACAACTAACTGGTCTCTGGTTAGTACCAATGTTTCCGCAACTGGAATCAAAATCCTTGAAGCCATCCGTAATGCAATGGATACGGGTGTTTATCGTTTTGCCACTCCTGCAATTGCAGCTATTGACCAAGATGATCTTGTCGCTACCTTTGGCGGCACGGCTGCATTCGATACTCCTAATGAAGCCTTCTCGCTTCCTGCAATCGCTGACTCGATTACCTCTGTAAACCTTCTTGATGAAGAAGAGTTTATTGATGACCCTGAGCGAATCTCTGATATCGGCAAGGTTCAAATAGTTCTTCACTGGAATCAAGCAGCCCTTGATGAGGGTGCCGTTGTTGAGATTTCCCGTAACGGTGGCACGGATTACTATCCAGTCACCATGACACGACTTGGTAATAATACCGAAGTCACCCTCGGTACTTATGAGTGGTCGGCTGAAGAAACCAATGTTTCGCTTCTGTCTGATATTGCAGCTTCGGCTGGAGCGACAGAGCTTAATGCCACGACCCAACAACAATTGGCTCGTCAATTTACTGTTGCCCCTGGAACTGTATATGTGGCCAAAACTGCCATGCTTAGAGTTATTCGTGTTGGCACGGTAGCCGGCACTCTCTTTTATAAAATCGTCCGTGACAATGCAGGTCTTCCTTCTACTGACTCCGAAGATATTGTTGCGGTTTCAGATTCTGTCAATGCAATTGATATTTCGACCTCTGATGATGACAGAACTCTGACTTTCGGCAATACCGTACTTGGACCAGGTACTTACCACTTGGTTCTTGCTTCCGATGCTAGTTATAAATCCTCGTTCGTGACTACCACAAATGTGGTATCGATCAGAACTTTCACGGGTGCAAGCATCACTGCCTTCGGTGCTTTTGACGGTACCGTTTGGGCTGAACTTGGTGCAACACTTCACCCAATCTATGACCTCCAAGGTCGTACTCTTGATCTTCGTTTGCGAATCACATCTTCGCAAACTAATAGAATCCTTGATGCTTTCACGGTATTCTATAAGCCTGAGCTTGATTCAGCCGGCGGTGTCCTCAATTACGATACCAAGGAGTTTGACGGTCTCACAGATAACACAAATGTGTTTTCGATCAATTTCACTCCTGATTATCGCTTGCTTAATGTTTTCCATGTGCAAACTGGTCAGGTCTATAAATGGCCAGCATTTACGATCCTGGGCAATGTAGTTACTTTCCCGGCCAATACTTTTAAAACAGATGTGTCCGAGACGGTTACTCTGAAATTCACTCAGACTGATGGCAGTGCCTTTGATACCTCTGATCAAAATGGTCAAAGCATCGCTACACTTAATCAGACCATGGATGCAGTTGATACCAACCTTGAGCTTGTCTCGAAGCCACTAACCAAGCTTCCAAAGATTGCGGCTCCGTTTTCTACTTTGGTAAATCGTGCCTTAGTTACTGATTTCTCTAATGATTTGATGCCTCGCATGGGCATTGAGCGAATTCCTGTTCTTACAATTGAAGAACTTCAGAACGAATCAGATTCTACTGCCAATAGTAGTAAGGTCTGGAAGCTCACGAACGATCTTCATAATCGTTTCCGTTTTGTTGGTGTTCAGTGGAATAATGGCCAAGGAACTCCTGGCCTCCGTGTACTTACCCCTGGTCTCAATGATTATGTTGAGATTGTGTTCTATGGAACTTCGCTTAATCTTCTGACTCTCGCTTATAACTCCTCAATGGACTTGAGAGCTTCGGTCGATGGCGGAGCCGAGGGTGGCAACATTGTTCCCGCATCTTTAAGCTCGTTTACAAATGTTCGCGGTTACCGTATGAACCAAGTCCTGCCCATTGTATCTGGTTTGGCTCTTGGTCTTCACACGGTAAAACTTAGAAATAACTCGGCATCACCACAGGCCGAGATCTTTGGTTTCGAAATCATCAACAACTCGACTACTGGCAATATCACAACCACTCCTGGTTCGGTATATAGTGGTAAAGTTAAAGAGACCTTGCCATCGGCAAGTGCTTCTCTTTATAACACCTTTAATTCCGGTACTTTAGGCACTCGTGGTGGCCATGCAGTCGTTTACATGAAAGACGGTGTAATTGGCAAGGCAGTTAATCCTTGTGATACTTCTTCATTAAACTTGGCTGCGGCAAATCATGCAAACGAAGAAGTGATCCGCAGTCACAATTTCCGTGAGTTTGGTCAAAGCCGTACTGATGACTTCGGCGGCGGGTTTACATCTACATCTGAAAGAGCCTTCACTCTTGATGACGGCTCAACCGCACTTTGCGGACCTAACCTTGCCCACACCTTGACTTTCGGTGCAGCGGTAACTCCATTTGCAAACGGTGCTTATTTCCTCTTTACTTTCGTTGGTACTGGCCTTGATGTGTTGGCAGCGGCAAATGTAACGACGACTATTGATCAACACACAATTAGTGTTGACGGTAGCTCTATTGGTACCTGGACAACCGGTGAATTCCCTGTAGCCAATGAGTTTTATCGCAAAAAGATCGTATCTGGTCTTCCTTACGGAACTCACACGGTTCGCTTTACTAGAAATGCTTTCGCCAACAGTTCTGTTGGTGTTCGTCAGTTCTTTGTTTACGGCACCAAGAAGCCGGCTATCCCAACCGGTGCAATTGAACTTGCAGATTACTATGTTAATGGTAACTACAGTTTCAACAATGCTATCGGCCAAGGTATTACCTCCCAAGGTGTTATTAGAAAAATGGGCACCAGAGAGATGGTATTTACCGGCTCTGGCTGGAACTTCTCGATTGATTCACAATCGCATAATAGCGGGTTCAATATTAGAACCCCAACAACTGGTGATGCATTCCGTTATACATTCTATGGAACCGGTCTTGAATTTCATTGGTATGCAAGCACTGTTGCCCAGAACTTCACCATTTCCATTGACGGTTCAACAAACCTAACCGGGTTTTCAACTGGTGTCACGACCTCTGGTGGCTTAACCATTACTCCGGCAACGGGTATTGTGTCTGGCACTCCTGGGCTCGCTGGCAATCATGCGGCATTTATTACTGGTTTGGCTCTTGGCCTTCACACTATTGTTCTTACTCGAAATGTTGGTCACTCGGGTGATTGGTACATGGACACAGTTGATGTCATTACCCCAATCCATGCTCCTGATAGCGACACTCCTAATGTGGTCCAAAGCTCCTTGATGATTGGGTCTAATGCTATCGGCGATCTCAGGAATTTCTCTGAGCAAGAAGTGCCCGATCAGGATATCCCTAATTGGGGTAGAGCGGTTGGTATTACTGCAAGTCCATCAATGAATGTGGCTCAGAACTTGCCGATCCCAGAGATGGGTGTGACAATTAAGACGAAAGGTAATCCAATTGAGATTACTTTCACAGCAATGATCAACCAAAATAGCTCCTCGTATACCTCTGATTTCAGAGCCATGGTCAATGGTGTGTTGCTTGATACTGGCGGTAGTGCCGCTCAATATTTGGCAGCAAACGATTATAGAACCATAACTTACACCACGATTGTTCCTGTTCCAGCAGGTGTTCACAGAATTGATATGACTTGGTGGTCAGAAAATGTCGCAATGACTATTACGGCCCAAGGTACTCGCCGAGCCTTGCAAGTGAAGGAGATCGGATAATGATTAAGCTAGATCTTGCATGGCATGAGTTTAATGTTAGTTTGCCTATGTTTAACACATGGATAAAAGAGCTTGAAGGTAATAATTACCTCGGTATGTCGGCTGATAGCAAGCTTTCAGTTTGGTTTACAAATAAGCCATCAACTGAGAACCTTTATGAAATCGAGGCCAAATGGCACGGTCTATCTGAGTCTTCGGAAGAAGTTCAGTCCTATGTTTCTCAAGACACTATTCGTAATAAAATAGAAGAGTTAAGGCTCGGCCTGATTGAGAAGGACTGGGACGATATGACAGTCGCTGAGCGGAAAATCGTTCTAGGTCAAATACCTACAGTAGAAGAGTTGGGACTATAATGGGAATTCAGGCACTAAGACAAGATAATATCCCTGTTGTTATCGTCAACACGACGACTCAATTGAGACTACCTGCTACATTTAATGGCGGACCCACTCGCATTACTGTCGGCGGTCGTCAGATTACTTTGTCTAGTCAATTGCTTCTAAATACAGGATCAACTGGTGCTGGTGCCTTGGATGCAGGTGTTCTTGGTGCGGTTCAACTTTGGTATGTGTATGCAATTCTTAATAGAACCACAAATACACTAGCATTGTTGGCATCTTTATCGGCTGAATCCCCAACCATGCCGGTTAATTACACATCATTTAAAATGATTGGTGCCTTTTACACCAATGGTTCGAGTTTGGTTGGCAGTGCAGTTTCGATTGCTGGTAGAGCTTCCTCTGAATGGATGTCTTACACACCTACCATATTTAACTTTGGAACAACAGCTTCACCAAATTTTTGGTTCATGAGAGATGGTGCAACACTTAGGATGCGAGGTGGCTTCAACACAGGAACTCCTGTTGCTGGTCAGGCCGCTGTCTCATTGCCTGGTTCGCTAGCTGTTTCTACTATTTATACCGGACGAAATGTTTTGATTGGTTTTTGGACGGCAGAAAACTCAGCTAGTGATGGGCAAAGGTCTATTTTGGCCCACCAGCCGACTGGTGCCGATAGGGTCTTCTTTGGTTATATAAGTTCTGGCCAAAACGGCTATGATATTCAAAATGGTAACAACTTGCCAGTAGTGACAATTGGCCGAGGTGTTATCATAGATTGCTCTCTGTATATTGCTGGTTGGAAAGAAACCTTGTTTTAAGGTAGAATGGTGATATGAGTATAACTGGTAAAAGTTCAAAATCCTTAGTTAAACAAGACTTGCTGTCTGATAAGTCAGCTATTATCACTGTCAAGAAAGTCATGTTTCAACATCAAGCCACTGCGGGTGCGACACAAATCGACCTCGGTGCTCTTGTTTTGCCTGCGGAAGCCGCAGCTAATGGTTTTGTTCAGCCTAGTGCTTCGGTTCTTAATGGCCTGAATCTTCAGGCTAACTATAAGAATCTCTTACTCTTTTCATTAGCATCTAACACAATTCTGGCTCCTTATATCTCTTACACTGTCTCTGGCAATAAGATCAACTTAATTGATGCCGCAGTTGACGGTGAGATCTTTATCGGTATCGTCGATCCAGTTATCCGCACTGACTCTTTGGTTGCGGATGTTGATTTTATCTTGGCTTCGGGCACCTTGCTTGCTGGCCAAACTGATATCAATGTTGGTAAGTCTTTCAAGGCTAATGCAAATCCTGATATGAAACTGGGTGCAGTGGCTGTAATTATCGAGGGCCAAACCCTTACTCGTAATGTGGGCAATGCCACCACAGGTGACGATTATCAAGAAGTTCCTGATGCGGGCGGGGCAAGCTCGTCCTTGATTCGTTTGAATGTTTCCAGTGGTGTTGACCGCAAATATCATGTGGTTTCAACAGCTTGTAGTATTATTCGTCCTGATGGCTCGCTCAATGATGAACTTGAAAGACTTCAGGGCATCATGGATAAGGTCATTGAAGTCCTGGCTGTTGTTTCGGGTCTTGATGAGACTGATTTCCAAGCTATTCCAAGTCAGCAACAACTTAAACAGTTCGGCGATCGAGTCATTGCACTTGAGACAAATCGTGCTCGCATCGACACTGTGAATGTTTGGACAGCGGTTCAGGCCTTGATTGGTCGCACGGATGGTTTAGTCATCCCGACTGGTCAAATCGGCGAAAATATTACTCTTTTCACTGATTTGAACTTAAGAACAGCCGGTAACACTCAAAATGCTTATATGGATATTCCAACGGCTGCCTTTAATATTCCAGCTGGAAATTGGATGGTTATTTGTCAGGCAGTTTTGCAAATTGACTTTGTTACTGGCGGTGGTGCAGGTGATGGTTTGATTGGCTCAATAGCACTTAGGACTTCGGGTGGCACTGTAGTGGCAGAAACACAACAGACAACAGCAAACCTGAACCTCCAAAGAGCATTCGGAAATGCTCCGGTTGTTGGCTTTGTTAATATAAGTACAGCAGGTTCTTACAAACTGTCGGCATATCTTAAGACAATTAGTGCCGCTGTTTCGGTTACAAATGCTCTTATCCGTGGAGATTTTGCTAATTTGCCGACTAAGGTTATTGCAGTGAGGATCGCATAATGACTACTTTGATGAGAAAATCAGCGACTAGCACCACACCAGGTGAATTGTCGCTTATTGCCCAAACGATTGTTGGGAATAAGACATTTACGGGCCTAACAACTCTTCAGGGTACTGTTTTATTTGGTAATGGCGGGCTAACTCAACTTTATGGTTCGCCGCTCGGAGTTTATGCCAATAGTTCACAAACTCCTTTCCCTGGTCGTTTCTTGGCCATGGCTTTCAATGGTGTTAACTCGCCATTGACTATGGGTGTTGCCCAATCCAACGGCTTCCCGTATCTTGGTTTTAATGCACTTCAGTCAGCTGGCTCTGACAACCAGACTTATGCTCAAACCGGTAACCCGGCAATGCGGATGTACCCAACCTCTAATGCTTTACAAATTGATGTCGCGGCGGCTGGTATTGCTGGCAACACCATTCCGTGGATAACTGCATTTCAAATGAGTCCGACTGGTGGAACACTTCACGGACCTATTACTGGTCTTACTGGCGGCCATACTTTTTACGGCGGCCATGGTCTTACAGGTAATGAAGTGATTTCTGTAAGAAAAACAGCAATTAGTGCCCAAAGCAATAACAATTTGTATATGGCATTTGTGTCAGATGGCGGCAACGACGGTTTCTTACAAACTAACGGCTCAGCTGTTCTGACCATCGTCGATGTCTCGGATGCACGGCTTAAAGAAAACATCAGAAAGGCTGATTACGGCCTTGAGACTCTTATGAAACTTAACCCAGTGACATTCGATTGGAAAGATGGTACAAAGAATGTTAAGGGCTTCATTGCACAAGAAGTCATGGAAGTTTTGCCGGAAAGTGTTGTTTCTAAAGATCTTTCTAGCTCCGGTGGCCTGAAAGATCAGCTGTTTCTTGAAGTCCAGACCATGACTTCGGTTCTTGTTAAATCCGTGCAAGAGCTTAAACAAGAAGTAGATTTACTTAAGAGGAAATAATGGATATCAATGAGGTTATGCAAAACCTGGCCAGAGTATGCAAAGAGTCCAAGTTGACCTTTGATGAGCACATGTATCTCAGTAACGGCCTGTCTATAATTGATGCAAAGCTCAAAGAACTTGAAGAGCTTAAGAAGCCGAAGGAAGAAGAGAAAAAATAATGCCTAGTTTATCACCAAGAATTGATGCGATTCAAAGCTACAGAAATCTTCTGATTAATAGTGCCATGGACTTTAATCAAAGATTTGGCAGTGGCAATGCCACTATCACCTCTGGCCAAGCATATGTGGTTGATCGTTGGAACTTCCGTGCTGGCGGCGGTGGACAAAACTATACCGTTTCTACTAGCAGTATTGTGCCAACCAACGGCCCATTCAAATATTCTGTTCGCATGCTCCGCAACGGCGGCTCTAACATCGCAATGACTCAGCCCATTGAGGCTGTTGATATTAGGCCGTATATTGGCCGAACCATGACTTTCTCATTCTGGGTAAATTACTCGGGCGGATCTATTACGGCTTCGCTTTATACACCTGTTTCGGGTGTCGAAGATACCTGGCAATCGATCATCATTCTTAATGACACCCTTTATGCCACTTCTGTCTTGAGTAGCGGTGTTACAAATCAATGGATTCAGCTGTCTTATACTTTCGTTGTTCCAGCGACAGCTGTAAATGGGCTTGCTGTTAGTGTTCAACCAAGCAGCAACACCGGAGCAGATACTATCAATGTCACCGGTTGTATGCTTACTGAAGGTAATTTCGTTCCTCCTTATTTTTATCGCCAAGGCAATGGAGGTGTTGCTGATGATTTTCAAAAATGCCTTCGTTATTGTTGGGTTGATGGTGCCTTTGATGCCGGTAACGGAGTGCAACATATCTTTGCCGTAGGCAAGGCATATGCCACGACCAACGGAACGGTATTTAGGGATTTTCCTGTTCACATGCGAATAGCACCTTCTGCGACATTAACCGAGGCCTTTAGTAGTTATCAAATGATTAATGCGGTTGACTCGGCAAACCCTGTGGCAACGGGTGTGTCTTTCCAGTTTATTTCTACCAAGGGAGTTAATATAACACCGACTGTGGCCAGTGGTCTTGTTGCTGGTGATGGCACATTCTTCACAAGAGCCAATGGTAACACGACCTCTAAAATCATTTATTCGGCGGAGTTGTAAATGATTTACCAATTATTTAGAAACAGAGACGGTTCCTTATCAGATTATATTTGCAGAATTGATCTAAACGGTCTGATAACCTGTATACCTAATGATGTGGCAAATACCGACTGGCGAGAATACCAAGCATGGCTGGCAGAGGTTGATGAAAACGGCGATCCCGTTAATGAGCCCTTGCCTGCACCAGAAGAGGAATAATTATGAAAACATACCGTAAAGCAAAAGATATGACCGGCAAAGAACTCGACAGCCATGTGATTGTTGAGGAAAATGGCCGTCCTGTTGAAGTTATTACTCAAAAGAAACACCCAGCCAAATGGGCCGAATACCAAGAATCTTTGCTTATCAGTGAAGTTGTTGATAAAATAGATGAAGATGAAGCTCCAAAGGCTAAAAAGACCAAGAAGAAAAAGAGCTAATTAGATGACAAACACTTTGCAAATCGCATCCTTAGACCAGTTAGCTTCGATAGTTACTGGTACAACGATTAAGACTCCAAGGGTCTCAGTTCCTTTCACGACCATTGTGAATCGGGCTCAGGTGACTGACTTTGCCAACGATTTGCAACCTCGCTTTGGTGTCGAGAGATTTACCACTCATGTTATTGGTAATGTCCAGGGCGAAACCGGCCCAAATGGTGAAACTATTTGGAAGCCAGTGAATGATATTCATGATGCTTGTCGTTTCGGCGGTAGCTGGACTAATTCCACAATTGATACAAACGGTAATAGACCTATCACCACTTTCCCTGGATCTTTTGTTGAAATTGTATTTTTGGGTACAGGTCTTGATCTTTTGATTTTGACCAACTCTGGCTCCACACCTCCTGATCTTCGTGTCAGTGTTGATGGTGGTGCCGAAGGTGGAAACATTTGGATTAGCGGTGCTTTGAATCCCAATGCTGGTCGAAATTTTTCAACCAATCAACCATTAACTATCGTGTCCGGTCTAGCATATGGTATGCACACAGTTAAGATTCGTCAAATAAATACCTCAACCTGGTCTTGGGGAGTTTATGGTTATGATGTCTTAAATGAATCGACTACATCCCTGAGAACATCTCCCGGTGTTGCATATTCTGGCGGAAAAGAGCTTCGGCTTGCAGCCACTGGCACTCAGTCTTATAACTCTGGTTTTGTGTCTGGCACTCTCGGTTCTCGTGGCGGAAGAGTACTTGTTTATCTTCAAGACGGTGTATTGAAAAAAGCTGTTCAACCAACAGATGTGGCACAAGCAAACTTTTCTTCTGCAAATCACACAAATGAAGAGATGATTCGTAAATATAATTTTCGCGAATTTGGTTCTGCCAGAAGTGATGATTTTAGTTACCAAAGCGGTTCTGCACAGAGCGATCGTGTTTTTACACTTGATGATGGCACTACCACTTTAGTTGGCCAAAACTGCACAGCTGACCAAGTTCGAGGCGGTGAAGATAATGTTTGGGTAACTGGTGGCTCAAACCGTTTCCTCATGATTACTTTTGTTGGGACTGGCCTTGATATCGTCGCTTCTTCCACAAGCGATGGTTCTCCGAGAACATTTACAAGTGTTTTGGTTGATGGTGTAAACATCGGTGGATTCACCACTTCCGTTATCAATTATACTCATTTCAAGATCGTGTCTGGTCTTCCTTATGGAACCCACACAGTTAAATTTGTTGGAGACGGTGGCGGTGCAAGCCCTGGTATCAAAGATTTCTTGGTCTATGTTCCGAAGAAACCGACTCTACCATCTGATGCAGTTGAGGTTGCGGATTATAATTTGATGGCGACATTTGTTGCCAATGCTACGGCATCTGTTGAGGCAATTGCAACAGGTGTTCTTAGAAAGTCCGCCAGAAGAGAGCTTAATTATCATGTTGGAGCTTGGGTCTCTGGTCTTGATGCGGCAGGCGGTGTGGCTGGTGTTGAAAACAATATAAACACCGTTGGTGCTAAATTCACACATACTTTTTTTGGAACCGGCTTCGATTTAAGATTTTCGGTTGGAACAAACCGATCAAGTTCGGTTCAAATCAATATCAATGGCAATAATGCCACTACAGGAAATTTTCCAACACTGGTTTCCTCAGTGGTTGGCGGTGCAGCATTTAACACCGGCACTGGTGTAATGAACCAAAACAACACATCGGCAGCTGGCGGAGTTCGCATCAGCGGCCTCCCTCTTGGGAAATACACTGTTGAATTTATTAATGGTACGACAAACTTTATAGTTGTCGGTGCTATTGATGTGATCACTCCTGTTCATACTTATAAAGAAAACATTGGACTTAATATCCAAGGGTGTTTGGACATTGGCTCTTGTGCGATTGGAAGCACCGGTCGTAAAATTTATGAACAATATCCTGTTCAGGCATCTTCTATAGCAATTGCAACAATTAACGATCCGAGCACTGCCATAACCGCTCTCGGTCCTATTCCTGATATGACATGTAATATTAAGACCAAGGGCCGACCAATTCTAATTACATATTCGACAGTATTCAGACACTCAGCCGCCGTAACCAGTGGTTATGCCCAGATTTTTGTTGATGGTCGTCGTGTTGGTGCCGTTCAGTTCTATTCGTCTCCGGCTACTAACTATTCACAAACTTTGTCCGGTCAATATATTGCTCTAGTGGGTGCGGGGAATCATACTGTCCAAGTTATGTACACAACCGATAGCGGCACTTTGTTCGCGGTAGGATTTAACCGTGAAATGACTGTTACGGAGTTGACTTAATGGATATCGAACTTATGGCCCTCTGGCTCCGTGCAAAACTTGAAGAAAGACCGTGGCTTGTAAAAATCTTGGTTAAGTCCTTGAATTTGCTAGCCAAGGTCGTATCCATTATTACCTTGCCATTCCGCCTACTTAGAGATCTCTTCAAATAATTCTAAAGTTTCTTCCTAAAACTCCGATTAGTCCTATGTCTGGTGAGGGTGGCCCATCAAGTCCCCTATCGCCTTTGGGCGGTCAGATTAGAGCTAGCCACTCTTGCCAGACAACTTAACCTCGGAGGGTTTATGCAGTGGAAAGATCTTCCAACTAAGACCAAGAATGTTCTTGAGCATGTTGAGAATGTTTGGACCGGTGTGCCTCAAGTGGTTAAACTCCCAAGAGAGGATGTAGCCGGTGTTGAGTATCTTAATGGTCCAGAGGGTGAGAAATTCTTTAAAATTCTCGAATATACTCAAGAACATGTATATGTTACGATAGCGGATAAAACGGAGGATCTATGAAAGTCGGTAAATACCTAGTAAGCTTACCCCTTCGCCTGGCATTGATCCCGGTGTTTATGATCATGCTGGCATTCATGTTTTGTGTCACACCAATCTTCTGTTTGGTAGGCACAATCACCCATAAAGGCAAGAAGGTATTCTAAGATGCTCAAGGTCAAATGCATTGATGCCTCGAATCAAAAAGGCAAAGACAGGCTTCAAGAAGGCCAGGTTTATCAAGCATTTGATGATGGTGCAGACTATTATTGGGTCCTAATCGGACTGGTCGAAGTGCTCTATATGAAAGACCGGTTCGTGGAAGTCAACTCTCAGGAGGCTTTATGAAGTTCTTTGATGACACCCAACTCGCCGACAGTGCTTTTCAAACCCCACCACCGCCAACTAGTCGGAATCGCTATGGTATTCCGGTTCTCAAGAAATTTGAAGCTCTTAAACCCGGAGATCTCGTCCTCTGTATCGAAGATATGGAAGACTTTGGCAGCACTGAGAATATCGTTGATGCAGGCCGTATGTACAAAGTCTCTGCCAGCGGTAATGGCTGGGTCTCGGTTGAGGGTGTAGCCGGCATGCAATTAAGCCAATCTTTCTTTAAGAAAAGTCACTTGCAGGTCGTTAAATAATCCTGTAATCTCTCCTCATGGGTGTCTTGCGGGCAGGTCTAAGCTTTGGCTCGTCAGCCGTAAGTCCCGCAACACACCCTCTTATTAACTGAGGAGAAGGTATAAAAAATGTTCAATCAAAATAAACTCACACCAATCGTTGAAGAAGTTCTTGGTCATTGCGGTCGCATGATCTCTGGCAGCAAAGGCCAGTATCGTGCAAGCAATTCGTACACAAGAACCCAGTATGAACCGCTTATTGGCTCATTGGTTCTAAAGACCGAAGAGACATGTCCCAAGAATATCACGGTCTTTAATGCTAACCTGGTCCTTGAAAGTGGACTTAAGGTTTGGCACGGCGATCTTGATTTGACCAATGATGAAGGTCTGATTGGTGCCGTTGCAATTAAGCTTGGTCAAGATGTCTATGTCCTTCATGAAGGCGATGCTCGCTTTGAGAACGAATATGTTCCGAAGCTTGATAGATTTGTAATGCGAGCCAAGTTTGATAAATACACTGATTCGGCAGAGACTGTTTTAAATCCTAATTCGGTTAGCGAATATACCCGTGAGAATGGCAAGCTTGTTTACAAAGAAGATTTCAACGACGATCTTCCTTCTGAACGGGCTCCAAGTGTTGCTTCTGAATCCGACTTTGAGCGAGTCAATCTCAAGATCGAAGACATGGATCAGGACGATGATGAGTACGAGTTTTACAACGAAGTTCCCTTCCGCAGCTTCCTTGAGAACTGGTCGGAAAAGAATAGCCCAATCCATAACTTCCAGAATTATCTCATCAAAGATCAGGGCTTTGCCCCTGAAGATTACACCGATTATGTTCTCACTCGTGAGGACCATGATCGTCTGAAAGCTCAGTTCACTATTTGGTATGAGCTTTTCCATGGTGAGTGGGAGTCTGATTATCGTAAGCAAAAGAACATTGCTTGGGCTTGGTTTGATGTTGGTCCCAGCAAGTTTGATTCAACTCCTGAATGGGCCAATGAAGGCCGTTTGTATAAAAGGGTCCGCAAGTGATCGATCTAACAACTATCACCGTTGTTCGAGCCAAGTGCAGTCAAGAAATCATCAAGGGTGTTGATACCGTCCTGGTATCGCCTAAGCAGTGGGATAACATCAAGAAAGCTATGGATGGAAACTACCATAGCGGTGTTTACCAGTTCATGGCTCGTCTGGTTGATGCCAAAGAACATCTCCTCGCATATGTTCAGTGTGTGGCCGATCCAAAATTCAATACATGGGTTATTGACGACTCAAGCATTCCAGGGATTATGAAATGAAACGAATTATTTTTCTAATGCTCCTATTGACTGGTTGCGGTTGGTTTAAAGGCAAACCGAGTCATACCGATCCTGATAAAAGACAGATGCTCAGCCAGAAAACCGCACTGTACCTGGAGCTTGAAAAAGGCCAGACAGACAGTGATGGTTTCGTTCAGTTTGATCAATGCGACTCTCTTCTGTTCAGCGGCCTGACAGGTATTGCCACAGAGGTAAATATCCTTGCCGCTCGCGATGTTAATGGAAAGTGGCATCGCCGTTCCCTCCAACATCCTGAGTGTTATAACGGCACCAGTGGCTCAACTATCTCCCGTGACATGTTCATTGGTCTTCTTTGGTATATGTGGCGAAACAAAGACCTCCAGACTGCTGAAGAATTGTTTGATTATGGCGAAGATCATGACTGGATCATGGGCGAAGGCGATCCAGCCCGTATCTATTTCACTCCGGGTCTGCAAGCTACCTTGGCAGAGATCATCTTCCGCTTAGGCGGCAAGAACCATTTGGTCTACCGCAACATCCCTCAAGTAACCGCCAAGAATACTGACTTTGCGGCTCATCTGGACATGCTCCATATCCTTCTCCGCTCTGAGCTTACTGGTGGCATCAACAGTGCTGAAAAAGATGTAATTAAGTACAATTATGATAGAGTTCCTGGTAATGCCCTGTTTTCGTTTATTTATCACAAGTTTGAAGACGGCAATCAGAACGAAACAGTGGACAACTTGCTCAACCAAAGTGTGTTTCCTGCCGATAGGCTGCCAACGAGTGCTGACAGGTGTGAACCTTGGATCTATCAACGAGACCTTGGACACAACTGGGAACCATGTGATGACGGTCATACTCATTCCGGTGGCGATCTTCTGTTTGTGAGCAAACTCCTCTTTGGGAACCTGATGTGAAGAACTTCAACGAAGAGTGCATCGACAAAGTGAAGCGGAAACTTAAGAAGCGGGCAGACCATGAGCTTTTCTATAGTTATTTAGGCAAGGCCCGTAAGGCTGGTTTGCATGAAGAATTCATTGAGTCAGTGTGGAACTATATTGATCTCGGCAGAGATGTTCAAATGTCAATTGAATCTGCCCTAGATGATTGGGGATTATCATGAAACTCGTTATGGCCGTGTTCAAGTCCAAGCTGGCCCTCAACACCGAATGTGTCGTGTTTGATGGCAAAGTCTGGTTTATGATTCCAGGCAAGAATGGCATCCCAAGTTGGTTCTATTCCAATGAAGCCGGCCTTGATGAGCATAAGCTGCCATACGAGAAAGGCCGTGAAGAAACCTTTGAGCCGTTCAATCCCGAATCGGATTTGCAATGGGATTATGTAAGAGCTAACTTCCCAGGTAACCTTCAAGTAATAGCCGATGGTTTGCAAAAGGCTCAAGATGAAGCTCGTAAAAATTGATCGATCTTCGATCCAAAAGAATCCAAAGTATGGCAAGGGACCTCATGATATTCATGAAGTTGGGCCTGTAAGTATTCGCCTTCATATGTCGTTTATGACGACTGCTCCTCATGATGTTAAGTCGCTAGATGCTCTTTTTGCTAAGTTCGATGTTCGCCTGACCAATCTCCAAATGGAATTCCCAGGTGGCTTGCCGGTCCCAAAGACTCATATCCAAGCAATGGCCAGAACTCCTGAAGGTGCCAGTGAGGTAATTGAACTCTTTAAGAGGCTGCCAGATGTAACTTTGATTGATCACACGGTCCACATTGATCGACCGTTGATGAGTTTTTATATGATTGGTCAAGAACCTAAATGGCTGTATAATCACGAAGATATTAGGTTTGAGTGCTCTGGCTGTGGTTGTAAGTTGAAGCCAGAAGAGCTTACCAGCGATCACTCGGGCGACTATGACGATGAAATGGATGATTCCGACTGGTCACACAGAGTTTGTCCCAAGTGCTACAAATGGGATTGCTGTGATAATTTTGATTATGAGAAAATTGAGGATGTGATCGAGGAGATGGGCCTTGACCAGTGAAGAACCTCTCATCCCTAAAGAAGTCGCTGAGCGGGTTCGTGAACTCCGCATGGGTCGTCCTAAGCACTCGTGGAGAGCTTTGGCTGGTGTTATTTGTGTTGAGTATCCTGATTTTGTTCGCGAATATTATGGCGATCCTGTAGATCTCTTTGAAAATCAATTACTTGGGTCTGATATCTGTCGCCAGGCAGAACGGACTCTTGATCTCGAACTGTGGTCAATCGACTAACCGGCTGATATCCCTCCAAAGATGATAAAATATAAGTAGCGATAGCTGTCTTTATGGATCAAAGACTGTAACTACTTGTAATTATTGGAGACACGGATGGTCAGCAAAAATATCAGCGAAGAAGTAATTACAAGAATCTTCGACAAGCTCGATGAAATCACCAAAGATATGTCTGAGATCAATGTTACCCTTGCAAAACAATCAGTTGTACTAGAAGACCACACCCGCCGCTCCCTCACTAATGAAGCTGAAATCAAACTGGTCGAGAAAAAGCTAGTCGAAGAAGTGTCCCCAATTAAGACAGAAATGGCGAAACTAACTGGAATGATTAAGTTAGTTGCTGGTGTCATCGCGGTTGTTGCCGTGGTTGCCCAAGTGGCCCAAGTCGTTATGCAATACATGGGTGCGAAATAAATGACTATTATGGACAAAGTTTTTCAGAATGTAAGGTTGATGAGAGCCTATCTTGGCTTTATTCTTACCTTTATTTCTGTTTTAGGCTGCCTGGCCCTGGCTTGGCACAAGGGTGTTGACATTGAGTTCATGTTGCCCACTATCCTTGGTATCTATATCTCTGGTAAGACCCTGGAACGAGCTTCTGCCGTTGTTGCTGCTAGCCGTGACCCTAAAGCCGATACAAACCAGCTAGTGAAAGACATGGATGATCATGCCCAATAAGGGTTTACTGATCACCTAATGTTCACTGTACAGTAAACTTTCAGTCGTCTAGCATTCAGGTCGCAAGACCGGCGAGGGGAAAGAGGCCAATCTGCTAGTAAGGTCTTTCCTCCATTTATCCGGCAACCATTGCCGGATTCTTTGCCTCATACTTATTGACTTCCCCCTAATTCCTCCATATAATTAAGTTGGCTGGCCGTGCTAAAGATTAGCACAATTGTTCCGATATGGATATTGAGACGGTCGGCCACCCTATAAGCCAATCTCCAAGGAGCTATCGATAATGAAGGTTAAGAATCACACTCAGACTGTTAAGACCGGTGTTACCGCCATGATTCCTTCGGCGGCCAAAATCACTCCAGAAGTCTTTGTTAAGATGAAGGATTATGCCCAGGCACCTGATGAAGAAAAGGCTGCCAAAAAAGAAGAACTGATCAAAGCTCTTCCCAAAGAAGTGAAGAAAGAGCTTGCTGAGCTTGGCTGCGAAACACCACTTGACACCATTGATATGACTCTCCAATTGAGCGGCTTTTTGTTTGATATTTACATGTCCGGTGTTGTTGCCCCGAGTGCTCCACTGGCCCGTAAGATCTTTGAGAAGCAATTGCTTGACCTCGCTGATAAACTCAAAGACCCTGAAGAATTTCCATTCGAAGGTAAGTTCCGTGATGTTGTTCAAGAAGTTATGCTTGATGACAGCAAGTGGGAAAGCTCTAAAATCCATGTCGAGATTCAGGTTGGTGAACAAAAGCTCGCGGTTCCACTAATTCACCGTGTAGCCCATATGTTCCCCGAAGTCCTTGAGGCAGCAACCAAAATCTTCATGGAGCTTGAAAGTGCAAAAGCAGCAGGACCAAAAGCCGATTCTCAAGCTAATTGAGCGGAAGGTTAAAGAAATTGATGACCATCTAGGTCTTCACGAAAACCAGGTCGCGGCCTTAAGGCACCTGGTTATTTCTGCTTTCGGTGTCAAGAGTGTCAATATTGATATTCATTACACGACTACCCCAAAAGCCATCGTTCTTACTGTCTTGGATGCAGAGGGTAAGAAGCTTATCTTCAAGCCCAAAAAACCTGAACTGCTAAATCAAATGCTGGCTTTCCTTGGTATCAAGGAATATCAGATTTATTTCTGGGGAAATGATGTCGGAAACTAAGATCATTGTCAGGCGAAACAGTCTTAACTTGCCAACCGATCAGTTGACTAGGATTGAAAAGGCTGTTGATAAAAGAGAGATTAGTCCTGTCTCAGCTGAGAAGGAAGCTGGTCTCTTTCTCATGTATTGTATGGGAGATGAGCTTGATGCCATTGCAGAACAAACCGCACTCCCTCGTGATGTTGTTGCCCTGACTGCCTTGACCTATGATTGGCAAACCAAGGCCATGGAGATCAAGAAATACCGCAATGGTGAGAAGGTTGGTGAGCTTCAAAAAGACCTGATCAATACCATCTTGATTGCCACTTATGCCTCGATAAAGAGAGAGCTTGCTCTTGTCATTGCAGGCAAAAAAGAGGCCTATGAAGTGCCGCTTATCCCTCGTAAGATCGAGGGCCTAGAGAAGCTCATGAAGATGGTCTCTGAGATAAATAACCTAGTCATACCTGCATTGCCATCGCCTGGTAATGGCGGTACGATCATTCAAGCTCAGAATGTTCAGGTCAACCAAACGGCTGCTGCTGAACCTGGTGTGGTTAAGACTCGTGCAGAAAAGCTGCGGGAGCTTCGTGAGAAACAGAAATGACAGAGTTTACTCAAGACGAATTAGATCTCTTTTGGGAGCCCGTGGAAACACGAGAAGAGCTTCATGAGCACATTCGCACTTATTTAAAGATCGACCTACCAGATGAGAAAGTTGATGAGCAGTCAAACAGCACTGCTCTCGACTTCGTTTGGAATGTCTATGCAGTCATGAAGACCAATGAAGGACCGCACATCTTCACGGTTGCAGCTGCACGGAACACTGCTAAAACCCTGACAGCTTCTATTGTTCGTTTCTATGGCATGGTGCATTTCCGAAGAAACGGAACTCACCTTGCTGCTAACTTGCAGCAGTCCAATGCAGCATCCAGTTATCTTAATAAATTCCTGATGATAGATCATGTTCAGCCGTATATCACCAAGAACAACAACCGTGAAAAGCAATTGGAGCGGATGCCGGCCAACAGTCACACACAGAATAATGAAGCAAAGCTATTGATTGCGGTTGCAACGATCGGCGGAGTTAACTCGCAACGGGGTAGTTTGAACACCCGTGACGAATTGGACCTTATCCCAAGCTCCATTCTCTCTGAAGCATCGTTCATTGCTGACCCGACCATGGATGAGCACAAGTTCGATCCTATTGAGATCAACCTGTCCTCTCGTAAGACCGCCACTGGTCCTATTCAA
>Ga0172380_10003033_pt1 | contig 24160 bp, 19 predicted proteins | sample Leawe162metaG_FD_119747 | JGI IMG/M metagenome (GOLD analysis project Ga0172380, IMG submission 119747) | Leachate microbial communities from a municipal landfill in Southern Ontario, Canada - Leachate well 162 metaG | ecosystem: Engineered > Solid waste > Landfill > Unclassified | place...
AGATCGCGCGGGTCGATGTGGCCCGCCTGGAGCGCCTCCCGGATGGCTGCGACGATATCGGAGTTCTCGAGCTGCACCGGCGAGACGTTCACGGCCACCGGCACGCGCGGGCCGTCCGTGGCTCTCCACTCGTGGATCTGGCGGCACACCTCGGTGAGCAGCCACGCGCCCACGGGCACGATCAGTCCCGTCTCCTCCAGCGTGTCGATGAAGTACGAGGGCGGCGTGATGCCGTTGACCGGGTGATCCCAGCGCAGCAGCGCCTCGTAGCTGCGCAGCGTCTCCGTGCTGGCGTCGAACACGGGCTGGTAGTGCACCGTGAACTCCCGCGCCTCGGCGGCGCGGTACAGCTCTGCGCGCAGCACCATCTCCTCCCGCGCCACGTCGCCGCCAAGACCGGAGGCAAAGCCGAAGGTGCTCTTGCCCCCCACCCGCGGCGATGCCGTGGCCGCGGCGTGCGCCTCCTGGAGCAGTGACTCCGCGTCCGTGCCGTTGGTCGGGTAGCGGCTGATGCCGATCGCCGTCGACAGGGACACCACCTGCCCCTGGACCTCGTACGGCCGCTCGAGGTCGTCGAGGATTCGCTGCGCCACTGCCGCCAGGTCGGCATACGCCCCGCTGGAGGCGAGGATGAGCAGCTCGTCGGACTTGCCCCTCGCGACCGGCGCCCCCGGGATCTGCGTCTCGATGCGGTGCGCGTACTCCTGGATCACCATGTCGGTCATGGCGTAGCCGAACGCGTCCGTGACCGAGGCCAGTCCCTCGATGCGCAGGTGGAGCACGCCGAACGTTCCCGCATCCGGCACCGCGATGCGGCGCATGACCAGATCGTGGAAGAAGAGATGGTTCGGCAGCATGGTCGAGATGTCGTGCTGCTGGGAGAAGATGAACTCGCTCGCCAGTGCCGACAGGCGGCCGGTCGCGTCGTGCTCGCTGCGGCGGGACTTCATCAGCCGTCGTGTCACCCGGACCAGCGCCACCGCGATCACGATCGTGAGCAGCGCCGCCGCGCCCGCGGCCACCCGGTACTCGCGCGGGATGCTCCACTGCAGTTGCAGCAGGACGGCGTCGTCCAGGTTGCGCGCCGCGCCGTCCACGGCGGCGGCGAGGTCGATCGCGCGGCGAGTGCCGGGCGACGCTCCCTCGAGGGCAGCCAGTGCCCGATCGAGCCGATCCGCGGCGAGCCGCACATCGCCGACGTCGACCGCCCGCACCCCCTGAGACAGCGCGACGCGGTAGTCACGCACCGCAGCGAGCATCTGCGTCGACTCGGCGACGCTGACGCCGTCTCCATCACCGGCCGCCGAGGTGAACGCGTGGACCCTCGCCCTGATGCTGCTGGTGAGTTCGAGCATGCCGCGAGCGCCAGAGACATCGGCAGGCAGGTTGCGCGCGGTTGAGGGCGCGGGACTCGCCGCCGGCGGGGCCGCGCTGACGCCGATGGGGATCTCCGCCTGCTTTTCACCACCGGCCACGCCCGCCGCCGGGCTCGATGCCACCTCGATCGAGGCGCCCGCGCCGGCGTTCACGCGCTCGCTGGTCGCGGCAGGGCTCGCTCCCCCACCGCTCGAGGCACCGACAGCCGTGTCGCCACCACGCGCATCGGCACCACTCGAATGGCTCCCGCCTGCTCCGCCGGCGCTGGACGCCGTACTGCTCGTGTCCGGCCCCGAATCGCCCACGTTGCCGCCGGCGTTGCTGTTCGCGCCGCCGCCGCTGCCGCCGGCGTTGCTGCTGCTCGCGCCGCCGCCGCTGCCGCCGTTGCCGCCGGCGTTGCTATTGCTCGCGCCGCTACCGTTGCCGCCCGCGTTGCTGTTGCTCGCGCCGCCGGCGTTCCCGCCGGCGTTGTCCTTGCTCGCGCCTCCGCCACTGCCGCCCGCGATGTCGTTGCTCGCGCCGCCGGTGTTGCCGCCCGCGTTGTCGTTGCCCGCGCCTCCGCCGTTGCCGCCCGCGTTGCCGTTGCCAGCACCGCCGCCGTTGCCGCCCGCGTTGTCGTTGCCAGCATCGCCGCCGTTGCCGCCGCCTCCGCCGTTGCCGCCGCCTCCGCCTCCGCCGTTGCCGCCGTTGTCGTTGCCTCCGCCGTTGCCGCCGCCTGCCCGAGGGCCGGCTGGCGCCGGCTCTCCCGGCCTCGACTCGACGCTCGTCCGCGCCTCGGCGTGCGCCGCGAAGCCGGGGCTGCCGGCCGCGAGGGCAGGCAGCGGGCTGGCAAGGCGATGGCCGAGAAGCGCGATGGCTGCAATCACGAGGAGTGGGAGGACGGCACGCCGCGCATTCGACCGTCCCGATGTGCGCTGGGACAGACGTGGCCTGGTGGCAGGTGGGCGCTGAGACATGGATGACTCCCGCGAAGCGAACGGCATCCATGCCTCGCAGAGGCCTCGCGCGGCGCGCGGGCCACATCGGCGGCGTATTACAGCCGCGATTTGATGTGACGTAGGTATCGGCGGTCGAGGCCCGCGCCTGAAGGCCGATTCGCGAGATTCGCGCGTTCGGGATGAGATAACGCGCCCCGCTGCTCTCTTTTCCCGTCCGCGGGGTGTCGAGAGTCTGGATGACGAACGTTTTGCCAGGGAGCCGGGAATGCAGCACGCCTTGCAGGGAGTCTCCGCTGCCGGGGGCCGGCCGAGGCCGCGACACGCGCCGGAGCCGCTGGCCTCGGGCGCCCGCGTCCTCGCTGCCCACGTCATGGGAGTGGCGGCAGCTTCTGCGGGGGCTGTCTACCTCGCCTGGCGGGTGGGCTGGACCCTCTCGGGCGGGACGCCGTGGCTCAACCTCATCCTGCTGGCGGTCGAGGGCTACATCTACCTGACGATGCTCGGGTTCCTGTTCGTGTCCTGGGACACGGAGGTCAGCGCGCCCTTCGTGTTCAACCTCGCATGGACGGTGGACATCTTCATCCCGACCTACAACGAGCCCACGGAGATCATCCGCGCGACGGCACTCGCCGCCGCCGCGGTGCGGTACCCGCACCGGACCTTCATCCTGGACGACGGCCGGCGCCCGGAGATCGAGGAGCTGGCGCGCGAGCTGGGGTGCGAGTACGTCGCGCGCGCGGAGCACCGCCACGCGAAGGCGGGCAACCTGAACCACGCGCTCCGGTACTCGACGGCCGACTTCATCGCGATCTTCGATGCGGATCACGCGCCGCAGCCGACGTTCCTCACGCGCACGCTCGGGTACTTCTGCGACCCGCAGCTCGCGGTCGTCCAGACGCCGCAGGACTTCTACAACCTCTCGTCGGTGCAGCACGCCTCGAAGCACGAGCACTGGCACGAGCAGACGCTCTTCTACTCGGTGCTGCAGCCGGGCAAGAACCGCACGAACTCCGCGTTCTTCTGCGGCTCGTGCGCGGTGCTGCGGCGCGAGGCCGTCGAGAGCATCGGCGGGTTCGCCACCGACTCGGTGACCGAGGATCTCCTGACCTCGTTGCGGCTGCACCGCGCGGGCTGGCGCTCGTTCTTCCACCGCGAGACGCTGGCGTACGGCATCGCGCCGGATGACGCCGCCGCGTTCGCCACGCAGCGGCTCCGCTGGGCCCAGGGGACGATGCAGATCCTGCGATCGCGGGAGAACCCGCTGCGGGGACCCGGCCTCACCGTCGCGCAGCGGATCAGCTACGCCGCATCGATGTTCACGTACTTCGACTCCCTGGCGCGCGTGTTCCTGATGGCATTCCCGCTGCTCGTGCTGGCGGCCGGGCAGGTGCCGTACGAGGCCGACTCGCGCTCGGTGGTGGCGCTGCTGGGGTCGTACCTGGCGACGTCCGTCCTCGCGGCGACGCTTGCGCAGCGAGGACAGGGCGACCTGCTCCAAAACGAGCGCTTCGCGGCCGCGAAGATGCCGATCTTCCTGCGCGCGATGGGGACGCTGATCGGGGGCGGGCGGCGGTTGCGGTTCGCCGTCACGCCAAAGCGCGCGACGGCCGGCCGGAGATCGCCGCTGGGCGTGGTGCTGAAGGCGTCGTCGGGGGTGTTCGTGCTGTCCGTGCTGCTGGGCGTGCTCGCGCTGGTGGGGTACGGGCCCGCCCGGACGCTTGGGCCGCAGCTCGTGGGCGCGGCGGTGCTGTGGTCGGCGCTCCTGTCCCTGCAGACGTGGGGCGCATCCACGGTGTTCCGGCCGGCGGAGGCGAGGCGCGGGGCGTATCGCTTCCCGTGGGCCGTGCCCGTCGGCTGCCACTCGCGCCGCAGCGGTCAGCTGCTCGCCAGCGTCACCAACGACGTCTCGTGGAATGGCATGGGGATGGCGGACCCGGATCGGACGTTGCTCGTCGGCGACGAGGTGGACGTCCGCCTGTGGCTGGGCGACGGCTCCCCGCTCGCCCTGAGCGGGGTGGTGCGCCGCGTGATGCGGACCACGGGCCGTGTGGGCATCGAGTTCACGGACCCGACGCCGGAGACGCGCAACCGCCTCATCCTGCGGTTGGTGACCGCCGGGTCCGCAGGCCAGGATCGCCGTGGCGCATCACGCTGGGACCAGATCTATCGCGGGATCGGCGGTGCGGCATGACCACCGATTTCCGGGAGGCCGCGATCTCGATCCCGCCACTTGCCGCATCCTGCACCGAGCTGCTGGCGATCGCGATCGACGAAGGGGTGGACGTGCGCCAGGTGTCGCACGTCGCGGAGCGCGATGGGCGCGTGGCGCTGGAGCTCCTCCGCCTGGCGAACAGCGCGTACTTCGTGCGGTATTCGCGCGTGACGACGGTGAAGGAGGCGGTCGTCCGGCTGGGGACGACGGAGGCGCTGCGGGCGTCGATCGCGGTGGCGATGACGGCGCTCTTCGCCGACCGGCACTCCTGTCTGAGCGATGCCGAGACGATCGACACGTGCCGCAAGCTGGCGCGCGCGTGGGCCTCGGCCGGGCGCGAGTCGGACGGCACCGCCGGGCTGCTGATGCCACTGGGCCTGCTCGTGCTGCAGCAGTACCGGCCCGCGGCTTTCGCGGAGCTGGCGGCGCACGCGGAGCAGACGGCCGACTTCCGGGAGCTGCACGCCGTCGAACGGCGCGCGTTCGGGCTGACGCGGTGCGAGGCGCTGACCGAGGCCGCGCAAACATGGAGTCTGCCGCTGGCGCTGACGGAAACGCTGGCGCGCTGGCACGTCTGCGGTGGCGTCAGCACGCCGTACTACGTGGCGACGGCGATGGCGGCGAGCACGCTGGAGAGCCCGTTCTTCGGCTGCGTCGCCGTCCGGTGAAGCGCCCGGGCACCATGTGGCGCCCGGGGCCCCGCGCAGGCCTGATGCGACCGATGCGACCGATGGGAAGAGACGCGAAGTGAACGACACCGGTGGAAGGGAGCCAGTGGTGGCGACGAACCCAGGCGACATTGAGATCGACGAGCAGTGGCATACCGTCACGGACGACGAGCGCTACCGAATCCGGGACATCGAGCTCGGGCTGTTCACCGTGTCCGAGACCACCCTGCGCCCCGGCCAATCGACGCGTGGCCACGCGCACCCCTGGCCCGAGGTCTACCTCGGCACGGCCGGGTTCGGCATGCTGTACCTGGACGGCGACGCGGGGCACGCGCTCACGCCCGGCAGCCGCTTCCTGGTGGCGGCCGGCGTGCACCATCGCGTGGCGTCCGAGGACGGCGTGACCTTCACGTGCGTGTTCGCGGGCGAGCGCCGCGAGGCGGCCTGACCGCAACCGCCGCGACCCTCGAAGCACTCCGCCAGAGGCGCCTCCGCGGCGCGTCAGCACGGCCGCGCGGAACTGCACGCGGCACCCCGGCGCTGCGCTAATATGCGGCCCTGCCGGGACCCGCGTGGCACCCGCCCGTCGCGGCGTGCGAAAGGCGTCGGATGAAGATCACGGTCCTCGCTGGCGGCGTCGGCGCGGCGCGGCTGCTCGCCGGTCTCGCGGCGGTCACGGACCCCGCGCAGATCACGGCGATCTGCAACGTGGGCGATGACCTGGAGTGGCACGGGCTCCACGTTTCGCCGGACATCGACACGGTGCTCTACACGCTCGCGGGGATCGAGGGGGATCAGGGCTGGGGCCTGCGCGGTGACACCTCGACGGTGCTGGACGCGCTGCGCGTTCTTGGCGGCGACGCCTGGTTCGCGATCGGCGACCGCGATCTCGCGACGCACCTCCGCCGCACGGCATGCCTGCGCGCGGGCGGGACGCTGGCCGAGGCGACCGCGGAGCTGGCCCGCGCCCGGGGCCTCGCCGCCACCGTGCTGCCCGTGACCAACGACCCGCACCCCACCATGGTGCGCACCGCCGCCGGGACGCTGCCGTTCCAGGTCTACTTCGTGCAGCGCCGCGCAGCGGATGCGGTGACGGGCTTCGACTTCCCGGGCGCTGCCGGCGCGCGCCCGGCACCCGGCGTGATCGAGGCCATCGAGGGGTGCGACGCGCTGATCGTGGCGCCGAGCAACCCGTTCGTCTCCATCCACCCGATCCTCGAGGTGCCCGGCGTGCGCGAGGCGGTGCAGCGCACGCGCGCCTGCCGCATCGCGGTCTCGCCGATCGTCGGCGGGGCGGCGGTGAAGGGCCCGGCGGCCGACATGCTGCGCGCGCTGGGGCACGAGGTGTCGGCGCTGGGCGTGGCGCGCCTCTACGCCGGCATCGTCGATCGCTTCGTCCTCGACCGCGTCGACGCCGGGTGCGTGCCCGCCGTGCGCGCGCTCGGCGTGGAGGCGATCGCCTGCGACACGATGATGACCGGCGACGGCGGGCGCGCGCGCGTCGCCTCGGCAGTGCTGGACGCGATCGCACCGTGAGCCACGGAACGGCGGTGATCGTCGCGGTGCAGGACGCCGGGCGGGCGAAGAGCCGGCTCGGGACTCACCTCAGCGCCGATGCGCGGCGGGCGCTGGTGATCGCGATGCTGGACGACGTGCTCGCCGCGATCCGCGAGGCGCACGCGGGGACGGTGGTGGTGGTCAGCGCCGACGCGGTCTACGACTCCATCGCCCGCGCACACGCCGCCGAGGTGATCCGCGACACGGGGGTGGGGTACAACGCCGCAGTGGCGCTGGCGCTCACGTTCCTGGCCGGGCGCGCGTCCGCCGCGCTCGTGCTGCCCGGCGATTTGCCCCAGCTCCAGGCGCGCGACGTGCGCGCCGTGCTCAACACCCTCGCTAGCCCCGGCGTGGTGGTCGTCGCGTCCGAGGACGGCGGCACCACGGCCCTGGGACTGCATCCGATCGGCGTCATCTCGACCGCCTTCGGGCCGGAGTCGGCGCGCCTCCACCGCGCCGCGGCCCAGGCGGCAGGCGCGACGCTCTCGGAGCTGCACCTCGACTCGCTGCGCGTCGACGTCGACACGCTCGACGACCTGACCGAGGTTCGCGACCGCGTAGGCCCGGCGACCGCCGAGGTCCTGGAGCGCCTGTTCGTGACGAGGGGCGGTGCGTCGTGAGTGACGTGGAAGACGCGATCCGCAGTCGGCGCTCGATCCGCGGACTCGAGGGCCCGTCCCTCGCGCCCGCGGAGGTCGAGGAACTCGTCTCGCTGGCGCTGACGGCGCCCGCGCCGCACCACACCCGGCCGTGGCGCTTCGTGGAGATCTCCCCGGCCCGCCGCGAGGCGCTGGCGGCGGCGATGGGCGACGCGTGGCGCGCGGACCTGGAGCGTGACGGTGTGCCGGAGGCGCGGCGCGCGCGCGCGCTGGCGCGGTCACGCCGGCGCGTCGTGGATGCCCCCACGCTGCTCCTCGGCTGCCTCGTCGGGGAAGGGCTGAACGAGTACGCAGACGAGCGGCGACGGCTCGCGGAGTGGGGTCTCGCGCAGCATTCCTTCGGTGCGGCCCTCCAGAACGTGCTGCTCGCCGTATCGACGCGCGGGCTGGGCGCGTACTGGATCTCCGCGCCGCTGTACGCCCCTGAGGCCGTGCGTGCCGTGCTCGACCTCGACCCGTCGTGGGTGCCGCAGGCGCTGGTGGTGATCGGCCACCCGAGCGCCGGCTACGCGCCATTCGACCGTCCGGCGCCGGACCTCGAGCGCCACTTCGTGCGGCGCTAGCTCTACGCCGGCCGGCAGCGCAGGTGGCGCACGCCGCACGGGGATGCGACCGCGCGATCAGACGCCGATGTAGACTGCCCCGGCTTGCAGAAGGGACGCGTCCAGATGCCCACGTCGCTCACCGCCGGCCAGCCGGCGCCCGATTTCGCTCTCGTTGACCAGGACGGCAAAACGCACCGGCTCGCAGACTACCGGGGCCGCAACGTGGTGCTCTACTTCTACCCGAAGGACGAGACACGCGGCTGCACCATCGAGGCCTGCGAGTTTCGCGACGAGCATTCCGCGCTCCAGGCGCTGGGAGCGGTGGTGATCGGCGTGTCGCGCGACGATCAGGAGTCACACCTCGCCTTCATCGAGCACCACGCGCTGCCGTTCCCGCTGCTCGTGGACACCGACACCGCGGTGTCTGCCGCGTACGGCGCGTGGGGTCCGCGAGTGGTCGACGGGCAGGAACAGATCGGGCTCATCCGCTCCACGTTCCTCATCGGTCCGGACGGGACCATCGCCCACGTCTGGGCTCCGGTGACCGCCGAGGGGCACGCGAACCAGGTGAAGGCGGTGCTCGAGGAGCAGCGAGCCAGGGCCTGAGCCGCCGGCGCGCACCTCAGGACGCCAGGGGGCGCCACGGCACGCCGCACGGAACGAGGCGACTCCTCGCTCCGCGCGGCGACGTGGTCCATGGCGCGGTACTCGCGCCGCAGAAGTGGCTCCTACGCCCGGGGTGCCCGCCTCGTCAGCAGGCGACCGCCGGCCACGAGCGCGCCGCCCGCCAGGAGCAGCGCCCCACCGAGCACGAGCCCGGCGTCGTCCGCCGTCGCGCCGGCAAGACCCGCGTTGCCCGTCTTGGCGGGAGCAGGTGTCGCCGCGGCGGTTGCGGTGGCGGCCGGTGTTGCCGTGGGTGTTGCCGTAGGCGTCTGGGCGGTGGCGGCCGCGGGGATCAGGACCGCGAGCAGGGCCGTCGCTACCACCGCTCCACCCCACCGCCACATCCGTCGAGGCCACTCCTGCCGGGCCCACTTCTGCCGAGGTTCGTGCATCGGTCTCTCCTCCCGCATGAACATCCGGTCGCGCGAGCGCCATATCGCTCTCACGAACGGTAGGCGCGCGCGGATGTCGGGACCGTGGCGACGATCGACGAGATCGTTGCGCCGATCGGGCAGTTTCGTGAACGCGAGCACATGGCACGCGCGATCGTGCATGCATGGTGCATGGGGATACCAGCCCGAGCGGCGCTCCAGGGCGCGGATCACGAGTGGAACGAGGGGACCGGCGACAGGGTCCGGCGCCAGGACCGGCGTGGGGAGGGGGCGGTCCGCGTTCCGCCCCCTCCTTTCGCGGGCGGCCCGGCGAGGCGCCAGTCCTCGTCCGCTGCCGCCGCCTGTCAGCCGGCAGGCACGGTCACGACGCCGAGGCGTCGGGGCATCGGTGGCGCTGCACCACCGTGCGGTACGGACGGACCATAGGACGCACGGCGTGCGCGAACGGATCGGATTTCTGCATGACTGTGTAAGAAGAGGACCCGGGGCCACGGGCGACTCCACGACCGGGTCGTGGCGTCCGCCGCATCTGCCGTGCCTCACACCGCTGCGGTCAGCGCCGCTGGCCCTCGGCGGGATGCCCTTCAACCGGGTGCCCTTCAGCGGGCTGCATGGCCTCGACGCGTGGCGCGCTGCCGAAGCTGCGCCTCAGCGGCACCTCGCGCAGCGTCACCGCGAAGGCCACCAGCAGTGCCGCGATCACGGTGGTGGTGACGAACAGCCGGTGCGTGGCGGAGGCGACCGCCTCGCGCTGCGCCTCGACCGCCCGGTCGAGCAACTGCTCACCGCCGGGACGCTCCAGGAGCGTCGTGCGGACGGCGGCGAACCGCACCACGTCCAGCGCCAGCGTGGGGTCGAGGAACTGCTGGTACACGGCGGGCGTGAGTGCCTCGCGGTCGGCCGCGCTCACATCGAACGTCGAGGTGTACCCGGCGGTGAACACCAGGCCCAGCGCCGCGACGCCGAAGACCTGCACGATCGACATGAAGAACTGGCGCGAACTGGAGGCGACGCCCATCAGCTCCTGCGGCACGGCGTTCTGGACGAGCGTGGACATCAGGGGCATCACGAGCCCCAGACCGAGGCCCATGACGGCCATGTACACGGCGATCAGGGTGGGCGCAGAGCCCACCCCGAGCGTGAGCATCGCGGCGGTCCCGGCCAGCACCATCGTCGATCCCAGGACGACCGCGCGCTTGTACCTGCCCGTGCGGCTCGCGATCTGGCCGCCGATGATGCTGGTGATCAGCACGCCGACCGCTTGCGGCGTCGCGATCAACCCCGAGACCGTGGCCGAGGTCCCCAGCGAGGTTTGCACGAACGTGGGCAGGAACTGGATCGACGCGAAGATGCCGCCACCGATCGCCATGACGATCAGGTTCGCCTGCACGAAGAGCCGGTTCTTGAAGAGATACAGCGGCAGGATCGCCTCGGGGTGCCGTCGCTCCTGCGCGATGAACGCGACACCGAGCACCACAGACGCAGCGAGCAAGAGCAGCGTCTGAGGCGCCGCGAAGCCGAACGCCGAACGCGCCCACACGATCGCGAGCATGAACACGGTGGTGGCGACGCCGAGCAACCCGGCGCCCAGGAAGTCGACGTCGCCGAGGCGGCCACCTCGACGCACCGAGGGCATGAGGTACCAGACGAGCACCGAGGCGGCGAGACCGACCGGGATGTTCACGTAGAAACACCAGCGCCAGCCCGGCCCGTCGGTCAGGAAGCCGCCGATCGTCGGGCCCGTGAGAGCGGAGATCGTGAACGTGGCCGTGAAGTAACCCACGTACCGCACGCGCTCGATGGGGGTGAAGAGGTCACCGAGCGTCGCGAAGACGCACGCGAAGATCACGCCCCCACCGGCGCCCTGCACGGTCCGGGCGGCGATCAGGAACGGCATCGACGGCGCGACCCCGCAGGCGACGGACCCCGCGACGAACACGAAGACGCCCGCCAGCATGAACGACTTGCGACCGAACATGTCGGACAGCTTGCCCACCACCGACACGACCACCGTGGAGGCGAGCAGGTAGCTGGTGAAGACCCACGAGAGCAGATGAAACCCGCCGAGGTCGGCAAGGATGCGCGGCATCGCCGTTGCCATGATCGCCTGATCCAGTGCACCCACGAACATGCACATCATCAGCGCGTTCAGCAGCAGGAACTTCTGGCGGCTCGTCATCGACTCGCCGATGGGGCGAGGTGCGGCGCTGTGTGTCGTCAGGCGGGGCCTCAACTCTCCGGGTGCGGGCGTTCCAGTGTCTCACCCTGCGGCAACGGCTTCACGTGTCTCGATGAGGCATCAGTCCAGGTCGCGAACCTGCGGCACGGATATCCACACGACACCCATCGCCAGCGCCATCAGCGCCGCCAGTCCGCCGATCGCGATCTGGGCACCGAAGAGCTCCGACAGCACGCCGACGAAGAACGTGCCGAACTGGACCATGCTGAACTGCATGAACCACACGGCCGTCACGCGGCCCCGGTACTCATCGGAGGCGTACGTCTGGATGAGCACCTGCCCGATAGCCTGACGACCGGTCTGCGCCAGGCCAATCACGAGCATGATCGGCATCGTGATCCAGTAGTTGGACGAAGACGCGAAGGCCACGAGGGAGACACCCAGCAGCGCGCCCCACAGGATCATCATCTTGCCGCGCCCGTGCGCGCTGGCGGAGGCCACGATGAAGGAACCCACCACAGCGCCGACCCCCTGCACCGCCTGCAACATCCCCTGCTCGAAGCCGCCGCGGTGCAGCACGGCCTGCACGAAGCCCGGGAGCAGCATCGTGTACGGCATTGCGACCACGACGATCAGGAAGTTCACCCCGATGAGCGGGCGGATGATCGGATCGCGCCAGACGTACACCATGCCGTCCGCGATGTCGGAGAAGCTGCCGTGCGCGCGATGCCGCCTCGGCCGGCCGGCCACGGTGTGGCGGTCGTAGGAGTACAGCGGGTGCGCGGGCAGGCGCACGGTGAACGTGACGGCGAGCGCGTACATCGCCGCCATCGTCCAGAACACCGCCGAGGGCGAGAGGAACCGGATCAGGAATCCCCCCGCCGCGGGGCCAAACAGTTGCATGAGCGTCTGGCCGGAGGAGTTGATCCCGATCGCGTTCATCAGCCGCCTCGGCCCGACGAGGTCGGAGATGATCGACTGCCGGGCCGGCATCATCAACGAGTTGATGCCGCCCTGCAGGAACGAGCTCAGGAAGAGATGCCAGAACGCGAGGTGGACACCCAGCCCGCCCCACGCCAGGAGCGCGAGCACGGCGGCGTTGATCGCGTTGAAGCCCTGCGCCAGCTGGATCACGGTCTTCTTCGGCGCTCGGTCCGCGAGGATGCCCCCCACGGGCGACAGCAATACGCCCGGGATGGCATTCGCGAGCGCCATCGTCCCCAGGAGCGCGAACGATCCGGTCAGCTGGAAGACGAGATAGCCGCGCACCAGCAGCTGCATCTGCTGCGACCCGAACTGGAGCATGTTGCCGAGGTAGAGCAGCCGGAAGTTGTGATCCGAGAGTGCGCTGAAGGCGCGGGCAAAGACGCCGCCGTTCAGCCCGAGATCATCCGGCTCCGAGAGCGCGACGTCCGGCGACGCGCCGCGTGTGAGGCCCTCCTCCGGGGGAGGGGGGCCGGGGGGTGCTGCGCCCATTGAGGGTCCCAGTCTGTTGCGGAGGTCCTGTGGCGGGACCCGCCGACGCTACGCCGAGTTGGCGCTCCGGGGTAGCCCCCGGCGTGCGCGGCCCAGGCCTGCACGATACAGGCGAGGGGCAAGAGGCTCGCCTCGTGAGACGGCGGTTCCGGGCCCTGATCCCCACGGCTCCGCCGGCGGCCCGGCAGGTCTCCGCCACGATGGCTCGCCATGGCCGGTATGCTGGACGCCGCTTGAAGCCCACTCGCCACCTCACTGGAAGGGACCACCCATGGCGACCGGACTCCTCTTGATCCACGCATTCCCGCTCGATGCCTCCATGTGGGAGCCGCAGGTGAAGGGCCTGGGGATCTCGCTGCCGATCGTCGCGCCGGACCTCCCCGGCTTCGGGTCGGCGCCGAGCACTGCCTCGGTGACAACGATGGATGCGATGGCGGACGCCTGCGCCTCGGCCGTGCGGGCGGCAGGCCTCGACCGCGCGATCGTGTGCGGGCTGTCGATGGGCGGGTACGTCGCCCTCGCAATGCGCCGGAACCACCGCGACCTGGTCGCGGGGCTCGTGCTGGCGAACACCCGCGCAGGCGCGGACGACGAGGCAGGGCGCGGACGCCGCGCGGACCTCGCGGCGCGGCTGCGAGCGGAGGGGAACGGGTTCCTCGTCGAGAGTCCCCCGCCGCTGCTCTCCGCGGGCGCGCCGCCGGCGCTGCTGGCGCGCGTGAAGCGGATCATCGCTGTGCAACCCGCGGAGGGCATCGCCGCGGCGTCGCTGGGCATGGGCGCGCGCGTGGATTCGTCCGACCTGCTGCCGGGGCTGGACATCCCCGCGATGGTGATCACATCGAGCGGCGACACGCTCATCCCGCCGGCCGCGACGCAGGTCACCGCCGACGCGATCCCCGGGTGCGACTTCCGCACGATCGAGGGCGCCGGGCATCTCTCCAACCTCGAGGCGCCTGAGGCGTTCAACGCGCTCATCCGCGAGTTCGTCGCCCGCCGGGCGGACTGGTAGCGGGCGCGGCGGCCGCCGCCGGTGTCGAAGCACGTCCCGGCGGCGGTGGTGATTGCGCTGATCGCGGTGGGGGCCCTGACGCTCTGGCTGATGGGCCACCCGCTCACGTGCCGCTGCGGGCCCGTCGCGCTCTGGTCCGGGGATATCTGGAGCAACCAGAACTCCCAGCAGGTCGCGGACCCGTACTCGTTCACGCACATCACCCACGGCGTGATCTTCTTCTGGGCGCTCGCCGCGGTCGCACGTCCGCTCGCGCAGTCGTGGCGCATGGTGATCGCGGTCGCGATCGAGGTCGCGTGGGAGATCGCCGAGAACACGCCGATGGTGATCAACCGCTACCGTGAGGCGACGATCTCGCTCGACTACTTCGGTGACAGCGCGCTCAACTCCGCGTTCGACGTGCTCTTCTGCATCCTCGGGTTCGCGATCGCCTCGCGCATCACCGGACGGCTGGCCGCCGCGGGGGTTGTGGCGATGGAGGTGGCGCTGTTGCTCACGATTCGCGACAGCCTGCTCCTGAACATCGTCATGCTGGTGATCCCCGTGGAGGCGATCCGCACGTGGCAGAGTGCGCGCTGAAGATGGATCGCGGGGGTCGAACGGATCGCTGATGCGGCTCGCGCACAGCAGGGGCTGAGCCTACGATCAAAGGATCGACTGGGAGCGTGGCCACATCGGCGGCCGGGCCCTGGGCGCACGACCACCGACCGCCCCCGGGGCGGGGAAGGTACATCCGAGTGGAAGAGTCCCCGGAACCCGGCCAGCGCTCCGAGCCGCCCCGGCCGGAACCCGTGTCGCCCCCGCCTCCACCTCCGACGCTGGGCACTCGGCGCGCGGGCAGCCTGATCGGCTCACCACGGATCGTCCACCAGCGCCGGTTCCTGCGCGCCTCCGGCAGTGGGCGCTTCCGCGCCACCGCCGAGGCCGACACTCCACTCACCCGCGGCGAGCGGCTCGGATGGCACCTGCGCCGCATGTTCTTCGGCGGCGCGCTCTCCTCCGAAGTCGAGATGCACGAGCGCCTGAACAAGAAGCTTGCGCTCGCGGTCTTCGCCTCCGACGCCCTCTCCTCAACGGCCTACGCGACCGAGGAGATCCTGCTGGTCCTGGTCCTCGCCGGGACGATGTATCTGACGGTTGCCACGCCGATCGCGGCGGCGATCACCCTGCTCCTGATCGCGGTGGTGCTCTCCTACCGGCAGACGGTCCGCGCCTACCCGGGCGGCGGGAGCTCCTACATCGTGGCGAGCGACAACCTGGGTCCGGCGGCCGGCCTGCTCGCGGCGGCGGCGATCCTGTCCGACTACGTGCTCACCGTCGCGGTGAGCATCTCCGCTGGCACGCTGGCCATCGTCTCGGCGTTGCCCGTCCTGGAGCCGTTCACCGTGGAGATCGCGGTCGCCGCTCTCCTGATCGTCGCGATGATGAACCTGCGAGGCGTCCGGGAGTCCGGCACGGTGTTCGCGATCCCCACGTACCTGTTCATCCTGCTCTTCGGCCTGCTGATCGCGGTCGGCCTGGTGCGCTACGTGATGGGTGCGCTCCCGCCGATCGAGTACGCGCAACTCCCCGAACACGGCGTCGAGACGTTCGGCGCGCTGCTGCTCCTGCGGGCCTTCGCCTCCGGCGCGACCGCCCTCACGGGCGTCGAGGCGATCGCAGACGGCGTCACGGCATTCCGGCCGCCGGAATGGCGGAACGCCTCCACCACGCTGGTCTGGATGGGCGCGATCCTCGCGACCTTCTTCATGGGTGCCACGTTCCTTGCCACGCGCCTTGCGGTGATGCCGGTGGAGGGCGACTCCGTCGTCTCGCAGATGGCGCGCGCGGTCTTCGGCGGCCCGACGCCGGTGTACTACCTGCTCCAGGCGTCCACGGCGCTGATCCTGATCCTCGCCGCGAACACCGCGTTCAACGACTTCCCCCGACTCGCCTCCATCCTGGCGCGTGACCGGTACATGCCGCGCCGCTTCGCCCTGCGTGGCGACCGGCTGACGTTCTCCGTGGGGATCCTGCTCCTGACGGCGATCGCGGGGATCGTGCTGCTGATCTTCCAGGCCGACACGCACCGCCTCATCCCGCTCTACGCGATCGGCGTCTTCCTGGCGTTCACGCTGTCGCAGGCGGGCATGGTGGTGCACTGGCGCCGCGCGCACCGCGGCGGCTTTGCGATGGTGATGAACGCGACCGGCGCGGCGGCGACCGGCGTGGTGCTGATCGTGGTCGCCGCCACGAAGTTCATCCACGGCGCCTGGGTGGTCATGATCCTGGTCCCGGCGCTCGTGATGCTCCTGCTGGCGATCCACCGCCACTACGTCTTCGTCGAGGAGCAACTGGCGATCGATGATGACGACGTGCGGCTCACGCCCCGCCCCGACGACCTCTCCGATCAGCCCGTGATCGTGCCGGTGCGTGAGCTCAACCTTGTGACGTGGCACGCGATCGAGTACGCGCGCCGGCTCTCGCGCAACGTGGTCGCGACGCACGTCCAGCGTGGCGACCCCACGCAGCACGAGGCGTTCGCGGAGCGCTGGGCGCGCCTGATCCCGGACGTCCCGCTTATCACCATCGACTCGCCGTATCGCACATTCCTCGGGCCGTTCCTGGCGTACGCGGACCGCTTCGCGGAGAGCACGGGCGGCAGCGTGACCGTGGTGGTGCCGGAGTTCCGTCCCGACCACTGGTGGCAGGGCCTGCTCCACAACCGTACCGGCCGCCTGATCGAGGGTGCCGCAGAGGCGCATCCGCGCCTCGCCGTCACGGTGCTGTCCGTGCGCATGCCCTCGGACCGCGACGGCTAGCCGTGCGGGATGCCCCTCGATCCGGCTGCGCCCCACACACCCCACGAGGATGTCGCCCGCGCCGGGCCCTGCCGTGCTGAACGCCCTTTCCGAGCTGGTGCTGCGGGCGATCGACTCCCTGGGTTATGTCGGATTCGCGTTCATCGTGATGGCCGAGACCATCGTCCCGGTGATTCCCTCGGAGGTCGTTCTGACGCTGGGCGGCTTCGCGGCCAGCCGCGGCCAGTTCACCCTCGGCACCACGATCGCGGTGGCCACGGTGGCGTCCGTGGTCGGCGCGCTGGCGCTGTACGGCATCGCGGCGTTCTTCGGCCCGGAGCCGCTGCACATCCTGGTACGTCGCTACGGGCGCTGGGCACACGTCTCGGAGCGCGACCTGGAGGCGGCGGAGCGGTGGTTCGCGCGCTGGTCCGTGCTCGCGGTGGCGGCGTGCCGCTGCCTCCCCGTGCTGCGGGTGCTGATCTCGATCCCCGCGGGCTTCGAGCGCATGTCGCTTATGTCGTTCACTGCATCGACGGCCGCGGGTAGCCTGCTCTGGAACACGGTTTTCGTGACCGCCGGCTTCCTATTGGGTGAGCAGTGGGAGACGGTGCTGCACTACGCGCAGTACTTCCAGTACGCCGCGATCGCCCTCATGATCCTCGGCCTCGCGTACCTCGCGATGCGGATCGCGCGGCGGCGCAGTGCCTGAGGGTCGCGCGCCGGGGCACGCAGGTGGGGCGCGGTCCGCATTGCCACTCGCGCCAGTCCCGAAACGCCCGTATCATCCGCCCGTCGAAGCGAAGAGAGGCCGGAGCGGCGATCGGGGCGCACACCCCCGGATGTCCGCGTCGTGAGCGACACGCGAGGCGGGACACCGCCTGCGGCGTGACCCCTCTGCGGTTCGCACCAAGGCGCGGCGCTCGCCGTCGCTGGTGAACGACTTGGAGGGGTGGATGGATCTCGTCTGGCTGGTGCCGATCACCGGCGTCTTGGCCGTTCTCTTCGCGCTCTGGCTGGCGCGTGACGTGCTTTCCCGCGACACGGGAACGCCCGCCATGCAGGACATTGCCGGCATGATCTTCGAAGGCGCAATGGCGTTCCTGCGACGCCAGTACGGCACGATCGCCATACTCGCGCTCGTCGTCTCCGTGGTCATCTCGGTGCTGGTCACCGCGGTGTCCGAGGGCGTGAAGGAAATCGTCTTCAGCGGTGGCGCGCTGCAGTACGGCGACATCGTGATCGAGCCGTTGCGAGAGGGCGTGCTCACGGGCGTCGCGTTCCTGCTCGGCGCGTTCGCATCCGGCCTGGCCGGGTACATCGGAATGTACATCTCCGTGCGCTCCAACCTGCGCACGGCGGCCGCGGCGCAGAAGAGCCTCCGTGACGCGATCACGGTCGCCCTCCGCGGCGGCGCGGTGTCCGGCTTCCTGGTCGTGGCGATGAGCCTGATGGGAGTCTCCGGGCTCTTCTTCGTCTACACCAACCTGCTCGGGACTCCCCCGGCGATCGCCCCCTTCCTGATCGTCGGCTTCGGCTTCGGCGCCTCCTTCGTGGCGCTGTTCGCACAGATCGGCGGCGGCATCTACACGAAGGCCGCCGATGTGGGTGCGGACCTCGTCGGCAAGGTGGAGGCGGGCATCCCCGAGGACGACCCGCGCAACGCTGCCGTGGTGGCCGACCTGGTCGGCGACAACGTGGGCGACTGCGCCGGCCGCGGCGCGGACCTCTTCGAGTCCATGTCCGCCGAGAACATCGGCGCGATGATCCTGGGCGTGGCGATCGCCACGGTCACGGGGCAGATGGGGTGGATCCTGTTCCCGCTGGTGCTGCGCTCGTTCGGCATCGTCGCGGCGATGGTCGGTCTGCTGACCGTGCCGATGTTCGCCAACGACGAAGCCAAGACGATGAAGAACCCGATGTCCGCCCTGAACGGCGGGTACTACGTGGTATCCATCCTGTCCGTCGTCGGCCTGTTCATCTGCACCTACGCCATGCTCGGCGAGTACTGGTTCCCGTTCTTCATCTGCGGCGTGGTGGGCATCGCCACCGGCATCGCGTTCGTCTACATCACGCAGTACTACACGGCCGGCTCGTGGCGGCCGGTGCAGGAGATCGCGGAAGCGTCTCGCACGGGTCCAGCGACCAACATCATCATCGGCACCGCGGTCGGCCTGGAGACCACCGCGGCCACCGCGATCAGCATCGGCCTTGCGCTGGTGATCTCGTTCGTGGTCGGTGAGCAGGCCCACATCAAGGACGTTCCGGGGTACACCTCCGGCATCTTCGGCACCGCGGTGGCGACGATGGGCATGCTGATGTCCGCCGCGTACATCCTGGCCATGGACACCTTCGGCCCGATCACGGACAACGCGGGCGGCATCAACGAGATGTCGCACGCGCCCTCCAGCGCGCGTGACATCACGGACGCCCTGGACGCGGTCGGCAACACCACCAAGGCGCTGACGAAGGGCTACGCGGTCGCATCCGCCGGCCTCGCGGCGTTCCTGCTCTTCAGTGCCTACCTCGACAAGATCAAGGAGCGCCTGGGCATCCCGCTGGTCGACTCGCTGCCGATCGACCTGTCGAGCATCGACGTCTTCGTCGGCGGCCTGCTCGGCGTCATGCTGGTGTTCGTCTTCTCCTCGCTGACGATCCGCGCCGTCGGTACCGCCGGCTCGAAGATCATCGAGGAGGTCCGCCGCCAGTTCCGGGAGCACCCGGGCATCATGCTGGGGACCGAGCGGCCCGACTACGCTCGCGCCGTGGACATCACCGCTCGCGCCGCGCTGCACGAGATGATCTTCCCGGGCGTGCTGGCGGTCGGCCTGCCGGTCGTCGTCGGCCTGCTGTTCCGCTTCCTGCGCGACGCGAGCGTCACGGTGAACGGCCAGACTTACGAGAACGCCTCGGGCTGGCTGGCCGTCTCCGGGATGCTCATCATCGGCACCATCGGCGGCATCATGATGGCGACCTTCTTCAACAACTCGGGCGGCGCCTGGGACAACGCGAAGAAGTTCATCGAGGCCGGGAGCATGACGGACGCCTCGGGCGAGGTGATCAAGAAGGGCTCCCCGACGCACGCCGCCGCCGTGGTGGGCGACACTGTGGGTGACCCCTACAAGGACACCGCCGGTCCGTCGCTGCACGTGCTTATCAAGCTGCTGGCCACGGTCACGCTGGTGCTCGCACCGCTGTTCGTCGGCTAGCGCGTCACGCCGGGGCCACACGGCCCCGCCCCCTGGCGACACCGAGAGCGCCGCCCTCACGGGCGGCGCTCTCGCGTCGTTGTCGCTGCGTCCCCGGGGCTATGCCAGTGCGCCGCCATCCGCGAGGATCGTTGCGCCGGTGACGAACGAGGCTGCGGGACTCGCGAGATAGACCACCGCCCCGGCGATCTCCTCCGGCGTGCCGATGCGACCCAGCCCCCGGTGCGCCTCGACGCCCCGGTCCGGCCGATCCCAGAGCGCGCGCGAGAACTCGGTGCCGATCACGCCCGGGGCCACGGCGTTCACGCGGATGCCGTCCGCGCCCCACTCGCTGGCCAGCACGCGCGTCAGCATCAGCAGCGCCGCCTTCGACACGCTGTACGCGCCGAGACCGGGCGCCGCGCTCAGCCCGGCCGTCGAGCTGATGTTGACGATGCTCCCGCCCTGTCCGTGCTCGAGGATGGCCTCCCGTACGAGGCGGCTGAGCAGGAACACGGCGCGCAGGTTGGTGTTCATCACGACATCCCACGCCCGCTCGTCCAGGCTCGCGATGGGGCCGTGCACGGGATTCGCGCCGGCGCTGTTGACCAGGATGTCGACGCGGCCAAAGGCGCGCCGTGCCTCCTCCACGAGCGCCCCGAGGCGCTCCGGGTTGCGCACGTTCGCCGCCACGCCCACAGCGCGGCCGGCGGTCGCGTTCACAGCGCCGACCGCCTCCGCCAGCGAGTCCGGCCTGCGCGCGCCGATCACGACATTCGCACCCGCCTCGCCCAGGCCGATCGCGATCGCGCGGCCGATGCCGCGACTGCCGCCGGTCACGATCCCGGTCTTCCCCGCCAGCGAGAGGTTCACGATGGACAACCGACCCTCCCTTCCCCGCGATCCGGTGCGCGGGACCCGGGGGAATGCTACGCCCCGGGCCCCGCGAGATCGCTCTCGCGAGATCGCCCGCCCCGGAAGCGCCTCGCGGCGGCTTGTGCGGTGACAGCGTACGTGTACCGTGGGGCGAGAGGTGCGCCCGTGGCGTGCGTGGCGAAGGGAACGGACCGATGATCTACGAGTTGCGTGTGTACACCGTGAACCCGGGCAAGATGCCCGCCATTCAGGCCCGCTTCCGCGACATCACGATCGGCTTCTTCGAGAAGCACGGGATCAAGAGCGTCGGGTACTGGGTGAACACCGTGGGCGGACGCAGCGACGAGCTGGTGTACATGCTCGCCTTCGACGACATGGCGCACCGCGAGCGCGCGTGGAACGCGTTCCAGACCGACCCCGGGTGGCACGCCGCCCGCGCGCAGACCGAGGTGGACGGCCCCCTGGTGCACCACGTGGAGAACCGGCTGATGACCCCCACCGAGTTCTCCGCGCTCCGCTAGCAGCGTCGCCCGGATCTGCTCGATGATCGGGATGATCGCGGCACTCCGCGACTGGCGCATCGCGATCGCCCTCGGCTGCGCCACCATCGGTGCGTACGGCGTCGCGTCGTACTCGATCGGCGTGCTGATCGAGCCGATCGCGAAGGACACCGGCTGGAGCACCGGCTCGCTCTCCGCCGCCTACGCGACGGGCATCCTCAGCGGGGGCGCGGCGGCATTCGCCGTCGGGCGCAGCCTCGATCGCGTGGGGTCGAGGCCGGCGTTCCTGGTCACGCTCGGCGTGGGCGCTGTCCTGCTCTTCGCCAGCGCGAGCATGCACCGCCCGCTGACGTTCGCGCTGACCTGGGGGCTGGGGAGCGCGGCGATCGGCGGCGGATGGTTCTACCAGGCGACGTTGCCGACCGCGGCGCGCTGCTACCCCGCGCGCCGCGCGGAGGCGTTCCGCGTGCTGACGCTCCTGGGCGCCCTCGCCAGCCCGATCTTCTATCCCCTCGGCGGGCTGCTGGTGGATGCCTTCGGCTGGCGGACGGCCGTTCGCCTGCTGGTGCTCGCGATGATCGCGCTGGTGCTTCCCGCCGCCGTTTTCGTCAACGCGCCGCCAGCGCCCGGTCACGATCCGGCCACGCATGCGCCGCGCACGAGCCTCCGTGCCTCGATCGCCCGGCCGGAGGTGTGGCGGGCCATGCTCGCCATGGCGCTCTTCGGCGCGGCGGCGAACTCGCTCATCCTGCACCAGGTACCGGCGATGCGGGTAGCCGGTCTGTCGCTCGCGGCGGCGTCCGGGTACGGCGGCGCACGCGGGTTCATGCAGATCCCAGCACGCCTGGTGCTGACGCCCCTGACGCGGCGCCTCGGCGTGCGGCGGTCGCTGGCGGTCGCGTACGCCGCGGGCATGCTGGGGGCCGCAGCGCTGCTCGGGGCGACGGTGCTCGGGCTCGCGCCGCTGTTCGCCGTGCTCTTCGCGATCACGTGCGGCTTCTGCGTCGGCCTGCTCTCGCCGCTCCACGGGCTGTTCGCCATCGAGGTCTACGGGGAGCAACGGCTCGGCACGCTGAGCGGAGTCCAGCAGGTGGTGACCAGCCTGGCGGGTGCCTCGGCGCCCTGGGCCGCCGGGTGGATGGTGGACGTGAGCGGTGGCTACGCGGTACCGCTCGGCGGCATACTTGCTGTGCAGCTGCTCGGGCTGGCCGCCCTCTGGTGGCAGCGCCAGGCGGAGTCGGCGACGGAGGCGGCCAGCGAGGCAGCCGTCCGAGTCACCGGCGCGGGATGACGGCGCATCCACGTCATCGATCCGAAACACCGTTGTGGTGACATGGGCACGGGCGATCCGGTATCGGCGATCCACGGAGCACGCATGACGAACCTCACCCACCCGAACTCGCGCCTGCACCTCCGGCGATCCCGGGTGGAGCGGCTGGTCAGCCCGGTGAGCCAGTTCCTGGCCACGGAGACCGCCAGCGGCGTGGTCCTGCTGATCAGCGCGGTGATCGCGCTCGGGTGGGCGAACTCGCCGTGGGCCGCGTGGTACCACGCGATGCTGGATCACCACATCGCGATCTCGCTGGGCTTCTGGACGCTGGACGAGCCGTTGCACTTCTGGGTGAACGATGCCCTGATGGTCTTCTTCTTCTTCCTCGTCGGCCTCGAGATCAAGCGCGAGGTGATGATCGGTGAGCTCTCGGAGCGGCGGCGAGTGATCGTGCCCATCGTCGGCGCGCTGGGGGGCATGATCGTCCCGGCCGCCGTGTTCACGCTGATCGTCGCGGGCGGCGAGGGCCAACACGGCTGGGGAATCCCCGTCGCCACCGACATCGCCTTCGCCGCCGGGGTGTTCACGCTCGCCGGATCGCGCGTCCCGTTCGGGCTGCGCGTGATGCTGCTCGCGCTCGCCATTGTGGATGACATCGGCGGAATCGCCATCATCGCGATCTTCTACGCGTCCGAGCTGCACGTGTGGGCGCTCGCCGCGGTCACGTCGATCCTGCTCGCGTGCTTCCTGCTGCGGCAGAGCGGGATCTGGTACCTGCCGATCTACTTCGTGCTGGGCGCACTCGGCTGGATGGCCATGCTCGAATCCGGCGTGCATCCGACCATCCTCGGCGTCGCGCTGGGGCTGCTCGCCCCGTGGCGCGCGTGGGAGCCGGAGCATGGCTTCGCGGATCGCATGCACCGGCTCATCGAGCGCTTCCACAACGCCGAGCGGCGCACGAACACCGACGAGGAGAAGGTGACGGTCGCACTGGAGCTCGCTCGCGAGGCGCGCGACCACGTCTCCCCCCTCGATCGCCTGGTGCGCGACCTGCAGCCGGTGGTGGCGTTCGGCATCGCGCCGATCTTCGCGCTGGTCAACGCCGGCGTGCCGGTGGACCCGGCTACCCTGGCGGGCGCCGTGCGGTCACCGGTGGCGCTGGGCGTGTTCTTTGGCCTGCTGATCGGCAAGCCGATCGGCATCCTTGCGGCCGTCTGGCTCTCGGTCGCCTTCGGTGCGAGGCTCCCCAACGGCGTCGGATGGGCGGGGATCCTGGCGCTGGGCGTGGTCGCCGGGATCGGCTTCACCGTCGCACTCTTCGTGACGGAGCTCTCCTACGCCAGCGCCACGCTCGTCACCGACGCCAAGCTCGGCGTCATCGGAGCGTCGCTCGTCTGCGGTCTGCTCGGCTTCGTCGCGCTGCGGTTTGTCTTCCGCAACGCACCAGTGCTCCCCGAGGAGTAGGGCGCGGCCGGGCTCCTCCGCCGAGGCGGGCCGCCGCGCGGCTCGAGGGCGGACGACTCGCTAGTGGTGGCCCTCGCCACCGTTGCTGACCTTGATCGAGATCGTGCCCGTGTCGCTGCCACCCGAAGCCGCCACCACCTTCGCCGTGAAGTTGAAGGTGCCCACCGCCGTCGGCGTCCCAGTGATCGCGCCCGTCGAGGCGTTCAGCGACAGCCCGCCGGGCAGTGCGCCCGAGTGCACCGAGTACGTGTACGGCGCCGTGCCACCGCTCGCCGTCAGCGAGCCGCTGTACGCCACGCCCACCTTGCCGGCGGGAGTGTCGTCATCCAGGTGCACGGGAGCGGCCCCGGTGATCTTCCCCTGCACGGACGCCGTGTCGCTGCCACCCGAAGCCGCCACCACCTTCG
>Ga0172380_10003034_pt1 | contig 24156 bp, 23 predicted proteins | sample Leawe162metaG_FD_119747 | JGI IMG/M metagenome (GOLD analysis project Ga0172380, IMG submission 119747) | Leachate microbial communities from a municipal landfill in Southern Ontario, Canada - Leachate well 162 metaG | ecosystem: Engineered > Solid waste > Landfill > Unclassified | place...
TAATTACCAAGATGAATATTTCCTGTTGATTTAATGCCAGTGAGTAGGCGTTTTCGTGTTGTCATATGGGTCGATTATAGCGTACTTTGCGGTTTTCCCGCTAGATAAACGTAATAGACGGCGAGCATAGCGCCCGCCGTCTTCGTCACGACACTGTCCGGTTTTGAAACCGGACAAACTCAACTCTTCCTATCAGATTCAGAGGCACCGCCGCCTCCTTCTACATCTTCAGCTCCCTGCGCCGAAACCCCCTGCGTAGCCGGAGGAGGATCGGATACAATCCCCATTCCTCCGCACTTCTCGCATGGGTCATGTCCTCGGTTCCCGCTTCCTGCGCAGTACCTACATCCCATAGCCATAGAAAACCCCCTTATACAAAACGACGTCCCTCTGACGTCAGATGCATAATGCTCCTGTGTAAAAGAAAATGCAAGGGTGGTGTGTGATTGAAGCAATTGCGGTTTTATGAAAACGAAAAAAGCCCCGCGCACCAAAGGCGCGCGGGGCTTTTTTCTACTGTCTAGTGGCAGATATTACCCTTCTATAAGCGTAATAGCAACACCCTTCTTATTACCACGACCAGTACGACCAATGCGGTGTACATAGTCATCGTACGTTGCAGGGACATCGAAGTTGATGACGTGCGTTACATCAGAAATATCGAGACCACGAGCAGCGACGTCGGTAGCGACAAGTACACGTACGCGTCCCATCTTAAACATACGCAATGCCTGTTGGCGCTTCGTATTGTTTTTATTACCGTGAATAGACTCGGTTACAACACCCATTTGAGAAAGTTGTTTTGAAAGCTTATCCACACCATGCTTCGTACGTCCGAAAACGAGTACGCGAGCAAATTCAGGCTTTTTCAAGAGGTCTGCCAATACATCAAACTTAGAACCACCACGTGGTACATGAATGACATCCTGATCGATATTCTTTGAGGTATCGCGTGTCTTTACTGAAATACGCACTGGCTCATTAAGAAATTCATGAATCAGTTTTTCAACTTCAGACGAAATCGTTGCTGAAAAGAAAAGTGTCTGACGCTCCTTTGGTACCTCTGCAAGGATAGTGCGCATATCATGCACAAATCCCATGTCGAGCATACGGTCAGCCTCGTCGAGTACGACTGTGCGGAATTGTGAAAGATTGAGCTTTCGACGCTCGAGCAAGTCCTTCAAACGTCCTGGTGTACCAATGACGAAGTTACGATGTGAACGCAATGCCTCAATCTGACGACTGATATTTGCGCCACCAAAGCAACAGACACTACGAATGCGTGAACCCTGGATAAATCCTTGGAGCTCCTCTTCGATCTGAAGTGCGAGTTCACGAGTAGGTACCACAATAAGCGCTGCTTCTCGTGTGTCGAGCATGACCTTGTTGAGAATAGGAATGAGGAATGCACCCGTCTTTCCTGTGCCAGTATTGGCAATGCCCACGACATCCACTCCTTGGAGTGTGTGAGGAATACTACGATCCTGGATAGGTGTTGGGTTTACATACCCCTTTGTTGCAATAGCTTTTTTAAGCTCTGCGGTAATTTTAAAATCAGCAAACTGATGTTCAGGAACGAAATGTTCGATTTCTTCCGTGATCACCGCCTTGTTGATAAATTTTGAAGGGTCAATCTTTTCATCACGTCCACGGTTTGTCGAACGTCCACCTCCACTTCGTCCACCACCAAATGAAGGACGTGAACCAAAGCTTGAGGTAGGACGTCGTCCAGAAGACGAGCCTCCAAAACTTGGACGTGCAAAACTGCGACCCGCGTCGCGAGAAGATCCTGACGATCCATAGTCTCTGCGTGGTGCAGAACCTTCAGTGCGTGGAGCGTATGCACTTCCACTACGTGAGGCACCCTCAGCACGTGGTGCGTACGAAGAGCTTTCACTACGTGGAGCGCGAGAAGCATATCCTCCGCGACCTCCTCCAAAACTACCGCCAGAAGAGCGGTCACTACCACCTTCGCGCGGTGTGTACGGACGCGGACTTCGCGCACCAAAACTACTACCCGCAGATGCACCCTGTGCGCGTGGCGCACGTGCCCCACTACCAAATCCACCAGTGCGACTAGCACCAGCACTTCGGTCACTTGTACGACCACCACTAAAACCTCCTCGTGATGAAGAAGGGCGAGAAGAACCACCAGCTCGTGCCGGACGTGCCCCTGCCTTTGACCCACCACCAAATCGTCTTTGTTCCATAAGATATATACAAAAAAGCCACTGGCTTTCTATAACCCCCAATCTTTATAATAAGAAAGCTGATCAGGATTCTCGAAAGTTTTTAGTGCCTCCTCGGTGCTCAATGGCACATTCTGTGGCTTCTACGTTACGTTTCAGGACTATTTCGCCTGAAAAAAACCTATGAGATGTAGTTACCCCTAGAATATAGCACACAATCCAATCTTTGGCAACATACGGAAGAACGACTTCATAAGAGACAATTCTGTAAAAACCACGATTTTGACGTTCTCTCGCAAAACCCCCGCGAGGCCTTCGGCCTCACGGGGGTTTTGTCTACCATCCTCTACATTCCACTATCTACGTTCTACTCTCCAATTATTTCTTCTTATCCTTTTTTGGCTTCTTTACTTCCTTCCTCTGCGAATTATTTCCTTTTGCCATATATACAATAAATTATAATAACTTTATTGTAGCATCCGCCTATATTATTTTAGACGTCCTATGGGGAAGAATCTATTTTGAGAGATCCAATACTTCGTCAATGCGGATTTTTTCTACAAACTCAGGTACGTGACTTACCAGTATCATCGCTCCTTCATACTTGTTTAAAGCCTCAGCAATAATCGGCAAGTGCCTGAAGTTGATGTGGTTCGTCGGCTCGTCGAGAATGAGAAGACCTGGCTTGAGGAGGACGAGCTGCGCGAAAGCAACCAATCCTTTCTGACCCTCAGAGAGATTACCGACTTTTGTGTGGATGATATCGCCGGTAATCAAAAACCCTGCGGCAATAGAGCGCATCTCTTCTTCTACCTTTTTATCCATCACTGAAATAAGGACGTTATAGACACTTTCTTCGAAGTCGAGGGTCGAAAAGTCCTGTCGGTAATACCCTATTTTCACTCCTGGCGCGATATGCTCGCCCTTCGCGTGGCCACTTGCCAAAGATTCCAGGAGCGTACTCTTGCCAATGCCATTCGGGCCCACGAGCTGCAGATGGGTGTGTTTTTTGAGAGAGATATTGGCTTTCTTTTCTGTTGGTGTGTGGTTTTTGATCACGTTATAGGAAGTAATTTTCACCACCTCCCCCACTACATGTTGTGCTTCAATAGAAAAAGGTCTGATAGTCCTATCTTCCTTTCGCACCGCCACCTTATTCTCCTCATACTCCTCTGCCTTTTCACGCATACGCTTTGCGACCAATCGCATATTGCCTCCCTTATTCGCAAAGAAGTTTGCTTTGTCTTTATTTGCCTGAATTTCTTTTGCGTATTGCGCATTCTTTCTATTTTCTTTTTCAATACGAAGCGCGATCTCTTTGACCACATCGTGATAGTTTCCATCATATTGCTCAATAGTGTGCGTATGCACATCCAAGTAGAGCACACCGTGCGTAAATGCATTCAAAAAATCAGCATCGTGTGAAATCACCAAACAGGTCTTAGGGTACGCCACAAGAAAGTCAGTCAAATGCTTAATACCTGCAGTATCGAGATTGTTCGTCGGCTCATCGAGAAGAAGAAGGTCAGGATTTTGAATAAGTGCCGACGCAAGAAGAAGGCGTGCTTGCTGCCCCCCAGAAAATGATTTGACAATACGGTCATGAGGCGCCGCGAGATTAACCACCTCCAAGACTTCGTCGATACGCGGGTCAATGTCATAGACCTTCTCCTTAAAACATTTTGCAAAAAACTCTCGAATGGTGAGATCGAGCTCTTCGCGTGGAATAACCTGGCGCGCAATAGCAATAGACATGCGGGGTGCAATATTGATATCACCCTCTGTTGCTTTGTGCTTTCCTAGAATAAGGTCAAAGATGGTACTTTTTCCTGCACCATTCTGACCCATGAGTGTCATCTTTGCGCCACGACGAATAGCAAAATTCGCACCAATCAAAATAGGCTTCGTATGTGAGTATTCAAAGAATACGTCGTTAAAAGTGATGACTGCGTCTGCACGGCTCATAGAACTTAGAGAGTACCTTACTTTGAGAGAAAGTTAAAGAACCCTGCGGTAACCCTCTCTGTAGTCTACATACTAGTACGACGACAACTCTTACAGAAATACATTTTCGCGGTATACTCACTCACACTATGCCTACACGTAGAAAACTACAACCTACTCCGCAAGAAGCGCCGCTCTACCCGATGCGGATCAATAAATACCTTGCCCTTAAAAACTTTGCGACACGCAGAGGCGCTGACGACCTAGTCGCGAGTGGTAAGGTATTGCTCAATGGTCGCGTAGCCGTCTTAGGAGATAAAGTAACAGAAACAGATAGCGTGACCGTTTCAGGCTTCAAAAAAAAGAAGTACCTCTATTTTGCCTACAACAAACCGACGGGCGTCATCACTCATTCTCCCGAAGATCACGAGGAGGATATCCGAGCACAGGTAGGGAGCGAACTTACTGACCGTGGTGTTTTCCCTATCGGACGTCTCGATAAGGCGTCCCACGGACTCATGATACTTACAAATGATGGACGCATTACCGATCGTCTTTTGAATCCTAAATTTGACCACGAAAAAGAGTACGAAGTAATGACCCAAGATCGTATCCGCGACAGCTTTCCTGAATACATGTCAAAAGGTGTGGTGATTGAAGGATACAAAACACGACCCTGCATTGTGAAAAAACTCGACGACAACCTTTTTCGTATCACCCTAAACGAAGGCAAGAAACACCAAATACGTCGTATGGTAGCAGCGATGTATAACCAAGTTACCGATATCAAACGCACACGAATTCTCAATATCAAATTAGGACAATTACGCGATGGTGCCTATCGCCCCATAGAAGGAAAGGAACTGGGTGAATTTTTAAAGCATTTAGGGATTGAGGAATAAAAAAAACCGCCCAGCACCATTCGCTGCAGTGAATGGTGCTGGGCGGTTTTTTTATAATCGCGCACGTATATATGCCCCCGCATCCTCTGCAGCAGCCTTGAGAGCCTCCAGAGAAGAATAGAGCATCGATCGGTCAGATGAAGTCTTCTTCCCTTTGAGACATTCTAAGTGCAGATGTGCGCCAAATGACTTCCCTGTACTACCCGCCACACCACACTGCGTACCTGCGGTATATTTTCCTTTCAGAGGTGCTTTGTCGCGCAAATGAAAATACACAAATGTCCTATCAACTTCAGGAACATAATAGAAAAAGTAGTTGCCAAACTGTGTATGCACCCCACTTTCAATCACCTCTCCATCCGCACAAAAAAACGTGGGGACAGAAAGATCTCCTTGTGTGCCAAAATCAACACCAGGGTGATGGCCCGTCTTAGGGTAGGTCACTGCGTCAGGTTCTAAAAATTGTTGTGTTAGATTAAATTTATCAGCACGAATAGGCGGATGCCACACACTCGCAACCTCTTCAAGATACGTCGCCGCACAGTATCCCTTCCTTCCATCAGGAAGTGTCACAAACTTCCACATATGTTGATCACTCTCTACCGTTGTCCCTGCTGGTATCTTACCCATCACCGCACTCGTCGTACTTGGACCCACACGTAGGTTAAGCGTATCTGTTGTTTTAAATTTCATAACATCGTCAATAGTATGCGTCTCTTATTTTTTAGCCCACACATAGGCACAGTAGATACTGGTTATCAATGCAAATCCAATAAGCTGCGGGAAAAATGGTGCAAAAATTTCAGACCAGTGTGCCCCAACTGCTACGCCAAATGCCGCCACTGACCATTTAAAAATACCTAACTGCCACCAAGTAAACGTTGTGTCTTTAAAAAGATTCATGTCCTATATGCTTATTTTTATCAAACCTACTCTACACAGTATACAACACACTCACACAGCATTTGAGGCACTAATCCTCTTACCGGCACTACAAAAAAGAAGGAGCGCTATATAATACTCATATTCAATGGATAAACAGATACTCCTTTTACTTGGCGCCGTTATTCTCATAGGACTCCTTATTGTATGGAATCCATTCCGCACGCTTCTAGAAAAGGAAGAACTTTCTTCTTCGAATGACGGTATTGGAGGCGTGGTAGTGACAACACCACCAAAGCCCAGCCTCCCTACCTTTCCTGAAAACGCGACGACGACACCTTCTGACCCTGAGATTGCCGAACCAGTACTAGATACAGAGGTACTACCAAATGTAGAATCCTCATTGTTACAATATCTCGAAGTAACCGACGGATGTGGCGCATACTTTGAAGGAGACTGCCTCAATGTACGCCAGAGGCCAAGCACCAGTTCCCCTTCCGTACTCAAGCTACGCACGGGCATGGTGCTTCGCATCGGAGAAACCACAGAGGCGGAAGGACGCATGTGGCACAAGATCATCTTTGATGAATGGGTACGGTACCCAGATCGCGTCAGCGCAGAATGGTATGTTGCGGGAGATTTTGTCAGGACCTTTTTTGCTGAGGGAGAACGAGAACTTTCTTCTAGCACACCTTTCGCATCGTCCACAAAAAATATTCTCGTCGACCGTAGCGAACAAAAACTCTATGCCTACGAAAACGGGGAACTATTTATGGAGCATACCATTTCCACAGGACTTGATCTCACCCCCACCCCACGAGGCAGCTTCTCAATATTTAAAAAAACACCGAGCCGATATATGCAAGGACCCTTGCCTGGTATAAGCGAACAATACTACGACCTCCCAGGAGTCCCGTGGAATCTTTACTTCACACAAGAAGGGGGCGCTATTCATGGCGCCTACTGGCATGACAGCTTTGGGAAACAATGGTCACATGGTTGTGTCAATCTCCCTATTGGCGTAGCCGAGAAACTCTATGTATGGGCAGATCTAGGTACACCAGTGGTGGTACGTGACTAATAGCATAGAACTTTCGAAGACCTCTACGCGAGCCCGACAACCGTCACAAACCTCCCTTCTCGCTCGCCTCTACGCACTGCGCGATAATGCGAAAAATAATCTGCCGAAGTCGCTGTATCTACTTCTGAAGTCCGAAGATGCACATTCAGTACCCCTACATCACAGAGCTGCGATGTGATTGCAGAGACAAGGTCAATATGCACTTCTCTTGCCTCACCTTCTCTTAAAAAGGGAGTCCAGAAAGGATTCTTTTTTTGTATCGGATCACTAAAATGATATGACTCTGGATGAATACCAGGACCAAGCATCACCTGTATATGCTCTGGTTGTGACCCAAAATGACTGCACATGTGGGTTACTACTTTTGCGGCGAGTAATTTTTCAGTAGGCTTCCAGCCTAAGTGTGCCACTGCGACTACTTTTTGTATCGGATCGTGATATATGACAGGAAAACAATCCCCTGTCATAAGAAACAGAAATGTCTGAGGAACGTTGGTAATAAGTGCATCAGCACAAAGCGCCTCCTCGTGAATATACATACCCCTTCCCTTTTCCTTTTCTCCTACCAACAGGATTTTCTCGTCATGCTCTAGAGTAAGAGACACACACTCTTCCATGTGCACACCACACTTCTCCAAAAAATGCTTTCGATTTGCAACCACCACATCAGGCATATCATGTGAAAACGACATATTGCCGTCGCACACTTGCGACGTTGTATAGACTACTTCCGTGTCAAAAAAGGGACGCATGCATTACGCGATACGGCTGAGGTCACCATCAAGTACTACTGGCTTCATGCCCAGTATCTCCTGCTTATACGAAAGAGTCGCTGAAACAGGATTGAGAAGGAATATCTTTTTATCTAAGAAACACGCGACACCAATTTCAATCAGCGTATTACCTCCCACATAGCCCGCCACACCGCGCTTTTCTGGATTCACCACAAGTATGGCATCACACCATGCTATTTTTTTAAAGTGATCTTTGATAGCGCCTTCTTTTAAGTCCCATAAGTCATGCCCTGGCGGAAAAGCGTCAATGCCACCATGCTCTTCAACATACTGCCCAAAGTGTACTTTTTTGCCACCGCCAAACTCCGCAGGTGCCTCAAGTGACAACTCGGGTATTTTTACTTCGTGACCTAAGCCAGCCAATACATCCCGCGCGGATTCCATGTCCGCATAAAAGGCAATGCTCCCACAAAGAGTTATTTTCATATCTGGATTCTAGCATATTCTCTGTCACGCTTCATATGTCGCCACAAAAAGAGCACACCTCTCTGTATTGACATACACCAGTAGCCATGTTTTCTTTAGAAAAGACGCACACGAGGATTGTTCAATGAGTGACACCATGACCCCCGAAGAGATCGGGGCTCATGCCGAGGCCCGTTTTTCTAGAATTATGAATGAGATGTGGCATAACCGCCCCTCATGGTTTTTAGGAGTACTGCCTGCGCCACCTTTTTTTGATCACAAAAAAATCGACTTCTTCGCCTATATACAAAACAAGAACGAAGACGGCGTTATCATCATGCTCATACAGATTAAAAGTTCTGTACAAAGGGCGCGCACCTTTGAAAAGACACTTCGGTCCATAGAAATATGCCCCGTTGTCGTCAATGAAAGCCATAACGATGATGGCATACGCAATTTCGTCATTCCCACACTCGATAGCGCACGCAGAGATGAATCTGATAGGTACGCACGTAATAGAATGTTATTGCTCGAACTCGAAAAAGTGCCCTTGAGAGGTAGGGCGCTTGTGGCATTTGAAAACACAAAGCAACTGAGGGGTCAATTCCCCCATCTTACAGAAGAGCTTCTCAAGAAGCTTTCTCAGGGATACCGAATAGAGTGGTATGATCCTGAACGACAGGCAGTCCACCTAGTTCGAAGAAATCCTTAGATTCTAGCCGGCCTCGATGCATATGCGTCGAGGCCTTTTTTGTATGGTGTGAGTCATCGCCTCAGCGCTTTTTCCCGCCCCGCGGGCACACTTGTGCTTTCGATTCCCTCATCGCCGTTGCGAAGCAACGAAGAAAGCAGACTTGAAAAGTCTGCTTTCTTCCGCCTTCGGCGGGCGACCTAGTTTTTAAGGAGTGAAACGACTATAAAAACGGAAGTGCCCTTGTGGTGCGATGAGGTGTAGATTGGAATCGGTCACAAGTCACTAAGTATTTTTCACTTCATTTCAAAATACTAAGTGCTTGCGACCCCGACGGGTCAAACAGTCCCCCAGACTGTTTGCTTCCGTCTTTCGATTCCCTCATCGTCCTCACTCACTGCGTTCGTTGCGGGCGATGAGGGAATCGAACCCCCACCGTAGGTTTTGGAGACCTATGTTCTGCCACTAAACTAATCGCCCAACAGCATGATGGTATGTGATGACTGACCTTTCGTCAATCACGGACAACCAGCAGCTGAACCTCCTGCACGTGCAAACTGACCATTCCCTTCCATACTACTCCCATGGTACACCGAGAAGTGCGCTCCCGTTGCTCGTGGCTCTACGTATGCGCACACACCAGCAGCTTTAAATTGTGAAAGAAGGTGTGCCTGGTTTGGTGGAAGTTCATACACCGGCTTTAGCCCTGCAGACTGAAACGAACGCTGCAATGCCAGAGCCCCGTCGGGAGTACAGTCGGCACGCGCTCCGCCGGGAGCACACTTTGCATCTATACAATTACCGCGTAAGTGGCACCCACTTCCATGCCCAGGCTCAATGCCAATAGACGATGCACACCACCCACTACCAGCGCCCGTTAAAGCTCCCGCAAAGCCTGGGTCAATAACGCGATCACAATTTCCCCCAAAGCTACATCCCGCACAACTTTGTACGCCACTACGCGAAACTTCCACGCATTGAGTACGATTATCTCCTGCACAGCTGTACCGTTCATCTCCAGTCGCAGGCACACCAGTACCTCCTTGTGTACTACCGCCCCCTATGACCACCGTTGACCCAGGAGCTACCTCAGGGGCGCGCGTTGTGACGGGTTGAGGCACACACTGAATCTCCTCCCAGGGCGCGCCTTGAAAATATGCCGGATCAAGAAGCATTTGCATAACTGCATCCACAATCATAAATCCTGAGAGCGTGATGACGACACCGATTGCAACGTTTTTAAAAATACTCTTCGATTCAGATATTTTGTGGTGATTTCCTGCGGCAGTGACCATGAGATACCCTGCCCACATAAACATCAAGGTGCCAAAAAGCGAGGCAATCATGATGGCAAAATTAATTATGCGCACCATAAGATCCTTCACATGACATGCCTGACAGTTTGTCCCTTCACATGGCACTATGCGCATGTCCGCAGCCCATGAGAGCATAGGAAAGAGCAGTAAGGTAAGGAGAAAAGCGCATAAAAAAGATCGTGTAATTTTCATAGTGTGTCTATGTGCATACCACCACACCCCGGTACGCCAAGCTCTACATCCGTTAAGCTTGGTCGTACATCATCCACCACTCGCACCGATACCGCGAGTCTGCACAGAGCATCTTTCGAGATAGCAAGACTCGTGCGTAATTTCTCGAGCGCTCGCTCACGCGTAGCTGGCACCGGCTCGGCAAAAAGCGTCACCAAAAAACTTTGACTCTGTTCTTCAAAAAGGAGCTGGAACCCTCCTACGCCACTCACAGTTTGCTCAAGATGAAATACATAGAACGGTCCATCGACGCGGTAATCCTGTTTTTCTACTCCTGCATTTTTCCGCACATCATGCACAGCAATAAAACCCCCGTCCTTTGTGCGCACAGACATTTGCTGTGTGTCAGCAACTCCTACTGAAGGCTGTACGGTAGTGGCGACAGGAAGTGGCTCTCTCGCCACAGGATCCGCAGGTACCGGCTCTTCATTGGGTGTGAGAGCCATATAGAGCGCAATGCCAAATCCTCCGAGCCCACAGAGTCCAAATATGCCAATGACGAGCTGTTTTCCCATACTATATTTCTATCGCCCCCGGACAAAAACTAAATCCGAGACTATCACCCGCAAATAACGGACTCACAAAGTTCGGTACACTCACCACATAGTTTAAATCGCACATCTGCTCTTTGGTAACACCTAGATGGTCTCGCAAATACTGCTCCGCCTCTAGTCGCGCCTCTGAAATAGGCTCCTCGTAAAGACCTATATTAAAAAACTGTGTCGACTCAATAAACGTAATGGTGTAGGGTATTGCCGGAGCAGTTGATGCCATATCGCTATCAAAAGGGAAATGATTTCCTAGGTGATAGTAACCCTTATTTGTTGGATCTGGAACAGTTTCTCCATCGGTAAAAAAGTTTTTCACAGGGAGTAGTTCTCCCTTTGCCGTGGATATGGTGATACTCGTCGCATCATCTCGTGGTATATCGGCAGAAATAGGAAATTGATCTTGAGTAACAGGATCTACTACCACCACTTCTTCTTTGCTTCCAAAAAGCGTCCACGTAATGAGACCGAGTAATATGAGCACCAATAGTATTCCTCCGCTAATGAGAATATTTTTCATAGATAGTTATCGCCCAGGGTCATATTTATCAACACATGCCTGCGCTTTTAAGTTACATCCCGGACATGTCCAGTCACCATATATAGACCCTCGACTGTTAGACCGCCCTTGTATCAAGCCCAGTGCTGCTTGTGCATTACACTGTGCATTAGTACATGCGCTGTGACTACCGCAGTCTCCTGACCCTTTCCAGCTGCCACGTATCACCTGAAAAGTCCCGCACGCGCTACTTCCGCTATTTCGCGCATTTGGATTTCCGGCACTTTCACTCATCGCAATACACGACATCACATTTGCCTGTGCGGCAGTGTACCCAAATGATTGCAGTGCCTCAGGACTACAGGCGGTGTTTCCTGGTGGACACTGTACCCCTGCTACCCCACTCACTGCTCCTGTTTTTACCGCAATCACACCAGGGCTTGTTTTGACGTGTGGTTGTGTGGCCACTGGCGTATCCACACACTCTATTTCATGCCATGGTCCAATACGACTTCCCACCAAGACCTTTAAAATAGTATCGATAACCAACCAACCCGAAAGCATAATCACAATACCCATAACAATAGAAACCAGAGTATGCTGTAGCTCACCAGCACCGCTCTCTCCACTCGTTATTGACTTAAAGCCTACTATGACAATAGAAAGTACTGCGACAATGACGCTCAACTGTATAGCAAATGCAATGACATTATTTGCCAACGTCACCACGTCACAGAGACGACATCCTGCCAAAGGGCATTGTGGGACAATGGCGGCATATACAACTCCCCCAGGAAGTGCCCACAATGTGACCCCAACAAGAAACGCACGAAAAAGCATGGTATGAATATCATACCATTAGCCCATACGACCACCGAACGCACAATGCACTTCCCCAAGATAAAAAGCTATGGTACGGTAGAGGGCACGCGAAAGCGTACGGGCTTCATGAGGCCTTAAGAACAACATGCGTCGGTGGTAGAGTGGACGAAAAGCAAACTGCTTTGCTTTTCGTCTGATCTCCCGCTTGCGGGAGAGGTGTCGTTGTGAGCCTTGGGCGAACAGACACCAGGAGGAAGCGTGTACGAACGCTTGCACATATAAAAGCGTTCCTACGAAACAACACATATGCGTCGGTGGTAGAGTGGTCAATTACAACAGACTGTAAATCTGTCGGCTTCGGCCTTCGTTGGTTCGAATCCAACCCGGCGCACTTTTAGTCAAAAACATCCCGCAAGGGATGTTTTTGCTTTCTAAAAGTAGCTGACGGGTTGGATTCGAACGGCGGAGCGAATGTTTTGCTTTAGCAAAACCGCGAGCCGCGTCCAGCGTTCTTAACGAACAAAGTGAGTTTAGAAAAAGCGGGGACGAATCCAACCCGGCGCACCAAGGTAAAAACCCCATCATAAAATGATGGGGTTTTTAGAACGCAAAAAGTTTTGCGTTCGTACCTTGGTGCGAGGCGCAAGTATGTTTTTGTTTAAAAAACAAAAACAACTGAGCCGGGGTCGAGAGTGCTTAGTATTTTGTGAGCTTGCGATACAAAATAGTTAGCAACTCGTGACCACACGTGCGCCGCTAATATGATGAGCTCGGAGTGAGATGAAGCTTCGCAAGACCTTGAGCAATCTCTGCGAAAGGTGTACCGCTTCTGTAGGAAGGAAGTTCTTAGCGAGCTTGCGAGCTTAGGTGAATCAGTCTGGGAGACTGATTCACGGACCCCGAATCCAAGTCAGAAAATTTAGTTGTGACTACCAGTGCATTCGAAGCAAAAAGTTTTGCGTTCGTATCTCCGCCTCGCGCCCGCGTGCATAATTGACTTTCAACACACTTCTGCTAGCCTAGACTTACCCAGCCACAAGGAGAAGAGTATGTTCAACTTCGGTCCGGTTTTTGAGGGGGTCGAAAATTACCCCAAGACCACCTACACGACGATTGCCCTATTCATGCTTTTCGTCACCGCTCTCGTGGCAAAAAGGTTCGGATTGTGGTAAGTCCTTCCCGCCCCGACTCAGAGACGCCGCACCGACTCTCTGAGTCGGGCGGTTTCTGTATCAAAGAGCGTCATTCAGCTTGGGTCTATGTCCAACCAAAAAACCGGCTAAGCCGGTTTTTTGGTTTCATTCACAAGACTTCACGCTACCCCACCGTCTGTGCAACTTTGGTATGTACACGAGTATGCTTGGCACCACTTTTCTTTACGTCAAACTTAAATTCATCCCCTTTAAGAGATACCGCAACCTGTCCGCCACGCAACATACCTTCTGAGATCATCATTGACGCAACAGGCGTGAGAATCTTTGTTTGAATAAGTCTCTTTAATGGACGTGCGCCATACTGAGGACTATACCCCTTTTGAGAGAGGTATTCGTAGACCTCGTCAGAAATAGTCAAAATAACATCCTTTTGCGCCAAACGCTTCGCAACAATATCCACTTGCATCCGTACGATATCTTTTATGACTTCAGGAGCCAAGATATCAAAGACAATGATTTCGTCGAGACGGTTGATGAACTCTGGTCGGAAATAGTGTTTCAAACTCTCGAGCACTTTATCTTTTGCTTGTGCATACTGTGCTTTGTCGCTTGTTTGAGGTGCAAAGCCGAGTTTCGACATGCGGTCAATATGGTCTGCACCAATATTTGACGTCATGATGATGACGGTATTTTTGAAGTTTACCTTGCGACCCTTTGCATCGGTCAAATGACCTGAGTCAAGTACCTGCAAAAGAATATTGAAGACCTCTGGGTGTGCCTTTTCAATCTCATCAAGGAGAATAACCGCATACGGACGATGGCGCACAAGCTCGGTAATAGAACCTCCCTCTTCATGCCCCACATATCCTGGAGGTGAACCAATAATCTTAGAGACCGAATGACGCTCCATGTACTCAGACATATCGATGCGTATCAGTGCATTTTCGTCATCAAACATAAATTCTGCAAGTGCACGAGAAAGTTCGGTCTTTCCGACGCCTGTTGGTCCGAGGAAAAGGAATGAACCAATAGGACGATTAGGATCAGCGATACCTGCACGTGAACGCTTAACAGCATCCGACACACGCTTCACAGCATCTTCCTGCCCCACTACGCGCCCCTTGAGAACCTCTTCCATACGCGCAAGCTTTGCTGCTTCAGCTTCAAGCATGCGTGATACAGGCACCCCAGTCCACCTCGATACCACACGCGCAATATCTTCTTCCATAACCTCTTCACGCAAGAGACGCTGTGTACGCTGGAACTTTTTCAAGCGTGCAGTTTTTTCTTCAAGTGACTTTTCCAAGAGTGGAATCTTGCCGTAGCGAATTTCTGCGGTACGAGCGAGATCGGCTGCCACTTCTGCAGACTCCGCCTCAAGACGAAGCTCCTCAAGCTCTTTCTTCATAGCGCGGATTTCATTCAAGGTATCGCGCTCATTATTCCATTTTGTTTCAAGATTGATGGTCTTTTGCTTCAATTCAGCGATTTCTGCGTCAATTTCTTTCGTGCGAACTTTTAGTTTCTTTTTGTCTTCCGCAATCTCTTCTTCTTTTTTCAAAGCCTCTCGTTCGATTTCAAGACGACGAATTTTGCGATCAGCATCAGCGAGCTCTTGCGGTTTGTTTTCAAGAGAAATACGGAGTGCTGACGCTGCTTCGTCGATGAGGTCCACTGCCTTGTCGGGCAAAAAGCGATCAGTGATGTAGCGCGCAGAAAGCTCTACCGCAGAGACGATAGCATCGTCCGTGATACGCACACCATGGAATATTTCATACTTCTCCGAAATACCACGCAAAATAGCAATGGCGTCTTCCTGAGAAGGTTCGTTTACATGAATAGGCTGGAAGCGACGGGTAAGTGCAGGGTCGCGCTCAATATATTTTTGATATTCTTTGAGGGTAGTCGCACCGATTACGCGGAATTCTCCTCGCGCAAGCGCTGGCTTCATCATATTTGAGGCATCGATTGCACCTTCTGCAGCCCCTGCACCCACAATGGTGTGAAGCTCGTCGATAAAGAGAATGACGGCGCCCTCTGCCTGCTGCACCTCTTTCATAATAGCCTTGAGGCGCTCTTCAAACTCACCACGAAACTTTGTCCCTGCAACAAGAAGACCCAAATCCAAAGAGAGAAGCTCTTTATTTTTGAGAGATTCAGGAACATTACCCTGTGCAATAGCCATAGCGAGACCTTCTGCAATAGCGGTCTTTCCGACGCCTGCTTCACCGATTAATACCGGGTTATTTTTAGTACGGCGAGAGAGAATTTGTATAACACGCTGTATTTCAGTATCACGTCCGATGACCGGATCAAGCTTATTGTCGTATGCGAGCTTGGTGAGGTTGCGTGTGTATTTGATAAGGGCACGATTCTTCTTTGGCTGTGCCGCATCATGCACGTTATTTTCACGTACTTCTTTAAGTGCAGAGAGTACTTTGCGCTTATCTACACCTACACGATTGAGTACTTCTATAGCAGGTCCTGGGTGCTCAAGCGCAGCCAAAAAGAGGTGTTCGACACCTATATAGCTATCGCCAATCTCTTGTGCGATACGTCCTGCTGCCTCAAGCGTCTGTGCGAGGTCTGGCGTAAGGTAAAGCTGGTACGATTGTGAGACTGTCTGCGCACCGTCAGGTCCCTCGATAGATTCCAAGAGGAGGTCCGTCAACATCACAATATCAATATCGATACGGTCTAAAATAGAAATGACCGGACTTTCATCCTGCGTCATCATGGCAGTCAAAAGATGTGTCGGACTAACATGATTTTGCCCGCGCTCAATAGCAAGCTCATGCGCTTTGCGCACTGCTTCTTTTGCTTTCGATGTGAAATTATGAAATGGTGGCATAGTACTATTATACGGGAGTAATAATGCGAAACCAGAGTATAAGTCTAGCTACTTTTGTGGAGGCATTATATCACTTTTTTTGTATTTGGTCAAATACTGTGTGTGTCCGCTCCACATGCCCTTTTAGTACGCGCACCATCTCATCAATATTTCGTTTTGTTGTCTCCTCTCCGAGGGTGATACGTATGGTCGACAATGCGCGAGCGTCATCACCCCCAAGCGCATAGACGACCGATGAACCACTTCCTGACGCTCCTGAACAAGCGCTTTTTGTGGAGACCGCAATACCATGAGCATCGAGTACTACCGTCGCATACTCTCCGTCAATGCCTGGGATTGAGATATTGATATTGTTTGCAATACGCGCTTGTCGTGAACCATTACATACAATTCCTGGAATCGTTTCGAGGGCAGTAAAAGCATAGTCTCGTATCTCTTCTACGTTGCGCGCACGGACCATCCTTCCCTTCTCTGCGCAATACAATGCCTCTGCACATCCCACAATAAGCGGGGTATTTTCAGTCCCTGGGCGAATACCACCTTCTTGGTCGCCTCCTTGCATGAGCGGGTGACATGGTACAGCATGTTTTTTTGCCAATACACCTACCCCCTTTGGTCCATAGCACTTACCTGCATCGAGAGTCATGAGATCAACACCGAGACTATCAAATGCACACGAGAGATAGAGTGGCGCCTGACTTGCGTCGAGATGCATAAAAGGAAATGCATGAGCGTGTTCTTTGCGACACTTGCGTACAGCGCGTGTCATACGCTTCACGTCTTGCACCACGCCGATTTCACTATTTGCATAAGCACACGTCACCAAGACTGTCTTTGACGAAAGAAGCTGCTCAAATACCACATGATCGATAAGTCCTTCCGCATCAACAGGTACTGTGTGTACTACCACTCCTCGCTTTTTAAGTTGCTCTAGTACACGGGCAATAGAAGGATGCTCAAGCGCTGTAGTGATAATCTCACAATCCTGTGGTAAATGTCCTTCACTACAGAGCGCTTCACAGAGCCCCAGGATCGCGAGGTTGTTAGCTTCTGTGCCCCCTGACACAAAAAAGACCTCGTCTTTCCGAATACGGAGAAGCTCCGCAATGCGTGCACGTGAGGTCTCCACAGCCTCACGTGCGTGGCGCCCCTCCTCATGTACTGCGCTCGCATTACCAAATTCCACCCTTTCAAAGGGACACATGGCGAGTGCAACCTCTTTCCGTACGGGGGTCGCGGCAGCATAATCGAGATATATTCTTTTTTTTCTGCGCCCAAAGAGACTCATTTCTATATTGTGCGAGATATGGGGGAAAGTGTAAAGAATCTCGCATTCAGAACGCAGGTCGTTCTGAATGCGAGATTCTTTGCTAGCCAAGGATATGGCTCCGCCATCTTGTTTATTTAGTTCGTCCAGCCCCGCACTTTTAGTGCAGGGCTGGACTAACAGATACTAGTAAAGAACCCTGCGCCAAGAGCGCAGGACCAGGGTTCTTTGCTAATGGAAGATGTCGCCACCGCGACAGCCTGTTTATGAGCCCATGTACTCTCCAGACAAAAGGAGGAGAGTACATGGGCAGTGGTTAGTAAAGAACCCTGCGCCAAGAGCGCAGGACCAGGGGTGGATGGACAGATATTAGGAAAAATGGTGAAAAGTCTGTTATACTCCTTTTACCTTTATTTTTGCGGGATTTTTGTGTATATACATGAATCATTCCGTGTAGCCCACACATACCTATGGCAAAATCAACACATACACCACAAAGTCCACATATGCTCCCCCGCCACCCCATCGCTGTTGTAATGGGTCATATTGACCATGGAAAATCTACCCTTCTCGACTATATCCGCAAGACCAATGTCGTAGAGAAAGAGACCGGCGGCATCACCCAGCACCTCTCAGCCTATGTCGTGGAGCACGTCATGAAAGATACTGGTGAAAAGCGTTTTGTCACTTTTCTTGATACTCCTGGCCACGAAGCGTTCCAAAAGATGCGCTTGCGCGGAGCTGATGTCGCCGATATCGCTATTCTCGTTGTATCTGCAGAAGAAGGAGTGAAACCACAGACCCTCGAAGCGCTTGCAAGTATTAAAGCTGCAAATATTCCCTATATTGTCGCCATAAATAAGATTGACCGCCCGGGCGCAAATATTCAACGCACCCAGACAAGCCTTGTCGAAAATGAAATCTATATTGAAGGCATGGGAGGCGATGTACCGTGGGTACCTATCTCAGCAAAAACTGGTGAAGGTATTGATACTCTCCTTGAAGTGCTCCAGCTCGCAGCCGATCTTGAAGAGCTGACTGCAGACCAGCATGCTCCAGCAAATGGCGCTGTCATTGAAGCAGAAGTCGAGCCAAAACGAGGAAACTCAGCAACGCTCATCATAAAAAATGGCATCTTGAAGTCAGGAACCTTTGTTGTATCAGGCACCGCCTTTGCCCCGGTGCGCATCATGGAAAACTTTGCAGGAAAGACTATCAAGGAAGCTGGTGCTTCAGAGCCAGTCTGTATCGTAGGATGGACTGCTGTCCCTAAAGTAGGAGACACCTTTACCACCGTATCTTCTAAAAAAGAAGCTGAAGAAGCAGCTCTCTTAAACGCACAGCCTCAAACCAAAGCAAGTACTATAGGAAGCGATACACCACGCATTCCTGTCTGTATCAAAGCAGACGTACTTGGTACCATCGATGCCATCGAGCATGAGATTGCCAAATTTGCCTCAGATCGTGTAGCGGTAGAGATACTCAGCAAAGGTGTCGGCGCTATCACAGAAAACGATATCAAGAATATTGGTGCCACGAAGAATGCCATCATTGTCGGATTCAATGTTGTTGTTGAACGTTCAGCACTCGACCTCGCAGAGCGTCTTGGAGTCGAGATTAAGACCTTTGACATCATCTACAAACTCGCCGAGTGGCTCACCGAAGCACTCATACTGCGTACTCCTAAAAAAGAGGTGGAGGAAAAAACAGGAGAAGCAAAAATCCTGAAAGCGTTTAGCGCGCAACGCAATGTACACGTCCTTGGCGGACGCGTACTCGAAGGGTCGCTATCGTATGGTCAGCAAGTCAAAATCTTGCGACGTGAACTTGAAATAGGTCGCGGCACTCTCAAAAATCTCCAACAACAGAAGTCTGATGTAAAGACTGTATCAGATGGTGAATTTGGTATGCAGCTTGAGACAAAAGCAGAAATGGCTCCCGGCGACACTATTGCTGCTTTCAAAACGGTTATCTCATGAAAAATACCCATTCTCACCAATTTGACCGCAACGATCGCCTTATCTCACTTTTCCGAGAGCTTGCTGCTTCGTTTATCCGCAACGAAGCCAACGTCCCCCCTCTTATTACTGTAACTGGTGCCACGGTATCATCGGACTTTGGTCATGTCACAATATTTGTTACAGTATATCCCGAGAGCGAGGAGGAACACGCTCTCAACTTCCTCAAACGAAAAGGGAGTGAATTTCGTGGGTACGTCAAACAAAATGGCAACCTCAAAGTCATTCCATTCTTTGCCTTCGAAATAGACTTTGGCGAAAAACACCGCCAACACATCGAGGGCATCGATCTAACACAGTAGAAGGCCTGGTGGTGAAGTGGTAACACAGCGGTTTGCAAAACCGATACACGCGAGTTCGATTCTCGCCCAGGCCTCACGATAAAACTCCCCGTGTGGGAGTTTTTGAGTGAGGACTGGAGAACGACACCTTCGTGTCGTTCGTGCGAGAATCGAACGGCGGAGCCATATCGCAAAGCGATGGCGAGCCGTGTCCCGCGGTCGTTATGAAGTTCTGTTTTTGTAAAAACAGAACTGAGTTACGAACCGTCAGGACGATTCTCGCCCAGGCCTCAATGAAAAATCCCTCATCTCTGATGATGGGATTTTTCTATGAGCCGTAGCGAGAATCGAAGGACGGAAGCGAACAGTCTGGGTGAGAAGCGAACACTTGGAGCTTCGCAAGACCTTTTGAGAAATGAAATTTCCAAAAGGTGTACTGCTTCTGTAAGAAGACTGTTCGACCCGTCGGGGTCGCGGAACTTTCGCTTAAGCGAAAGTATCTGTGACCGATTCTCGCCCAGGCCTCCTTATAACCCCAACCTACCCTCACTTCCCTAAATCTGCTATCATTCTTCACATTGCCCGGGTGGTGAAATTGGTAGACACGCAACACTTAAAATGTTGTCTGCATTGCAGGTGCGGGTTCGATTCCCGCCCTGGGCACCGAAAACAGATGCACCCTTGTGGTGCTTTTCTGTTTTTGGTCAAAGGGAATCGAAAGGGTTGTCGGCACTTTTTACTGAAAGGAAAAATGCCATACAACCCGAACTGAACATGTAATGTTCGATTCCTTACAGGAACTGTACACCTTCTCGATATTTTATTTCGCAAAGCTTATAAAATACCTGGGAAGGTTGCGGAAAAGCGCCCCGCGCTTTTCCGCCCCGCTTGGCCCACTAATCTGCAATACACTCGTGATAAGTTCGAAAAAATGAGTCTCAAGTGACTTGATATATAAGAGCATTTATATAACTCAACAAAAAAACAGCTTTCGCTGTTTTTTTGTTTTCATACATTCTTAATTATCCCCTACCCACCCGCACTCGCAATAAGAGTATCAGCAACATCAGTCAACCGCATCGCGAGAAAAGCGGTAAAGCCAGCAAATGCAATCACCGTCACCCACGCTACATATTTGAAAATTTTAAATTCCTCTAATGTTTTCATAATTTCATTGTACCGAGAAACAAGTCTTTCACATACCACCACCTCGGGATAAGCACATAGGTCGTATACTAAAGAAATGCACCTCTATCAAAGACTACTTCTCGCACTCACCACAGGGTACATTGCATTCTTTTTTAATGAGCGAATCTTCTGGTCTATGCCGCGACCTGAAGACACTCTCCTTGGGTTTATACTCGGGTGGCTCCTCTACTCAGTCTTTGCCTATATGTGCCTTGTTGTTGTTCAAAGCTTTAAGATTCGTTCAATCTGGGCACTGTTTCTAGTAGCCGCGCTCTTTGGCTGGCTTGTAGAAGGGCTCTTCGCGTTGACCACCTTTGGTATCAACTTCCCTTTTCCATTCTCTATTCCCTGGACCGCTCTTGCGTGGCATGCGCCCGCATTTCTCTTGGGGTGGTACGGCATGTTGCGAGTACTGTCCTCATCAACGCTCAACACATTTCTTGCGACCTTGGCTTTAGGCGTATTCTGGGGGACCTGGTCTCTTGCGTGGCCGATAAATACCGGGGATGAAGTGTTTGTTACTTCAGATATATACCTCCTACACGGACTTATTTCTACCACCTTTTACATACTTGCACTTCACCTCTTCCACAGACTGGGTATCAAGGACTTTGCTGCTTCTAAGGCAGAGAAAATAGTACTCGGATTTATCGCACTAGCACTCTTTGCGGGATACACCATACCAGGCGCAATCCCCATCGTTGGCTTCTTGCTACCCCTTACGCTCCTCCCCGTTCTTTTTGGACTTTTGTATCTCGGACTGTGGAAGAATAAGAGAGTTGAGACAGAGGCAAATGCCTTCACGCTTGTGGACTCACATATTCCTTTCCTACGCTCACTTATACTACTCTTAGCCCCTTGTATCGCCGCACTCATTTTTAATAGCGGTCTCTACATGAATACAAATATCGCCTGGATGCTAGTCTTAACACCATGCGGGACTATCATATTTATTGTAAGTCTCTATAAAGTACTCCGTAGACAACAGTAGTACCTACCACGTTCGTCGTCCTGACCCTAGTGATTTAAGTTTTTTCTGGAAGTCCTCCAGCCTTTGAGTACGCTCTTTGCGCTTCATTTCGCGACTCTTCAGATCATCACTTTTTTCTTTATGCTCTTTCTTGTTTTTTTCTAGGTCATTTTCCTTAGTATCTAAATCAGACTCCAGGCGCTTCAATTCCTCTTGTTTTCTTGCGATATCGCGTACGAGGTCTTTGATGACACTCTCTTTTCGATGTAGGTCCCGCTCAAGTGTTTCAAGACCACTTTGCAAATCCTTAATGTCGTAATCCTCCGCGCGTATCGAGCGCTCAAGGCTGGTTATTTCTCTCTCTATGCTTTCTATCTCATCTGCCATATATAGGTACCTTACGTGCTATTAAAGATATTGAGTATTCTACCATTATACGGTACGATACTACCCGTACCATATAGGTATACAACATCCGCCCGTAGCTCATTGGTGGAGGTACACGCATGTCGTTTACGCCTCGTAAGTTAAGCGAAAGAATAGCTTCCATAAATATATCCGCCCGTAGCTCAGGCAGGTAGAGCGTCAGACGCTGCCCCGCACCGTCCGACCCTCATTAACGAGAATATACAAAACACACATCCGCCCGTAGCTTATTGGTGGAGGTAAACGCATGTCGTTTACGCCTCGTAAGTTAAGCGAAAGAATAGCTTCCATAAATATATCCGCCCGTAGCTCAGTTGGTAGAGCAGCTCCCTCTTAAGGAGAATGTCGTAGGTTCGAATCCTACCGGGCGGACAAGCGTTAAGAAATTTTGACCTGCGTCAAAATTTTAGCTTGGCCGAGGCGGAGTGATGTTTTTGTTTTGCGAAGCAAAGGCAAAAACCGCGAGCCGGGGTCGCGAAAAATTTCCGTCAGGAAATTTATTTGTGACGACATGTCCGATGCTTTGAGAAAATACGAAACCTGTACCGTTCATGTAATGAAGGAATCCTACCAAGCAAAAGTCGCGAAAATCACAAAAAAGAGGTATTATGCACAGCACTATTTCATTAAAATAGTGCCAAAGAACCACGGGCGAGTGGCGAAATGGTAGACGCACTTGCCTTAGGAGCAAGCGGGGTGACCCATGGAGGCTCAAGTCCTCTCTCGCCCACAAAAATAAAAACTAGGCTTCAAGCCTAGTTTTTATTTTTGTGGGCGAGAAGAAAGCGCGGGGCGCTTTCGTGAGGACTTGAAAAGGTTGCCTGGTATTTTGCGACTGAAAGGAAGCAAATAGCGACAACCTGTACTGCTCCCGTAGGGAGAAAGTCCGCTCTCGCACCACAAACGCCTTCGGGAAAAATAGCCTGTCTATTTTGACCGGCACAAGTAAAATCAACCATGGTCTAAAAGGCATACTTGACACCCCACCAGAGCCTGGTACGATATACAAACAGATGGCCTTCGGGCTCGCCTCGCAAGAGGCAAATTAAAAAGAAAGACTAGCTGAAATTAACTTGGCTAGTCTTTCTTTTTATATCTTCAAATAATCCCTTTTCTAGGGTACAGATTTTTCTTACGAGACGTCTACTGTCAATATTTTTTATTTGAGACAGATTTGCAATTGCATCTTTACCATCGATACTTCCTACGGACACATGATATCTGTGGATTTTTACTGACGTACTCAACGGTACTGCAAGAAAAGAAAACTGGTTATATTTCTTAATAATGAGCGCGGGTCTTGTAAACTCATCTCCCTTGCCATTTGTTTCAAATCCAATATTGAGACCGATGTGCACCCACCATACCTCTGCTTCTTTAAAAAAGACTGAATTCTCTGCAAACTTTTTGTCTAATTCTTTCTTCTTTTGATTCCATAAATCGAAATCTTTTTTCATAAAACTATTTTATAGCATCTTGTATGCACCTCTATTACACAGATTCGAATAAAAAGCTGAATTAGACTACAGAGTCCTCCCTCACCACAATTTACCCTTATTTTACAACCCCTTTTACTGCCAAAACTTCCTCAAATTACTTGACATTTGTAATGCTAGTGGTATAATAGAAATACCGGTGGCCGAACTCGCAACGAGCGCGGAGGCACCAAAATCAACCGTGTTCTTTGACAGGACACA
>Ga0172380_10003035_pt1 | contig 24146 bp, 12 predicted proteins | sample Leawe162metaG_FD_119747 | JGI IMG/M metagenome (GOLD analysis project Ga0172380, IMG submission 119747) | Leachate microbial communities from a municipal landfill in Southern Ontario, Canada - Leachate well 162 metaG | ecosystem: Engineered > Solid waste > Landfill > Unclassified | place...
CCATCAGTCCCTTTTTGACTCTCACCCGCAGGGTGAACAGATATGACCTCCGAAAGCTTATCCATTCGGCTGACTTTACGTCAGTTACGCCATCCGGGCGATCTTTTCATTTTCCTTTGTAGGGTTATGAAAACACTCACCCAGCCCGATGCCGGTCGCAACCACACCGCCTATTTGTCTCCGTTCCTCCGGGGCAGGAAATTCCCATTACACCGTCGTTGAGGAGGCAATGGAAAACCAGACCGGATTCCTCCATGAGACCGGGGATGTGAACGAGCTCCTGATCGAGAATCCCGGCGATCATGATCTCTTTATCCAGGCCGGGGATATCGTCAAAGGCGGACGGCAGGACCGCACGCGCGGGGTTGATCTCATCGTTCCGGCGAAATCTGGAAAGGGGCCTATCCCTGTCTTTTGCGTGGAATCCGCCCGCTGGCACAAGCGGCGCAGCGAATCGGACGCTTGTTTCGGGTTTGCAAAATGAATCGATTTTCACCGGGCGGTCAAACCGCCTCAGTGATCTACCCTTTTCACTCGCCCGAAGAGTAAAACCCCTCTATAAGCTCCACTTGTGCGGCTGCGACCATGAATGTCTTTGATCTCCGGGACCGCTTGGTGGCGGACTATAAAAGTTACACTCGCAGTTTCATCAAGATCAAGGACTCCCGGGTTTGCGGTCACGTTGACGCAGCCCTGAACGCCGGTGCCTTCTGGCCCGAGCCACTGCTCCAGCTCAATCCCACCTTCTTCCCTGGTGGAACGGTTGATGAGCTGACGGGAGCGGGAGTTCTGCACCCGGAATGCACCCGTATTTTCCGTATCGATAAATCAGATGCCGACCACACCGGGAAACCTCTCCTGCTTCACACGCACCAAAAAGATGCGATCTTGAAGGCCAAGGAAGGAAAATCCTACGTCCTGACCAGCGGAACAGGGTCCGGGAAAAGCCTGGCCTATATCATTCCAATCGTTGATCACGTTTTGCGCAACGGATCCGGGCGCGGCATTCAGGCAATCGTGGTTTACCCAATGAACGCCCTGGCCAACAGCCAGGACGAGGAACTGAAAAAGTTTCTTGAGAAGGGCTATGGCGGGGGAAAATCACCGGTTCGGTTTGCACGATTCACGGGGCAGGAAAAGGGTGATGTGCGCGAGGCGATTCGGAGCAATCCTCCGGACATTCTCCTCACCAACTACATGATGTTGGAGCTGCTCCTCACCCGTCATGAGGACCGGGAACTGGTGCGGGCGGCAACAGACCTCAAATTTTTGGTTTTCGATGAACTGCATACTTATCGCGGACGCCAGGGAGCCGACGTCTCTCTCTTGATCAGACGCTGCCGCCTCGCCTTCGGGGCCAAGGACATGATCTGCATTGGTACGTCGGCTACGATGGCGAGTGATGGTTCCACGGAGGATCAAAAGCGTGCTGTCGCCGAAGTCGCTGAAACACTTTTTGGAGTCCCGTTCGATTCCTCGCAGGTCATCGGTGAATCTCTGGAACGGGCAACCCCGGAAATGGATTTTCACGACAGCTCGGTTGTTGGGCAGGTTCGCGCTACAATCGAGTCTGAAACGCCTCCGCCCAGTGAGTATGATGCATTCCGCGATCATCCGCTCGCCTCTTGGATCGAATCGACATTCGGTGTCCGGACGGAACCGGGAACAGGGCGCTTGATCCGCCAAGTTCCACGGCGTCTGTCGGGGGCTGACCTTCAGGGGCGGAAAAGTGCTGCCGCAGAACTCGCCGAACTGACCTCTACCACCCCGGAGCATTGTGCGGATATCCTCCGGAAGTTTCTGCTCCAAGGGGCGGATGAGCGGATGCGCCGTAGCGCTTCCAGCAGATTCCCCATTTTCGCCTTTCGCCTGCATCAATTCTTCACACGTGGAGACACCGTTTGGGCCACCATCGAAGCGGAGGAATCCCGGCATCTCGAAATGTCGAAAAAAGTGGCGAAGCCGGACGAGCCGGACAAACCCCTCTTTCCCCTCGTTTTTTGCCGGAATTGCGGCACCGCTTACTACCGGGTAAAAATTACGACCGACGAACACGGCAAAGCCTTGATTCCTCGCGAAGATCGCAGGGAGGCAGACGATGACGGGAGCAACGATGCCTATCTCTATATCAGCGCTTCCGCCCCGTGGCCCAGAACCGAAGGCCCTGAGTTGCTTGAGCGCCTGCCGGGGTTCATGAAGGAACCCGGGCCTGATGGCAACGAGCGCATTCGTCCTGATTCCAAGGCAGATCTTCCCGAACCCGTTTTTGTCGATGCACAGGGTCGCCTCGTTTCCGAAGGCCAGGGACTGCCGTCCGCTCTCATCAAAAAGAACTTCCTCTTCTGTTTGGAGCCCTCCTGCGGCGTGGCCTACACCAAGAGCCAGCGGTCCGAGCGCGCCAAGCTCGCGACTCTCGGAGTGGACAATCGGAGCACGGCCTCAACGATTCTTGCCGTCCGCTCCCTGATAGAATTACAAGGAGATCAGACGCTGGACAAAAAAGCCCGGAAACTCCTGAGCTTTACCGACAACCGTCAGGATGCGTCTCTCCAAGCCGGGCATTTCAACGACTTCGCCCAGGTTGCTCTGCTGCGCTCCGCTCTTCACAAAGCCACAAAAGACAAAGGGCTGGGCGGGATTTCACACGGCGAACTCTCCCGGAGCGTTTTTAACGCGATGCAGCTTCGCTTCGATGAATACGCGGCTGACGATGAGGTGCGCGGTCCTGCCCGAAACGCCACCGATGATGCGCTTCGGCGGGTGATTGACTACTACCTCTACCGGGACTTGCAGCGCGGATGGCGCGTGACCGCTCCGAATCTCGAAGATTGCGGGCTTCTGGCATTCGATTACGAAGGGCTCAAGGGAGAGGACGGGCTTCTGGGCGAAATAGAACTATGGAACTCCGGCTTCTCCGTAAAAAATGACAATGGCGAGGAAGAGTTCATTCCTGTTCCGCCAGCTCTGAAATCCTGCCCGGAAGAAATTCGCGAGCAACTCCTGCGCACGTTCCTGGATGTTCTGCGGCGTTCCCTCGCTGTCAAAGTCGATGTTCTCGACCCGCAGAAGCAACTCGATCTCGTTGAACAGACGAAGCCGCGTTTATTGGAGAATACGGTCTGGTATCTCGAAGATGCCCGAGAACTCGTCAAATCGGTTGTGGCCTACCCCCGGCCGAAGGCCCAGACAGACCGGACCGGTTTCTTTGTTTCCTCATTTGGAAGTTACGGGCGTTACTTGAAGCGGACTCTGGCTCAGTCTCTGCCAGCGGGTACGGCTTTCGGTCGGCCCGAGGTTGACACGGCCATCGAGTTCCTTTTCCTCGCCATGAAACGCTACGGGATCGTTGAGCAGGTGCGAAGTGGGCGCGGTGCTCCCGATCCCGGCTATCAGCTCAATGCCGATGCCCTTCGCTGGTTGCCGGCGGACGGGGAGATTCGGCCCTTGGATCGGACCCGATTGTTGGAGGCCGGTGAGATTCCTCCGGAGGTGAACGCCTATTTCGTCGATTGCTACCGGCGATTTGTCGATTTGAAGTGTGTACTTGAGGCTCGTGAGCACACCGCCCAAGTCACTGCCGAGGATCGCCAGGACCGCGAGGAAAGGTTCCGCACGGGCGACCTTCCGCTTCTGTTCTGCTCGCCCACGATGGAACTCGGGGTGGATATCGCCCAGTTGAACTTGGTGAATCTTCGCAATGTTCCGCCCACGCCTGCAAACTATGCCCAGCGCAGCGGGCGCGCCGGGCGCGGCGGGCAGCCAGCTCTGGTTTACACCTATTGCGCCGGGCGCAGCCCGCATGATCAGTTTTATTTCCGGGAACCAAACAAGATGGTCTCGGGCTCGGTCTCTCCTCCGCGCATCGACCTCCGCAACCGCGACTTGGTTCGTTCCCACGTTCACGCCATCTGGATGGAAATGGTCAAACCGGATCTCGGGAAAACCCTCACCCACGTCCTTGACCTTTCCCCTTCGGACAACAAGCTCCCGCTGCCGGTCAAAGAGGAATTTGTCAGCGAGTTGAAGAACCCTGCTCACCGTGCCGCAGCTCTGGCGAAAGCCAACCAGTTGATGTCGAGCATTCAGGGCATTCTCGCATCGGCGACTTGGTTTCACGAAAACTGGACGAAGGAAGTTCTCGACCAGATTGAGAGGTCGTTCGACAACGCCTGCGAACGCTGGCGTTCGCTCTATCGTTCGGCGCTTCGCCAACGGGAACTTCATCACAAAATCATCGGGGACCACAGCCGGCCCGAGGCCGAGCGCAACCACTCCCGCCGCCTGCGGGCTCAGGCGGAAAGCCAGATTCGCCTCCTCACCGAGGCTGAGGGGATTTTTGAAGGCGACTTTTACTCCTACCGCTACTTTGCCTCCGAGGGCTTCCTGCCGGGTTACAACTTTCCGCGACTCCCCCTTTCCGCCTACGTTCCAGGGCGTCGCCTGCGTAAAGGAAGTGACGAATTCATTTCCCGACCACGATTCTTGGCGATTTCCGAGTTTGGTCCCAGGGCGTTGGTCTATCACGAGGGATCACGATATCGGGTTTACAAGGTGAACTTGGACTTCGGTTCAGACGACATCGAGGCAACCCACGACCTTTCGACGGCAACAATGAAACGCTGTCCCAAATGCGGCTATGCCCACTTGGAACACGGCACGAACCTTGTCGAGGTCTGCGACCGCTGCGACGCGGCTCTCGATGGCCCAGCGCGGATCGACAATCTCGTCCTCCTCCAGAACGTCAGCCTCAAACTCGCCCAGCGGATCACCTGCGACGAGGAGGAACGGCAGCGGTTCGGCTACAAAATATTTACCTCCTATCGCTTCCCCGAGGTTGGCGGAAAGCTCGACCGCAAGGATGCGGAAGTTTACTTCGGCGAAATTCTGTCGCTCAAACTCAGCTACGGTGATTCCACCGATCTCTATCGCGTGAACCTAGGCTGGGCGAACCAGAAGCCAGACCAAAAGCCCGGCTTCATGATCGATTTGGAACGCGGCTACTGGTCGCGCAATCAAGCCGACGAGGACGACCACGACGATGCTGCTTTGGATGGCCGTCCCCAGCGCGTGGTGCCCTACGTCAAAGACACGAAGAACGCCTTGGTCATGCGTTTCGAGCCGCCCCGGCCCGGACCCGAGATGGCGGCACTTCAAGCCGCTTTCAAACAGGCGATCCAAAAGCACTTCCAGTTGGAATCCCGCGAACTCTCCTGCGAACCGATGCCATCACCGCAGAACCGGCAGGAGATTCTATTTTACGAAGCGTCCGAGGGCGGAGCCGGCGTCCTGCGCCAGATTGCAGAAGATCCGGCGGTCCTTCCGCTTCTCGCCCGGCGTGCGCTCGAAGTCTGCCATTACGACCCGGACACTCTGGAGGACCTTGGTGCCCACACCTGCGGAAAGGCCTGCTACGAATGTTTGCTCGATTACGGAAACCAGCCGGACCACAAGGATCTTAATCGCGGGCTCATCCGGGATCATCTGGCTGCTCTCGCCGGTTCGGAATGCCGTCCCTCCGGCGGCACTGGCTCCCGTGCCGAACGCATGGTTTCGCTCCGAAAGCGCTGCGACAGCCAGCTCGAAAAAAAATGGCTCGATCTGGTGGATGGCATGATGCTTCGCCCGCCCACCCACTCTCAATTCCTGATCGAGTCCTGCTCGACCAAGCCGGATTTCTTTTACAAGGAATTCAACGCCGCGATCTACATCGACGGCCCCCCTCACGACGAACCGCAGCAGATCCGTGACGACGAAACTATCACCACCCGTCTGATGGAGGCCGGTTACGTGGTCGTCCGGTTTCACCACAAAGCCGACTGGCATCAAATCTTCTGCCGCCATCCGGATATTTTTGGAACCCCCACCAAATGACCGCCCTGAGCACCGCCCGCGCCGAACTCGACGCCTTCGGCGAATACCAATCCAAACGCAAAGCCCTCGAAGAGTTCGAGAGATTTAAATCATGAAAGTCTTATCACAAGAAAAACTCTCTGAGGTGATTTTGGAGTTTGCCAAGCAAGAGCGGTCTGTTCTTTTCACGGGAGCTGGCGTTGGAAAGTGTGTGGGCTACCCTCTTTGGCCCGAATATATTGATCATTTGGCAGGCATCTGCGAAAAACACGGTGCAGACGCCGAAGCGGGACTAATGAGATCATGGGTTAGCAAAGGCCGACTCATTGAGGCTTCGGGCATCTATGAAATGACGAAGGACATTCCGCAAGGTGAGCGAACCCGCTATCTCGCTGAACCCTTTACGACTGTTCCATCGGAAGAGGTATTGAAGCCGTTAACTTATGTGTTCGAGCTGCCATTCGAAGCAGTGGTCACAACAAACTATGATTCCTCTCAACATGCAGCTTATGTCGCCGCGGCACACCACTTTCCGCGCCCTATCGAGCGAGAGGGAACCAGCATGCTCGCAGGAGCGGATATTACGGCATTCTACATCGCTCGCATTCACGGGAGCTCGGATGCCCCAAATTCTATGGTGCTATTTCCTGCGACTTACGAGGCCGTCAAGAACGATGAAGTCTACCAAGACTTTCTATTGTCATTGTTCAAATCTCGTCCATGCCTTTTTGTCGGCTTCTCGTTTGTAGATCCTGCGATAGATCTCGTTCTCGAAACCTACAAACGAAAGGCTCAAACTGTCTTCAAGATTCCGCACGTGGCGTTGCTTCCGGCAGAGCCAGCAGCAGCAGGGTTGGCAGACAGGCTGTCCGATCTCAACATAAAGGCTTACTACTACGATCCAGCGAATGGCCACAAGGCTCTGTGGACAGCATTCAGAAGCGCCAGTGCCGAATTCGGCAAGAAGCCTCCGGAACCCAAAACGCAACTGCTACAGCGAGATGAATCTTCAGCCGCATTTCGCCGGTTTCTTTCCTTCACCTACGCTCAAGTAAAACTCGCGAGGGATTTCCAGCCACTCCTCCAGCAAGCCCGAGAGGGTATCATTTTGGGTATCATCGAGGAGGCGGGAGAAACTGGAGCCACCCATGAACAGATTGTGTCGGGCCTCCGCGAGGCACTGACACTCGACCATCAGGAAGCCGCACAAGTGGCAAGTGAAGGAACGGCGCAACTATTCCGGGAACGACAGATTCGAGTTCAAAACGAACGTCACTTCCTCAAGAAAGAGCATCGCTCTGTGTTGGAACAGTCCCTTGATGCACTTACGTCTGGTGTGATTGATCGCTTCAAAGTGCAATTCGACATTTCGCCCACAGAAGAAGATGGCAGACTCGTTCGCGACACGTTGGACCATGTGTTCATGGTAAGAGCGTGGGATTTGGGTGCGCACTACGCAGGCGGGGGTGGAGGTTACGGGGAGGATATTTTAGCGGTGATCAAAGAAAGATTGTCCCGGAACATATCACCCGCTCATCCTGGCCGTGTTGATGCCCTGGGGCTTTCATGTGTCGACCTGCTTCGCTTCCCCTCGAATCAGGAAACGGTGCATCTTGCGGAGATCAGCCGAGCTGCATTCTCGCTTCAGCTTGTTCTCGCATCTCCTCGCCAATCGCTATTCAAGGCACACGCGCTTCCTCAGAGAGTGTATTTTGACGCCAGCATCCTGCTTCCAGCCATTGTTCCCGGACACCCGTTTCACAAACTATATCGAGAAACCATTGATCGGCTCTTGAAGGCGGCAAACCAAGTCGGGGTAGATTGCCGGTTGTGTGTTGGAAGCCCCTTTCTTAATGAGGTCGTTTCGCATCGGGAGCGAGCGATAGAGCTTGCTGACGCTATGAGGGTCGATGATGCGGAGGAGTTTAAGAAAAGCGTTCTCGCTTTTGGTGCGGAAAATCTCAACGTGTTCATCGGCGGGTTCTCTGGTTTTTCTTCAGCGCGGGAGAGAGTCAAAGAAAAGCGTGTTTCGTTTCGACAGTTTCTGACGGAGTATGCTCCTTACGCCTCAGAAACAGCGTTGAATACATATCTTCGCAAGGCGGGATTTGACGTCGTCCCCATGGATTTCCGGCACGAGCACAACTCCGCTTATGTAGCAGTCTTTAACGGCCTGCTCACAGGTTACGAGAAGCAAAAGGACAGCATTATACGTGGGAAGGAGCGTGTTCTTGTAGAGCATGAGGCTGCTCAGTTGGTCCAAATGTCTATTGATGTGGCTGCTGGTCTTCGATCTGTTTTCGTGTCCAACGATAGAAAGCTTCGTCGGGCTGCCGAGAGCGAGCAGGCAACCAAAAAGCTGGCGAGCGACATCCTGCCGCCTCAGGGCTTTATTGGATTGGTTGATATAGTTGTGGGAAGCCGACCTGATCCCCGTGGATTGGCGAGACTTCTGTGGGCGTCATCGCGACGTGACACAGATCAGATTCTTCGAGATTATCTGGTTAAACGAGCTTTATTGGAGCAGGACGTGGCCCAAGCCAAGGCAAGCGCGGAGGTAATCGATGAGATTATTGCCGAAGCAAAAGCGGAGGCCGAAACGAAGTCTGTGGATTTGTCGGACAATCGCACAGCCGAGGCCGCGACCGAAGCCATTGACTTCGTTGATCGTTTCGAGGATCGCTTCTTCGAGAAAATGCGTCGGGCTATTGAAAGGCAAGAGCGATGAAAGTGGCCGTGTTTTCAAATTTCGATCCCGATGTCGCTTGCCACTTGAAGGGCGAAGGCAGGCACAGGTTCCGCGAGCTGCTCGATCACCTGTTGAACCGGCTTGCCGAGGTTTGCGCTGATTTCGTGCAGACGTTGGACGACGAGGCCTTGATTGATCGAGTAGAGGCTGGCGAGAAATTTGGACGGGTGGTGCGCTTCGATTCGCCAAGGTTCCAGCGATTCCGGCGAGAAATCCTTGAGATTGAAGGTCACAATGACCTCGCATTTTCCACGGATGGCGGCGGCGAGGACATGCCGGTCCTTTGGGTCATTGGTCACGCAGTTCTCGATCGGTTCAAACCCCTCGATCAGCGATTCGGGGAAATGCGTTGTGATTTGTTCACGCCGGTGCGGGATGAGGTCGGCAGGCCAGCCAAGTTTTGCAAGCGTGCGATCCGTTTCATCGAGAATCCGGTCACTCCAATACGGCAAGTAAAGCCGGGGTGTCTCGGCCAGCCGCAACAGCAGGTCGGTCACACGCTGGTTGGCGAGGACGCAGGCGTCGAGGATGACCGGGAAATCGGCGTTCATGCGGGCGGACGGAGTTCAGTAAAGTCCGGCTTCCTGCGCCTTGCGGGCCAGCTCGTCGAGAGCCGCGCGCCGGTCCCGGTCGCGATTTTGCTGGAAGGCGATCAAGTCTTTCAATCGAATCCGGCGGTGGGCACCGACTTTGTGGAATTCAAGGTGTCCGGACTCAAGGAGCTTGATCAAATGTGGGCGCGAGACTCCGAGGATGTTGGCGGCAGCCTGGGTGGTCAGTTCCTGGGTTTCAGGAACAAGAGAGATGACCTTGCCCTCTTGGAGCGCAGAGGCCACCCGCACGAGCAATTCGTAAATCGGACGGGGAAGCTCGGTCCGATCACCGTTTTCATCGACCAGCGCCGGAGGCTTGGTTTCGCTGCGGAACAGGTCCAGCAGATGACGAACCGATTCTGTGTCCCCCGGAGAGAACTCCGACGGGTCGAACCGGGTAGAGAGGCGGGAGCGGGAAATGGTTGTCATGATTTCAATCGCAATAAACGCAATAAGCGCACCAAGCGCAACAACAATTTGGCTGGGTTCACCGTGAATGTCCCCACGCCGTCATCGAAGAGTATGTGCTATAAAGCCGGTTTGGCCGTGAAGACTCCCCGCCCATGACCGCTCTTCTCTCCAAGCCCGGCACTCTCATTCACGCCCGTGGTCGGGAATGGGTGATCTTGCCGGACTCGACGGACGAATTGCTGATGGCCCGCCCGGTGGGTGGGTTGGATGAAGAAATCGCGGGGATTCTCCCATCGGTTGAGCCGGTCCAATCTGCCGAGTTTCAACTTCCCACGCAGGCCGACCTCGGCGACTTTGCATCCGGGCGACTTCTGCGTGATGCCGCACGCCTTTCGACTCGCGCTGCGGCCGGTCCATTCCGCAGCTTTGGGCGGATTGCCGTGGAACCCCGGCCATACCAGCTTGTGCCGTTGATGATGGCGCTCAAGCTGGATCCCGTTCGTCTTCTCATTGCGGATGACGTGGGCATCGGAAAAACCATCGAGACCGGAGTGATCGCCCGCGAGTTGCTCGACCGTGGCGAGATCCGCCGCATGGCGGTTTTGTGTCCGCCTCAACTGGCGGAACAATGGCAGCGGGAGCTGGCTGAAAAGTTTCACATCGACGCGGAGCTTGTCCTCAGCAGCACGATCCAGCGGTTGGAGCGCGACCTGCCCATCGGGGTTTCGGTGTTCGACCGGCACCGGATCACGATTGTCTCGACCGATTTCATCAAATCCCCAAGGCATGCCGAGGATTTCATCCTCAAATGCCCGGAATTTGTCATCGTGGATGAGGCGCACGGATGCACCTTGGCAGGTGGTGTTGGCCGGGGTAGGCAGCAACGCTTTGACCTTCTCCGGCGCATCGCGGAGGACGAATCCCGGAATTTGCTCTTGGTCACGGCCACCCCCCATAGCGGCAACGAAGAGGCGTTCCGATCGCTTCTGAGCCTCCTCGACAGTGAGTTTTCCAACCTTCCCACAGACCTTGATCGGGCCGAGCGGGAGGGCGTTCGGAGAAAGCTCGCCCGCCATCTGGTTCAGCGCCGGCGTGCGGATATCCGGCATTATCTGGAAACCGACACCGCCTTCCCGGAGCGAAAAGACAAGGAATCCACCTACACTTTCAGCAAAGAGTATCGGGCGCTGTTCGATGACATCCTGGCGTTCGCCCGGGAATATGTGTCGGAAGGCGATGGCGCGTTGCGTCGGCGAGTGCGCTATTGGTCCGCCCTCGCGCTGCTGCGCTGTGTTTCCTCCAGTCCCGCCGCTGCCGCTGCGACCCTTCGCTGCCGGGCGGCTGCCGACCAGGCGGAAGAGTCGGACGTCGATGAAGTCGGTCGGCGGACTGTCCTTGACCAAGGGGAGGAGGACAATGCAGTCGCTCTCGATTTCAGCCCAGGGACTGATACCGATGGAACCGCTGAATCAACCCGGCGGAAACTGCTGGACTTCGCCCGGCGGGCGGAAGGCATCGAAGACGACCTGAAGCTTCAGGGGGCCGTCAAGGAAGTGAAATCCCTCCTCAAAGATGGCTTTCACCCCGTGGTCTTCTGCCGGTTCGTGGATACTGCGGATTACGTGGCGCGCCAGCTCCGCGAGGCGCTGCCCAACAAAGTCCGGGTGGATTCTGTCACTGGCGGCCTACCACCGGCTGAGCGCGAGACCCGCATTGCGGACCTCACCTCCGAATCCGGCGAATACGTGCTCGTTTGCACCGATTGCCTGTCCGAGGGCATCAACCTCCAACAGCACTTCGATTCGGTTTTTCATTACGACCTTGCTTGGAACCCTACCCGCCACGAGCAGCGCGAAGGCCGCGTGGATCGCTTTGGGCAGGAGAAGCGAGAAGTGCGCGTCATTACTTACTACGGGACGGACAACCCGATTGATGGCGTGATTCTCGACGTTCTCATTCGGAAGCACAAAAGCATCAAGAGCGCGCTCGGCGTCACAGTTTCCATTCCCGGATCCAGCGAACAAATTGCCGAGGCTCTCTTTGAAGGGGCTCTCTTCAAAGAAAAATCCCGGGAGAACCCGCAGCAGATGTCGCTCCAATTTATCGACGACTTGGAGCCGAAGAAGAAGGCGATCCACGCGGAGTGGGAAAATGCGCGTGATCGGGAAAAGGCGAGCCGCTCCCGTTTTGCCCAGCACACGCTCAGCCCGGAATCCGTGGCATCCGAATTGCAGAGTGTTCGCACAGCCATTGGCCGCAGCGAAGATGTGGCTCGGTTTGTTGAAAGTGTTCTCCAGGCAGCCAATGTGCCACTTCAAGTCAAGGGCAAGGCCGTGACTGTTCATCTCAACACGGAGATTTCCCGTGCCCTGCGCCAAGCTATCGGACGGGATGAATCGTTTGCCGGTCGCTTCGACCTCCCTCTTGAGGAAGGCAATGTCTATCTCGGGCGCACGAGTCCCATTGTCGAGGGACTCGCCGGTTGGACTCTTGACCAGGCTTTGGATCCCATGGCGAGGGATGCACAGGCAGTCGCTTCCCGTTGTGGGGTCGGCTCCACCTCGGCAGTGAGCGCCAGAACGACTCTTCTTGTCGTGAGATTCCGCTATCACCTTCAGTTGACCGGCTCCGGAGCCGAAACCATCCTCTGCGAGGAAATCCTTCCTCTGGCCTGCACCGGCAATGCTGATGCGCCCCAATGGCTATCTCCGGATGAAGGCGAAAACCTTCTCGCCGCACAGCCCGAACTAAATCTTATCCAGACTGCCATCGACCAGCAAATCGGTCTGCTGCTCGCTTCCTTGTCCAAGCTCCAAAAGTCGCTTGAAGCGGTGGTCACGGAACGTGCCAAGGCCCAGTTGGCGGCTCACGAGCGCGTGCGCGAATCCTCCCGCCCCAAAGGCCGCGTCACAATCGAACCCGTGCTCCCTGTGGATATCCTCGGGGCATATCTCCTGATGCCGAAACTTTAACGATGTCCCGCCGAACCACCGACTTTCAATCCATACGCTCTGAGGGAGGGTTGCTGCCTGCCGACTTCCTCCGGCGCGTTATTGATCCCAAGTCGAAATTGGAGGGGTTGCGGCCGGAGGATTACGGGCTTCCCGCAAGCGAGCGTCTCAATGAAGTCATCACGCAGTCATGGAATCGCCTGCGCAAGCACTGGACGGAATTCCGCGCCGCCTCGGAAAGCCTCCCCGAGAGAGAACCCGGCACGGGCCTCACAAATGATAAATGGAACCTCCCGCTCCTTCGCGAACTCGGTTTCGGGCCTCTTCCCATCAGCGCCGGCCCCGAAATTGCCGGGCGCACCTACGCGATCAACCGCTTTTGCGGCCCGGTCCCAATCCATCTTATCGGCTGCGGTCTAAGCTTGGACCGCCGGGCTGTCGGTGTGCGCGGGGCCGCTGCGAGTAACCCCCACGGTCTTGTTCAGGAATTTCTCAACCGCAGTTCCGGTCACGTCTGGGCCATCGTCTCGAACGGGCTTCGTCTTCGCATCCTTCGGGACAATCAGGCACTCTCCCGTCAGTCGTTCCTCGAATTCGATCTCGAAACCCTCTTCGCGGGCGAACTCTACTCCGACTTTGTCCTGCTCTGGCTTTTCGCCCATGCGACCAGGTTTGCTCCGCAGGATGCCGACAAACCGGATTCCTGCTGGCTCGAACGGTGGACAAAGCTCGCCCAGGAGGAAGGCACCCGGGCGCTCACCGATCTTCGCGGCGGGGTTGAAAAGGCGCTCCAAGTCCTCGGCCAAGGATTCGTCAGCCATCCGAAAAATACCGCTCTCCGGGAAGCCCTCCGCACGGGCGAGGTGAAACTCTCCGACTTTCACGGCCAGCTTCTCCGGGTCGTCTATCGCCTCATCTTCCTCTTCGTGGCGGAAGATCGCTTGCTCGAAGGAATCTCCCTCCTGCACCCGCAGGACAAATCGGAGCCAGCCCGGAACGCCCGCGAACGCTACGCCGCGCACTACAGTTCTTCTCGCCTTCGCGAACTGGCTTCCAAAATCAAAGGAAGCCGCCACGGCGACCTCTGGCGTCAGTTCCAACTCCTCGTCGGCGCACTCTCAGGCGATGAACGGTTTGCCCCCATGCGCGAGGCTCTCGCGCTGCCCTCCCTCGGCAGCATGCTCTGGAATCCAACTTCCACTACACTCCTCAACGGCCCCGGCCTGTCCAACCATCAACCCTCAACCGTCAGCCATCACCCGTCTGCTGGTGCCGAACTCACCAATTTCGACCTCCTCGAAGCCCTTCGCCTCCTCGCCTTCACCCGGCAGGGAAAAATCCTTCGCCCGGTGGATTACAAAAATCTCGGCTCGGAGGAATTCGGCGGCGTCTATGAAAGCTTCCTCGCGCTCACCCCGCAGATCAGCAGCAATGGCGCACGGTTCACGTTTGCCGAATTCGCCGGCAACGAGCGCAAAACCTCCGGCAGCTACTACACGCCCGATTCGCTGGTTCAATGCCTTCTCGATTCGGCGCTGGACCCGGTGATGGAAGAGCGGCTTAAAGAAGCAAAGCGGTTAGTGGACAGTGGGCAGTGGACAGAGATTGCCAAGGACGCTATTCGCTACCCAACAACCACTACCCACAACGCCAATGAACAAAATAAAATCTTATCGCGATCTGCTCGTGTGGCAGAAGGGGATGGACCTCGCGATCGAGTGCTATCGCCTGACTCGGCAGTTTCCGAAGGAGGAAACCTTCGGCTTGACCTCGCAGATTCGTCGGGCGGCGAACTCGGTCCCAGCAAACACAGCGGAGGGCTGGGGACGAAATTACACCAAGGAGTTCATTCAGTTCCTTTGGAAGGCGAACGGCAGTCTGAAGGAGCTGGAAACGCATCTCATCATGGCCCAGAGGGTAGGTATCGTTCCAGAGGCAACGACCTTTCCGCTGCTCAATCAAGCGGAGGAGATCGGCAAAATGCTCTCTGCGCTCATTGGCTCACTCGAGAAGCGGTCGAAAGAATCCTGACCTCCAATCGCACTCGGCCCCCATCCCTGCCCCCTAACCCCTACCCACTACTCGCCGAGACAGCTTTGCTGTCTCTGAAGGTCTGTGACAAAGCCGTCGGCTCGGGCCATTTCCTTGTCGGGGCCGCCCACCGGTTGGCGCGACACCTCGCCCGCATACGCGCCGTGGCGGTGGGCGAGAGTGAACCCTCCCCGTTGCTCTACCAAACCGCCCTGCGCGACGTGATCGGCCACTGCCTCTACGGCGTGGACATCAACCCCATGGCCGTCGAACTTTGCAAAGTCACCCTCTGGCTTGAAGCCCTCGAACCCGGCAAACCGCTCTCCTTCCTCGACCACCACATCCGCTGCGGCAACAGCCTCCTCGGCGCGACGCCGGAACTGGTGGCCAACGGAATTCCCGATGATGCTTTCAAACCCATCGAAGGAGACGACAGACAGGCTTGTTCCGAACTCAAAAAACGCAACAGCCGGGAACGCCAGGGCCTGGGCGAACTCTTTGCACGCGAAGACGCCGTCGTGATGGGATCTCTCCAGCAAGCAGCGGGTGCGATTGACGAACTGCCGGACGACAGCCCCGAGGCTGTCCACCGCAAGGAAGACGCCTTTCGTGAAGCGCAGTCAAACTACAATTATCTCGCCAGAAAAACCCTATTCGATACCTGGTGCGCCGCCTTCGTGATTCGGAAGCACTTTGTTGAAGGTAGCGGTCAGCCTGTCGGCATTACCCAACGTCACCTGAACGATTTGTCATCCGGGGGATTACTACCCGAGCAATTGCGTGAGGATGTCAATCAGTTGGCCGATCAATACCAACTTTTTCATTTTCAGATCGCTTTCCCCGAAGTGTTCGCACAAGGCGATTTCGATTGCTCGCTTGGCAACCCCCCTTGGGAGCAAGTCGAACTGAATCCAGAGGAATTCTTCGCGCAGCGTGTTCCCAGCCTTGCTAATGCAAAGCACTTGGCAGCTAGAGAGCAACTGATGGCTGAGGTTTTCAATCAACAACCTTCGCTAAAGCAAGAATATGAAAGAGCCATCGAGTTTTCTCAGCGCACACAACACTTTCTGCACGAGTGTAGTCGTTACGAACTATCAAGCAAAGGGCGCCTGAACCTCGCGAATCTGTTTGTTGACCTGGTTAGGCAAACCGCAGGAAGTGTTGGTCTAGTCATTCCGACCACGCTGGCGACGGGGTCGTTCACGGGAGAGTTCTTCAGGGAATTGCTTGGAAGCGGCGCACTAGTGAGCCTACATGGATTCGATAACGGGCAAGGATTGTTTCCGACAGTGAAAAACTCTTTTCGATTCGGCCTTTTGACACTCTCCCTGAAACGCGGGTTTTCCGCTGAGGGGGCGGACTTCGTGTTTTTCGCGCAATCGGTGGCCGATCTCCGCCAAAGCGAACGGCATTTCCGAGTGTCGCTGGATGACCTGCTCGCAATCAACCCCAATACGGGAACTTGTCCAGTTTTCAGATGGAAGCGCGACGCGGAACTCGCGACGCTTATACACAGGCGCGCCCCGGTTCTTTGCAATGAAAAGAGAGACGAATCGGAGGACTCTTGGGGGTTTGACGCAGTTCTCATGTTCATGACAAACACTGCAAGCCGACTCTTCAAGCCGACGGGAACGACGAAACTTGAAGAAGGTGGGAGTGATCATTCTTGGTGGCTTCCTTTTCTCGAAGCCAAAGCAGTAGCGCCTTACGATCACAGATCATCGACTTGGGACGGGAATGGATTTCGACAATCCACCTTAACCGAGAAGACGGATCCGAGCTATATAGCCAGTCCTCACAATTGGATTCGTGCCAATGAGGTCTCAAAACGGCTCGATGGGAGATGGAATCACGCATGGCTCCTTCTTTGGCAAGACGTGACAGATACAAATACTATGTCGCGCACGCTACTCGCCATGGTGTGTCCACTGGCGGCTTGTGGAGACGGCTTGCCAGTTCTGTGTCCGCACCAACCGCCTCAAGAGCTGGCTTTCCTCTATGGAATGCTAAACAGCATTGTGCTCGATTACTGCACACGCCAGAAAGTGGGTGGCGTTCATCTGCGGTTCCATGTGTTCCAGCAACTTCCAGTCCTTAAACGATCAATCTGTGGCCAATTGGTATCATGGGACCAACAATACGATCTAGTCTCATGGGTTCTGCCGCGAGTTCTGGAACTGACCTACACGGCTTGGGACTTGGAGGCGTTCGCGCAAGACTGTGGCTGGTCCGGCCCGCCGTTCCGATGGGACGAAGAGCGCCGATTCCTGCTCCGCTGCGAACTCGATGCCGCCTTCTTCCACCTCTATCTTGGCTCAGAAGACGAATGGCGCAAGCAACCCGCCGCCCTGACCCAAGCGTTCCCCACGCCCCGTGCCGCCGTGTCCTACATCATGGACACCTTTCCCATCGTGAAGCGCAAAGACGAAGCCGCCCACGGCACCTACCGCACCAAAGACACCATCCTCGAAATCTACGACGCCCTCCAGGATTCCATTCGCACCGGCACCCCCTACCAAACCCGCCTCGACCCAGCCCCGGCAGACCCCCGCTGCTGCCACCCGCCGAAGCAAGCAACAATTCCGATGCCGACGTGGATGGATCGTCCGTTGGTTGTGCCCACGAGCCGCAGAGTTGCCCTTGTGCCTGACCGTTACCGCGCCACCGTCGTTCCTCACCTCCTCTACCAAGCCGGAGGACAAATTCCGTTCGAGCGATTCCGCCGCGCGTATTGGCTGCTTACCGAGCCGAAGCTTCTCCAACGCTTCGCGCGTGGCGAGATCGGGGTGATTGCCCAGCAATGGGGCCGATCATTTTGTGATACGCTCCGCAAAGAGGACTTCATTGAGCACCTCAAGGGTGCGGTAAAACGCCAGCTTCACTTCATCCGAGTGAATGGTGAACGATACCTTGAATTGATCGAGTTGAACGTGGCGGATGATCCGTATGTAATCTTCGACGCACGACTCTCGCTCCTTGCTGCCGATCTCTGGCCTGCCGATGAGCTGATCTCACCGCTGACTCAAACTGAGGAACAAACTGTGAAGGATCTCGAACTTGTGCCATGAAAAAGAAAGACACGCACACGCCGTATTTCGACTCTCTGGAAAGAAAAATCACTCCAAATCCTGTGCGCGTTGAGCCGCTGATTTGGTTTCGTGAAGTGCGTTTGGTCGAAGAACTTTCCAAGGAAGGAGTAGAGCACAGACGAATTGTTCTCCATCGCGGTCTGAATATTCTCTGGGCGGAACCTGAAAATCCGGACACAGAGCAGGGACTCTATCGCGACGGTCTCGCCGGCCACGCCAGCGGAAAAACACTCTTCTGTCGCCTCTTGCGCCATATTCTCGGAGAATCGCCATTCGGAACTCAGGCACAACGGAACGGCATCGCGAGCAATTTTCTATCCCTGTGGGTGATTGCGTCGGTCCGGGTAAATCAAGAGAGCTGGGTCGTCGGTCGTCCGCTCGCGGCAAGCGGGACGGAATTCGCAATCAGAGCAGAAACGATTGACGAGGTGCTTGCAGGTGAGCCTCCCACCGGGGGATTCAAGGAATTCTCGACGGCTGTAAAGACATCAGCCGGAACTGTCGCAGATAATCTCCATCCCGGCGAGGGCTGGCGTCATCTCCTGCCGTGGTTGACGAGGGATCAGGAAGCCCGCTTCGCAAGTCTGGCGGGATGGCGCGAAGCCGCCAGCGAAGGCGACAACCCCCAAACAAAAGTCAGCGAGCGCCACATTTTGATGCGCGCCGTCCTCGATCTCCTCGACTTGCGAGAGCCCGCCTTGCGAGCAGCGATAGAAGCAGATCAGGCGAAACTTGAGGCGGGGCTAAGCACAACGACGCGACTGCAGACCGAGGTGAAATCGCAGGCCGATCTGGCAGAAACCAGAGCGCGCGATCTCGTGGGCGACTCTGCGCCGGGGAATGTCGATGCTTTGGAGCAACGCGTCTCGTCCATGATCGACGTGCTTCGCGAGGGGCTTGCACAGTTTGAACGACAACCTGAAAGTCCGGCTCTGGGCGCGGCAAGGGCAAAATACGAAGAAGCACGAGACCGGGTGACTGAGAGCGAGCGGGAAGTGGAAAATCTTGGGACGCGTATTGGGGACAAAACGACGCAGCAAAAAAATGACCTCGCGATAGTCAGGAACTTTCGGACTGGAAATGTTGAAGACCCGATCCGGGAAGCGAAGGGATGGTGTCCGAAGACCATTCAATTCGCTCGCGAGCATCATTGTATCGAAAAGGAGAAGGTCTCCGAAGAATCCGCAACGAACATTGCCGATCTTGAAACCAAGGCGCTTCGCTTGGCGGATGAAATCACCGTCCTGAACACGAAGCAGGCCGAACTCAAACGCCAAATCCCCTCGTTTCGTCACGCCCAAGATCAGGCTAAAAAGGCACTCGACGAAGCAACGCGCATTGCGAACCGCGAGGTGAGCGCACTGGCAACTCGCGTGGAGAAGGCAAATGGCGTGGCCAGTCTGTTTCAGCAGGCCGCCAAGACTCAGAAAGCACTGGATGCACATATCGAGGCAATGACCAAACTCGCCGAAGAGATTGAACAGAAGAAAAAGGAGGCAGCAGCTCTGCGGAGCGATATGGCCGAAAAGCTGCGTGGCTTCGCAAATAATTTTGCCGACATTGTGCGAGCAGTCATGGGAGCCAGCGTCGAGGCAAACGTCGGCATTGACGCCAACGGCATTACGCCGCACGTCACCCGAAAAGGGGAACTATCCGGCGCGGCGCTGGATACGATCAAAACGCTGGCCTTCGACCTCGCCGCAGTTGTTGCGAGTATCGAAGGCCGAGGAAGTCACCCCCGCTTTCTTATCCACGACGGGCCACGCGAAGGCGACATGGCCCGGATTATTTATGAGCGCTTTTTTCTCTACGCTGCTGAGTTGGAGAAAGTGTTTCCCACTCCGGATGAGGCGAGCTTCCAATACATCATCACGACCACAACGCATCCACCGACAAAAATGCGAGAGGGAAGTCGTTGGCTGCTAGACCCGGTGCTTGATTCTCGGGATAAGGACAAGAGGTTGTTCAAGGAGGATTTTTGATGGACGATCACAAGATCGGAATTCTCGCTTTCGGTTCGCTCACGGACTCCATTCAAACCAGCCCCTCCGACAAATCCCATCTCGATCCACCGCCAGCCGATTGATGATGGCCTTCAACACGCCATTTTTTCCGGACATCCTGGTCTGCAGCCAAGTGATGGGTGAAGGCGTGGATATCCAACGATACTGCCGCCATGTGATTCACTACGGCCTCGCGTGGAATCCGAGTGACATTGAGCAACGGACCGGACGAATCGACCGCATTGGCTGCAAGGCCGAAGGCAAACACCCGATCCAAATCTACCTTCCCTACATCGACGGATCAGCCGATGAACGCCAGTTTCGTGTGATGTCCGACCGGGAACGCTGGTTCCGCGTTGTCATGGGCCAAGAGGACGTTGCGCAGTTGGTCTCACCGGAGGACGAGGGGCTTCTCCCTCTCCCGGAGTCGATTTCTAGCGCCCTCAATTTCCAACTCGCCATGTGATTCCTGGCCCGCCCAAAAATTAAAGGTTTGCGAAAGTGTCTAACGTCTCACCTTCCATGCCTCTTCGAGATCTCACACATGCTGGGCTTCGATTCCCGAAGGCGAGGGGGCAATAAAATTGGCAAACCGCTTCACGCCGCGGCTGGGTTTGCCAATTTGCAGAACAAATTGAGGAGGGTCATTTCCGCGAGGGAGCCGGCATCGCTGGCCGTAATGCGGGGATCAGCGACGACGACTGCGAGGCACTTGGCGCGGGAGATGGCGACATTGATCCGGTTGCGGTCGAGAATAAAGGCGAGTCCGCGTGAACCGTATTCTCCGAAGCTGGAACAGAGCGACAGAATGCAGACGGCGGCTTCCTGTCCTTGAAACTTGTCAACGCTGCCCACGCGGGCGGCGGTCGGGAGCGCCGACTGAAGGGCGCGGACCTGGGCGTTATAGGGCGCGATGAACAGAAAGTCATCCAGCGTCAACGGCTTCGTGGTGCCATTCTTGTCAGTGTAGGGACGGCCGAGCAATTCGGCATAGATCTCCTTGACCCGGTCGACCTCCTCGCCGCTTTGCTGAATGTTTCCCTCGTGTTCAACTCCGCTGAAGACGACCCCTGCTTCTTTGGTAATCAGACGGTTCGACTTTGCCGGGACGGCAACTTTCTGCCGGGCGCAATCGGGATGAGAGCCGAGGCGTTCTTCGTAAATGCTCTCGGAAATAAACCGGCAGACGTCCGGGTGCATCCGGCGGGATTCGCCGAGGAAGAGCCCGTAGCCGTGAGGAACGACGGCATGAAAAACCGGGGCGTCCGGCTTGCTGGCCGCCGTATCCATGAGGGCATATTGGAGAACGGATAGACCGGCATCACCAGGATGTGCCCCTTGGATCGGCTGTTCGAGCTGCATCTGGTCCCCGAGAAGGACGAGGTTTTGGGCGCACCGGGACATTGCCACGGCATTGGCCAGCGACACCTGCCCGGCTTCATCAATAAAGAGGAAATCGAGTTCTCCTTTCCATTCGGGACGGGTGAAGAGCCAAGCCGTTCCACCAACAATCCCGCTCTTGTAAGAATCGCGGGCACTCCCGGAATCCTTGACGAATCGCAACCCGGGGATAGACGCAACCGAGTTCCCGTCACCGCCGACCTTGATCCCCTGGAGTTGGCCGTCCCGTTTCCTTGCTGCATCTCCGCAAGCATGGAGCAAGTTGACAATGGCCTTGTGGCTGTTTGAAGCCACGCCGACCTTTTTTCCAGCCGAGAGAAGGGCATGAATGACATGCGATGCGGTATAGGTCTTTCCGGTGCCGGGGGGGCCTTGGATGACAAGGCATCCGCCGGACATCGCGCCGGTCACCCGGATGGCGGCATCGGTTGTTGATTCTTCGGCATTTTGAAGGGATGCCGCAGGAGGGACCCGTTTCAGCAGTGCAACTACCGGCGCGTGAAGGTACTTGTTGAGGTGCCCTGTGGCGACTTCAGTGAGGGCGGACTGGATTGCTGAGGCCGATACAAATTCATCCGGCAGCAAGGAGCCGGATGTTGGAAATTGGCCATCGAATTTTCCGTCCAGCGACTTTTTTCCAATCTTGAGTTGCAACTCACCTTTGGCTGTATCAAGTCCCACGAGCGTGAATTTCGCTCCCAGTTCGTGGCTGAACATGACTTTCCCGTCTGAGGAGAGTTTGCATTCCTGTGCCGGATCGAACCGGTAACCATGGACAAGGGATTGCTTTTCAGGCGAGGGAGATCCGATAGCCACGATCCCCTCAATGCAGGCCGGATCGTCGCGGAGTTCCTCCGGCGTGGCACTTGTCCGGTCGAACATCCGCCACCACACCGGCTTCTCTTCCCGGCGATGGAAGTCAATCAAGTCCGCGAGAGTGACCGCAACAGCGTCGTTTATTTTGCGAAGCTTGGCCGCCGTATCGAGCCGGGCAACCACTTCCGGCGACAATACCGGCGGGGCCACCGGCTCGGGCACTGATGCCGGATGAGCGGCGTCGAGGTTGTTTTCCCGCGACACCTTTCGCAGCCAATGCAGCAGCTCGGCCGTAGATTTGCAGTCGTCCTCGTTGTAGTCCCGGATGTCTTTGAGGATGGCGCTGTTCTTCCATTCCCGGGATTCCTCACTCTCAATCCATCGGGCGTATTGGACGATGGAGTCCACTGCGGTGGCCACTCCGGTGGTGCGCTTCGGACGGTAGAGATGTTCCACCTTCTTGATGGAGTAGCTGTCCTCGCCGATGCGCAGCCCGTGCCGGACAATCTGGTAGAGGTCAACGAATACCTCGTTCCGCAGGAGCGTATCCACCTCGTCCTGGCGTGTGTCGTGTCGAGTGCTCAGGCGACGCACGGCGCTGACCTCATAGGCGGCGTAGTGGTAAATGTGCATCCCGGAATTTTCCTTCCACCGCTTGTAAGCCCAGTCCACGAATCCCTCGAAAGCGAGCTTCTCCTCCGCCCGGTCGTGTGCCCACCAGTCCTCGAAATGACTGCCATCTGAATCGCATGCACCGAACAGATACTCAAGCCCACCAGGGACGAGCGGGTAGCCTTCCATGTCGAAAAACACATCCCCGGCGTGCGCGGGCGGAAGGGCAGAGAGTCCCTTGGGTTCTCCGTTGGCTCCGAAGCCGGGAAGAACCTCATACCTTGGTGGCGACTCAGGGCTGCCGGCCCTTTCCTCACGTGTGCAGCATTGAAGTCGGGCTTGGGCCACGAGTTTATCGAGGGATTCAGCGGAAAGTTTCGCGACGGTTTTTCCCGTGGCTCCAGAAAGTTCCTCGACTGTCGAAATCCCTGCCAGCTTCAACTTCTTGATCTGCCCGGTGGTGATACCTGCAACCTGCACAAGGTGGTCGGTCTTGGTGAAAAACTCCTCCGCATGGGAGGTCCACCGGTCGTGGTCGGCCCGTGGAAGCGGTTCGGGACGATCAGCAAGATTGCCGGTGAAACCGTCCTGAATGGCGAGGAAGTCCGCCTGGATGCGGCGGTAGTAGTGGATGAAATCCTCGACGCGAAATTCCACCCGGTCTTTCGTTCCAAGGATAATGCCGAACGATTCCGGCATCGGCCCGCCGGTCGCGGCAGCAAGCATTTCCGAATAGCAGCAAAGCTGGATCGCGTAATACGGCTTGGGGGAACGGGCTAGTTTCGTATCCCAAACCTGATACCGCCCGTCGGCACCGAGCATGAGAAAATCCGCGAACCCGGCGAAGCGACCGCATTCGAGGGCGGCCTGGTAAATCACGGGGGCATGTGACTGGATTGCCCGCAGCGTTGCCTGCACGGCGTCCCCGTCTTTGGAAACCTCGACAAGACTGGCTTCGGATAAGCGGAAGTCCTTGAGGACAGCGACCTCATGTTGGTCGCCGGTGTGGGCGATGAGCTTCTGATCTTCGCTTTCCTCATCCGGCTTCACCGCCTTCCGATTTTCCAGGTAAAAGCGATCCATCCACGAAGCAAACGGCGAGGCCAGGTAGCGGTTCAAATCGCTCGGGGAGAAAACCAACTGGCCGGAGATCTTTTTCATCTGATGGACTCAGGGTATCCGACACGAGCGGAAGACTCAATTGTGTTACACACGGCTTTTTTGCGGTCGGATCGATGCGCTATAGCGCAACACATAACGCTTCCCTCGGAAAACGCATACAGCTTGTTATCTTTGAATCGGAAACCGGGATTCGCTCATTATTCCGAGGGGGGGTGCGAAATTTGTAACGGCCAGGCCCTCTGACTTGATGGCCATGGGGACGCAGGGCATGTGGAAGACGGTTTTGACTCCCTGGCCGGCGAGGATCGTTCAGGCAGGGTTCTCTTCAGCTCGGAGGGTTTTCCGAAGACAGAGGGGCGAAGCGTGGGAAGTTCGCTGTGCTCATTTGCTCTTTGATCCTAACCTAACTTCCCCGACGGAAGGCCTGAAGGGCCGATAAACACAGAGGGTCCGATATTTTTCGGGCTACAGCTGTGCGCCGGAGGGGAAGGCGGCCCACTTGGGAGGGGAGGCGAAGA
>Ga0172380_10003036_pt1 | contig 24139 bp, 33 predicted proteins | sample Leawe162metaG_FD_119747 | JGI IMG/M metagenome (GOLD analysis project Ga0172380, IMG submission 119747) | Leachate microbial communities from a municipal landfill in Southern Ontario, Canada - Leachate well 162 metaG | ecosystem: Engineered > Solid waste > Landfill > Unclassified | place...
ATCAGAGGACTACGCCGCATTGGAGCGGCAGGCTGATGAGTTCCGCGCTGAGCGCGAGGCTCGTGAGGCTGCGGCTCACGCCAAGATCGTGGCTGCCTATTCCATGTCGCTGCTGAACAGCCATTCCGACCTTTCCGCGCATCGCCCGGAAATCGAGCGCGCACTTGACCGTCTCAATGAGGTGGTGCGCCGGATGGACGGTGCGGCATGAGGACTGATATTACCCGGCAGCAGATTGCTGCGATCGTCGCGATGATAGAGGCGGAAGTCGGCGACGACGACCAGCTTCTTCTCGATACACTCGAAGGCCAGACCGACCTCTTCGAAGTCACCGCCCGCTTGCTTCGCCAGTGCGAGGATGACGAGGGCATTGTCGCTGCACTCGACGAGCAAATGAGTGCGCGCAGGGATCGCAAAGCCCGCGCAAATGCCAGGATCGAAGCGCGGCGCAACGCTATCGCAGCACTCATGGAAACGGCCGGAATCGACAAACTTCCGCTACCGGAGGCGACGGTATCGTTTCGCAAGATCGAACCGAAGGTCATCGTCATCGACCCGGACAGCGTGCCCGATGAATACTGCACGTTCGTTCGCAAGCCTGACCTGAAACTCATCCGCGAGGCCAGCCCGCCGCCACCCGGCACGGGTTACGACAACGGCGGCAACAGCATCACCGTGAGGCGGAAATGACCTTCACAGACACACAGATTGCCGCGCTCAAGGCGCCGCTGGATTCGAACAACGTCAAGAAGCCGTCCGGGCGCTTTGGCCCCAAGGGCGATTACCTCGAAGGTTGGCACGTCATCAATGAGTTGAACCGCATCTTTGGTTTCGACGGATGGTCATATCGCATCGAATTGATGCCGGAATCGCGCTTCGGACGTAATGCGCTCAACAATTCGAACCTGATGCGTCGCCTCCGTGGCGGGTGGATTCCCACCGAGCACGTCATCAAGACGACGATGGCCTACATGGCCGGATACGACGAGGCTTATGCATCGGTCGTCATCGTCAGGCCGCGCACGGAAACGCGCAACGAACGGAACGACGAGGCGCTTCGCAACAAAGCCGCCGCCATGAGCAGCGATGCGCTTTCGTCAGCCATCCTCGCCGCATTTCCTTACGGAACCGGCGAGCGCCCCTCAGTCGCAAACAGTCAATTCAAACGCATGCCCCCGCCGACACTGATGTCTCGCGGCGAAGCAATGACCTGAGAGTTCTGGGGCCAGAAACCCAAGGAGAAGATGATGAGTGCAATCAACGACAGGGATACGCTCCTCGCCAAGCTGCGAGAACCGTTCCCGCCAAACCATATTTCTAAGTTGCCCAAGGAAAGCCGCTCGCAGATCGATGCGCGAAAGGCTGACCGAAACACTGCCATCAACTGCACGATCTGCGGCGGGTGGCACCACAAGCACGCCGTGCATCTCGATTACGTTGGACACGCCGCGCTGACTGACCGCCTGCTAGACACGGACATCGAATGGTCGTGGGAGCCGGTGGCGTTTACGCCGGAGGGCTTGCCCGCGTTCGATCGCAACGGCGGACTCTGGATCAAGTTGACGGTGCAGGGTGTGACCCGCCTTGGCTACGGCGCGGCTGATGGGAAGTCCGGCGGCGATGCCGTCAAGGAGATCATCGGCGACGCGCTCCGCAATGCCGCCATGCGCTTCGGTGCCGCGCTCGATCTTTGGCACAAGGGTGACCTACACGCTGACGAAGGCGACGACGACACCTCCAAGAAGTCCACCGAGATCGCTGAGACGGAAAAGGCGGCAACATGGCCCGAAGGTCCGGCCAAGACAAAGACGGCCGCCATGACCGCCTTCCGGGCCGTGAAGCGCAACGGTGAAAGCATCACCACACTCGACGACTTCGAAGCTGTCATTGACGAGGCTCAACCCCTGATCGCGCAGTTCCGCCTCGCTGACCACCCGTGGTGGTACGGTGGGAGCGGCGAAGACAAATACGAATCCATCCCCGAATGGATTTTCCGCCGTCGCGCCGAACTCGCCAGTGTTGAACAGGTGAAGCAGCAGCTTGGCGACGACGCGGTTGACCCGCTGGAGACCGAGTTTCCCGGATCGACCGAGAGCTTCAAGATGATGATTGCGGACATGCGGAAAGCCGATGCGCCCATGATTTTGAACCGTTGGAAGGATTCGAACCGCGAGCTGGTTAATTCCCTCGACAAGACTGAGGTGAAGGCGTTCCGCAAAGCCTTCGAGGACCACATGGAAACCCTTCAACGCGCACAGAAAGTAGCAGCATGAGCGATAGGTATGATGCCCTTACCGTTCGGGAAAGCAACGGGAAAAGCTATTTCACAAAGATCGGCGCCATGTTCGCCAATCGCAACGGAGGCGGGTTCACGCTTGTCCTTGATGCGGTTCCGGCGAGCAACGAAGGCCAGTATCGCATCCTGCTGAAAGAGCCGCAGCCGCGTGACGGACAGCGGGGCAATCAGCCGAGTGGGCGCCAACCGCCGCGTCAAGATGACCTTGACGACGACATGGACGGCGTTCCCTTCTAGGATGCTATCCCAATCCGCAATCCGCAACCGCCACAAGAACCGTGGCAGGCCACCTGAGAAGTCGTGCCACGGATACCTGCAATGGCTTCGCGGGCGACCCTGCGCGCTTGAGGGCGCTAGTCAGGGCGATTGCGGCGGTAAAATCCACGCCTGTCACGTCGATTACGCTGGTGACAAAGGTATGGGCACAAAGGTCAGCGATCATTTCTCGATACCGATGTGCACCTGCCACCACGCGGAGCAGCATAACATCGGCTGGGAGACGTTTGAGAAACGCTATCGCTTTCGCGGTGTGAGCCTCGCCGAACAATACTTCGGCGCATGGCTCAGCACCCCCATGGGAGCGAAATGGATCATGGAGCGTGAGAATGGCTGACACGCGCATTGTTGCGTATCCGTTTGTTCGGGTTCGCCTCGAAACATGGGACGCCGATGGAGCCTCTAATGTCCTCTCATGGCGTCCCGGCATCCGCTACGTGTGGATCGGCCCAGAGAATACAGAGGCCGTAGCACACGGCATGGGCTTGATGAAGCTGATGGTGGTGAGCCGTCACAAGCCGGGCCGCTACCCAGAGCGCGTATTTTATACCCGGAAATGGGTTGATCCAGAAGGAAAAGAGTTTGGGAAGTCGCGCTGTCTGATTGCCACGGCCGAAAAGTTCAATCGCATCTCTAAAGGGTATCGTATCGAGTACCGCATTGATCCCGATGCGCCGGTTGACGGCGAGTACTGATCATGAGCGACAAACCCGACACGCTCTATCGTCGCACCCTGAGCGGTTTCGAGCCTGCTACAGACCCTGCGCGCGCGTTCTGGAAGTCGTGCAAGCCGGGTCAACTCGTTCGCCTCGACGGCAAGCGCCCACGCAACCCCGAGAGGCACAAGCTCTATTGGGCAATGCTCACCGTAGCAGCGGAGAACATGCCGCGTTTCGAAACGGCCGAACGCCTTCACTACGGCGTCAAGCAGGCGCTGCGGCTCGGCGAGTTCATCCCGATCAGGGGCGGCAAGGAAACCGTGTTCGTTCCCGCCAGCACGTCCTTTGCGGCGATGTCTGAACATGAGTTTGCAGATTTCATGGACAAGGTGTGCGCGCTGCTGAGCGAGAGTCTCGGCGTGCATCCTGTCCAGCTACTGGAGGAGGCCAAGGCGGCATGAGGCTCACTTCAAGTTTCCGCCGCTGGCTGGCGCAGCGTAAACTCCACCGCATCGTCATGGAGCGTAGGAACAGCTTCGAGGTTCAGGACTTTCGCAAACGCCGGGCAGCGGCACTCAAAGGGAAGCGCAGGGCGTGAAGGCGGGCAGGGGCCACAAATACAAGGCAATCGCATCAGAGTGCCAGCAGGGGCATAACCATCCGTCACGTCGCGAGGCCAAGCGGTGCAATGAGCTGCATCTGCTCCAGCGCGCGGGCAAGATCAGCCATCTGACGTGCCAGCCGGTGTTCCGGTTCTCGGTCAATGGCGTTCCGCTGATGATGCGTAACGGACAGCAAGCGAAGTTCACGCCGGACTTCCAGTATTTCGATCTGGAGCGCGGCAAGGCTATCGTCGAGGATTCAAAAGGCATGGTGGTGCGGGATTATCCCCTGCGCGCCGCCCTGTTCCGTGCTCTGAATCCCGGCATTGAACTGATTGAGGTGTAGGGTGGAACAGGAAAAGCGACGTTATCGCCATTGGGGGCAGCAAGAGGACAGCGTGATTGCGTCCATGTTTCCCGAATATAGCGACCTAGAGATTGCTGCACGTCTGGATGTTGGCGCAGCGAGTATTCGTGCGCGCCGCCGCCTGATGGGCCTGCATCGCCGTGAGGCGCGCGGTGGTCACGAAAGCGCGTATCCTGACAATTGGGAGGCCGACGCTCAGCGCGGATCACGCCTTCTTCTGGACGCGTTGAGGGCTATGCAATGAGCGGGTATGTCTATTTCATAGCTGATGGCGAGGATGGCCCGATCAAGATTGGGTACACCAAAGCCAACCCGAATCTTCGGCTCGCTCAGCTTCAAACCGGGAATCCTAGAAAGCTAGAACTGCTTTTCGTGATGGACGGCGATCGTCAATGGGAGCGAAGTTTGCACGACAACTTGGCCGACTATCGGCTAGCCGGCGAGTGGTTCACGCGCTCGCAAAAGGTTGTTGATGTGCTGGAGGGGTTTCGCTCGATTTATCAAATTGTTGACGGTCTCGACGGTTCCGTTCGGTGGCGCCAGTGAGCGTTCGTGTCATGTCTCAGGTATGGGAAGTGGACCTTCCCGACAGCGAGAAGATTGTACTTCTTGCCTTGGCAGATTGTGCCAATGACGAGGGCCGATGCTGGCCTTCAATGGCTACGCTAGCAAAGAAGTGCAGCAAATCAGACCGCACCTGCCAAGCGGCCATCAAGGCGCTTGTGAAGTCCGGCCATATTACGCGCAACGAGATAGCGGGGAAGGGATGTAACTATACGATCCACCCCCGAAGTTATTGCACCCCCGAAGCCGCTTCACCCCCGAAGGGAACGACACAGACCCCCGAAGCGGCTTCGGACAAACCATCAAGAACCATCATTAGGAAAGAGAAAGAGCGGGCGCGGCCGCTGCACGAGATGCCAACCGATTGGCAGCCGATGGCGTTTGGCGTCGGAACGCATTGCCGTAACATCGTCGATGGTTGGCCACCCGGAGGCATGGACCGCCAGCTTGAACACTTTCGCGCTCACCACGGCAAGAAGGGGGACAAGTTCAAGGACTGGCAAAAGGCTTGGGCAACGTGGGTTTTGAACTCGGAGAAATTTGGAAATGGACAGCAGACCCGTGGTTTACAGCGCAATGCGCCCCCGCCAGCAAACCCCCTCCTCGCCGCCGCAATCCGTCGATACGGGAACCGCGATAGCCCAGACGGTGGCCTTGATTTCGGTTCTGCCGTCACGCCAACCGGGGGACATTGACGCGGACATGCTGGTCGCCGTTTACGAGATGGCGCTACAGGATTTGCCGGGATGGGCGATCATGGCGGCAGCGAAGGAGCTGGCGCGAACGCAGACGTTCCGCCCAGCCCCTGCCGAGCTTCGACAGGCCGCGCTTGCGGAGGTTCGCCACGAAGCCGAGATGTCGGCGCTACGCAACAAGCCGAAATACATTCCGCCCGAATACCAGATAGCAGGACCACCGCCGAGCCGGGATGAGATCGATCGGCTAAACGCGCACGCAGCGAGCATGGGGCTATCCACCCGCTTCAACTACGACGGCACCACGTATCAGGCATAAACCACACAGTCAGGGGCAGGTGGATGGCGGAGATCATTCAGTTCAAGCGCGAGCAGGAGCCCGAAGAGGGTTCGCCGGTCGGGGTCAAAGTCGGCGACCCTGTCTTTCGCTGCGGCACATGCCACTCGTGGAAGCTCTACGCCGTCCTGATCGACGGGCGTTCGCATCTGCGCTGTGGAGACTGCGCCGAGGATCACACAATCACGGTTTGGGGGTAGGGCATGGCAAAGGGCAAGGGTAAACCGAAGTTGGTGGTTGTTTCGACCATCGGGCCAACGGCCGAGCAGGCCAAGCGCCATGAGTACGAGACGCTGGAGAGCAAGGACAGCCGGTTCGCGAAGATCGAAAAGACGTACCGCCGCATCCCGGTCTACGTCACGATGCACAAGCAGAAACGGATTCCCGACGAGCTTATGCAAGCGTTTGGTTGGTATCGCGACCGCTGGGACACGTCGCTGCACTCGCCGCTGCGGGATAGCCTTGGCAAGCATCATCCCCACGGTGGCGGTAGCTACGAGCGGTTCCGTGCCCGTGTCATCGACGCCCTGTCGGATGTCGAGTACGCCGAGGCTGGTGTGCCCCCGTTCCTGCGGCCGACGCTGCGCTCTGTCGTGCTGGACGACCTTACCGCCACGGAGATCGCCCGCGCCCGCTGGGGGAAGTTTGAGCCGGGCCAGGAGCGCATAGACCGCATCGTCGGAGAGCTTCTGGCCGCTGGCTACAAGCTCACGCAGCAAGTTTCGCACATCGTGCAAAACCCCCTTGCATACCCAAGTCGAAAACGCTAAAACGGCTGCAATGGAAGAACGCGGTCTGGGCATAACGCCTTGGCCGCGTTTTTCGTTTCACGGTTTCCCGCGCCCGTCACATCCTCACCCTGCCCCTGAGTAACTGGCCTGCCGGATGATCGCGCGGCGCGGGAAAGCAATGGGAGGGTAGGCCATGGCGGTTCCTGCCTTCCACGGCGTTACAACGGTTGTTTTCGGTGTCGGCGCGCAAAGCCCGGACTTCACCGGGCTCACGGCGTCCGGGCGGCAGTTGTGGATCGCGCACCGATCGGCAAACGAACCGATTGCGGCGCCCTCTGGCTGGACTGACGTAAGCGACAGCAGTTGGGGTACCGGAACGGCGGGCGGCACCGACGCCACGCGGTTGCAGTTGTTCAAGATGAACGCGCTGGCGGACGGCACCGAGACGACGGTGGCGACGGACGACAGCGGGAGTTCAAACCTCGCGTTCGGGTTCGCCACAGGCCCTGCGGATATCGATGTCACCGCGACACCGACGAACGCAGCGTACTCCACTTCGCCAACGTTTCCTGCGGTCACGACGACGGGCGCGGATCGGCTGATCTTCCTGTTCCTGGCCAATGACAGCGACGCTGACACAGCTTCAGGCGGTAGTTCCCCGACGAACGCCGCACTGGCCAGCCTAACCGAACAAGCTGATCGCCGCACCAATCAGGGCAACGGCGGCGGTATCTGGTTCGTAACCGGCGAGAAGGCGACAGCCGGGGACACGGGGACAACGGACGGGACCTACGCCAGCTCGGCGTCTGGTTCCGTGATGATCACGGTTACGTTGGCTGTGGCGACGCCGAGCAGCGGGACCACGGGCACGGGCGCCGCGACACTCGCCGCGTTGACTGGCGCGGCTACAGGGACGTTCTACGGGGCATTCACGGGCACGGGTGCGGCTTCTCTCGCCGCGCTTACCGCGAGCGCAAGCGGCTGGATCACGCTGACAGGCACGGCGGGGGCCACGCTTCCGGCGCTCACCGGGGCCGCAACCGGCACGTTCGCGGCGGCAGGCAACACGACGGGCACTGGTGCGGCAACGCTCCCATCGCTCACCAGCGCGGCCACGGGAACATTTTACGGGCTGTTCACCGGCGCCGGCGCAGCGAGCCTCGCGGCGCTGACGGTGGCTGGAACGGGCTGGATCACGGTCACTGCCACGGGCGCCGGGACGATCCCGTCACTGACGGCGAGTGCGACGGGAACGCTTGTTGGCGGGAACCCGTGGAGCACGCAGTCGCCGAGCGTCGACATCTGGTCAACTCAATCGGAAGCGGCGGGCGCATGGAGCCTGCAAACTGCTGCCGCTGGAACATGGACGGTGCAATGAAAAACACAGTGAGCGCGAAGACTGGCGCGAATGACGTTGCGGCCTACCGAGAATATCTGAAGGCAAACGCCTCTCGTATCGATGTTGGCCCGATGCAGATTCACGCGGAAATCGCCAAGGTCGATGCGCGCCTCGCCGATCCGAAGTTCACGCACAAGCATGACTATTACACAGCCCGCCTTGCCGAATTGCAGGCCGTCCTACGCGTGATGGAGGCTTAAATGACCAACATGCGCCTTGCGACCGACACGCGAAACAAAGCCTGCGATGGCTGTGTCGATGACATCGACGCCGGGGCCGGTGCTGGCACGATCAAGATTTACGATGGTACGCAGCCAGCGAGCGCGAACACGGCGGTAAGCACCCAGGTATTGCTTGCGACGCTTACGTTCAGCGATCCTGCATTCGGCGCGGCTTCGTCCGGCGTTGCAACCGCATCTGCGATCACGTCCGACTCCAGCGCGGATGCGACCGGGACAGCATCATGGGCACGCATCGCTGACAGCGACGGCAACACGGTCTTTGACTGTGATGTTGGTACGTCCGCGACAACGATCGTTCTCAACAGCGTATCGATCACCATCGGGGGCACCGTTGCCTGCACCGCTTTCACCGTCACTCAGCCGAGCGGCGAATAACTCAATCCTGAAACGGCCCAGCCATTGGAGCTTATGAACCCCACACCGCGCAAGATCGCGATCCTCGGCAGTGCGGAAAGCACACGCGACGACGCCCCGTTCAATGACCCGTCATGGGAAATCTGGGGCCTCGCATGGCGCTATTACGATCACGAGCGCATGGACCGCTGCTTTGAAATCCATGACGAGTATCTGTGGCCCCGTTACACGAAGGCCGAGCTTTATGGTGCGTGGCTGAAGGACCCGCGCTCTGCCAGTGGTGATCCTGTCGAGGTCTACACGCTGCCGCAGGTTCAGGCGCGGTATCCGGGGTGCAAGCCGTACCCGTTCGATGCTGCCCGCGACCTGATGGGCCGCACGTACTTCACGAGCAGCTTCTCCTACATGCTCGCGCTCGCGATCCTTGAAGGCGCGACCGAGATCGGAATATGGGGCGTCGATCTGGTTGACGGCGAAGAGTACGAGTACCAGCGCCCGGCGGCCGAATATCTCCTCGGCATCGCACGGGCCAAGGGTATCGAGGTCACGATCCCGCCAACGTCATCGCTCCTCAAGTCCAGTTTCATTTACGGCATCGACGAACTGCCCGGCGAGAACCCGATAGCCATCCGATACAAGGATAAGGCGAAGGGCTACCGCACAAAGATCGATGAGCTGAAAGCGCAAATCTTCACGCTGGAGGGTGCTGCGCACGAGTGCGACGAGTTCGTCATCGCGCTTCTCTCCAAGGACAGGGGGCTCTGGGGCAAGTGAGCCACCGCAACGACTTCGCAGACGATGTGATACAGGAGCTTCTGGCCGCCCTGCGAGAAGGCAAGTCCATGCGTGAGATATGCAGGGACAAGAGAATGCCAGACCGTGAGACGGTTTCCCGATGGGCAAAGGGAGACGATGCGCTTGCGGCCAGTATCGTGTGCGCGCGCGAGGCTGGATATTACGCCCGTGCCGAGCAGGCTGTCGAGGACGCGAAGAACGCAACCGATGCGGCGCGCGGTCGTCTCGCTTTCGATGCTGAGCGCTGGCACCTGTCGAAGCTGAGCCGGGCGTTTGCTGACAAGGTTGTCCACGCTGGAGATCCTGAGAATCCAGTGCAGACGGTAAACCGTATTGAACTGATCGGGGTCGTTCCGAATGGCGACGGCTCAGCTTAGAATCCCGGCAAAACTCGTCCCTGTGTTCATGGGTGAGGCGGACATCAGGGGCGCTTACGGTGGGCGAGGTTCGGCGAAGACGCGCACGTTCGCCAAGATGACGGCTGTGCGGGCGCATATGTGGGCCACGGCGGGAGACAAGGGGATCATCCTCTGCGGTCGCCAGTTCATGAACAGCCTGGCGGATTCGTCGCTGGAGGAAATCAAGGCGGCGATCGAAGAGGAGGACTGGCTTCGGCCGCACTTCGACATCGGCGAGAAGTACGTCCGGACCATCGACGGGAACATCTCTTACGTGTTCGCCGGTCTCGACCGAAACGTGGACAGCATCAAGTCGAAGTCGCGGATCAAGCTGGCATGGGTCGATGAGGCCGAGCCCGTTACTGAGGAAGCGTGGATCAAGCTGATCCCGACGCTTCGAGAGGAGGACAGCGAGCTTTGGGTGACGTGGAACCCTGAGCGGGACAACAGCCCGACGCACAAGCGGTTCAGGGCTGCCAAGGACGATCGCATGAAGGTCGCGGAGATGAACTGGCGGGACAACCCGTGGTTCCCGGCGACGCTTGAGAGGAAGCGGCTGAAGGATCAGAACGAGCGCCCTGACAGCTACGAGCATGTCTGGGAAGGTGCGTTCGTCACGGTGGTTGAGGGTGCGTATTTCGCATCATGCCTGACAAAGGCGAAGCAGGACGGTCGCATTTCGAACGTCGCGGTTGATCCGCTCATGTCTTACCGGGCCTATTGGGACATTGGCGGCACGGGGGCGAAGGCTGATGCGTGCGCCATCTGGATCGCTCAGTTCATCGGGAAAGAGATTCGCGTCCTCGACTACTACGAGGCGTCTGGACAGCCGCTTGCCGCGCACGTCGCATGGATGCGGGAGAAGGGTTACGGCAAGGCCGAGATGTTCCTGCCGCATGACGGGGCAACGAATGACAAGGTTTACGATGTTTCGTTCGAAAGCGCGCTGAGGGATGCGGGCTTCAGCGTCACGGTGGTTCCAAATCAGGGCAAGGGTGCAGCGGCTGCTCGCATTGAGGCGGCGCGGCGACTGTTCCCATCGGTCTGGTTCAACGCAGGCACAACCGAAGCGGGGCGCAAGGCGCTGGGATGGTATCACGAAAAGCGGGACGAGGACCGGGGCATAGGGCTCGGACCGAACCACGACTGGTCGAGTCACGGCGCCGATGCGTTTGGCCTGATGGCGGTCGCGCACAATAACCAGCCCGTCACGGCGTGGGGCAAGAAGATCAACTATCCGAAGGTGGGCATGGCATGAACACGCAAAGCCGGACGCCTGACGGGCGCCTGATCATCAGGTTCGAAGACATTCCGATTATCTCAGGCGTGCGGTGGCTGCTTCATGGATAAAACCGAGATCAGGGCCATTGTCGCGGCTGAAAAGCGCGCTGCGATTGGCTCGTCCACCACGTCCGACCTGACGCGGCAGCGTTCGGATGCGCTGGACTATTATCTCGGCGACATGGCGGCGCACATGCCGTCGCTTGAGGGGCAGTCCAAGGCGTCGTCTTCTGACGTGTCGGACGTGATTGAAAGCGTTCTCCCCTCGCTGATGGACATCTTCACGAGCGGGGATGAGTTCGTCGAGTTCACGCCGTTCAGCGAAGAGGACGAGGAAGCGGCGAAGCAGGAGACCGACTACGTAAATCACGTCTTCATGCAGCAGAATGAAGGGTTCATGATCCTTTATTCGTGGATGAAGGACGGGCTGCTTTCGAAGAACGGCATCGTCAAGTGCTGGTGGCATGAGTACGAGGAGAGCGAGAAGGAGACGTACAGAGGCCTTGACGACGCAGGCTATTCTGCGATTGCGTCCGACCCGTCGCTTGAGATCGTTCAGCAGACGTTTTCGGAGACGGGAATCGATGTTGTCGTCAAGAAGGGCGGCAAGGCCGGGTGCGTGAAGGTGGTTCCGGTTCCCCCGGAAGAGTTCGGCATCAGCGCGCAGGCGAAGACCATCCCCGATGCGTCGTACTGCTACCACCGCCTGCGCAAGACGGCCTCAGAACTGATCGGCGAGGGGTACGACAAGGACGAGGTGGACCGACTCCCTGCCTCGACGACGCGCAACAATGAGGATGACCAAGAGGGCTTGGCGCGCGACACGTTCGCGAACGAGAGCGACCCGACGTCGATCATCAACCGCTCAATGCGCCTGATTGACGTGACGGAGCATTACATTCGCCTCGACGCAGATGGGGATGGAGTTGCGGAAATCCTGAAGGTCGTGACGGCCGGCGAAACCGAGATGCTTCTTGGCGAGCCGGAAGAGGTCGACCGGATGCCGTTCCACTCGATTACCCCGGTTCCGATGACGCACCGTTTCTTCGGCCGTTCGCTGGCAGACCTCACGATCGAAGTGCAGCGCATAAAGACGCACCTGCTGCGTCAGCTTCTCGACAACGCGGCGCTGCTGAACAATCAGCGTATCGCGGTTGGGTCAGCGGGCGCGGACGAGAACACACTGGATGACCTGTTGACGAACCGCCCAGGCGGCATCGTTCGTATGAAGGACATCACGCAGATCAGGGAGATGCCGAACCAGCCGCTTGGCGCTTACGTCATGCCGATGCTGGAGTATGTCGATCAGCTTCGCGAGACGCGCACGGGTGTCGGGCGGCATGTGCAGGGCCTCGACCCGAACAGCCTGAACAAGGCATCGCAGACCGCCACGGGCTTCACGGGGCTCATGGAGCACTCGATGATGCGGATCAAGCTGATCGCGCGCATCTTCGCCGAGACGGGCGTGAAATCGCTGTTCCTGCACGTTCATGAGCTGGTGCAGAAGTATCAGGACAAGGAAGCCGTCGTCCGCCTGCGCAACAAGTGGGTGACGGTTGACCCGCGCCAGTGGAAAACGCGCAAGGACATGACGGTCACCGTTGCTCTGGGTACGGGCAGCAAGGAACAGCAGGTCATGCTGCTGAACAACATCCTTGAGCGGCAGATTCAGGCAATCCAGTTCCAGGGCGGTGCCGACGGCCCGCTGGTGAACCTCGACAACATCTACAACACGCTGCGCCGCATGGTGGAGATGACTGGCCTGAAGGCGCCGGAACTCTATTTCACCGAGCCGGACCCGAACGCACCGCCGCAGGAGCCGCCGCCAGACCCCAAGATGGTGGAGATTCAGCAGAAGGGGCAGCTCGAACAGGCGAAAATGCAGATCGACGTGCAGAAATCTCAGGCCGACATGGGCCTGAAGGAGCAGGAGGCCGGGCTGAAGCTCGAACTCATGCGCGAAGAGGCTGCGGCACGTCTGGAACTGGAAGCGCGGAAAGCCGAACAGCAGCACGCGCAGGCCATCGCCAAGATCGAAGCCGAGCGCGAGCTAGCGCTGATTAAAATGCAGGCGGAGCAGGAACTGGCCCGCGAGCGCATGGCGATGGAAGGCGATTTGGCCCGCGAGAAAACGGCTGTGATGGCAACGGTCCAGCAGGGCGCGAACGAGGCGAAACTGTCGGCCAATCGACCGGGTGGGGATTTGAGCGAATGAACCGGCCCCACTGGACACACGGTAAGAGATTCAAGCCGGGGTATCTTATGACCCGCGAGGGCATCTTCAATATGTATATCTGGCTCCCTGAGCGCGCCTCCATACGCGCCGCAAACAGGGGTGAGGATTGGGAGAGCGCACGGGACAGGGCCAAGGCGTGGATTGTGCAGCGCTACATTCACGTTCTAGGGCCGCGATTGGCGAAATGGGCGGCAGACTACCGCGTGGCACTCGAAGTTCGCCGCGAGTGTGGAGACGACATGAAGGCGTTCAAGCGCCGGATTGACGAGATCAGCCGGGAGCGCGCCGCATGACCGATGAATTCGCCCTCCACCAGAAGGTGACAGACGGTCACGCGGCCGACCACGACCTCCGCCAGTACGAACAGGCATTTCGCGCGCTCAAGGCGCAGTACGTCGAGGCGTGGGAGGCCACCGGTTACAAGGATGCAGAAGGCCGTGAGCGGCTTTGGCAGGCGGTTCAGATCGTCGGCAAGGTCGAGAGCCATCTACAGCAGGTCGCAGCGAATGGACGCGTTGCGGCGAAGGAAATCGAACGCCTGAAGGGCAAACGCCCGATCTTCTAGAGGAGACATCATGGACCCCGAAACTGCGCCGCTGTCACTTGACAGCGCGGTCGAACTCATGCGCGCCCAAGAGGCGCCAGCGCCCGAGCAGGAACAGCAGGAACAGCCCCCGGCAGAGGCCGAAGCTGTCCCGGAACAGGAATCCGAAGCCGAGGCCCCAGCTACGTCCGAAGGCGAGCAGGTCGAAGTGGAAGTGGAAGCGGAACCGATCGAACCCGTCGTGGCCATCGATCCCCCCGTTTCATGGTCGAAGGAGGACCGGGAGGTCTTCGCCAAACTCGATCCCGATGCGCAGCGAGTCATCGCCCAGCGTGAGAGGGCGAGGGACGCGGAAGTCAACCGCCGACTTCAGGAAAGTGCCGCCAATGAAAAGCGCCTCGCCGAGGTGCAGGCGGCATTCGAACAGGAGCGCCAGCAGCTTTACGAAGCGCTGACCGCGAGGCTTCCCCAGCCGCCCGACGATGCACTGATTGACGATGATCCCGTGGAGTACATGCGCCAGCAGGCACAGTACAACCGCGAGATCGCCGAATACCAGAACATGGCATCGAAACGGCAGCAGGAAGCGCAGCGGCAGGCAGCGGAAGAGCAGCGCATCCTCGCCGAAACCATGCGCACCGAAGCGCAGAGACTGAACGAACTGATTCCCGACATCGCCGACCCGGTGAAAGGGCCTCAACTGAAGGCGGACATCGTTCGCTTTGCCACAGATTCCGGAATTGAACCGGAAAGCCTGAACATGGCGAGCGCGACCGAGATCCACATTCTGCACAAGGCCATGAAGTGGGACGCCGCACAGAAAGCGGCGTTGGCGGCGAAGGCGAAGCCGGTTCCGAAAGTCTCAACGCCCGGAAACGCACGGACATCCGCCGAACAGCAGGCAGACAAGCGCCGTTCGGCACTCATGAAACTGGAGCAGAGCGGGTCGATTGAAGACGCGCTTATTGCATTGAGAGCATAGGAATTTATCATGGCACAGCCTACAGCAACTTTCTCCAGCTACGACGCGAAGGGCATCCGCGAGGACCTTTCGGCGATCATCGACCGCACCGAGCGCGAGGAGACGCCGTTCTATTCGACGATCGGTCGCTCGAAGGCCACCCAGCGTATCCATGAATGGCAGACGCAGGCGCTTGCATCGGCTTCCGACACCAACGCGGTGCTCGAAGGCGACGAGGCGACGATGGACGCTGCGACCCCGACCGTGCGCGTCAACAACCGCACGCAGATCGCGGACAAGACCGCGACTGTTTCCGGTTCTGTCGATGCGTTCGACAAGGCGGGTCGTGCAAGCGAAATGGACTATCAGGTCCTCCTGAAGGGTCTTGAGCTTCGTCGCGATCTTGAGAAGCAGATGCTTTCGAACAAGCCTGCGGTTGCCGGTACGGACACGCTGCCGTCTCAGTCGGGCGGTTTTGCTGCGTGGCTCACCTCGAACGTGTCGAAGGCCACCAACGGCGCCAACGGCGGGTTCGCGTCGTCCACCTCGCTTGTCAAGGCGCGGACGGACGGCACGGCTCGTCAGTTCCAGGAGTCGCACATCAACGACGTTATGGAGCTCGCGTTCGACAACGGCGCGCGTCCGTCGATCATGATGCTCCCGGCTGCGCTGAAGACGCGCTTCTCGGCCTTCACCGGCATTGCGGACCTGCGCCGCGAAGTCGGCGGCGGTCAGGCGACGATCGTTGGCGGCGCCGAGGCGTACATCTCGAACTTCGGCAAGCTGACCGTTGTTCCGCAGACCTTCATGCGTTCGACCGATGCGATCATCTATGACCCGAAGAAGGTCAAGATGGCCGTTGCGCGGCCTATGAAGAGCTGGGACCTCGCCAAGACCGGCGACACCACGAAGAAGCAGATTCTCGTGGAGTACACGCTGGAGGTGAGCAACGAGAAGGCGCACGCGCTCGTCGCGGACGTGAAGAAGTCCTCGTAACCACCGCGTGAGCAGAAAGGGAGGGGCTGGGGAAACCTGGCCCCTTTTTCTATGAAGCGAATCTTGAGCAAAAACCCGCTTACGGGCGCCGAAACGTGGATGCACCACGACGGCGAGACCATTGCGATCGAAACGAAGCAGGATGTCACGAAGCTTCTGGACATCAACCGCAAGCTTCGGAACGAGTTCCAGGGATACAAGGACAGGCCCGGCAGCCATCACCATCTTTACGCGGTGATCCCGAGCGTCGTCATCACGCAGTGGCTGACCGAATACGGGGTGGACGTTTACGACCCCGATCATGAACCGCGCGTCACAAAATTGCTGAACGATCCGGACTGGCGGCATCTCAGGACCACGGAAGGACGCATCTGATGGCCCTAGGCACGTACAGTGAACTCAAGGCGTCCGTGGCCAACTGGCTGGACCGCGACGACCTGACGACAGAGATCGTGGATTTCATTGCCCTCGCCGAAGCGCGCTTCAATCGCGAACTGCGCACGCCGGACATGGAGGCGCGAGCCACGGCAAGCACGAGCGGGGAGTATCTCGCTCTCCCGGACGGCTTTCTCGGTATGCGTTCGATCTACCTGTCCGGGTCTCCGCAGACGCCGCTTGACTATTTCGCGCCGCACCTCCTGCGCATGACGCACTCCAGCGGGGAGACCGGGCAGCCGACATCGTACACGATCGCTGACGACCAACTGATTTTCGCGCCAATCCCATCGACGGCCCAGACTGTTGAAATCCTCTATTACGGGAAAATCCCGGCGCTGTCGGATTCGAACACCACGAACTGGCTGCTGACGGCACACCCGGACCTCTACCTATCCGGCGCGCTTGCGGCTGCTGCGGCATTCATCGACGACCCGCGCATGGCGCTTTGGAAAGCGACATCGGACGAGGCGATCGTGTTCATCAATGAATCCGGTGAAAAGCGCAGGCGCGGCTCTGCCCCGCTTGTTGCTCGCGCAATGACGGCTTTCGGGTGAAGCGCTTCCTTGCGTTCGGGGAGCTTGCCCCAGATAACGCCCCGCTCAATGCCACGACGCTGCAAATCGCGGACGGCTGCGTGCCGATTGCGAACGGCTATGCACCGATCAAGCAGTTTGCGGCCGAGAGTGGGCTGACGCTTCCGGCAGCCTGCATGGGGGCCGCGTCGTTTAAATCGCCTGACGATACGACGTGGACGTTCGCGGGGACATCAACAAATCTTTATATCCGCACACCGAGCGCATGGACATCGGTAGGGTCTGGGTATGTCACGCCGGAAACCGGGTGGAGGTTCGAGCAGTTCGGCGGGCTCGTCGTCGCCACGAACGGCGTGGACGCGCCGCAGAAGTTCAACACGCTTGGCGGGACAGCATTCGCGGCGCTTGCGGGGTCTCCGCCGAGGATGCGCTATCTTGCGGTGGTGCGGGATTTCCTTGTCGCGGGATACCTGAACGACAACGGGCTTCTTCTCCAGTGGTCGGCGATCAACAACGCGGAAGGCTGGACGGTCACGACCGACCTTTCCGACTATCAGGCGATGCCGGTGGGTGGGAACATCACGGGGCTCGCGGGCGGTGAATACGGCATCGTGTTCCAGGAAGACCGCATCGTCCGCATGACGTTCGAACAGGGGCCGACCGTGTTCCGGTTCGACGAGATTTCGACCAACCTTGGCTGCCGCATCCCGAACAGCATCGTGCAGGAGGGACGGAACATCTATTTCTACAGTCCGCGCGGCTTCATGGTGACGGACGGGTCCAGCGTACAACCGATCGGCAATGAGCGTGTGGACAGCTATTTCAACGGACTCCAGAACAAGCTCTATCACACGGCCATGTCGGCAGCGGTCGATCCGGTTCGCAAGTTGATCGTGTGGACGGTTCCAGACAAGGCGGTCCCGGATAAGTGGCTGGTTTACAACTACGCGCTGAACCGCTGGACGACGCACACGCAAGCCGCCGAGCTTGTGATGACGGGCCGCACGCGAGACGTGACGATCGATGAGGATGTTGCTGGAGTCACGGGCGACGACATTCTCGACACGTCTGGCTTGCCGAGCTTCGACAGCGCCGCATTTCAGGGCGGCGATCCGACGTTCTACATGTTCAACGCCTCTCATGCGTTCGGAGGGCTCACAGGAGCCAATGCAGCGGCGACGTGGGGTATGGGCGACCTTGAGCTTGTCGAGAGCCTGAGAACGCGTCTGAGGCGAACGATGCCCTATATCGACGCCACGAGCGGGTTGACGCTCACCATGCAGGGCAAGGCACGGTTTGGCGATGCGCTGACGACGGAGACTTACACGTCCCTGAGAGCAAGCGGATGGATGCCGTCGCGATCGAGTTGGCGGACGTTGCGGCCGAAGCTGGCTGTCGCTGCCGGGACAACGTGGACCTACGCGCAGGGGCTGGCGTTCGAATATGAAGCGGGGGGCGAGCGGTGACCTTTGCCCCGAACGTCATTATCAAGGCGACCGAAGCGCCGGTCCAGTCGGTGACAACGGCGAACCTGCCGGAGAATCTGCGAACGCAGGCGGTATCGAGCGAGATCAACAAGATCGCGCAATATGGCGTGATGCCCGTTGGCTCTGTGGTTTACTACGCGGGGACAGAGTTGCAGCCGATCCCGCTTCGCCACGGCTGGCTTTTGTGTGATGGTTCGGCAATCGAGCGCGCGGCGTTTCCGCAGTTGTTCAAGCTGATCGGCACGACCTACGGAGCCGGAGACGGATCGACGACGTTCAACCTGCCGGATGCGCGCGGTGTTTCGGTCACGCCGGAGGCGTCGCCGCCGACTGTTGTTGTGGACGATGGTGGTTCGGTGAATGTCGGCAGCACGACGCCGCCTCCGCTTCCCGAGACGGGAACGACGGGCGGTGGCGGGACAATCCCGTCCGGTGGGCGTCCGAAACTGCCGTACAACATCGATTATTTTAGATGGTTCTGATGATACCGGATTGGGCTGGATACCTTCAGTTCCGCGACGCCTTCGCGGGCGTGATGGACCCCGAACACCATACGCCGGAGTGGCTGGACGGCGAGATACTTTCGGGCCGGGTCAAGTTCCTGCGCGGAATGAACGCGGCGATCGTTTTCGAGCGGAGAGAGTACCCGACCGGCGCGGCCGATGTTCATGGGCTGGTAGCGGCCGGAGACCTCGCCGAGATCGTGGAATATCTGATCCCGGAAGCTGAGGATTGGGGCCGGGCACACGGCTGCACGGGGGCAGTGATTGAATCGCGTCAAGGTTGGGTGAAGGCGCTCGCGCCGAGTGGATACGCGCCGCATCAGGTCGCATTGAGGAAGGTGCTGTAATGGGCATTTCAGGCAGCAAGAAAACAAAGACGACGAACGAGCCGTGGGGGCCGGCGCAGCCGTATATCCTGAAGGGCCTTGAACAGTCCGGGCAGGTGTTCGATCAGCAGCAGCCGTTCCTGAACAAGTATTCGCAGGAAGCGTTCGGCGCCTATGGCCGCATGGCGCCGGGTGCGGAGGCTGGCATTCGGGGCTCGCAGGGCCTTGTGAATGACACGCTCGCAGGCAAGTTCCTTGGTGGCAACCCGTACACGGACGCGATCATCAACAAGAACGCGGGTGACATCCGAAACAACGTCGGCGCGGCGTTCTCCAGCTCCGGTCGCTACGGCTCGGGCATGTTCGGAGATACCATCGCAGACAACATCGGTGAGATGGCGACGAACCTGCGCTATGGCGATTATGCGCAGGAGCGGCAGAACCAGATCGGAGCAGTGGATCAGGCGCAGGGGCTCATGGCCGGATCGCAGGGTCTCCTGAACAACGCGGCGGAGCTGCCGTGGATCGGGGTGGGAGCCCTGAACGGCAACGTCCGCAATGCGTCGGGCGGCTATGGCACTTCGACCTCGAAAACGAGCGGCGGGCTTCTCGACAAACTGATGAGCGCCGGGACGCAGCTTGGCAGCGCCGCTATCATGGCGTCCGACGAGCGCGTGAAGAAGAACAAGAAGAAGATCGGCGAGATGGACGACGGTCTTGGCGTCTACTCATACGAGTACAAGCCCGAACTCGACCCCACCGGCCAGCCGCAAGTCGGCGTCATGGCGCAGGAGGTTGCCGAGAAGCGCCCTGATGCGCTTGGGCCGACGCTCGACGACGGGACAATGACGGTCGATTACGGCGCGCTTCAGCAGGACATCCCTGATATTCCCAAGCCCATGAGCCGCTTTGACAGGCTGTTTTCGGTTGGGCTAGATCCCCGGACGGAGGACGGACGCAAGGCGCTTCTCGCGCAGTCCGTTCTTGCGGGCGGAAAGGGTATCATCGGCCAGATCGGACGCGGCCTGCTGACGGCCAATCAGGCGGGCTACCAGCGCACGCGCGACGAGCAGGACATGGAGCGCGAGACGTCGAATGATGACATTCGCCGCCGCTACATGGAAGCGCAGATTGCAAAAATGTCAGCGCCGCCTGCCCCGGACCTTCCCGCCATTGTAGACGAATGGAATTACCGTAACAGCCTGCCGGACGCGCAGAGGGCAGATTTTGATAAGTTCCGCCGTCCGGTGCCGTTCCAGTACACGGACGAAGGCATCACTGCTGCCGGGAAACGTCAGGAAGCAACATCCGCAGCAGCTGCGAAGTATCGGGCGTCGTCTGGCGGCGGGGGTGCTCCCAAGCCGCGATTCAGCACGCTCAAGGTCGGTCAGCAGATCGGCGGGCGCACGTACATGGGCGGGAACCCGTCCGATCCGAAGTCCTGGAGGTAAGATATGGAACCGTGGGAAATGGATTGGACCGGCGTCAAGGTTGATGCGACTACGCCGGGGTCCGCCGCAACGCCGGGCGTATTGCAAAAGCAAGAGGGGTATCTAACGTCACTACGCGATCAGGCGCAGGCCGGAACCGACCTTCAAAGGCAAACGCGTGATGCGGCAAGGACTATTGATAGCCTCAAAGTTACTGGCGCCGCCCCTAGTGGGCCGCGCCGTCTGCTGGGATGGCTCGGGTCAAATGAAAAAGAAGCGGCGGACCAGCAGTATCTCGATGCACTTGCGTCGGGGATCGTGCTCGATAAGCAGATAGCCCAGAAGGGCCCGCAGACAGAAGCTGATGCCGCTCGCCTTGCGCTGTCACAGCTCGGAAGCGACAAAGTGTACGACACCAACAAGCGTCTGGTCTCTGACGCAATGCTGAATTCGCGCATGTCTCAGCACAAACTCGACCACTATTCAAAGTGGCAAACTAAATACGGGTCCTTCGGGGCGCCGAATGAGAAGGGCCTGAATGCCGATCAGGTGTGGCGCATGAAATCAGAGAGGGCGCACGAGCTTGCTGCCAAGGCGAAGTGGGGAAAGAAGGCTAAAGTGCCAAACTCTCCCATGAAGAAGCCCCTTTTGCCGAAGGGCTGGTCGGTGGAGGTGGTGGAATAATGCCCACGTACATCGTCACTGCGCCTGATGGCCGCAAACTTCGCGTCACTGCGCCAGAAGGTGCGTCCGAAGCGCAGGCGGTGGCGATGGCGCGCCGGCAATACAAGACGCAGAGCAAGGTGCCGCAGGGGCGTGGCGGCTTCGGCGATACACTAAAAGCCGCTGACGTGGGCAAGGGCATCCCGTTCGTCGATGAGGCTGCGGCTGCGCTCTACGCGCTTCCGGGTGCTGCTATCGACGCGGCGAAGGGACGCGGCTTCGATCCCGGCGCGGCCTATGACCGGATGCTGAATACGCAGGTAGAGCAGAAGGCGTATGACCGCGAGAACGCGCCCGTTGCGTCTGCGGTAGGTGAGATCGCGGGCGGCGTCGGTTCGTCTCTGGCGCTTCCGGGCGGCACGGCCGCGACGCTCGGGAAAGGGCTCGCGAACTCCGGCCTGTACGGACTCCTGTACGGCGCCAGCGAGAACAAAGACGATCGCCTTATGGGCGGGGCGAAAGGCGCTGCGAGCGCCGTTGCTGGCGATCTGATCGGGCGCGGGGTGCTGAAGGGCGCCGGCAAGATGCTGAAGGGCGCTACACGGCTCCCAGAGGCTGAGATGCTGCGTAAGGCGGGCGTTCGCACGACCATCGGGCAGGAGCTTGGGGGCAGGGCGAAGCAGGCCGAGGACGTTCTTTCAGGCTATGCAATGGCTGGCTCCGGCGCGCGCGAGATGCGCCGCCGCAGCATCACGGACCTCAACCGCGCGATGGCCGACGAGGCGCTGACAGACATCGGGGCCAAGACGAGCCCCGCGTCCATGCCGGGCCGCGAGATGATCGACGACATGGCGTCGAAGGCGGAGGATGCGTACAGCGCAGCGCTTGACGCGATCAACGCCAAGATCGACAAGCGGTTTACGACCCGCCTGCGTCAGTCCCGCGCCGATCCTGTCGTAAAAAGCCTGATCGATGACGAGATTGTGCCACGCATCAGCGGCGGCAATGTCGATGGGCGCAGCATTCAGGAGATCAAGGAGATTCTCGACAGCGAAATCTCGCTCTACAAGAAGACGCCAGGACAGCGCGCCGTCGCACAAAAGCTGCGCGGCCTGCGTGATGAGGTGATGGGGCTTGTCGATCGCTCTGGTGGCGGCCCTGCATACAAGGCGGCGCGCTCGTCCTACGGCAAGGCGCAGACCGTTCTCAATGCTTCCTCGAAGTCCACAACGGACGGAATTGCAACGCCGCGTCAGTTCAGCATGGCTATTCGTGAGGGGGCGAGGAAGTATGGGGCCAAGGGCGCCTATGGGCGCGGCATGGCGCCAATGCAGGGACTTGCAGACGCGGGCGCTTCGGTTCTTCCGTCCGTCGTTCCTGACAGTGGCACGGCTGGCCGGGCGGCGGCGATGAACAGTCTGGTCAATCCGATCAAGTGGCCGGGAGCGGTTGTCGCACAGGCGCCGAACCTGTTCTACACCCCAGCGGGACAGGCAGCGCTACGCAAGCTTATTATCGACCGGCCGGACCTGGCTCGTCAACTTGGGCTTCTCGGCGAACAGCTCGCCGCCCCAGCGGGGCTCCTTGGCGGCGTCAGCGCTGTTCAGGCTCAATGATTTTCGAGTCCTCGCCCAGCCCATAAAGCCGACGACCAGTGTCTTGATGATGGCAACCCAGAACGGCGTACTCATCCGCCAATAATCGCACACACATCCGAAAACCTCAAGCCGTCCTCACCGGGGCGGCTTTTTCGTTGGAGAACCGCTTTGGCCGTAGAAGACTGGTCCACGACCGCATCCTCGAACTCGTCTGTGGGCGGCGTCAGCATCGCCGAGGGCATGGCCCGTGCCGGGGTCAACAACGCGATTCGCGGGATGATGGCGGAACTGAAGACGTATTTCCAGAGCGGGATGGGTGTCGTCAACGTAAAAGAGCTTGGCGCGCTCGGCGACTGGAACGGCGCGGCTGGGACGGACAATCTCTCGGCCTTCAACGCTGCGGTCGCCGCGCTTCCAACGGGTGGCGGCGTCATCGTGTTTCCGGTCGATCCTGATGGAAACAACGACTACCGCATCTCCGATAGCTGGAACATTCGCAAATCGAACGTCACGGTCATCATCCCACGCGGGGTAACCGTGCGCACGACCGCTGCAACAACCTACGGCCATACGATCGCCTTTGTCGATGGAGCGGCTTATGGCGGTTCTGATTCCACGCAGATCACCAACGTGGAAATCAGCGGCGGCGGCAAGGTCATCGCGTCGGGATCAAGTGGCCTCGACAACGCCATCGGCTTCACCCGCTGCGACAATTACCGCTGCATCGGCATGGCCGTTTATTCCGACCGCAAGGGCATCACGGCGCAGCTTCATTGCACGAACGGCGTCATCAATTACAATCATGTCGAGTACGCTGGAAACGCCGGTATTGCCGTTGAGGGCGATGCTGCTGGAACGTACCAGACGCGCGGCGTCATTATTTGCGGAAACCGCGTCGAGCAGGCGGTTGCGCAGGCGTTCAACGTTACATACGCGGCTGGTCCTAATGTTGAAGACGTATTCAGCGCCGACAATATCGCCGAGGTTTCCGGCTCGCACGGGTTTGCGTACTCGCATGTTGTTGGTCTATACGAGAGCGGCAACGTTGTCCTCGATGCTGGCGCGCGGGCGTTCAGCTACACCAATTGTTCGAAGCAGCGCACGGTCGCCCCTCGTTCCGAAGAGAGTGAGAACCAGGGCATTGCGCTGATCAATCCTGGCGTTGGTGTGAAATTCATTGCTCCTGCGCTTCACAATACGTCTGCGGCCGGGTCCGGCGTTTCGGCGGCGATCTACGTCGAGAACCCATCGGCGGACCCCACGTTCATCTCGCCAGAGGCCAGCGGCAGCAATCACAACTATGCGATCGATACGTCATCGATGGGCAGCTACGTGGTGCGCGTCATCGACTCGTCTGGCCTCGCTGCGGGCACTGCAGGAACGTTCGATCTTCTCTCCGCGTTCGACATCATCAACCGCACGGACGGC
>Ga0172380_10003037_pt1 | contig 24137 bp, 22 predicted proteins | sample Leawe162metaG_FD_119747 | JGI IMG/M metagenome (GOLD analysis project Ga0172380, IMG submission 119747) | Leachate microbial communities from a municipal landfill in Southern Ontario, Canada - Leachate well 162 metaG | ecosystem: Engineered > Solid waste > Landfill > Unclassified | place...
CGGCAGAAGCCATCGTCTGCTGCGCTAGCCACAGCGAGATTGCCGAGCTATTGCACCAAAACGTTACAGATGGTGATGTGATTCTGATCAAAGGATCTCGCGGGATGACCATGGAAAAAGTTGCAACGGAACTGAAAAACCTGATGCAGCACGCCAAAGGGGAATAGCCCATGCTCTACCACATTTTTTATCCGCTCGCGACCAACATCAAACTGTTCAACATATTCAAATATTTGACCTTCCGCACCATTTACGCCATGATTACGGCGCTGGTGGTCTGTTTTGTCCTTGGCCCATGGGTCATTCGCAAGCTGGAATCTCTGCAGGCCCGTCAGGTCATCCGCACCGACGGTCCTGAGTCGCATCTGCAAAAGCAGGGAACTCCCACCATGGGTGGCGTAATCATCCTGGCCGCCATCGTCATCCCGACCCTGCTCTGGGCTGATCTGACCAACCAGTACATCTGGCTCACCCTTTTTATTACAATCGGGTACGGCCTGATAGGTTTTGTGGACGACTACAAAAAGGTGGTCGAGAAAAACACCAAAGGACTGTCCGCCCGCCAGAAGATGTTCTGGCAGGTTCTGCTTGCCGGGGCGGTGGCAGTATACCTGTTCATCAAGCCGGAGTTCAGTGAACAGCTCTATTTCCCGTTATTCAAAAACTTTCACCCGGACCTCTGGATCTGGTTTATTCCATTTGCCACGCTGGTGATTGTCGGCGCCAGCAACGCGGTCAACCTGACTGACGGACTTGACGGACTCGCCATCGGACCGGTGACAATAAATGCCGCCACGTATATGCTTTTTTCCTACATCGCCGGACACGCCACGCTGGCAGCCTACCTGCAGATTCCCCGCATGGTGGGTGCCGGTGAGCTGGCCGTATTGTGCGGAGCAATGGTAGGAGCAGGGCTCGGTTTCCTCTGGTACAATTCGTATCCAGCCGAGGTGTTCATGGGGGATGTCGGTTCACTCTCTCTGGGGGGGACACTGGGAACCATCGCGGTGCTGACCAAGCAGGAAATCCTGCTGGTAATAGTCGGGGGGATTTTTGTCGTCGAGGCGCTTTCAGTCATCTTCCAGGTCGGCTCATACAAGTACCGCGGTAAGCGGATCTTCCGCATGGCACCGATTCACCACCATTTCGAGTTGAAGGGCGTTGCGGAACCAAAGATTATCGTCCGCTTCTGGATCATCAGCATCATCCTGGCACTGGTAGCGATCTCGACACTGAAGATGAGGTGAGTCTTGAAAGAACTTATTCCAGCTGAATTTATCGAGCAAAAGATACTTCTGATTCGAGGTCACAAGGTCATTCTGGACTCTGACCTTGCGGCACTCTACGGAGTTGAAACCAGAGTATTGAATCAGGCTGTGCGGCGTAACATTCAGCGATTTCCCGCAGATTTCATGTTCGAGTTGAATGTTGCGGAACAAGAGGCTTTAAGGTCACAAATTGTGATCTTAAAGAAAGGTCGCGGGCAGCATAGCAAGTATCTTCCTTATGCCTTCACTGAGCAAGGCGTGGCCATGCTCTCCAGTGTTCTCAACAGTGATCGGGCAATTGAGGTAAACATCCTTATCATGCGCTCCTTCGTCAAGCTCCGCGAGATGATCTCAACTCACAAGGATCTGGCAACGAAACTGGAAAACCTGGAAAAGAAGTACGATTCCCAGTTCAAGATGGTTTTCGATACCATCCGGCAGTTGATGGCTCCGCCGGAGCAGAAGAAAAAGCGGGCAATAGGGTTTGGGAGAGAGTAAGGGACTTCATCAAGGATTAGACAGCTATGGAATTTGCAAACAAGAACATCCTCGTCGTCGGACTCGCCAAAACCGGCGTCGCCTGTGCCCGCTTCCTGGCATCAAAAGGCGCGCGGGTAACCGTTACCGACATGCGAAGCGAAAGTGCCCTGGCAGGGGCACTGGCGGAACTGGCTGGATACGACATCATCAGGGAACTGGAGAGGCATGACGAAGCGACCTTCCTGGCAAGCGACCTGGTCGTGGTCTCTCCCGGCGTGCCGATGGATCTGCCGCAGCTGGTCGCGGCGCAAAGTGCCGGACGGGAAATCATCAGCGAGATTGAGCTGGCCTCCCGCTTCATCGACGCCCCGCTGGCGGCAATCACCGGCACCAACGGCAAAACGACGACCACCACCATCTTGGGAGCGATTTTCAAGCACAACGGCTATCAGACCTTTGTCGGCGGCAACATCGGCAACCCGCTGATCGAGCTGGCGGAATCACACCAGATTGTGGATCAGGTGGTGGCCGAAATCAGCTCGTTCCAGCTGGAATGGATCACCTCATTCCGCCCCACCGTGGCGGCACTGTTGAATCTGAGTGAGGATCATCTGGATCGCTATCCGGATTATCAGGCTTACATCAACGCCAAGTTACGCATTTTCGAGAACCAGACCGAGGATGATTTTGCCGTGGTCAACCGCGATGATCCGCTGGTCTGGAGCCATGCGCAGGATCTCAAGGCATCCCTGTTCCCCTTCAGCAGGAAAATCGAGCTGGAAGAGGGCATTTTCTGCAAAGACGGCGTCATCACCTATCGCCATAACGGCCATGAAGAGTGTTTCCCCACCTCCGCAATCCGGCTGCAGGGGGTACACAACCTGGAAAACATCATGGCGGCAACGGCATGCGCCCTGCTGCTCGGCTGCCGACCAGATGAGACTTTCGAGACGATCCTCTGTTTTGAGGCGCTGCACCACCGGATGGAATTCGTACGGGAAGTGAACGGCGTCCGGTATTTTGAAGACAGCAAGGCCACCAACGTCGGCAGTGTCGAGAAAGCACTGGAAAGCTTCAGCGACATCACCCTCATTGCCGGTGGCAAGGACAAGGGAGGCTCGTACGCCCCTCTGGCAGCGCTGATACAGGAGCGCGTACGCCACCTGATTCTGATCGGCGAAGCGGCTGAGCGGATGGAACATGAATTGGGGGTGTTAACCGATACCCGCCGGGCAACAACGCTGGAAGACGCCGTGCTCCTGTCAGCGGAGATCACAGCAGCAGGCAGCGTCGTGCTGATGTCGCCGGCCTGCTCCAGTTTTGATATGTTCAAGGATTATGAAGAACGGGCGCAGCGGTTTATAAAAGCAGTCAAGGCGTTGTAGGGGCGGACTGCGTCCGCCCTGGTGAATTTGGTACTCGGTTGCAACGAGGGCGCATGCAATGCGACCCTACGGGAAAAATTATGTTCAAGAAACTGGAAGAATATGATCTGGTAATCATGCTGATGGCCATCGCCCTGACCTGCTTCGGAGTGGTAATGGTCTATTCGGCCTCTTCAGTCATGGCTGCCAAACGTTTTCACGACGGTTTCTTCTTTCTCAAACGCCAGGGACTGTTCGCTCTGCTCGGTTTCGGGCTGATGCTGGGAACCATGCGGGTCAACTACCAGTTCTGGCGCAAACTGGCCGCTCCGATTCTTTTGGGATGCATCGTGCTGCTGGTGCTGGTCCTCATTCCCGGAATAGGGGGAAGCGCCGGTGGAGCATCGCGCTGGATCAGGCTTCCCGGCTTCAATCTGCAGCCTTCGGAGATCGCCAAGATTGCACTGATCATGTACATGGCGTATTCTCTTGACCGAAAACAGGACAAGATCAAGCAACTCGGCCCCGGCTTCGTTTCGTACATGCTGATCCTGCTCGTAATGCTCGGACTCCTGCTCAAGCAGCCGGATATGGGCTCAGCACTTACCCTGGCAACGGTTGCCATTGTTATGCTCTTTGCCGCCGGAACCAGACTGATCTACATAATTTCGATATTTTTGATGTCGATGCCGTTCCTCTATTTTCTGGTTATGAATGTCGCCTACCGCAAACGGCGCATCCTGGCGTTTCTCGACCCATGGCAGGACCCGCAGAACAGCGGTTTTCAGATCATCCAATCGTGGCTGGCTCTCGGTACAGGCGGACTATTCGGGCAGGGATTGGGCGAAGGGAAACAAAAACTTTTTTACCTGCCGGAAGCTCACACCGACTTCATCCTCTCGGTCGTCGGCGAAGAACTCGGTTTTCTCGGCGTGGTCGTCATCATCGGCCTGTTCTTTCTGCTGGTGCAGCGAGCCATGCGTATTGCAGTTGCCGCTCCGGACACCTTCGGCCGCTTCCTCGCCCTGGGAATTGCCGTATTATTCGGTATTGAGGCTTCGGTCAATATGGGAGTCGTAACCGGGCTGCTCCCGACCAAAGGCCTGGCGCTTCCCTTTATCAGCTACGGCGGCAGTTCACTGCTTATCAGCCTGTTTGCCGTCGGCATCCTGCTCAACATTTCATCGGGACTGAAGATCTCCTCCATCAGCCTCAAGGAGGAAAAGTGAAACTGATCATTGCCGGTGGCGGCACCGGCGGCCATCTCTTCCCCGGCATCGCCGTTGCCGAAGAATTTCTGTCACGCGACCCGGACAACCAGGTGCTGTTTGTCGGCACCGAGCGAGGCATCGAAGCACGGGCGGTTCCAGCGGCAGGATATCAGCTGGAGTTGATTTCAGCTGCCGGGATTCGTGGCAAAGGGACATTGAGCCAGCTCAAGGGTGCATTCATGATGGTGTATGGCTACGCCCAATCGAGAAAGGTACTGAAGAGATTCCGCCCGGACATGGTTCTTGGTGTCGGTGGTTACGCTTCTCTACCGATGGTACTGGCGGCCCGTGGTATGCAGATTCCCCGTTTCATCCACGAGCAGAATGCCATTCCCGGCCAGACTAATCGCCTGTTGTCCAGATTTGCCAGCAAGGTGTTCATAACGTTGGAAGAATCGGCCCGATATTTTCCTGCGGTTTCGACCCAGCTGACCGGAAACCCGCTGCGGCGCCAGATACTGGATATGGTTGAAAAGATACATTCCTCCGCCCTGACGGGCTCCCCCCTTTGTCAAGGGGGGGGTGGGGGGGATTTTCGACTCTTCATTTTCGGCGGGAGCCAGGGTGCCCACGCCATCAACGCCGCCATGATTGCGGCGCTGCCGTTGTTGAAAGAGAGCCGGACCAGGCTGTCTATCACCCATCAAACCGGCGACAAGGAATGCGCCGAGGTAACCGCAGCATACCGCGCCGCAGGTGTTGAAGCGGTGGTAACCCCCTTCATCACTGACATGGCAACGGAATATGCCAGGGCTGACCTGATTATCTGCCGTGCCGGTGCAACAACCATTGCCGAAGTAACCGCCTGCGGCAAGGCATGCCTGTTCATCCCGTTTCCGCACGCGGTCGATGATCATCAGCGCCGCAACGCCGAGGCACTGCTCAAGAAAGACGCCTGTTTCATGATGCTGGAGCAGGAGTTGACAGGGACAACTCTGGCCGATTCCATCTGCACGCTGGCTCAGGACCCGGCTCTCGTGCGCAGAACGGGTGAATTTGCCTTCAGTCTGGCACGGCTGGATGCCGCCAGGATTATTGTCGATGAAATGACAAACACAAACTAAACCGGGAACGGGTGCTCACCATGTACGGAAAAATAGATAAAATCCACTTCGTCGGCATCGGCGGCATCGGCATGAGCGGAATCGCTGAAGTGCTTCTCAACCTGGGCTACAAGGTTTCAGGCTCGGATCTGCGCGGTTCCGACATTACCGAGCGGCTTATCGGACTGGGTGCGGAAATCAGCATCGGCCACAAGGCCGACAACCTGAAGAATGTCGATGTCGTGGTGATATCATCCGCAGTCCATGACGACAATCCCGAGGTCATTGAGGCCAAGAAACTGCACGTGCCGGTCATTCCACGCGCGGAAATGCTGGCAGAACTGATGCGGATGAAATACGGCATTGCCATTGCCGGGACCCACGGAAAAACGACCACAACGTCAATGGGCGCTGCAATTCTTGGGCACGCAGGCATAGATCCGACAATTGTCATCGGCGGCAAGCTGAATGCCATCGGCACGAATGCCCAGATCGGCCAGGGGAAATTTCTGCTTGCAGAAGCCGACGAATCGGATGGTTCCTTTCTGCTCCTTTCGCCTACCATTGCAGTGGTAACGAACATCGATGCCGACCATCTCGACCATTATTCAGGCATAGAAGAAATCAAGGATACGTTTGTCGAATTTATCAACAAGGTCCCGTTTTATGGGTTGGCAGTCCTCTGCCTCGATGACAAGAACATTCGTGAAATCCTGCCACGGGTAAAGAAACGCTACATGACCTACGGCCTCTCGGCTCAGGCTGACATCCGCGCCACCCATATCAGACATGAAGGTTTTCAGACTTCGTTTGTTGCCCATTTCAAAGGGTACCGTCTGGGCGAAATTACCTTTCCGATGCCCGGACCGCATAATGTGCTGAACGCCATGGCCTGTATCGCCGTGGCCCTTGAACTTGATGTGCCATTCACCGCCATTCAGGAAGGATTCGCCTCGTTCAGCGGCGTCGGTCGGCGTTTCAGCGTCAAGGGGGAGCCGAAGGGGATCATGGTGGTGGACGACTATGGGCATCACCCCGCCGAAATAAAGGCAACACTGGCAGCTGCCCGACAGGGATGGCCGGAGCGCCGTATCGTGGCCGCTTTCCAGCCACATCGATACAGCCGCACCCATGAATTGTTCAGCGAGTTTGTTACAGCCTTCTACGACGCTGACGTCCTTATTTTGACCGACGTGTATGCCGCCGGCGAGCAACCGATCGAAGGCGCGACAGCAGAACGTCTTGTCGCAGAAATCCGTCGTCACGGCCAGAAAGATGTGACCCTGATCGCCAATCGTGAGCTTATTCCGGAGCATCTGGCCGGGGTCGTCCGCGAGGGTGACATCGTCATTACGCTTGGGGCGGGAAATATCTGGCAACAGGGCGAGGCGCTGGTCCGGCTTATCGGTGAAAAAAGCTGAAACCTGCCACGCCGGACATACGTGGTCAACTGCTGCACCACGAACCGATGCACCTCCATACGTCTCTCAAAGTCGGCGGGCCTGCCGATCTATTTGCAATTCCGGAGGATGCGGAAGATCTTCGCCAGCTGCTCGCATGGCTGGGTGAGCATAGCATGCCGTGGTTGCCGATCGGCAGGGGGTACAACCTGCTGGTACGTGACAAGGGGATTCGCGGGGCAGTCATCTCGCTGGAACGCTTCAACCGGATAACCGACCTCGGAGAAGGGTTGGTTACCGCGGAAGCGGGCGCGGAGAATCTGTCTCTGGTGCGCTTTGCCCAGAAAATTGGACTGGGAGGAATCGGATTTATCTCCGGCATTCCCGGCACGGTTGGCGGAGCGATAAAAATGAATGCCGGAGCATATGGCGAGGGAATACTGGAGCGTACCGACCACCTTACGCTATTGCGTGGCGGCACTGTTCACGATTTCCGCATGGATGAGCTTGACTACGGATATCGCCATTTAACATTGGCAGAGGGTGACATAGTTTTGGCTGCAACATTCAGCCTGAACGAACGAGAGCCGCACCATACCGAGGAGGAGATCCGCAAAGATGCAGAGCTGCGGCGCTCAAAGCATAACGTCGGCTACCCCAGTGCGGGATCGTTCTTTAAAAATCCGCACAACCAGGCTGCGTGGCGGTTAATCGATGCAGCCGGAATGCGCGGCACAAAAGTTGGCGGCGCCCAGGTTTCCGAGGTGCACAGCAATTTTCTGGTTAACTCCGGAGGCGCCACAGCACAGGATATCCTCGATCTGGCGGCACTCGTAAAAAAAGCTGTTTTCACAACATCCGGCGTGACTCTTGAAGAAGAAGTCCGTATAGTGGGCGAAATTTAACGTTTATTTCTGTTCCGGCACACGACAGGGAAGGCTTGTGGCATGATGAAATCAAAAAGAATCGGCGTTTTGTACGGTGGGCTTTCAGCAGAACGGGAGGTCTCACTGAAGAGTGGTGCCGCCGTTCATCTGGCGCTTGTTGCCCAGGGGTACAATGCAGTGGCAATCGATGTCGGACGCAATCTGGCCGATGTTCTGAAGCGCGAAGGGGTTGAAGCAGCTTTCATTGCGCTGCACGGCCGCTATGGTGAAGATGGCTGCGTACAGGGACTGCTGGAACTGCTCCAGATCCCATACACCGGTTCCGGCGTACTCGCCAGCGCTCTCGCCATGCACAAGCTTTACAGCAAGCAGACCTTTGCCGCCAGCGGCATCCTTACGGCACAGTTCTGCTGTTACCGGCGCGGCGAATCAGTAAGACCGGCTGACCTGCCATTCGCCTTGCCTCTCGTTGTCAAGCCGGTTCAGGAAGGTTCTTCCGTGGGAGTATCGATTGTCAAGGAAGAAGGTCAACTGGATGCCGCGGTCGAACTTGCTTTCCGTTATGATGACGAGGTCCTGGTGGAACAATACATCAAAGGGCAGGAAGTTCAGGTCGGCATACTGGATGACCGCCCGATTGGCGCCATCGAGATTGTCCCCAAAAATGAATTCTACGACTTTGAAGCAAAATACACCGACGGCATGGCAGAGCATATTTTCCCCGCACGCCTGGAACCGGAGCTGTATGAAAAAGCACAGCAGGTCGGACTGGCGGCCCACCGTTCCCTGGGCTGCAAAGGGTACAGTCGCGTCGATCTGCTGGTAACAACTTCCGGCGACTGCTATGTGCTGGAAGTCAATACACTGCCGGGGATGACAGCCCTCTCGCTCCTGCCGGAAATAGCGGCAAAGGGGGCGGGACTATCGTTTGAGGCACTTGTTTCACGCATCATTGAATCAGCAACGCTCTCAATAAAGGTACAATAACCGGTGCGGGACTTCGCAAACTCATCATACCAGCGCAAGAAAGTGGCGCCCAACAAAATCAAGATCCAGCGGAAGCCGCTTGATTTCAAGAAGTATCTGCGTCCATTGAAACTGACTGCCACCGGACTGGTTGCGGTGGCCCTGGCAAGCGCCATCCTGTATGGCGGGTATCAAGCGTTTTCGTCGATCACCATGTTTTCTCTTAAATCAATTGAAGTGTCGAACACCAAGCACCTGACCCGGGACGAGATACTCGGATTGGCCGGCGTTGAGGTCGGTAAAGATCTGCTCGGCATGAACCTGAAGCGCATGGGAGAGCATATTTTGCAGAACCCCTGGGTAGAAACGGTGCGCATCAATCGATATTTTCCGGACGCCGTTTCAATCGTCATCACCGAACGTGAACCGGTAGCGATCGTCAACATGGGGTTTATCTATTATCTTGACAAGAAGGGGAATGTCTTTAAGGTCCTTAATCAGGGTGACAAACTTGACTTTCCGGTTGTCACCGGCTTCAGCGAAGAAGATGTGGGCAGCAACCCGAAAGGCACCAAAGAAGCGCTTGAAGCCACCTGCAATCTCCTGAAGATATTACGGGAAAAGGGTGCATTTATCCTTGCGGATGTATCGGAGATTCATTACGATGAAGGGTACGGTTTTACTCTGTTCACCTCGTCCGGGGCACTTCCGGTCAAGGTCGGATCAGGAGATTTTTCCGCGAAGATCGAGCGGTTCGCCCGCATCTATCAGGATCTGATGGTGCAACTGCCGTCAATTCATTACATCGATCTCGATTACAACGACAAAATAATCGTAAAAAAGAGCTAGTTCTCGTATTCATACTTATGCAGCAGGGGGGAGTCGTATGTCAGCAACAAAACGGGATAATCTGATCGTCGGCCTCGACATCGGAACCACCAAGATTTGCGCAATCGTCGGCAATGTCACGGAAGAAGGTATCGATATCGTCGGCATCGGGACCAGCCCTTCGAGCGGCCTGCGTAAAGGGGTTGTCATCAACATTGAAAGCACCGTGGGTGCCATTCGCAAAGCGGTGGAAGAAGCGGAATTGATGGCCGGGTGCGAGATCAAGTCGGTCTATGCCGGCATAGCGGGCGGACATATCAAAGGACTGAACTCCAACGGCGTTATCGCCATCAAGAATCGTGAGGTTTCTCAGGAGGATGTGCGACGGGTCATCGATGCGGCCAAGGCGATCAACATCCCGATGGACCGCGAAGTATTGCATATCCTTCCGCAGGAATTCATCATCGACGAGCAGGACGGGATCCGTGAACCACTCGGCATGAGCGGCGTCAGACTGGAAGCCAAAGTGCATATCGTCACCGGTGCCGTGGCAAGTGCCCAGAACATCGTCAAATCATGCAACCGGGCCGGACTGGATGTGGCCGACATCGTACTGGAGCAGTTGGCGTCATCCCATGCGGTTCTTTCGGAAGATGAAAAGGAACTAGGAGTCTGCATGGTGGATATCGGCGGCGGAACAACCGATATTGCCATTTTTGCCGATGGGGCTATCAAATACACCTCGGTTATCTCACTTGGGGGCAATCAGCTTACGAACGACATTGCCGTGGGACTGCGCACTCCGTTCGCCGAAGCAGAAAAAATCAAGCAAAAATACGGCTGCTGCCTGGCTTCACTGGTTGGCAAGGAAGACAAGATCGAAGTACCGAGTGTCGGCGGCCGCAAGCCCCGCGAACTCTCGCGCAACGTATTGTGCGAAATCCTCGGCCCCCGCATGGAGGAGATTTTCTCACTCGTCAACCGCGAGATCATTAAATCGGGACTGGAAGATTCCATCGCTTCTGGTGTGGTCATCACCGGAGGCTCCAGCATTCTTGAAGGAATCCCAGAACTTGCTGAACAGATCTTCAATCTGCCGGTTCGGCGCGGGCTCCCCCAAAAAATCGGCGGGTTGAACGATGTGGTAAAATCTCCGGTATATGCCACAGGCGTCGGCCTTGTTGTGTACGGCAGCCGAAATTCCGGTTCACATGAGTTCCCGACCGGCAAACCGGAAGCAAATCTGTTCGGATCCGTTTTTGGCAGGATGAAGAGCTGGTTTCGTGAATTTTTCTAATCATCGCTCGTAGAGTACAAATGTTGTTTCAGGCCGTTTTCCCGCTCATGGAAAACGGCCTGTTTTTTTTAAGGCTCCGCTCCGCCAGAGTGGAGCGGCAGCGCGCAATCCACCTAACACTCTGTTTTTTAAAGACACCTGTTTTTAACAAAAAATATATTATTTTTTCCTTTGATTCTTGATGTAATTGAGGTTACATTTTCGGGAATAACACAGCATTTTTCGGTCATAAACCATATAGAGGGAGGAACACATGTTTGAATTTGATGAGACCATTGAACAGAGCGCAGTTATTAAAGTAATTGGAGTCGGTGGCGGCGGCGGCAATGCCGTCAATACCATGATATCCAGTTCCATACATAAAGTAGATTTCATCGTTGCAAATACCGATGCACAGGCACTTCGTACCTCGAAAGCGCCGGTCAAGCTGCAGCTCGGCCGGGAACTGACCAAAGGACTGGGCGCAGGCTCAAAACCTGAGGTTGGTACTGCTGCTGCTCTTGAGAACAAGGGGCAACTTGCTGAAGCCATCAAAGGAGCTGATCTGGTGTTCATCGCCGCCGGCATGGGCGGCGGAACCGGTACCGGCGCAGCGCCTGTAATCGCCGAAGCGGCCCGTGAAACCGGCGTCCTGACCGTCGGGGTCGTTACCAAGCCATTCACATACGAGGGGAAGGCCCGCTCCGTTCTCGCCGAACAAGGCATCGCAGAACTGAAAAAACATGTCGATTCACTGATCATCATACCAAACGATCGCCTCATAAGCCTGGCCAGCAAAAACATGTCCCTTTTCGATGCGTTCAAGCCCTCAGATGACGTGCTTCGCCAGGCAGTACAGGGAATTTCCGAATTGATCACCTCTACCGGCCTGATGAACCTCGACTTTGCCGATGTCAAGACAGTCATGAGTGTTCGAGGTATGGCCATGATGGGTATCGGCATGGGGAATGGCGACAACCGCGCTGCCGACGCGGTTAACAACGCCATATCCAGCCCGCTTCTGGAAGACAACGACATTTCGGGAGCCAAGGGTGTGCTGGTCAACATCACCGGCTCCGAGTCCATGACCATGGACGATTACAACACCGTCAACCGCATCGTTCACGAGAAAGTCCACGAAGATGCCAACATCAAGATCGGCGTTGTCCGTGATGACGAAATGGGTGACAATATCAAGGTGACCGTCATTGCCACCGGTTTCGGTGATCGATTTGATGTAGAAAAAGGTCGCGATCTCCGCAGAAACAGCTTGTCATTGGCTGACAAGCACAGCGTCAGTCCCGCTTCTCTCGACCGGCCGACCTTCCAACGTGATCGGGAAAAGAATGAAAATATAACCCGGATCCGTCCTACAGTCTCGTTTATCGAAGAGGACGAAGACCAGTACGACATCCCTACGTTTCTGCGCAAGTCAGTCGATTAACCCTTCATCGTTCAGGGGGCAGGCCGGAAGGTCTGCCCCCTAGTCGTTTCCGCGAAACAATCACCTTTACACATCCGGTTAATTCTCCTGAACTTCTCTTTATTTTTTATTCAACACACATCAATCAAACAGGGCCGAACACAAAATTGGTTCAACGTTCCCCAGCCGGCGCATGAAATATTATCATTACGTGGTACAATGCAAACAATCTCAAAATAAGGAGGCGGCCATGTCAATGATAAGGGAATTCAAGGAATTTGCCGTAAAAGGCAACGTGGTTGATCTTGCTGTCGGCGTCATCATTGGGGGTGCCTTTGGCAAGATTGTGACCTCGTTCGTCAGCGATGTGATTATGCCTCCGCTCGGCATGGCCATGGGCAAGGTTAACTTTTCCGATCTGTTTATTGATCTCTCGGGAAAAGGATTTTCAACCCTGAAGGCCGCCAAGGATGCCGGTGCGCCGGTAATAAGCTATGGGGTGTTCATAAATACGGTCATTGATTTCACAATCATAGCGTTCGTCATATTCATGGTAATAAAACAGATTAACAGGCTGAAGAAGGAGCCGGTCCCCGCACCACCAAACACAAAGGATTGCCCGTTCTGCTGTTCGGCCATTCCGCTTCCGGCAAGACGCTGCCCACAGTGCACCTCCGAGCTTAATGAATAACGGCATATGACCTCCTCGGAACTTTGTCTGCCTGACTGACAAGTTTTATTCCAACAAAGTACCCAATAATTTAAGATAGTTACACTCCATTCCTCATCAGTGGATAAAATTTTTCTGGACGAATGGCAAACTCTCCCGTACTTTGTCCCGCTGCAACATATTACTTTTACAGAAACGAAAGGCAATCCAATGGCACATGCAGAAAAAGGCAACACAGTAACAATCAATTTTACCGGAACCCTGGATGACGGGACAGTATTCGACTCGACTTTCGAAGCACCCGAGTGCGATGATGAATGCTGCGACGACAGCTGCGATGACGGATGTGAAGACGATGAATGCGGCTGCGGTGGGCATGAAGCCGGCCCGATGACCTTCGTCCTGGGGGAAGAAATTCTTTTCCCTGAAATTGACGCGGCAATTGTCGGCATGGCGCCGGGTGAGAAAAAAACCGTCAAGATCAAGGCTGCAGATGCATTTGGCGAGTACGACAAGGAAAAAGTATTCACCGTGCCGCGTAGCGACCTGCCGGAAGATCTTATCCCGGAAGTCGGCGACGAACTGAGTCTCTCCAATGAAGATGATGAAGAGCTTGACGTTGTCGTCCTCGAAGCAAATGACGACCAGGTTACCTTTGACGCCAACCACCCACTCGCCGGTGAAGACGTCACCTTCGAGATTGAACTGGTAAGCATTCAGTAGCACCTATGAACCTCCTCTATGCACTCGACCTTCTGGGAACAGCCGCCTTTGCCGCATCGGGGGCCTGGGCCGGTGTCCGCCGCGACATGGATCTGTTCGGGGTAGTGCTGCTGGGGTTGGTAACTGCAAACGGGGGGGGAACCGTGCGCGATCTTTTGCTCGGCGCCCCCCCCTTTATCCTGAAAAACGAAACCTACCTGTATCTCGCACTGATCGTTTCTCTACTGGTGTTCGTATTTCACCACAAGATGGAATTTCTGCAGCATCCACTCCAGTATTTTGATGCCGTCGGCCTTGGCACCTTTGTCGTTATCGGCACCGGAAAGGCTCTCGAATATCACATCGGTTTTTTCGGATCTGTTATGATGGGAGTCATGACGGCGACGGCCGGAGGGATGATCAGGGATGTTCTTTCAAACCAGGTACCGCTGGTGCTGCAGCGCGAAGTATACGCCTCGGCCTGTATTGCCGGTGGCATCTTGCTCTACCTGCTCCATCTCACGGCATTCCCGGAAAACTGGGCTCTGGTTGTCGCCGCCCTGACCGTTATTGCAGTGCGACTGCTGGCAATCCGCAGAGGGTGGTCATTACCACGGGCAACTATCAACGACCCCGGTTAGAAGTAACAAAAAACGGCCAAAAGGCCGTTTTTTGTTACGAGACATATCTCACTCAGCCTAAAACAGATCGAAATTATTCTGATACGCCATCAGTGTATTAACCATGAGCGCCGCCACGGTCATCCTTCCAACCCCACCGGGTACCGGCGTGATCCAGGAACATTTCTTACTGACATTCTCAAAATCCACATCTCCGACAAGTTTTCCGTTTTCGAGACGATTGATGCCGACATCGATCATCACAACCCCTTCTTTGACCATATCCTCGGTAATAAAACCGGGAATTCCGACCGCAACGATAATAATATCCGCCCGCCGTGTTTCATCCACCAACAGCTCATGGGGCGTTTCGATGTGTGCCAGCGTAACCGTGGCATTGCCGATTTCGAAATCATTGGAAAGCATGATCGATATCGGTTTGCCGACAATGTTCGAACGGCCGATAACAACACAATGCTTCCCTTTGACCGGAATTTCGTAGAATTGCAGCAGCTTGCAGATTCCATAGGCGGTAGCCGGTCTGAATGCTTTCTGCCCCAGGGTCATCCGGCCGAAATTGGTCGGATGAAAACCGTCAATATCCTTTTCCGGATCAATCGCATTGATGATGTTCTGCGGATTGATATGTTTTGGCACCGGCAGCTGTACGATCAAACCATCAGTCGCACGATCGGCATTGATCTCGGCGATCTTCGCCAGCAGCTCTGACTCGGTTACACTCTCGGGAAAACGGAGCAGCGCGCTTTCAAAACCGGCGTTTTCGCACGATTTGATCTTCGACTTGACATAGGATTCGCTGGGAGCATGTTCCCCGACCAGAATGACGGTCATATGCGGCTTGCGCAAACCGGAGTCCACATAGCCGGCAACCCGCTTGGAGATGTCCGCGACGAGACTTTCAGCACATAATTTTCCATCCAGTAACTTCATGGCGTTTGTTCCTATTCCGTACGCTTGGTGACTTCGATCAGATGATAGCCGAATTGGGTCTGCACCGGTCCAAGAACTTTTCCGACTTCACCGGAGAACACTACCGTATCGAACTCTTTAACCATCTGTCCCGGGCCGAATTCACCAAGACTACCACCGTCTCTGCCGGAAGGGCATTGGGAATGCTGGCGGGCACACGCAGCGAAATCCTCCCCTGCTTCTATCTTTGCTTTCAACTCTTCACATGCTTCTTTGGTTGCCACCAGAATGTGGCGGGCAGATGCTTTGGCCATACCTAACTCCTCTTTTTGTGGTCTGTGCAAGGATTTTCCCTGCGGCTACGCTTTGAGTCTCTTTTTGACACTTATGCCGCTATTAGTCAATATGTCAATCTGACTTCTCATGCCGCCATTTCTACATCAGCATAAACAAAAGAGCCCTTCGGAAAAGGAAAGGCTCTTTTATTATTTTGCCAACGTATATGAACACGGGCTCAACTTGCGGATTCCTCACTGAACCTCAAGCGCCGGTTCGCTCAGCGCCGCCAGCTGTTCCCGCAGTTCCAAAATATGCTCCCCCCAGTAGCGGGTGGTGTTGAACCAGAAGAATGTGTGCGGAAACAACGGATCCTGCCAGCGCCTCGCCAGCCAGGCGCTGTAATGCAGCATGCGCAGCGTCCTGAGCGGCTCGATCAGGCGCAGTTCGCGCGGATCGAAATCATTGAACTCCCGGTACCCCTCCAGCAACGAATCCAACTGGGCCAACTGCCGGGGGCGCTCTCCGGAAAACATCATCCAGAGATCCTGTATAGCCGGTGCCATGCGCGCATCATCGAAATCGACGAAGTGGGGGGCGTTATCGCGCCAGAGAATATTCCCGGCGTGGCAATCGCCATGGGTCCGGATGATCCGCACCGGCCCGACTTCGGCCATTATGCTGTCGATGATCTCCAGCAACTGCCCGGTCACGGCAACATAGCTTGCCCGATATTCGTCCGGGATAAAATGTTCTTCGATCAGCTTCACGCTTTTGGTGCCGAAGCTCTGCCGGTCCAGGACCGGGCGATGCACAAACGGCGTAACCGCTCCGGCAGCGTGGATTCGCGCCAGGAGACGCCCCAGTATTTTCAGGTTATCCAGATTATCGAACTCCGGAGCATGCCCCCCTTGGCGTGGGTACAGGGCAAAATAAAATCCGTCGAACTCCCGCAGGCTTTTCCCGGCGGCATTCCTGAGCGGCGCCACAATCGGAAGTTCATGTTCGACCAGTTCGTAACAGAAGTCATGCTCTTCCTGAATCTGTCCTTCGCTCCACCGCCCCGGACGATAGAACTTGGAGATCAGCGGCTGCCCATCTTCGATGCCGACCTGATAGACGCGGTTCTCATAGCTGTTGAGCGCAAAAACCCGACGATCACAGAGGTAGCCCTGACTTTCAATGGCGTCCATGACATGGTCGGGAGTAAGGCGTTGAAACGGATGTTTGCTCTCGGTCATATATTTGTCCTGTTATACGGCAGGAATACTGTGCTGAGTTATTATGGCCTGATTTAACCTGCTGTGCTAGGTTATTGCGCGTTTGTATGCTAGATTTATGGTCAGCTGTCAACCCGGTAACACCTTTCGGGAATTTTGTACATGAAAACGGAACACCACCCATGAGCGATTACACCCCCAACGGCCTGATTGTTGCCCATCACGGCATCTCGGTTGAAGTCCTGTTCGACAACGGCGCACGCCGGATGGTGCGGGTCAAACGCAACTCCGGGCACGTGGTCGGCGACCGCGTCGAAGTAACCGGAGAGGTGCTGAAACGCCTGCCACGCCGTACGGAACTGCAGCGCCGGGACGCCCGGGGCGGCATTCACCTTGTCGCCGCAAACCTTGATGTCCTGGGCATTGTGGTGGCACTGCAGTCCCCTGGCGGTTTCCTTGACCGGGCCATCGTCGCCGCACGCTCGGCAGGACTGGAGCCGTTCGTGGTGGTCAACAAATGCGATCTTGACGGCACCGCAGAACTGCTGGCCGAATTGACCAGGGTTTACAGCAGCTCGGTGCCGATCTTTCCCATCAGCGCCGCACTCAGAACCGGCTTTGCCCCGCTGGAAGAATATTTCAGCCAGGGGCATCGCGGCGCATTTGTCGGCACCACCGGAGTCGGCAAAAGTTCCCTGTTGAATGTGCTCTGCCCGAATATCGATCTTAAAGTAGGCAGCGTCAGCGAATACAAAGGGATGGGGCGGCACACCACGACCGTATCCACTCTCCATGCCCTGGCAGGTGGCGGTGAACTGGTAGACACCCCCGGATTCCGTGACTTCGGGCTGGTTGACAGCACGGTGGAAGAGCTGGCCGAATATTTCCCCGGTTTTGAAGATCACCGCGATGTCGCCTGCAAATTCCGCAACTGCCGGCACCGCACCGAGCCGGGCTGTGCAGTGCTGATGCTGGTCGAGCAGGGACGCATCCACGCCGAGCGCTACGCCACCTACATGGAAATTCTGGCCGAAGTGGAAGGACACCAGGCCGCAGCCCGCAGCCGGGACTGGAAAAATAATTAAACCCAGAAAGCATTTGAACCGCAAAGACGCAAAGAGCGCAAAGAAAAACAAAAAATTATTTATTCTATCATGTTACCGAATATTTTTATCCTCGTGCAATTTGAATTTCTTAGCGTCCTTTGCGTCTTTGCGGTAAAAGAATTGTTTTTGTATTAAACGATCCGTTAAGCGAGAATAGTTATGATCACAACAACCTACGTTATCGGACACCGCAACCCGGATACCGACTCCATTGCCTCAGCCATCAGCTACGCTGCGCTGAAGCAGCGCCTCGGTGACAGCAGCGTCATTGCCGCCATGGCGGGCGCTCCCAATCCCCAGACCCGCTACATCCTTGACCGCCTTGAAATTCCCGAGCCGCTTTTTCTGGCCGATGTCCACCCAAAGGTACGCGACACCCTCAAGCGACAACCGGTGACGGTGGATCGCCATGCCTCCGCCTACGAGGCACTGGAACTGTTCAACAAGAGCGGCGTACGGGTGCTGCCGGTGATCGACAGCGATAACAAACCGTGCGGGATTCTTTCGCTGCTGCGGCTTTCAGAGAGCTACCTCCTCCCCTGCCACGACAGAATACGTCAGGTAACTACCAGCCTGTCGAGCCTGGCCAAGACCCTCGGCGGACATTTTGCCACCGGGGAAAGTAACGAGAATCCGCTCTCCCTGAACCTGTTCATCGGTGCCATGCTGGAGGAGTCTTTCAGCAGCAGGATCGACGGCCACGACCCGCGCGAGCTGCTGATCATGACCGGCAACCGCCGCACCATCCAGCAGGCCGCAATCGAACGGGGCGTGCGGGTTCTTGTGGTCACCGGCGGACTTCCGCTCGAAGACGATCTGCTGGAGCAAGCCCGCACACAGAATGTTACTGTGCTGTTGACCCCGCACGACACCGCCACCGCAGCCTGGCTGGCGCGGCTCTCTACCCCTGCCTTCTGCCTGGCCGAGCAGGAATTTGCCGAGATTGAAGTGGATAAATCACTCACCGCCCTTCGCCAGAAACTGCTTGTCGCCAACGTATCTGCCGTGCTGGCGCTGGAAGGCGACGGCACCCTGGCTGGCGTTGCCACCAAATCATCCCTGCTGGCGCCGCTCCCCTACAAGCTGATCCTGATGGACCACAACGAGCTCGTCCAGGCGGTGCCGGGAGCCGAATCGGTGGAAATCACCGAAGTCATTGACCATCACAAACTGGGCAACAACCACTCTAATTCCCCGATCTCCTTCATCACCTCGCCGGTCGGCAGCACCTGCACTCTGGTTGGACGACGCTACCGCGAGTGCTGCGTGGAACCGGAGCAGAAGATCGCAGCGCTGCTGCTGGCAGGGATTCTCTCCGACACGGTGATCCTCAAATCTCCCACCACCACAGCTGCCGACCATAAAATGGCCGCCTGGCTGGAGGAGCGCTCAGGGCTTACTATTGCCGAGTTCGGCCGCGACATCTTTGCCGCCAGCAGTTCCCTGAAAAACTATGGTTCGGTCGAACGGGTCGTGGCCGCCGACTTTAAACTGTTCACCCACGAAAAATACAGCATCGGCCTCGGCCAGGTGGAGGTCATCGGTTTCGACGAGTTCTACAGCATGAAGGAAGGACTGCTGGATGCGCTGGCGGAGGTGAAGAGGCGCGACAACCTCTTCATCGCCGGGCTGATGGTAACCGATATCACCACCGAGACGACGCTGTTCCTGGTGGAGGGTCATACCCGTATTGCCCACGTCATGGAGTACCCGCAGCTTGAACCGCACCTGTACGAACTGAAAAACGTCATGTCGCGCAAGAAGCAGATGGTACCGCACCTGTTGAAGATTCTGGCCAAGGTCTGACCGATGAGCCGGGCGGCGGTCATTGGGCGGATGCAGGGGGTCATGCTCGCGCAGTGGCAAGAGTTGCTGCGCCTTCGGGATGAAGTGCTGAAGACCTCAGACGCCGAGGCCATCCATGATCTGCGGGTGGCATCGCGCCGTTTCCGGGCCACGCTGGGACTGTTCGAACCGTGGTTGCCGAAAAAGGGCGCTGCTGAGCTAAAAAAAAGCACCCGGAAGTTAACCAGGGTGCTGGGGGGACTGCGCAATATTGATGAAGCGCTGCTCTTCTTCCACGAACACCGGACCGAACCTGAAGCAGGAGAACAGGTCAGCGCTCTGCTAGCGAAGAAACGCCCCAATGAGCTGGCACGAATCAACAGGAACCTCGCAGAACTGGATCAGAAACGCCTCGATCGCCTGGTGCAAAAAGCGGTCGGGCGGCTGACAAAAAAACGTAACACGACCGCTCCCCTGCCGGACTATTTTGCCGCAACCTGCACGTCACTGTTCCAGCCGATCAACGACCTGCTTCCAACCGCACCTTCCCGCAAAAACCGTGAATCCCGTCACGCCCTCCGCATCGCCATCAAGAAATGGCGCTATTTCTTCGAGATCATGGCGCCGGTACTGGAACGCGATTGCTCCGAAATACTCGCATTGCTCAAGGAATATCAGACGATTCTGGGGGGGATGAACGATATTGCGGAGTTTGAAGCGCTGAGCGGCGCGCTATCGCTGTCAAGAAGCGAACGCAGCTTTGTCAAAGAGACCCTTCGCAGCGAAGATGAGCTGCTGCTCCAACAGCTGACCGGACTCATCAAGAAGAAACCGCTGGTCTATACCTTCCCGCCGTAACAGAACTTACCGCGCCACGTCAAAATAGCGTCCCTGCGGATGGTGGAACACCAGCGCCGAAACGCTCGCCTCAGGATCCATCATGTCGCCGTCGGTCAATCGCACACCGATGGTCTCCGGATGCAACAAGGCGAACAGCTTCTGCTGGTCAGACAGTTCCGGGCAGGCCGGGTAGCCGAACGAGACGCGAATGCCGTGGTAGTCGGCGTTGAACAACTGCTTCATGGTCAGAGACGGATCATCCACAATGCCCCATGAGGTGCGAATGCGCTTGTGCAGGAACTCGGCGGTCGCCTCGGCCAGCTCCAGCGCCAGCGCTTGAAGCAGGTGCGAATCCAGGTAATCTCCCGCTTCCTTCATCGCTTCAGCTTTTTCCCGCACGCCACGCCCGCAGGTCACCACGAACATCGCCAAGTTGTCCCGCTCGCCGCCTTCAAGCGGGCGAACGAAGTCGGCCACGCTGAGCCGCTCCCCCGCTGCCTGGCGCGGAAAACCGATGCGCATGGTTTCTTTATCAGACTCGCACAGGATCAGGTCGTTACCGGCACTGTTGGCGGGATAGAAGCGGTAGAGCGCCTGCGGCTGTATCAATCCCTCCCACTCAACCCGCGCCAGCATCTCTTCCACGGTGGCGTGCAGCTTGACCGCCTTGTCATCACCCGCTGCCAGCAGTTTCTCCACCAATCCGGTCAGACCAAGATGCTTGGTGTAGAGCATCTGGCGGTTCAGGAACGGAATGACCTGTTTGAGCGGAATATCGCGCAAGATGTGCGGCTCGAAATCGGGGGGCGCCAAGACCGGCTTGTCATAGTTTAGTGAAGACTTGCCCCCGCCTGTAGCAACAGCAGCCACAGCAGCCGGTTTTCCGGCAACCGTTCCCTGCTGGCGCAGCTCGGTCTCTGCCAGTAGCTGTTCCCGCCCAACCGGATCGAACAGGCGGTTGGCCAGTTCCAGCCCGGCCATGGCATCCTTGGCGTACAACACCGTCGCGCCGTAGGCCGGTGCGATGCGGTTATCGGCAAAGTTGCGCGACAGCGCCGCGCCCCCTACCATCAGCGGCACCGTGATTCCCGCGGCTTTCAGGTCGGCGGCCGTGGTCTCCATCTGCAGGGCGCTCTTGACCAGCAGCCCGGAGAGGCCGATGAAGTCGGGCTGTTCACGCCGCGCCGCCTCGATCAGCGTCTCGGAACCGACCTTGATCCCCAGGTTGACCACCTGGAAGCCGTTGTTGGAGAGGATGATTTCCACCAGGTTCTTGCCGATGTCGTGCACATCTCCCTTGACCGTGGCCAGCAGCATCTTCCCCTTGCTGGATGTTTCACCTTTTTCGAGATGCGGCTGCAGATGTGCCACGGCAGCCTTCATCGCCTCGGCGGACTGCAGCACCTCGGCCACGATCAGCTGGTTATCGTTAAAGAGCCGCCCCACCTCGGCCATACCGGCCAGCAGCGGTCCGTTGATGATGTCAAGAGGCTTGTCGCCCCGTTCCAGCACCGTATCCAGATCATCGGTCAAGCCGTTCTTGATCCCCTCGACGATGTAGCGGGAGAGGCGCTCTTCCGGCGGCAGGTCGGCTGCCGGCGCGTGGACGGCCTGCTTTTTGTCGCGGAAGGCGGCGGCAAAGGCGGCCACCGGGTCGTCGCCGCGCCAGAAGATCAGGTCTTCGGCCAGTTTGAGCTCTTCCGGTGGGATGGAGGCGTAGCGCTCCAGCTTCTCGGTGTTGACGATGGCGTAGGTCAGCCCGGCCTTGACGCAGTGGTAGATAAAGACAGCGTTCAGCACCTCGCGCCCCGCCTGGGGGAGGCCGAACGAGACGTTGGAGATGCCCAGAATCGTGCTGGACTGCGGGAATTCCTGCGTGATCAGCCGCACCCCTTCGATGGTCTCCACCGCACTGCCGATGTAGGCGGCATCACCGCTACCGACCGGGAATACCAGCGGGTCGAAGATCAGATCCTCCGGTCGGAGACCGTACGTGTTGACCAGCAGATCGTAGGAGCGCCGCGCCACCGCCAGCTTGCGCTCGCGGGTGACCGCCATGCCGTGCTGCGGGTCTTCGTCAATGCACCCAACCACCACCGAGCCACCGTAACGGTGCAGCAGCGCCGAAACTAAAGCAAATTTCCCCTCGCCATCCTCCAGGTTGATGGAGTTGATCAGGCATTTCCCCTGCAGCCGTTGCAGCGCCAGCTCGGTCACCTTCGGGTCGGTGGAGTCGATCATGATCGGCGCCCGCACCTTGCGCGGCACAAACTCCAGCAACCGGGTCATGTCGGCGGCCTCGTCCCGATCCGGGTTGGCCACGCAGACGTCGATCACCTGGGCGCCCCCCTTGACCTGATCACGGGCAATTTCCGCCCCCTCTTCAAAGCGTTCCGCCACGATCATGTTCTTGAACTTGCGCGAACCGATGACGTTGGTGCGCTCCCCCACCAGCAGCGGCCGGGCATCCTCCTCCACCGTCAGCGCTTCGATCCCGGACACGGCCCGGCGGCGGACAACAGAGGGACGGCGCGGCGCCCGACCGGCCACCATGTCAGCAATGGCGGCGATATGCGCCGGAGTGGTGCCGCAGCAGCCGCCGACGATATTGAGCCACCCCTCATCCACAAAGCGGGACAGCTTGGCTGCCAGCGACGCGGGCGATTCGGCGTAGTTGCCGTTCTCGTCCGGCAGACCGGCGTTCGGATAGACCGAAATATGGCAGGAGGCCAGCTCCGACAGGGTGCGGAGATGGTCGGTCATGAACTCCGGGCCGGTGGCGCAGTTCAGGCCGATACTGATCAGGCCGAGATGGTCCTCAAGATGGGCCAGACTGGTGTAGAGCGCCTCTACCCCCTGCCCGGCCAGCATGGTGCCGGTCGCTTCGATGGTGCCGGAAATCATCAGCGGCACCCGCTGCCCCGACTCCTCGAACGCCAGCCGGATTCCTTCGGCGGCGGCTTTCAGGTTCAGGGTATCCTGCGCCGTTTCCAGGAGCAGCAGATCGACGCCGCCGGCCAGCAGCCCCAATGTCTGCCCACGGAACGCCTGCACCAGCTGGTCAAAGGTCACCCCGCCGGTCACGGAAATGGTGCGGGTGGTCGGCCCCATGGAACCGGCAACCCAGCGCGGCTTATCAGGCGTTGAGAAGGCATCGCACGCGCGGCGGGCAACCAGAACAGCCTGGCGGTTCAGCTCGAACACCTGGTCCTGCAGGCCGTATTCGGCCAGCACGATATCGGTGGAACCGAACGAGTTTGATTCGACGATATCGGCCCCGGCGGCCAAGTAGGCGCGGTGGACATCTTCGATCACATCGGGGCGGGTGATGGTCAGGTATTCGTTGCACCCTTCATATTCAGCGCCGCCGAAATCAGCAGCGGTCAGGTTGCGGGCCTGGATCTGGGTGCCCATGGCGCCGTCGATTACCAGGATGCGCTCAGCCAGGGCGGTCAGGATGCTTTGTGTCATGCGGGAAAATCCTCCATAAATTCTGATTCCGAAGATACTACCTTCTCAAAAAGCGGCTGTCACCTGGTTAAGACAAAAAAGTGTGCATTGATTGTTTTTATGCAATAATCAGGTATAGTTATCAGCACCTTTCTTATCATATTCACTCCATTTACAGGAGGCGTTCCATGAACTTGAACACCCACACAACCGTCCTCAACGAAGGCGACCCGGATCAGAAACGGACCGAGATCCTGCAGTATTTCCACGACACCTTCGATGCGGACGAAAAACTCTACGATACGCTCAAATACGACGACACGTTCTATCTC
>Ga0172380_10003038_pt1 | contig 24137 bp, 18 predicted proteins | sample Leawe162metaG_FD_119747 | JGI IMG/M metagenome (GOLD analysis project Ga0172380, IMG submission 119747) | Leachate microbial communities from a municipal landfill in Southern Ontario, Canada - Leachate well 162 metaG | ecosystem: Engineered > Solid waste > Landfill > Unclassified | place...
CCCATCACCGCCAGCACTAACAATTTCTTTGACATTTTCAGTCTCCCAAAAGCAATAAGTTATTTCAACAAATTCAAAACGCTAATATAGACTGCACAACAACGATTTTCTATAGACACAACTCAAACAAATGTCCGGTTTTTCTAAATTGCTTGTTTTGTCCGAAAAATCCACTTCGCCATATTTTATTTTGCGACTGGCGGGGCGGCGGTAGTGCGCCGGATAATAACCCGGGATGGAATCATTACCGCCGCCGGAACTTTTTTGCCGGAAATCGCCGCCTGAAGACTGTTCCAGATGCATTCCGCCAGTTGCGCCGGTTGCTGGTCAACGGTGGAAAGTCCGATATCCTCGGAGAATGGAGCATTGCAACAGCCGATGACGGAAAGCTGTTCTGGACATTTAATACCGTAAATCATCAGGTAACGAAGAAGCCCGGAGGCAATGGAATCATTGCCGCAGAATACCGCAGTCGGCGGAATCTTGAGCCGCATTAACGCTTCCGCCGCAGTATATCCCCATTGCCGGCTGTATTCCTGCTGCTTGATGTATTCAGGATTATTCTCCAGCCCATATTTTTTCAAAACTGTTTGATAGCCATTGTGCCGTTGACAAGAGCTGTGATCGCCCTGTCCACCAACATAAGCAATCCGGCAATGACCTAAACTGACCAGATGTTCAATGGCGCTGCAAGCTGCTTGAAAATCATCATTGACCACATACGGAACTTTCAGCCCGGCAATTAAATTGTCGAAAAAAACCACCGGGCATTCAATTTTCCGGTAAAGTTCAATGCATTCCCGGTTCGGAGCGGCAATAATTCCGTCAACATTCTTCTTCAGAAAACTGTTCAATGCCATCTCCTCCCGCAACGGACTGCGGTTGCTGATATGAATAAGCAATGAATAATCAAACAATGCCAGCCGGTTCTCCAGCGCGGTTATCACATCGAAAAAAAACGGCTCATGCTCTGGAATAAGAATGCCGGCCAAATTGGAAAGTTTTTTCCTGACTGGCGATTTGCCAACAAAACTGCCAAGACTGGGGATTGTGTGGATAAGCTCTTTTTTCGCCAGAACCTCCATCCCTTTCCGTAAGGTGATATGGTTAATTTCGAACTCTTCCGCCAGTGTTTTTTCAGAAGGCAGCCGGTCGCCGACAACCAAATTTTTTGTGCTGATTAACTCTGCTATTTTATCCGCCGCCACCAAATATTTTTTCATCATAGATAACTTATACCGGTATATATATTTTTATCGCATCACACGCAACTCTAATGTAATAAAGATTGTTTTTCAAGTATATCGATATACAATTATATAAAAACAATTACAAATCCAGAGGGTTGACAAATGAAAGAATTTGCACTGGGCATCGATTTCGGCAGTAATTCCGTCAGGGCATTAATCATCGACGCGGACAACGGCGCTGAATACGGAACTGCAAGTTTTATCTATTCCGGCGGTAATGACGGTATTTTTACTGTTCCGGATAATCCACACCTTGCGCGACAGAATCCGGAAGCTTATCTGGAGACAATGGAAAACTGTGTTAAATCCGCCTTGAAGGAAGCGTCCGCCAAACCGGATTTTAACGTTAAATCCATAATCGGCATCGGCATTGACGCTACCGCCTCAACTCCGCTTCCGGTAACTGAAGACTTGCGTCCGCTGTCCAGTCTTCCGGAATTTCATGACAATCTAAATGCTTATGCCTGGATGTGGAAAGATCACACCGCTATTGAAGAAGCCGCGCAAATCACCGCCGCCGCCCGGGCTGAACGTCCGGAATATCTTGAAAAATGCGGCGGCTCATATTCCGCTGAGTGGTTCTGGTCGAAGCTATGGCATTGCCTGAATAATGACAAAAAAGTTTTTGACGCAGCATACACCTGGCTTGATTTTCCTGACTTCATTCCGGCGGTTCTCGGCGGCATCAAACATATTTCACAGGTAAAAGCCGGAATATGCGCAGCCGGACACAAATCTTTGTACTGCGAAGAATGGGGTGGGCTGCCGGATGCGGATTTTCTGAAGTCTCTGGCTCCGGAACTGGCGGCATTGCGTCCACGCCTGTATCAAAAAGCTTATCCGGCTGATACTGTCGCTGCCAATCTTTGTCCGGAATGGGCAAAAAAACTTGGATTGCCGACAGGAATTCCGATTGCCGCCGGAATTATTGACGCGCATTCCGGAGCGGTCGGAGCCGGAGTCGGCAAAGGACGGATGGTAAAAATTATCGGCACTTCCAGTTGTGATATTCTGGCAGAACCGGCTCATGGCAAAATCCCGGACATTCCAGGAATCTGCGGAATCGTCAACGGTTCCGTGCTGCCAGGCTGCTTGGGAATTGAGGCCGGACAGGCGGCCGTTGGCGATATTCTCAATTGGTTTGTGTCAAAAGTTTGCGCTTCTGACCACAAACTGTTCAAAACGTTGCACGATGAAGCAGTCAAACTCCGTCCCGGACAAAGTGGTTTGCTGGCGCTGGACTGGCAAAATGGCAACCGGAATATTTTATGCGACCAGCAATTAACCGGATTGATTATTGGCATGACGCTTCATACTTCACAGGCGGAAATATTCCGTGCCTTAATTGAGGCCACCGCCTTTGGAGCGAAGAAAATTCTCGACCGGCTGGAACAATACGGCATTGTCATTAATGAAGTTATCTGTTGCGGCGGGATTGCGGAAAAAGATGCTCTGTTCATGCAAATTTACGCGGATATTCTTGGACGCCAACTGTTGCTGTCCGCGTCAGCACAAACTTGTGCGCTTGGCGCGGCAATCTTCGGAATCGTGGTCGCCGGAAAATATTCATCAACCGAGGCAGCGCAGGAAAAGATTTGCCAGTTCAAAGACAAAGTATATCAACCCAATCCGGAAAACCGGAAACGCTATGCTGAATTGTATGAGCTCTATTCTGAACTGCACGACAGTTTCGGAGTTGCCGGAAAAAGTTTTGACCATGCTGCATTAATGAAGCGGCTGTTGAAGCTCAGCCGCGGCTGATAGTCAATAAATTATCCCTGAAGCTGACGTTCAAGAAGCGAAACGGAACGGCGTAGTGATTCGTTCTTTTTGCATAATTCCGGAACTTTTTTCATCGCATTCATAACTGTCGCATGATTTTTTTCGAATGCCGAGCCGATTTCCGGAAAGGAAAAATGGGTCATACGCCGGCAGAGATACATCGCCACCATGCGTGGTTCGGCAATATTTTTCGGACGCTTGGGACTCATGATGTCATTAAGCCGGATGTCAAAATGTTCCGCCACTGCCCGCTGAATACTGTCGATGGAAATAATTTTCGAAGCATTTTCCTCTTCAAGCAATTTATGCAGCAACATTTCAGCGCGTTCCAAAGTGATTTTTGACTCTGACATGGCGGAAGCAAATGCCACCAGCCGCAATAAAGCGCCTTTAAGTCTCCGGACGCTGGACGAGATGTTTGAAGCCAGAAAAAGCAGTATTTCATCTTCAAGTTTAACCAGATGGTCTTCCTGCATCATTTTCAGAATCGCCAACCTGGTTTCAAAACCAGGGGGGCTGATTTCAGTGGTTACACCAGATTCAAATCGTGACACCAGCCGGGCCTCCAGCCCTTCAATTTCACAAGGCTGTTTATCCGAAGTCAGAATAATTTGTTTGTTCTGATTATAGAGTGAATTGAATGTATTAAAAAACTCTTCCTGGAGCTGAGTTTTATTCGCCAGCAAATGGACATCGTCCACCAGCAAAAGGTCCACATCACGAACTGCGCTGCGAAACTCGGAATGACTCTTGGTGCGAAGCGAATCCACATAATGGTTCAGAAATTCTTCGCATGTCGTATATTTGATTCTGGCGCGACTGTTTTTGGATAATACTTGATGAGCTACGGCCTGCAACAGATGGGTTTTGCCGATTCCAGTGCCGCCATAAATATAAAGCGGATTGTAAACTCCGGGATTTTCTGAGGCGGTTTTCGCGGCCGTATAAGCATATCTATTTTCTTCGCCAACCACAAAATTATCAAAATTGTGCCGACTTAAGCAGCCATTCGGAACAGTTGCGCTGGGCGCAGGCTTGTCTGCTTTTTTAGGTTTGCTTTTCGCCGCAGACTCAACTGAATTTTTTATCTCCTGCCGATGTCCTGTCTCAAAAGAATAACCATAGTTAAGCCCGTCCACCTCCGCGAGTGATTCCGCCAGAAAGTCCCCGTAATTATCTTCCAGCCAGTCAGCAAAAAAATCATCCGAAACGCCGAGAACAATCTTATCGTCATCAAGCTTTACCGGAATAATATTTTGAAACCACTGTGCATAAGTCTCTGTATGAAGCCGCTTCTTCAATCTCTCTGCAGCAATTTCCCAAACTTTATACAGCAACTCGCCTTCCCCGTTGTACATACGCCACAGCCCCTTAATTCCTGGAAATGATTATCAAAAATCCAAAAGTTATTAACATACCATTTAAGGTCGTAAATTTTACACCAATCTTACACAACTTTAACACTTCTAAGGACTTCTATAACTTTGCAATTATTACTTGCTAAAATTCAGCAATCCGTCAACTCAGCTAAACTTTCTGAGCTCAACACACTCAAAACTTCCCGCCTCTAAACTTTGTCCCGTGTGGCACGATTTTTAAATAATGCCTAAAATTCTCTAAACACAATCAAAACAAATACCTTACAAAAAATTTCCCGCAACGCATCACAAGTTATTAACAGCTTGTTAACAGCGTTGTCTCGCTTTACCTCGTCGGCAAAGTTACTAAATCTATCGGGGAAAAGTCAATAATTCAAACCGGAAAGAAAAGTTTTTCTCTTTTTTTTATCCGGCAGCTCTATTGATAACAGACCTTTTAATTTTAGCTCAGAAAGCGAGTTAAAACAAGTAAAGAACAAAGAATTTTCAAGGATTAATTATAAGTGATTGAAAATGAGTCTAATTGCTCTAAAGTAATTCAGTGTTAAAAATCAATTTTGGATTGTTTTTGGAATAAAAACGGGATTTTCAGACCATGAAAAGGATTAGACGGTTATATATTACGGATTATTGCCTTACTCCAGCCAAGCGGATTGAAAAGAGCGCAATCCTGTGTGAGAATGAAAAAATTTTGGCGGTTGGCGGCGCCTCGGCGTTTACCCGTGAATCTGAATTAGAGATATATGAATTCGAAAATGCTTATGCCACGCCGGGTTTTATTGATACGCATATTCACGGCGCCGGGGGATTCGATTCCTCTTCAGCTTACTTGAAAGAAACTCCCATCGACAACATGAGCGCAATTTTAGCCCAGCGCGGCGTCACCACTTTTATACCTACGGTTGTAACTTCACAAGCCGATATTATGCTGACCAATCTTTCAGCGCTGGCTGATATGATAGACCATTCTCTTTCCGGCGCCGATCCGGCGGGAATACATATTGAAGGCCCGTTCCTCAACCGTAGCAAATGCGGCGCGCAAGTGGCAGCGGATATCAGAGATTTTGATTCAGGATTTACGATGGAACTTATTGCCGCCGCCAAAGGACATATTAAAAAAATGACTTTTGCGCCGGAACTTGACGGAGCGGAAAAATTGGTTGAATTGCTGTGTGAACACAATATTCGCCCATCCATGGGGCACAGTACTGCTGATGAACAGGCGACTTTGCGAGCCATTGATGCCGGAGCGCGCAACTGCACCCATTTGTTTAACGGCATGCCGCCATTGCATCAACGCAACGTAACACTGACCGCCGTCGCGCTGACTGACGAACGGGTTACGGTAGAGTTAATTATTGACGGACGGCATCTGCACCCCAGAATGATTGACCTGGCCTGCCGCTGCAAACCCCGCAACCGGGTGGTAGGCATCAGTGATTCCACTATGGCTGCTGGAATGCCTGACGGACAATATCATATCGGGCCATCATTCATTAAAGTTATTGACGGCTATTCTCAAACTGCTGATGGCGTTTTGGCTGGAACTACTGCCTTGCTGGATGTCGGCTGGCACAGCCTGATGACCTACAGTCACATGCCGGAAACTTACGCCGCGTCCTGCGTTACGTTGAACGCCGCCGAAACCCTCGGCCTTAATGACCGCGGAATCCTGTTGCCGAAAAAACGCGCTGACATTGCGTTCTTTGAACGTGGCACCAACCGGCCATTAATGACCGTGCGACGCGGTGAAATCGTTTATAATTCCGGCACCAATCTAAAATAACCCTGTATAAAAATAGAAATGCTTTGTAATGAAATATCTTTTACTTGATTCTGGAAACCGCCAAAAATTAGAACAAGTCGGCAAATACCGTCTGATTCGTCCCGCCCTTAATGCATTCTGGCAGCCTGCGCTTCCGGAAAAAGAATGGAGTCTCGCGGACGGCGTTTTTGTCCGCGATTCCAGCGGTGGCGGCAAATGGAACTGGAAAAACCACAACATGCCGGAAAGTTGGCTCATTGAATGGGGTGGCTTCACGCTGACGGTAAAACCCACCGGATTTGGTCATCTCGGCTTTTTTGCTGAACAATACAGCAATTGGGATTGGTTTCGCTCAATCATTCCGCAACTCGGGAAAGATGTGAAAACCTTGAACCTGTTCGCTTACTCCGGAGTCGGTTCCATGGCAATGGCGGAAGCCGGCGCGACTGTAACTCATCTCGACGCGGCCAACGGCATGATAGAATGGGGCAGACAAAATCAAACGCTGAATTCCCAGGTTCCGGATAAAATCCGGTGGATTGTCGATGATGTGTTAAAATTCTGCTCCAGAGAACTGCGCCGTGAAAGTAAATACAACGGCATTGCGCTGGATCCGCCGTCATTCGGACGCGGCAACAAAGGGCAGGTATGGAAAATTGAAGATGACTTGCTGAAACTGCTGGAAACATGTCGCGATTTACTCGATTTATCCCGGCCATATTTTGTCGCGCTAAGCTGTCACTCCCCGGGCTTTTCTCCGATAGTACTGGAAAGATTGTTGACGCAAGTATTCGGCCAAGGAAAACCGGAATCCGGAGAAATGACTATTCCAGAACAAAACGGACGCATTCTTCCTGCTGGCATCTATGCAAATATTTTCTGCAACGGAAACAAATAATCCATATTTTCTTCAACCTTCATACTTTTTACTGAGTTTCAGAACTCGTTGCCAGTGTCTGATTGAATGCCGTTTTTTAGTCTCGCACTACAACTTATACGCTTCTGTCAGGAACGTTCACGAGCTCACAGGAATGCTTTGCGCAAGAAGAAAGGAACTTGAAAATCAAGAAAAAGCCGACTTCCAATTAAACCCACGCTCCAGCTCAAGTAGTGAGCTCTGAATTACAGAAAAAATGGCGTTCAATTAAACACATGTTCTTGCTCGATAGTCGAGCTATGCTTTTTTTAAAATGTATTTTTGCTAAACGCATTCGCGCTTATCCTGAGATAACTCACATTTATGTAATAAGCAATTGAAATTAAGTTGCATAAAAACAATAAAGTAATATAATAATAGCATTGAGGCTATTAATTTAATCTGGAAGCTATTATTTATGGACAAGAGTAAAAACATTGAAATGGCAGTGCTGAATCAGATTAGCCATGTTATTGTTCACCAGAAAAATGTTTCGGCGCTGATGAAAGAAGTGCTGGATATTCTCTATCGGGAAATGGGCTTGCAGCGCGGAACTGTCACGCTCCGTCAGGGCGATGCATTTTATATAGAGGCATCTCATGGCTTGAGCGACTTGGAGATTAAGCGCGGCAAATACTTATTAGGGGAAGGGATTACTGGAAAAGTTGGACAACAGGGACATCCACTGATTATTCCAGATATTTCCAAAGAACCCGGCTTTCTGGATCGTACTCAATCACGCGCTTCCGGGAAAGACATTGCGTTTATTTGCGTTCCAATTCTTTTTAACGATGAAGTTATTGGAACCATGAGTATTGACCGGAAAAAGGATCAAAATACCGACTTGGAACGCGATTTATATCTGCTGGAGACCGTATCAAACATTATGGCTGACGCCGTGTCGGTAAGTTTCAAGGAACTGGAAGAGCGGGAAAAACTTCTGGACGAAAACCGTCGTCTGAAGATAGAGCTGGACAAAAATTTACGACCTGGCAACATTGTCGGCAATTGTAGCAGTATGCGTGCCGTTTATGCGATGATATCACAGGTTGCCGACAGCATGGCAACGGTTTTAATCCGTGGCGGTTCAGGCACCGGCAAGGAACTGGTTGCCCGGGCGATTCATCATACCAGCGCAAGGAAAAATAAACCCTTTATCGTTGTTAATTGCGCCGCGTTGCCGGAAAATCTGATTGAAAGTGAGCTTTTTGGTCATGAAAAAGGTTCTTTTACCGGAGCCACCAACCGGCGGCCGGGAAGAGTTGAAGCTGCCGACGGCGGAACAATTTTTCTTGACGAAATCGGCGACTTAAGTCCGCCGACACAGGTAAAACTATTGCGTTTTCTTCAAGACCGGACATTTAACCGTATCGGCAGCAACGAAGAAAATAAAGTTGATGTCAGAATTCTCGCCGCCACCAGCCGTAATCTGGAAGAACTTATGACCAGCGGCGATTTTCGCGAAGACCTTTATTACCGGCTGAATGTTTTTCCAATTCACATGCCAGACCTCCAGGAACGGCGTTCTGACATTATGACTCTGGCTGACCATTTTCTCGATAAATACAACCGCATTTACGGAAAAACGATCAAACGCATTTCCACTCCGGCGATAAATATGATGATGTCGTATCATTGGCCGGGAAATGTCCGGGAACTGGAAAACTGCATGGAACGCGCCGTTCTCACTGCAAGCGACAATGTTATTCACGGATATAATCTGCCGCCATCGCTGCAAACGGGGCAGGCAACCAACACATCCACCATTCAGTCGGATAAAAATGCTGACTTCGACACTATGGTTGCATCTTTTGAACGGGAAATGTTAATTGACGCATTGAAATTAAAGCGAGGAAATGTTGCTGCCGCCGCCAGGCATTTAGGGATAACCCAACGCGTCATGCATTACAAAATTCAAAAACTAGGAGTAAATCCAACTATCTATCGCTGACCCGGCAAAGGCTGAATTATAAATGTTAAATCAGCCAAAGGCCGGTCAACGCGATGAACCCGCTCTCTTGAGGAAAATCTGTTTAGCGACCTTTAATTTTTCGCAAAACAGACTAAATTAAAGAAATTTATAATGTAACTTTTTTACTATACTGGAATAGATATGCCGGATAAACTGAGAGAAAAACTCGACGACCATATTGTCATTTTTGACGGAGCCATCGGTACTGAATTATATCGGCGGGATTTTTTTATTAATGCCTCTTATGAAGGACTTTGTCTGAGTTCTCCGCAGGTAGTTTCAGAGATTCACCGCAACTACATTGATGCTGGTGCGGAAGTGATTACTACCAACAGCTACGGAGCCAACCGCAATAAGCTGGCGCGACACGGGCTGGGAGAAAAGGTTATTGAAATCAATACTGCGGCGGTAGCACTGGCAAAAGCAGAAGTTCAAGATGACACGATAATTGCCGGTTCTGTTGGACCAGTCGGCGACAGCGCGTACGGCGCCGCGTTGACCGACGAACAAATTGTTCAAATATTGGGTGAACAAATGCAGGCGCTTGAACAGGCCGGTGTTGATTTTATTCTCTGTGAAACTCTGGCAACCTTTAAAGATGCCGAAAACGCGTATAAAGCAGTATGTCAATATACTTCCATTCCTTTTATGTTCAGTTTTACTGTTGACCGTGAACTGGAAACGCCGCAAGGTGAACCGCTGGCGCACCTGTTGAAAATTTTTGGCGAGGACAATCGCAAGCCGACCGCAATCGGTCTTAACTGTTGCGTCGGGGCTGAGGGCATGTTGGCGGCGCTGGAAAAACTTATTGCAATTTCCCATTATCCGGTTATTGTTCAGCCTAATGCCGGAATGCCGAAAAATGTTGACAACCGGATGATTTACATGTGCAGTCCGGAATATTTGACCACTTATGCTGTCAGGTATATTAATCTCGGCGCCCGTGGTGTTGGCGGTTGTTGCGGCACTGGACCGGAGCATATCAGAGACATTGCCCGCAGCATAAAACCGCTGGCTAAAATTCATGTCAGCAGAAAAATTAATACCATTGAAAGCGCGGAACCGTTGCTGTTGCCAGTCGCTCAGGACAAAAAATCCCGTTTTGCGGCTAAGCTTCATCGCGGCGAGTGGATTACCACAGTTGAAATAACTCCGCCTCGCGGTTTTGATTTGTCCTCAACAATTGAAAAAGCAATTATTTGTCGTGAAGCGGGAGTTGACGCGATTAATATTCCGGACGGACCGCGCGCCAGCTCCAGAATATCCCCGATAATAACCGCGATAGAAATTCAGGAAAAAGCCGGAATTGAAGCAATCCTTCACTGTTGTTGCCGGGATAAAAACCTGATTGGAATGCAAGCCGACCTGCTGGGATGCGCGTGTAAAAATATCAATAATATTCTGTTTATCACCGGAGACCCGCCTAAACTCGGAGATTATCCTTTTGCCTCCGCAGTGTTTGACGTTGACGCAATCGGCATTCTGAGAGTCGCTTCGCGCCTGAATTTGGGTATTGATATCGGCGGAAAAAGCATTGGCAGTGCGCCGACGGCCATTTGTGCCGGAGCCGGAGCTGACCCAAACTCAATCGATATGCGACGGGAATTAGCGCGCGTCCGGGAAAAAGTTGAAGCTGGCGCGGAATATATTATCACTCAGCCCGTATTCAGCACGGAACCATTATTGCGGTTCATTGAGGAAATCTCCGACCTGCAAATTCCGATTATCGCCGGCATTTGGCCGCTGGCCAGTTTCCGCAACGCTGAATTTCTCAAACACGAAGTGCCGGGCGTTGTCATTCCAGATGAAATAATGGAACGCATGGCGAGAGTGGAAAATAAAGATGACCAGCGCAAAACCGGCATTGATATTGCCCGCGAAGCAGTTTCCAAGCTTCGCTCGGCAGTACAAGGCATTCAGGTCAGCGCTCCCTTTGGTAATGTCAACAGCGCAATCGCTGTTTTAAAAGATTAATCCCCGAAACAAAAATCACAGGAGCATCAGCATGAAAGACTTGCAAAAAACTATCGGATTCATGGGAGGTTTAACTCCATCGGCGACGCTGGCAATTACTGCCAAAGCTAAAGCATTGAAAGCACAAGGACTGGATATTTGCAGCATGTCTGCCGGCGAACCGGATTTCGACACTCCGGAAATCATCAAGCAAGCTTGTATTGAAGCGCTTAAAAATGGCAAAACCAGTTATACTCCAGCCAGCGGGTTGCCGGAACTTAAAAAAGCGGTAGCGGAAAAATTTAAAAAGGACAATAATATTCAGACCACTCCGGAACAGGTAGTGATTGCTCCGGGAGCTAAATTTTCTGTGTTCAGCACAATTGCTGCCTTATGTGGTCCTGGTGATGAAGTCATCATTCCTGCGCCGTACTGGCTGAGCTACCCGGAAATGGTTGTCGCCGCCGGTGCAAAACTTGTCGCAGTCAATACTACCGCTGAAAACAACTACGAGTTGCTTCCGGAGGATTTAGAAAAAGCCGTTACCGAAAAAACGCGACTGCTGATTCTAACCACTCCGTCCAACCCTACCGGTGCGGTTTACCGCAAAGAAACGTTGGAAAAGATTGGCAAGCTTGCCATTAAGCATAATTTCATGATTCTGGCGGATGAAATTTATGAAAAGCTGGTTTATGATGCCGATAAGCCACACGTCAGCATCGCGTCATTGAGCCAGGAAATCAATGACCTGACCATTACTGTAAACGGTTTCAGCAAAGCCTACGCCATGACCGGCTGGCGGCTCGGTTATCTTACTGCTCCGCTGTGGCTGGCGAAGAAAATTATTGCTTTCCAGAGTCATACCACCTCCAATGCCACAACTTTTGCCATGTACGGCGCATTGAAGGCGCTTGAGGCCGCCGACGCGGAAGTGGAAAAAATGCGTCAAGCATTTTCCGTCCGCCGCGATTTGATTTTTGCTCTGGTCAGCGCAATTCCTGGCGTAAAATGCATTCGTCCGCAAGGTGCATTCTATTTAATGAGTGATATTTCTTCCTTTGGTCTTGGTTCAGAAGAATTCTGCAACCGCCTGTTGGAAGAAGCAAAAGTTGCGGCGATTCCATGCTGGTCGTTCGGTGCGGAAGGCAATATCCGCCTGTCTTACGCCTGTTCTGAAGCAAATATTCGCGAATCAGTCGCCAGAATTAAAAAATTCTGCGCAACGCTCTAAGATTTTTTATCAGTTATAAACTCAAAAAGCATAATCGGTTATCGATTATGCTTTTTGTTTGTCAGCTTTCTTACAGTTCGAGACTGTAGGTTATGCTGGTACTCATTTTCTTAAAGCCGACCTTTTCGTAACTCGCGCGAGCTTTTGCATGGCCGGAATCCTCGTAACCTGTTGATACAATCGCGTATTTCATACCTTCCCGCCGGAATATTTCCAGGACTTTATTGTACAACATTTTTCCGACCCCAAGTCCCTGGCAGTCGGGGGAAACAGCGTTATTGCCAATTTCGCCGATACCGGTCTTGCGGTTAAGAGAAAAAGTAGCAAAGCCGATAATGCGTCCGTCTGATTCGGCAACAACGACTTCATCAGGAGTTTCTTCTGCTTTCGTCCTGACTTGTTCTGCTTTTCTCGTCTGCCAGTCGTGAGTTATTCGCTCAACAAGGTCTTTGTTCCCGATATATTCCCGGTATCCGGCGTGTATTTCCTGCCAGGCAGCTACCGCTATTTTACAGATTTGTTCAATTTCTTCCTTGTTTACCGGTCTTATAAAAACTTTGTCCACAGTACGATTTCCTTTTCTTTTTTTTAATTTATTGGGCGCAGAATCACAAATGCCGGCAAGCCTGGAACTTTGAAATAATCCAATATTGGTTTTATTTCTGCGGCATTCATATCTTCCGCCTGAAATTTTACAACAATAAACTTTTCAAGCGCATCCTGCACCTGCTGGTCTTTTAAGGTTGTGTGATTCATATAAGTGCAATTTTTACACCATGAAGCCCAGAAGTCAATAAGTATCGGTTTGTGTTCTGCTTTTGCCCGGACTAAAGCCGTCTCTAATGCCGTGGACTGACCAGCGCTTTGCTCTTTTTCCGAAGCGGCTGGCAATAATGTAAATCCGGTGTAAGCAAACCACAGACCGGCGGCAATGATGATTACGCCGAAAATATACTTCACTCGCACCATCCACATGCCAGGTTTTGGAATTACTGCCATTCCAGCGCCGGCAAACGGCCAGGGCAGGGCCATGCCGACACCCAACAGCAGCGGTAGAAACAATCCGGCAGGATTCCCGGAAGAATAGATTTTTGCCGACAGCAATAACACGCTGATTACGACCGGAGCGACACAAGCGCCAGCCAGCAAAGCGGCGACAACCCCCATCACAAAAGCGGTAATGACTTTACTTCCGTTGCTGTCTTTCCGGCCAAGTTTGGCGCTATATTTTGAAAAGTCAATCATAAAGACATCAAACATGGCCAATGCCAGCACAAAGAAAATCACTGCAATAATAAAATTGAATAGCGCTGAAGAATTTAACGCGCCGAATTTGGCGCCGGTGAGAACCGCGATAACGCCAAGAATGCCATAAGCCAAAGCAATGCCCAACCCATAAGCGCCGCCACGGAAAAATCCCTGCCGTTTTGAATCATTATCTCCACCAGCTCCGATAATCGCCAGGTTTACCGGAATCATCGGCAGAACACATGGAGTCAGATTAAGCCCTAAACCGCCAAGAATGATTAACAAAATAATCACTAACATGCTTTTATTGGCAAATAAATTATTATCCGGATTTTTGCCTTCAAGAAAATTCATAAATTCGTCAACGTTAAGATAGCCGGCTGCATTCCTTTCCGTCTTGAATGCTCCCAGCAAAGCGGACAATCCGGAAGGCATGCCGGATGAAACTTGTGTGGTGGTGGTGGTGGTGGTGGTGGCGGCGGTAGCGGGAATATTACTGCCGACAATAAATTTTTTTGAGCCTGGAGCAAAACACAATGCGGGGGAAGTCGCGGTTTTATCTTTACATCCGAGAAAATCAATTTTGATTGCAAAAGGCGCTTGGCCGTCAAGTTGAAAATGCCAGATTGCATTTCCAGAAGGATAAATTTTAACCTGTCCGGAAAATTCGTCTTCGTGCGTGGCGGCTAAAGGAACTGCTTCCGGCGGCAACTCTATTCCGGAAGCGTCCAGTACATTAACGTTTGTTTGTGCTTGATACAGGTAATGTCCCGGAGGAATCTCTGCTGTAACAGTCAACTGTTTTTTGTCGTCTTTCCAGCTCCATTTGAACGGAGTTTCAAACTGGGCCGCCAAGGTTGATGACACGCACAGAACAATTAGCAACAAAGCATGTTTTATCTTCAAAACTTCTCCTCCGGGAATTAGGAACGGTCTCAAAAGAACCTATGATTTTACGCCACTTTCTGGAATGTTTTTCGCGCGGCTTGTTCGTTACATACCTGCCGGTATGCGTCTCACAGGCAACTCGAAAATCCAATCAAGATATGCGATGAAAATTCAATAGTTTATTTTGGTCCAGTTCCTTATTCAACGTTTATTTCTTTTTAAGCATTTTTTCCAGGTTGGCAATATAGTTTGTTGCTCCGCCTCTGACATACCCGGTGCGGCCAATAACCTCGCCTTTGCTGTCCAGCAGGAGGACGGTTGGAAATCCTTGAATTTCATATTTGCTCTGAAGTTCCTGATTTTGTTTTTTTACTTCTTCTGACTGTGCTTTTTTGCGCGGAAAATCCACCATTACCAAAATCAGGTTTTTGCTGGCGAATTCTTTGAATTCTTTTTGAGAGAATACTTCTTTATCCAATTTTATGCACCATCCGCACCAGTCAGAACCGGAAAAATCAGCCAGAATTGGCTTCCCGGTTTTAGCGGAAAGCTCCTGGGCTTTTTTCATGTCGGTCAACCATTCTCCGTCTCCGGCAGCAACAACTGAGCTTACCATGGCGACGGCGGCAAACAACGCGACAAACAACTTCTTCATTTTCATCTCCTGTTTTCGTTTAAATATTTTTGGAACCGTGCTTTAATAATAATTTTCATCGACAGCTTTGTCAATAACGCTTTCGTTAATTTGACTGGAATTGTTCTTATTCTGTTAATTTACCGGTAGAATTATCGTAAATTCAGTTCCGGAATTGGATGTTTCAACTCCAATGGAACCGCCGTGCGCCTCGACAAACTGTTTGGCGATGGCCAAGCCTAATCCCGTTCCTTCCGCTTTGCCGCAAGTCGTAAATGCCATGAACAGGCTACCTCTAATCGGTTCCGGAATTCCGGGTCCATTATCTTTTACCTTAATAACAACTTGATGACTATTCTGACTTAAGCTGACGTTTATTTTGGGATTTACAGTTTTGGCATCTCTCATCGCTTCAGCGGCGTTCCGGATAAGATTAAGCAATACGCGGAACATCTTGCTGGAATCTCCGGAAAAAGAAAAATCCGGCGGCGCATCTATTTCCAAAGAAACTTTATGATCTTCCAGCAATCCCTTAGCGGCTTTTTTGATTGTGCCAAGAAGTTCTTCGGAATGCAGGGTAGTTTTCTCCACTTCCCGGTTACGGGTGAAATCAAGCACATCGGTTACCATTTCCAGCGCATTTTGAGCGGCGGTGGAAATCATATTCAAATCTTCAAGCAATGAATTTTTGTCGTTCATATCTTGTTCTGCAAGCTCGCATAGACTGATAACTCCGCCGATTGAATTCCGCAAATCATGGCTGAGCATTGACATGGCTTGTCCAACTGCGGACAATTTTTCCTGACGCACAAGCGCTTCCTGCAAGTCCATATTTTTCAGCGCGGCGGCAGCCTGTTCAAGAAACAACCGGACCAGATAAATTCTTTCGCTGTGAAGCGTTACATTCCGCCGGTCAAACAGAGTAACAATGCCGTATTCTTCCAAAGCGAAATACAACATATCTTCAGACTCATAAATCTGGCCCTCAAGTTTTACCGGAATACTGTCCAGGTATTTTTTCGCCACTTCAGGGTCTTTCAATACCCCGGAGGCGGTAATAATGTCATATTTGCTCGGGCTTTTCACTGCCAGCAAACCGGAATTACAGCCGAGAATTTCAGACACCTGACTTAAAATATTACAAAGTAATTTGTCAAGTTGCCAATGTTGCGCCCGGATTTGTGAAATTACCGCAATCAACCCTTCCAGATTGCTGGCTTTGTTCCATTCATAAACTGATTTTGTTGCAATCTGCAATATTTCTTCAACCGAGAATGGTTTGCAATAATAACAGACATTCGCTCCGGCTTTGGCGACAATATCCTGTATGGAATGGTCGCTGTAAGCCGTTACAAAAATTATTTCAGACCGGTTGTCAATGGCGCGAATCTGAATAACCGTTTCCAGCCCATCCCAGCCCGGCATCCGCATATCAACAAAGATTGCAGCATAAGGGTTGTTGTCAGCGCAAGCTTTTTTGACCATTTCATAGCCGACTTTGCCGGTGGCGGCTTCGTCCATGTTGAATTTCAGGATTTCAGGCGTTGACGGTTTTACATTGCTACTGCCAAAAAGCTCGGCAGTGGCGGTGGCAAGCTCTTCCAGTCCAGGGCGAGCCGAGCGAACAGGACAGAGGATTTCACGAAAACTGTCTCTGATTGTTTCTTCATCGTCAATAACCAGAATGCGCGAGTTGAACGTTTTGAACATATTTGTTTCTCCTGCGGTTATAATTTTAGTTTCACGATTTTTTTATTTCAAAAGGAAGTGAAATCATCGCGGTGGCTCCTTTACCAATGCCTGGACTAATAATAGAAATTTTCCCCCCGTGCGACTCAATAATGGAACGGCATTGGTACAATCCAATACCGGATCCTCTGGATTTTGTCGAGAAACCATTCTGAAAAAGTTTATCAGCAACAGTTTTATCAAAACCGGAAGCATTGTCCTCTATTTCGATTATCAGCGTTTCGCCCTCACGGCGCAATGCAATATTTATGAAACGGTCATTCCCGTCTTCTGATTCTTCATCGAAAGATTCTGCCGCATTTTTAACCAGGTTAATCAAAACCTGTATAATGCGGGTTTTGTCAACTTTTATTTCCGGCAAATCCGGCGGCACATTGTAGTGAACGCTGATATTTCTTTTTTGTAAAGACGCTGATAGCATGGCCACGGAATCCTGCGCCAGATTAGTTATCGACACTGATGTTGAAGCTTCAAGCCGGTTTCCAGCATACGTCCGTTGTAGAGAAAGAACATCATTAATATGCGAAATGGAGTTGGCCATTTTGCGAAAAACTTCAATAAAATAGTTTTTCCGTTTAATCATCGAATCCTCAAGTTTTTCAACAAAAACCACCAGTTTACCAGCCTTGTCTTCCCCCAATGCCTGAGCAAATGCCGGCTGCTGATCTTTGAACATTTGATGCAACATTGAAAGCGATTGTATTTCCGGCCACTCAGCGTCTCCGATGTTCTTAACGGCAATGGTTCCAATCCCGGTTACAGCGTTGCCGATGTCATGCAATACGCTACTGGCCATCAACGCCTTACCTCGCTGTTCCGCCGCCTGTGCCGCCGCGTCTTCCACCCGCAACCGGTCACTGATATCCTTGAAATTCTGAATTACTCCAATAATTTTCCCTTGCGAATTATAATACGGCACCGAAGTTACCGCACAGGGAATACTGCTGAATCTGGTTTTCAACATAAAGTCAATTTCTACGCGTTCTCCTGTTTCAATTGTATGTTTCAAAGTACATAAATCAGAGTTGCAACGTTCATCGTCACAGGAGGAAAAATCCTTGCAGGCGCTTCCAACCAATTCATCACGGCTGTAACCTGTCATTGCCACATAACGCGCGTTGACTTCCAGTATTTTACGCTCGCTTGACAATACGCGCATTCCGTCCCCGGAAGTATTAAATATCTGCCGGATTTCCTCTTCGGCGCGCTTTCTTTCTGCAAGCTCTTTTTCAATTATCGTCCTCGCGGTGCGCAACCGGCGATTGGAGCTATAGGCATATATTGAGAATGCTAGGACTGTTCCGCCGAAAGATATTCCCAAAATAAACCAGTGCCAGTAGGTTTTCCATAAAACGGCAAACGTTATCCGACCATAATCTTTGTATGGGCCGACCCGCAAGTATTTCAGACATTCATTGACCGAATTATAATTTAATGGGGAACTCCAGCCGGCAATTCCTGCGGCTATGGAGGCGGCTTCTCCCTGCTTCATCTGCATCAGGGTGACGGTTACCTGTTCAACCAGCGCCTCCGGAGCATGTGGCAATTGCGATAACGGCCATTCCGGGTAAAGCGGCGTTGAACATAAAAACGGGAAACGGCGTAGCGGATATTTGACATTATGTATTATTTTAAAGTCACTCAGATTAATCAATTTTTCTTTGTCCATACTCTCTAAAATGCCTGAGCGTGCTGTTCCGGCATCAACTTTGCCGCTTTTAACTGCCATAACCACGTCGTCATGAGTTCCGCCAAATTGCAATGAACTCAAGCTCCGGAAAGGATTGAACTTCTCCTTCAACATGACCTCTAACGGCATCTGCCAGCCTCCGAATGAGGTTTCATCGGCAGCCATAAAGCTTTTTCCTTTCAGATCAGCAATCGTGTTAAGGTTTGTGTTGCATTTTAAGCAAAAAATAACCCCGCCGAATACATTATAGGAATAATCTTTATAGTCTTTCTTCATGGTGACAATACGGTTTGCGCCATATTTTAATTCCAACATCACATACATCGAAGAATTGACCAGAATGAAGTCTACTTTCTTGCTTTTCACCGCATCATCAACCTCGGAAAAATCCAGAGGCACAATCTTGAAACTGTATTCCGGAATATTTTTTGAAAGAAAAGCTGCGGTGGGGTCCCACATTTTCGAACATCTTTCTTTTCCGCGAAGCGCCAGCACGCCAATTCTGGCTTCTATCGGTTCTGCCCGGCAAACTATAACCATACTGAACAGTAGAATCACGCTCAAATACTTGCAATGAACAAATCTCATAAAAGCACCAGTCGTTATTTCTTTTTTAGCTTTTACTTAATAAAAATATCTATACTTGCCACTAAGCCAGCTTAAACAATAAACACCATGATACAAGTACAACATAGTCAGCAAGAAATCAACTGAGGCAACACAAAGTATTACCATGAAGTGTTTTCAGTTTTGACAAAACAGCTAGAAATATTTATTGCAGTAAAAGTTTTGGCGCAATAAACTTTTGCTTTATTCGTATAAAACGCTTGTATTTTATTTGCCACGAATTAAAATTATATCACGAGGTATTTGACTTAGTCGTCAAATAAAAGGAAGATGAAATCCGGAAGTTTATTGCGATTATTACAAAAAAAACGCGTCAAACTCCGGGCAAATCACAACGTGGAGGTTATCATGAAAAAGATAATCGTCGCTCTCGCCGCCATTACCGCCGGACTGTTCATTCAGGGATGCGCCTCAACGCAAGTTGCAGATGAACTCAACGGGCAAAAAATCTCAACTTGCCCGAAAGCTCAGAATGTAGCTCATGTCTATGGTGACAACTGGGGAATTTACTGTCTGTCAATTCCGCTATTGTCTGGAAGCGTTGACAAGCCCGGCGCCATTGTCTGGATGCAGGATACGGTAAATGTCAAAGAGGTCACCAAAATGGTTACCGCCAAGAGTAAAGAATTGGGCGCCGACAGTACTGTCGACCTGAAATCAAACGCATCATCCTTCTGGATTATGCCTGGAATCGTGTTGTTCTTCAGAAGTGTTGAAGTTTCCGGAAATGCCACCAAGGCAGCCGCAAAATAAACCGCATTAATTAAATGAATAGCGGGGCTGTACCAGAATTACTGAATACAGCCCCGCGTTATTTTCTGATTTGCATCAGCTAATGGTTACTGTTGAGTGAAAATCTGGAATCCGCTGTAAGCTTCCATTCCGTGCTCACCAATATCCAGGCCGCGCATTTCTTCATCATCAGAAACACGGATGCCTAAAGTATATTTTAACGCCACAAAAATTATCATCGCGCAGGAAAAACTGAATGCCCCAATCGCAAGCACTCCGATAAGCTGTGACATGAATGGCACGGATTCCATAAAAATTCCTGTAGCCAGCGTTCCCCATATTCCGCATACTAAATGAACTGATAGCGCCCCGACCGGGTCATCCAGCTCCATTTTATCAAAGAATGTGACGGAAAATACTACGATAATTCCGGCAATCAGACCAATCAGAATTGCCGCGCTGACAGAAACTCCGTCAGCTCCGGCAGTGATTCCAACCAAACCCGCCAGACAGCCGTTGAGCATCATGGATAAATCTGGTTTTTTCTGCATTGTCCAGGAGGTCAGCATTGAAGAAATGATTCCCGCCGCCGCTGCCAGTGTAGTCGTGACAAAAACATAGGAAACTGCGGCCGGACTGGCAGATAATACCGAACCGCCGTTAAACCCGAACCAGCCCAGCCATAACAGAAATACACCAATTGTCGCCAGTGGCATGCTGTGTCCGGGAATCGCACGACATTTGCCATTGACATATTTGCCAATTCTTGGACCTAGAATAATTACGCCCGCCAAAGCGCCCCAGCCACCGACGGAATGTACAAATGTTGATCCCGCAAAGTCATGAAATCCGAGTTCTGACAGCCAGCCTTTTCCCCAGCCCCACGAACCGGCAATCGGGTATACAAGCATCACATAGACCGCCGAAAAAATAAGAAAACTATTAAGCTTTATCCGTTCCGCCACGGCTCCGGATACAATGGTTGCAGCAGTCGCGGCAAACATTCCCTGAAACATGAAGTCAGTCCAGTAGGCGTAATTGCCGTCAGCATAACCAATCAATCCGGCTGCTCCTGCTGGACAACTTAAGCCGAAACCGCTGAAACCAATGACTTTGCCTAATACCCACGAACTACCTGGATACATCAGGCTGAAGCCCATAAGCGCGTAGGTCAAAAGTCCGATAGCGACAATGACAGTGTTTTTAAATAAAATATTCACGGTGTTTTTCGCGCGGGTCAAACCAGTTTCCAGCGTGGCAAACCCTAAATGCATAATAAATACCAGCGCCGTAGCTATCAACACCCATAAATTGTTAATCGTAAACATCTCGTTGCTTACTGTCGGCGCTGCGTCAGCCGCACTGGCAATGCATGGCAGTAAACCAATGCCAGTCACAATGCCAAATGTCTTTAATAATTTCCCGGAACTTTTCACTTTAATATCCTCCATTTTAAAAAGATAAAATTTTTATAAAAATTAATATTTATTTGTAAACAGCCAATCAGCCAATCGCGTCATGACCGGTTTCCCCTGTTCTGATGCGAACACATTCTTCCAGAGTTGTAATGAAAATCTTGCCGTCGCCAATGTTGCCGGTTCTGGCGCCAGCAATAATTCCTTCAAGCGTTTGGTTTACAAATTCATCATTTACTGCTATTTCCAGCCTGACTTTCTTGAGCAGATTAACTTCAATGTCCTGCCCGCGATAGTTTTCGTGATAACCACGTTGCTGTCCGCATCCTAAAGCATTGGTCACGGACATTTTATGAATTTCCCGTTTGTAAAGCTCCTGCTTTACCGCACTCAGTCTTTCAGGTTTGATGTAAGCTGTTATCAGTTTCATCTTCTATCCTTCCTTTTGTTATTTACAGTTTAACTACGAAAAAATTGTATGTTGCTTTGAGCACTTCCCGTGCCACAATTAATAAATTATTGTAATATGTTTAAAACAAATAGTTTGCGTAATTACTGCCGAGCCTGGGCTTGATAAAAATAAATACAATATTGTTATATATAGTGTATTGGAATACATTTTTGAGCTTTTTAATTGTGACGTAAAATGATGTCGTGCTGACCAAACTGTCGTCGTTTTCATATGGCGGACATTACGAAAAATAATCTTCAGCGTCGACCAGGTTCAAGTATATGGTCTCGTGTAAAACAGAATGCGAAGATGAAAAACATTCAATATTTCACCAAGCAATATTGACGTTTGCCTTTAACCATGTAAGATAACCGGCGAAAACTTTTGACAACAGAGTGAGGTTGAAACATGACATTACAGAATACTTTTTTTACTTTGCCGGACGGCAGGACGACGAAATTATACCGGTTACGCAATGCCAACGGCTTCGGGGCGGACATTTCCGACTGGGGCGGAATTATTACGGCACTATACGCGCCGGATAAAACTGGCGTTTTGCGGGATGTTGTTCTGGGTTATGCCAACCCGGCTGATTACCTGAAAAATTCGCCGTATTTCGGGTGCATTGCCGGACGTTACGCCAACCGGATAAAAGACGGCAGATTCACTCTTGACGGAAAGACGTTTCAGCTTTCGCAGAATAATTTTGGCAACTGTCTGCACGGCGGCATTGCCGGTTTTGATAAACAGCTTTGGAATGGCGAATGTGACGGGCATACTTTAACCTTGTCCAGAATCAGCCTGGACGGCGAGGAAGGTTTTCCCGGCAATCTGGAAGTCAAGGTAACTTATTCAATCACAGCGGACAACGCGTTGCAAATCGAATATTTTGCGGAGACTGATGCTCCGACTGTAATCAATCTGACCAACCACAGTTATTTCAATCTGGACGGCGAAGAGACGGTTGACGCGCATTTCATCGGCATTAACGCTGACAGTTATACTCCGGTACAAAACAACGGAATTCCTTCCGGCGAAGTGGCTGAACTAAGCGGAACCACGCTGGATCTTGCCAGATTGATTCGTTTGAACGGAAAGTACAACAGATTAGCGACCGACGGCATTGATCACAATTACATTCTAAATCCGGAATGCGCACAACTTGAAATTTCCGCCGCGACCGCGTTTTCAGACAAGTCCGGCATCGGGATGGAAATGTTCACCACTGAACCGGGAGTGCAGTTTTATACCGGGAATTTTCTGGACGGCAGTGTTGCCGGAAAAAACGGAGTTGTTTATCAGCGGCGCGGCGGATTCTGTTTCGAAGCTCAACATTATCCGGATTCGCCGAATCATGCAAATTTTCCTTCAACCGTGCTTCGTTCCGGAGAAACATACCGGCAGACTACCATTTATCGTTTTTCCGTCGGCTGAGCGGTGGATAACGGTTCTTTCTGCATTTTGCGGTATTGACCGGGCGGGAAGCCGGTTTCCCGCCGAAAACTGCGTGAAAAGGTGTGATGGTCGGAAAAGTTCAGCATTTCCGAAATCTGTTCCAGCGACAAGTCCGAATGTCCCATCAGCTCAATGGCTTTGCGAATGATGAGTTTTTTGACGTAGTGCATTGGCGTCATGCCGAGTTCTTTCCGGAAAATCCGGACAAAATGGTTTACAGACATTCCGGATTTAGCCGCCAGTTTTTCCAGCGAAATAGTTCCGGTCAGGTTTCTTTTGATGTAAAAAATTGCCTCATTCAGCCGCGAATCCATGGATTTGTCGCGTTTATGAACGGCTTCTTCGCGGTAGCCCTGCAATACCCGCAGCGCCATAATATAGAGGTAATGTATTTTTACCGCTTGTTCCAGTTTGTCGTCGGCAATTGAATTAATAAAAACCTGATCCAAAATATCTTTGCAGTCGGCCAGAGGAATAATTGTGGCTGGCAGATTTTTGAAAAGCGTATTGTCGTCAAAATTGAATTTTACCGTGCTGATCCGGCATGGCGTGAAAGATTCAAAGCAATGTTTCCGTCCGGGCGGAATTAACGCCGCCCGGCTGGCATCGAGATAATCATTTACTCCGTCCAGGCTCACTTTCAGCCGGGTATCCGTTTCAAAATAATAATCCAACTGCCAGAACTCATGCGCATGACAGGTAGTCGCGTGCGGTTTGAGAAATCCGTTGATGTTCTGAGTCAAAATTTTCATGCGTCATAACCTGTTGGTTGTCAAATGCGGAATAAACGTTATGTGAACATTATCCTTGGATATTTTATTTATATTCCCAAACATTCTTATGTTCTCTCCGTAAAAGCGCTACATTTCACAATGAGTTTAGCCGCGAAAAAACTTTTTAAAATAGTTCGCCTTAAGATTTATATAGGTTCCCGTTTTTATTACTGGGTTTCATTGGCAAAGGGGGAGATGGAGTACTTATGTCCTTGTGTGTTGACGGC
>Ga0172380_10003039_pt1 | contig 24118 bp, 17 predicted proteins | sample Leawe162metaG_FD_119747 | JGI IMG/M metagenome (GOLD analysis project Ga0172380, IMG submission 119747) | Leachate microbial communities from a municipal landfill in Southern Ontario, Canada - Leachate well 162 metaG | ecosystem: Engineered > Solid waste > Landfill > Unclassified | place...
CAGCGAGCATAGGCAACGGCATCATTCCAGCTTATGCATACAACCGGGTGGTCGTCATCCTGCCGAAAACCGGGCATGCGCCAATTGGCCGTGGGCTCCTTTTTCCAGGAACTGCCGTCAAAGATGTGGCAACCATCATGTGTCTCGGCGTCGGTTCGGTAGCCGGTGGCGGCTTCGAATCGCTTGAATTCTCCACGTGTCACCGAAAACGGCGAAATTGAAAAACTGCCGATGCATACTTCATGCACAGGCATTTCTATATGGTAGGCATCCTCAAACGTGTTGCCCATGAGAAAACATCCAGCCGGAACCGAGATGAATTCTTGAGCAAGTTTTTTGTTCTCAGATGCCTGGGCTGATTCGTGTATACAGCAGAAAAACAACACCAAGGCGATTAGACGAATCATGTGCACACCTCTGTTAATTTGATTCTAAAGATAACACCCGTGATCAGGTGAGTCAATCCAGATGAACAGTGCGTTGCTGGGTGAGTTAGCAAAATAAATCGAGTAACTAGCCTCTTGTGCGTCAGTGTCTCTTTACTGTTTAGGGAATAATAGCGTATAGTGGCAAATCATGATTTCTCTCTCCAGAATATTTCGCTGCGGAACACTCCTGCCCCTGCTTTTTTTTATGTTCTTGTCCGGATACTCTCATGCCGCGACACTTACCAAAGACACTGTTTGGCAAGGGGAAGTCAAGGTTGAAGAGGATATCCTTGTACCTAAGGGTATTACTCTTACTATAAAAGCCGGCACAACCATTAGTGTGGTTTCCGCTGAGAGTACTAAAACCGATCCCGAATACGTCTCACCACTTACCGAGATAACCATAAGGGGAACGCTTAATGTCGAAGGCACAGAAAAGGCTCGAGTTGTCTTTGCCGGGGTGGATGACAGAGCGGGGAGCTGGGCTGGCATTGTGATTGACCAGGGAATGGGTGAGTTACGCTCGTGCCGGATCAAAAACGCCGATACAGCTCTGTACGTGATTGATGGTAATGTGGTTGTACGCGATTCTGTCCTCAAAGATAATCGTTATGGAGTCGTTGCGCAGGGGAACAGAACCGATGTTCGTATGGAAGGTTCTCGCGTCACTGAAAATGAGTATGGAACGTTCACTTTTCAGGGAGCTCTCCTGGTGTTAAAGGGGGCTTCCGTTGCAGGAAATAGGAAAAAGGATAGTTATTCTGCATCGGTAAAGGAAGTGGTCCCATCAGCAGCTCTTGTTGCGTCAGTTGAGCCTCCTGTCAGCAGACGCTATCAGGACGAGGTGTTCAGGGGAGACACCGTCTGGCAGGGACGAATTGAGGTTGCAGGGATGATTCGGGTTCCTGAAGGAGGGAGGTTGTTCATACTGCCTGGAACGATTGTAGAGTTTGTGAAGAAGGATACGACCGGTACTGGAATTGGCGAAAACGGTCTGCTGATTCAAGGGCGCTTGATTGCCAAAGGTACTCCAGAGAACCCGATAGTCTTCAGGTCGGCCGAGAAGGTCAAAAGAATTGGAGACTGGGACTCAATAAATATCATGAACAGTGCCGGTGCACAAAATCTCATCGAACACTGCCGTATTGAAAATGCCTACAGAGGGTTGCATTTTCACTTTTCCCATGTTGCTTTATATAATTCCACTTTGACCAACAACTATCGTGGCATTCAGTTTCAGGAATCTCTGGTGCTTCTGAAGAACAACCAGATATATGGCAACAAGAGCGGTGTTCAGGGGCGCGATTCAGATGTTACCCTGATGGACAATGTCATCTCAGAAAATACGCTGGGTGCCAACTTTTTCAGGGTGAATCTGTTGGCTCGCGGGAACAAAATTACGGCAAATGCCAAGGAAGGATTGCGAATACGTGAAGGGGTCTCATCTCTTCATGGAAACCTTATTGATGGCAATCGATTCGGCCTGATGATTGCAGATATGTTTTATGGCGAATTCAATCGGAACAGTATTACAAATAATCTTGAAGTTGGCATGTCCCTGAAGAATGCCGATAATGTCGATGTTGTGGGTAATGTTGTTGCTTCGAACGGGATTAATGGACTGAATATCCAGGAGTCACGAGCCAATATCACTGGCAACCAGATCTCCGACAACGGTGAGCGGGGCATTGGGGTGCAGTCGTTTGATGGTGAAATAACGGGGAACAACTTCATAAATAACCGGCTATACGCGATTGACCTGGAAGGGTCGCATGATGTGATTGCCTTTGGAAACTGGTGGGGAGGGGATGAACCGTCCAGAGTTGTTTTTGACAAACGTTCAGATCCCTCAAGAGGGAAAGTTGACTATGATAAGGCCAGCAATCACCCTTTCAGATTCGTGTGGCCACTATCGACGATACCTGTCAATGTTATCTGGCGAGGCGATATCTCTGTAACAAAACCGGCTACGGTGGTCCTTCCTGGAGTGGAACTGATGGTTGCTCCGGGAACAACTGTGGAGTTCTCTGAAGGTGCTGGACTGTTGGTCAAAGGGCGCCTGATTGCCAAGGGACGGAGCACCGAAAAAATCAGATTTACCTCGGATCGCAAGAGGGGTGCCGGCGACTGGGATGAAGTACAATTGGAATATGCTACCGGCAGTACCATAGATAATTGCATTTTTGAATATGCCACGTGGGGATTGCACAGTCATTTTACCAACCTGATTGTTTCTGATAGCAGTTTTTCTAATAATTACGGCGGGATGAGATTCAGAAGCGGCCCCGCTGAAATTCGAGACTCGACATTCGAAAACAATTCAATCGGCATACGGTCCTATATCGGTAATGCCGTTATCCGGGGAAATTCTATCAGAAAAAACGAAACCGGTATTTTTGTCAGAGAAAAAGGGGCTGGTCTCTTGATCACTGATAATAATATTTATGAAAACAGCAACTACGGCATCAGGGTGGGTGATTTCAACAACGAGGATGTCAATGCCCGTGGAAACTGGTGGGGAAACGCTGACCCAGCCAGTGCCATTTTTGACGAAAAATATGAACCGGGCATAGGAAAAGTGCTGTTTGATCCTCCTCTCTCTGAACCTGTTGGAATGAGACCTTTGAAATGACGGGTTCTATACGGATTTTGCTCGTGGCAGTTGTGAGTGTGTTGTTTTACACCTTGCCGGCTTTTGCTGTGGAGACGCATCTCTTGAAGGCCAGGGTCTCTGATATTGATGGCCGGACAATGGAAGGCGCCAAGCTGTTTATCTATGACAGCTCAAATGTGCGGAGGCCTGCTGATTTCATATCATCTCTTTCTGATCGGGCCGGTCAGATACAAATCGTTTTGCCGCCAGGAAAATACTGGGTGGTCGCGCGTTTTAAATCAGACGGGAAATATGGTCCGTTAATGCCGGGCGACAAGCACTCCGGGGAACCACTTGAGATTGACATGTCCGTAAGTGGCGGTGTTGCTGATTTAATCGTTGCGGATATCCGGGAGCTTGGTCAGAAGAAACGGTCCAGTGCAACAGATGCGTTGCGTTTGAAGGGGCGAGTGATTGATAGCCAGGGCGCTCCCGTTGCACAAGCATTTGTATTTGCCAACAGATCTAAAGAGGTTAGTGAACTGCCTGACTATATTTCAGCCTGGACGGATACGGATGGTCGATACGAAGTATATGTACCATCGGGTCCGATATATTTTGTAGGCGTATCACGGGAGTTCCCTCTTAAGAATCTGAAGGGTTATGCCAATCCGGTCGTGATTGAGAGCGGGAAAATAGATATTGCCATAGATATTAATTTGACAGTACAATGATTTCTTGCCTGGAATACTAGACAATTTGTAGATAATCCCTATTTAAAATGAGGTGAGGGTATGAAAAAAATCATATACTTTGTTATGACGGTTGCATTCTTCATGACTGTTCATGCGTCAATAGCGTGTGTCGGCAAGACAATCCATCTTGGTATATCAAGTGCTAACGAAAAGCTTATGGCTGAAATGGCTTCGCTAATGATTACCGAAAGAACCGGATCAAGTGTAAAAATTGATATGTACAAAGACTCCAGGTCACTGTACGAAGCGGTTAAGCAGGGGAAAGTCAACATCCTCATGGAAAACACTGATCGCGCCCAGGAGGTTTTGGGCAGAACTCGTGGGTCTGCTTCGGCAATGGGAATTGATGCTATCAAAAGCGAATATCGCAAAAACATGAACCTTACCTGGCTCAATCCCTTCGGGGGAACGCCGCAGTACGCACCGGTTTTGACGGGAGATACTCTAAGCAATTATCCGGCTCTGCCCAAACTACTGAACAAGCTTGCCGGGGTTCTTTCGAACGATACGTACATGAAGCTGGTTAAATCATCAGAATCAGATGATAAAACAAGAAAGATCGCAAAAGATTTTTTGAAGGGTAAAAAGCTTATTTAGCATGAGGGTGCCGTTGATATTTGCCGAGTGGATGAATAAGGTTGTAAAATATTTTGCGTCGACTGAATTGGCTGTTACACTTTTACTTGTAATTTCGCTTGTTGCCATTCCCGGAACATTTTCAGAAAACCGCACAATTTATTCAAGTCCCCTGTTTCTTCTATTGCTCGGTCTTTTTGGGATAAATCTGATTCTTTGCACACTGCGGAGATTCAAGACGATTTCCAGGCCAGTTCTGGTGTTGCATGGTGGAATAATCGTAACACTGGTGGGATGTATTCTGGCTACGTTTGGCTTTGTGGCGACTGTCAATCTGTACGAAGGGACTATGGCGGACCATGTTTATCGCTGGGATCTGAAAAAGGATGCTCCTCTGGGCGTAGACATGCTTCTGAAAAAAATAAACTGGGAATTTTATCCGATGCCTGTGAAAATAGGCGTTTTAAGAGGCCAGAACAAGGAAAAGCTGTTTGAACTGAAAACCGGGCAGAGTTTTGATTTTAATGGATATCGTATCGATGTAGGTCCTGTGGAATACAATTCTGAGAATCTGAAGCTGTCGGTTTTTAAAGAAAACCGCATGCTGGGTACATTCAATACTTTGTCGGGTTCATCGGATCTTCCCCCAGATTTCCCGTACTCATTCAAGCTGGTTGCGTTCAAAACTCCAAGACTGAAAAGACAGTGGGTTGACCTGGTACTTACGGATACAGCTGGAGTAGTTTCTGAGGGCACTGCTGAAGTGAATGGGCCTTTTAAATGGAAGGGGCTTTACTTTTTCAACACCCAGATCGATGAGGATAAGGATGGTGTCCAATTTGCCGGTATCCAGATTGTGCAGGATCCGGGGAGATGGCTTGTATTTCTGGGAATGACGATTGTTGCTATTGGCGCCTTCATGGCGACATTCAGGAGATTATATGGGGTTCGGTGAACTGATCTTCTCAAAACGCAAGGATGATTGTGAGCTGCATGGCGGTCATGCCAGGAAAGCCAATCGTACCCTGTTGATCATGATTGCCGCCTGCCTCTGCCTGATTGTCTGGCATGTGTGGGGTCATGGCCTGAGCAATCCCGCTGGTGGTGGAACATCACCTTCAGGATCGCTGCCGGTACTTGTCGGATATGAAATCTGGGACCTGCTGTTTAACGCCCACGGAGTAATTGCAGAGCTGTGGGATGTCGTACCGTATTTTCTTGTCGGCATTTTTCTGGCAGGATATCTCCGTACCTTTAAAATAGCGGTCAAACTTCAGGCTTCGTTGCGGAAATACGGTGCCATGAGCGTGGTTGTAGCCTCTTTCGTAGGCATCATCACGCCGCTCTGTGCCTGCGGAACCATTACCACCGCGGTAAGTCTGCTGTTTGCCGGATTGCCGCTTGCGCCGGTCATGTCATTGATGGTGACATCGGCGCTGCTGAGTCCATCAACGTACCTGATTACCCTTAACGATCTGGGGCCTGAGTGGACGGTTATCAGGACTATCTCAGCACTTGTCATGGGCTTTTTTGCCGGCGGAGTCACCCATTTTCTGTGTAAAAAGGGATTCGATAAGGGGGGATTGTTCATAGAAGGTGCTGTAGTTCCCGGTGATTTTCATGATGAAGATTATCCTATCGAACATTTGCGCTGCAATTGCAGGGAAAAGTTTGGTAACCGTGTCGCGGTGAGGACAAACAGCAAGTTCCTCATCTTCCTTGCAAAAACGTCGGAAATGTTCTGGATGGTGGGGAAGTACATACTGGTGGGTGTCTTTATTGGCGCCATTGTTGAACGCTACATGCCGAGTGACTGGATGTTTCAGTTTTTCGGTCGCAAGGATCCTCTGAATATTGTCTGGATCACTCTGGCTTCAGTGCCGATGTTTCTTCACCAGCTAAGTGCATCCAGCATTCTTTCACATATCAAGAGCTCACTGCATGGGACGCTTGACGGAGGCGCCGCCCTGGCCTTCATGATTGGTGGACCGGTAACGGCCATACCTACCATGGTTCTGTTCTGGACGATCTTCAAGAAACGGGTTTTTGTGTTGTATATGTTCGTATGTCTGGGCGGCACGATAATAATTGCTTCTGCATTCCAGTGGTTGGTATTCGTGCCCGGTGTTGATACCGGCAACCAACTGTTCAGAAATGTTTCGTCACTGGCGGGGGGGCATTCAGCCGTTATCAGGAAAGATAGCAATAATGTCCGGATAGCTCTTGACCCGGTAGGCAAGAATGTTATTGCCACCTATGCAAACGACCTGGCAGGTCAGGGAAGTATTGTCTTTGATGCCGGTTTTAACCGGTTTACAGCCGCCGCAGCCGGGATTGAAGATGACCGCCGCTACGTGGAAAACATTGCCAGCTGGATTGAACAGAACAGCAGTTCATCTATTGGCAAAAACGTCCTCATTTATTCTGTTGCCGGTAGCAATGATACTGCCGGATTTACCGGAGGAGTTGCAGACATCCTGCGTAACTCCCGTTTCACTGTTACATTCATGGACCGTACCAGTACATCGCAGCTTACTGACAAAATGTTGGCTGATATCGGTCAGCTGTGGCTGTTTTTTCCTGAATCCGGCGGAACTGTTCAGCTGACCGAGGGCGAGATAAAGCTGGTCTCCCGTTTTAACGAACGCGGGAACGGAATGCTTGTTTCTACGGATAACGGCCAGACCGTTCTGCGAAGCGATGCATCGGTTAATCTCCTGTCTTCCCGGTATGGAGTCTTGTTTTCTGGAAGTGCGGAAAGCACACCTCGTATTTCTGTTGGGATAACATCACAACTTTTTTCATCTGCGTCAGAATTACTTGGCAAGTTTCTCAAGATTGTTCACAAGGCATAACAGGTATAACGATACAACGTCTCAACCATCACATCAGAGAGAAAGGGAGTAACAATGAAATCGCAAATTATCGATGTCCAGAAAATGAAGAAATTTGATGATGCCAAGCGCTATCAGGAAACAATCTTTACCGACGATCATAACCGCATCAGCATGCTGTGTCTGAAACCGGGGCAGGACGTTGTTACCCATACTCACCATGGCAGCCATATCTGGACGGTCATCGAGGGTGAAGGCGAGCTTCTTTCCGGCAAAGAGTCCCAAAAAATCAGTGTCGGCCAGATTGTTGTCGTTCCGGCATTCGAGGATCACGGTATTCGTAATGCTTCATCAGAAAATCTTGTCATAGCCTCTATTACTGCGAAAGGTGACTAGAAATCATGTCCAAGGTTTTTCGCAATCCGGATGTCCTCTGGCGCCGGGAATCTGATACAAGCGAAGGCGCATCTCAAGAGGAAGCTGTTGCGGCCATCCTCTTCTCAGGCGGTTCGATGCTCTCCCTGAATGAATTCGGCATAGAGCTCTGGGAAATGTGTGATGGTCAGACCGTGGATGAGTTGGTGGCTTCCCAGCTGTCTGAATTCGATGTGGATGAGGATGTTCTGCGGAGTGATATTCAGGAGTTCCTCAACAGCCTGTTACAAAAGGGGTTTATACGGTATGAGTAACCTGCAGCTCAAAGCACCTCTTACTATCAATTGGGCTATCAACAACAGCTGCAATTTCGCCTGCAGTCATTGCTACAGTCGTGAGGATACCCATGACGAACTGCCACGGGATGTGCTCTATACCTGTATCGAAAAAGTGGTGAAAGCCGGAGTTTTTTCCGTCAATTTTGGCGGAGGGGAACCGCTGCTCCATCCGGACCTGCTTGATATTGCATCATTTTCCAGTGGTCTTGGGTTGCGGGTCTCCATGAACAGCAATGGCTGGCTGCTTGATCACGACAAGGCTGTTGCGCTTAAAGAAGCCGGATTCACCAAAGTCGGTATCAGTATCGACAGTCACCTGCCTGATGTTCATGACAACTTTCGTGGTGTGGCGGGGAGCCATGTCCGGGCACTGGCGGCTCTTGGCCATCTGAGGTCGGCAGGTATTACGACATCCATTTCAACAGTGATTTGTCGTATCAACAGTTCAACAATTGATGAACTAGTGGCATTGGCCCTTGAACATGGTGTTGGCCAACTGAATTTTCACAACTTCAAATGTTCGGGACTCGGCATGTCGAACAAGGATGAGCTTGATTTGACGCCCGAAGAGTGGAAACTTTTTTACCGTGATGCCATTGCTGCGAAACACACGGTAAAGAATCTTGATATTTCGCTTGATGACCCTATCATCGCCCTTCTTGATGCACGCGATGCCGGAAGCCTTGTCAAAGGGAGCGTTTGCGGCAAATTATCGCTCAATATCAAGGCGAATGGCGACATGACGCCGTGCGGCTTCATTCCGATTGTTATCGGCAACATCGTCAAAGATGACCTGCAACAGGTTTGGAAGGACTCGGCAGTGCTTGATAAGATGCGCAACAAACAGCCGACCGGCAAATGCAGCGGATGCAGCAAGTATGACGACTGTCTGGGAGGGTGTACAGCGCGGGCGCTGGCCCTTACCGGCGACATGAACAGCCCTGACCCGCATTGTTGGGGAAGTGATGCACCGGCAAAGTGACAGCCATATGAATCGATTGTTCGGACCGCTGTAACGCTGTATATCTGAAGGAACCTCTGAATGGAACTGGCACTACCAATTACCGTTTACTGGGATCTTGCTCCCAACACGCCTTTTGATGATGCCTTGTTGCGGATCTGTGACGGGATTCTTGAATGTCGTCCACTCATGCTTCAGTTGTTTGATCCCTCTCCGGAACTGAGCGAGGGTGCTCGTGCGATTCTGAAGAGATTCAGGGAAACGCCAGTATCCGTATCGTTGACCCTGAGGTATTCTAATCTGTTATCTCTTGCCGGAGCTTCGATTAATGAGCTTGATGTCAAGGAACTCCTTCTTGTTTGTGACAGCCTGGACTCTATAGGTGATATGACGTGTCAGCCTGAAGTTGGGCTGTCTTTTTTTGTGAGCAGTGGAAATTGGCGCGAGCTTCCAAAAGTTGTTTCCTTCTGCCGGGACCACGGTATAAATCGTCTGATACTGCCGATGCAGCGTTTATATAACGGAGAAACCCCATTTCTTTTGAGTGCCATTGAGCAAAAGCTTCTGGAAAACGCTCTCAAAGCAGTTGGTGGAACTGCTGGGCTGCGCCTTACTATCCATGATCCTTTTCTTTGGCGCGCCTTTAATCCGGGAATTCCATTTCCGCAAGGGGGATGCCAGGCTGCTAACACAATGATTGCAATCGCTCCCGATGGCGGAGTGTACCCTTGTCCGACCCTTCCTGAACGACTCGGAGAAATCGGAGCAACATCGTTGAAAGACATCATCGCTTCGCCTGCCAAAAAAGAGCTCCGTGGCAGGATAAGGCACGATCCTGTGGCCTGTGGCAGTTGTCTTGAGATTTCCGCGTGTCACGGAGGGTGCCGCGGGAGGTCGTATGTCCTGCATGGTTCTTTCGATGAAATTGATGATGCATGCAGATAATGGTTGAAATATGGTCAACAGGCGGATAAACGCTCGTTCCGGCTTCCGGGAAAGGAAACACGTTTGGAATATTCTGACATCATAAAGTTTCATGGCCACTCCTGCCCTGGTCTTGCAATCGGGTACCGTCTGGCTACTGCCGCTATGAACGCACTCGGAGCAAGCCGCTCTGATGATGAGGAACTTGTTGCCGTTGTCGAAAGTGATGCCTGTGGTGTCGATGCGTTGCAGTGCGTGAGTGGCTGTACGTTCGGCAAAGGTAACCTTGTGTTCCGTGACTACGGAAAACATGCCTACAGTCTCTTTTCCCGCGTGAAACAACAGGGGGTGCGTGTGGTGTTCCACGGCAAAGGTATTCCGGCTGAACTTCGGGAGGACAGGCCTGCTTATGCCAAACGCATACTTGCTGAGCAGGAAGATGCCGTTGTTTCCATTACCCGGATTCCATACGAGGAGTTGCAATCTGCCCGCATAAGGAAAACCGTTGTCTGTGCCGGTTGCGGTGAAGCTGTCATGGATACCCGGGTTCGCGGGGCTGGAGCAGGGTATATCTGTATACCCTGTGCAGATCGAAGATAAATTTCTAATCAACAAGACAGGAATTAAGCATGCAGATTAATAGGGTAATCAGGTTGATAGTAGCGCTGGTGGTGCTCGGAACTTTTGTCGGATGCAAGGCTGAAGGAAAACGTCAGGTCGTTAAGATCGGCTATATGCTGTGCAATAGTGAACAGGAAACTACCCAACGATTTCTGCCGCTTACCAAGTACCTGTCTGATAAGGTCGGAGTAGACTTTGTCATGGTGCCGGTTGATACCCATGACTTTGAAAAAAGGTTTAAAGCTGGCGAATTTACCTTTACTCATACAAATTCACTTATATATATCGTACTTCACGAAAATCAGGGCGTTCAGTTGCTTGCATCGGAGAAACGTGGAAAACTGGGTTCCCGTTCTGCCGGTGCCATCATTGCACGTAAGGGGAGTGGCATTAACAAACTTGCTGACATTCGTGGCAAGCGGATGGCCTTTGGGCCGATGCTTGCTCCAACCGGTTATCTTGCCGAGTACGATATGATGCTTGCTGCCGGCATCAACCCGGAGAACGACCTCGGGCATTACACAATCCCGCCCGGTTCGTACAAACATGAGAAGTTGATCTATGGTGTCCTGTACGGAATGTACGATGTTGCTGCCGCTCCTGTTATGGATATTGAAAATATGACTCGCGACGGCAAGATCGCTCCGGACGATCTCGTGATCCTTGCCCAGAGCAAGCCGATTCCGTATTGTACTTTTGGTGTGGCAAAAGATGCCGATCCGGCCCTGGTCAAGAAGGTTAAGGATGCGCTCATGTCGTTAATACCGACAGATACCGCTACTGTTGACGGTGAGCAACTTAAGGTTATGAAAGCTGCATGGATTGATGGCTATGAAGAACTCCTCGATTCTGACTATGATCCGATCCGTGAAATGGCAAAACGGGTGAATGTTGCCCCCTACCAGAAATATTAGCAAAGGCTTAAATGTTTAGAGATACTTTTGATAAGCTTTCCTGGTCGATCCTCGTAATTGCAGTTTTATCGCTAGTGGTCCTCCTTTACGTGGATGGTGGTACAGGAAGTGATAAACGTACTCATGGTCCAGGTAAAGCCTTGGAGCGTGAACTGGCCTATCGGTCCCGTGTCGAGCTGATTTCCACACTTTTTGCCCCTGTTGAGAAACTTCGAAAAGAGGGGAACAATCAAACGGCCCTGCTGAAGCTTGATGAGTTGATAAAAAAATATCCCGGTGAGGGGCACGGCCACATTCTTCAAGGTGAAATACTCTACACTATGGGGGCGTTTGACGAGGCGGTTGCTTCATATGTTGAAGGGATCAAGCTGAATGGGGATTATGTCGACGCCAAGAGCTCACTTTCAAGACGGGCAGAAATCCAGCATCTGGTGGAAGAAGGATTAAAGAATATTGGCCAGCGATCCGCCGCTAATCCGGACAATCGTACCCTGGCAGCTTTTCGTCAGAAGATTAATTACCTGAAAAGCCGCTTGGCCGGAGGATGCGAATAGATGCTGCGCAATCGTGAATTCTGGTTGGTTGTGTCTTCCGGACTTTTTCTTGGAATTCTTGGAGTATTGCTTTCTGTATGGGGCAATCCGGAGAATTCCGGAATTTGCGTCTCTTGCTTCATAGAGAATAGTGCAGGTGCTTTGGGGCTGCACGATAATCAGAGAATGCAATATCTCCGACCGGAGTTGATGGGTTTTGTGCTCGGATCTGTTTTGAGCGCACTCATATTCCGTGATTTTCGTTCACGCGGAGGAAGTGCACCTCTTTCACGCCTGTTTCTCGGAATATTTATGATCTTCGGTTGTGCGGTTTTTATCGGGTGCCCGATAAAACTGATGCTCCGGCTTACCGCAGGAGACCTCTCAGCTGTTGCTGGTGTCGTAGGGTTGGTGGCCGGCGTGTGGGGTGGGCTTAAAGGTTTGGCCCATGGAGTAGAATTTACTCCGCAATCTCATGGAAAAGCAAATGGCGGTTTGCTGATTCCGATTCTGTTTTTACTGTTACTGGTGTTCTTTTTCGTTCGCCCCTCCTTTCTCCTCTTTTCCTCTCAAGGTGGGGGCGCTCAATTTGCTCCGTGGCAGATGACACTGATTGCAGGGACCGGTTTGGGGGCCTTGGCACAGCGGAGTCGATTCTGTATTACCGGCAGTATTCGCAATTTCATGCTGATGGGGTTCAGAGTGCCCGCCCTGTGGGGGCTCCTTTTCTTTGTTGGTGCTGCTCTGGTCACAAATCTTGTCTCAGGCCGGTTTAATCCTGGACTCTACGGTCAGCCGGGAGCTCATATAGAGTATCTCTGGAGTTTTCTTGGCATGGGTTTGGTCGGTTGGATTTCGGTGCTGATCGGCGGTTGTCCCTTCCGGCAATTGATCAAGGCAGGCGAAGGTGATGCAGACGCGGGTATGGTGGTTATTGGCATGTTCATTGGCGGTGCTCTTGCCCAGTCATGGGGGATCGCTGCCACTGCCTCCGGTGTTTCGATTTACGGCAAGATCTCGATCCTTGCAGGATTTGTTCTTGTTGCTGCTGGAAGCTTGATGTTTCGTCAACGAACTCAATAAGAAGATTGTCCTAATCGGATACTGTGCTGCTTTGCTACCTTATCACGCGAGGAGTCATGTATGGGAAATACGGTCAGGTTTGGTATCTCGCTTGATGAAAAACTACTGGCAAATTTTGATCAGCTAATCGAGCAGAAGAGTTACATGAATCGCTCCGAAGCGATTCGTGATCTTATTCGAGCTTCGCTGGTGGAAGAGCGACTGGGGGCGGAGGATCAGGAAGCTGTCGGTACAGTTACGCTGGTTTACAACCACCATGTCCGGGATCTTTCGGATAAACTCACGGAGCACCAACATTCCCACCACGACCAGATCATTTCGGCCCTGCATGTTCATCTGGATGCCCACAACTGTCTGGAAGTCCTTATCATCCGCAGTGCCGTCAGGGACATTAAGCAGATTGCCAACGAGTTGATCGGTGTAAAAGGGGTCAAGCATGGCAAGCTTGTGCTGACTACTACCGGCGAGGATCTCTAGACCGGACTAGTCACTGGCAGCGTTTGCGCAGGCATTCCCTGCGCAACTCAGAAAACAATGTTCAACTTACCATGGTCGGTGGAGAACGCTTGAGATGAAAACAGCAGCTGTCATAGCCCTGTTCTGTGCCGGTGGAGGGCTTACCCGCTACTATCTATCGGGGTGGGTCTACAGCCTGCTGGGGAGAGCCTTTCCATACGGTACATTCGCTGTTAATATCATCGGTGCATATCTGATCGGGTTGGTAATGGAACTGGGTCTGCGCAGCACGCTTATTCCCGATGCCGTGCGCCTGGGCTTGACGGTAGGGTTTCTTGGCGGCTTGACGACCTTTTCCACTTTTAGTTACGAAACGTTTTCGCTGCTGGAAGATGGCCAGTTTTTTGTTGCCTTCAGTAACGTCCTGGCAAGTGTTGCCGTCTGTCTCCTGTTCACGTGGCTGGGAATAATTACGGTTCGATCGCTGGTTTAATTGAGGATAGTGATATGACAAAACTGATTGGTGAGCAGGTTTTGATGCGGATATTCATCGGAGAGAGTGACCGTTTTGAGCATAAGCCGCTCTATGAATCTCTGGTGGAATTGCTGCGGAGCGAAGGATTTGCCGGGGCAACCGTATTGCGTGGAATATGCGGCTTTGGCGCCAACCGCGTGTATCATACTCAAAAGCTGCTGGATCTCTCTGCCGATTTGCCACTCGTGGTAGAGGTGATTGACAGTCAGGAAAAGATTGACGCCATCATGCCGCGCATCGACGCAATGATGGGTGGCGGCATGATTACGCTGGAGAAGGCGACCGTTATCCGCTACCGCCATGATACCAGGAAGTCACCAAACCCTCTGTAAGAAACTGCAGGTTTCTCGCGCAATATGTCTCTATAACCAGTTGTATTTATTTGAGTACATCTCGTCATACCATGCTTTATCCACTATCCTCCTGGTTTTCCTGCTCTCTTTCTTAAAACACCCTCTCATAAGAAATTATACATTTTACGGCATTTTATGTGCATTTAGTCCTGATTAATTATGTTGGCGTTTCAGTGCTTTTGTATGTCAGATTTCGTGGGGGGCTTTATGGGCTGCATCGAACGCTTTGGTATGCTTGCGCTTGCCTTTATAAGTATTATTTTATTGTATACGCTAAACAACGAGGCTTTTGCCGCTCTTCAGTGTTATGACTGCCATGGCACAACTGCTACGCAGGATATCAGGCCTGAAGACGAGTCTTTCAGGAATCCGTCAAGTGGTGGTTTTCCGGGAAACCATAGAAACCATCTTGGTTACGGAGCAACTCCTGGTTCCTGTCAAAAATGCCATCCCGGCAGTGCCGGCTATGTATCGGGACATAGAGATGGTAAAATAAAACTCTCCGGCAGCATCAACTCCGCATCACTTATTACAACCTACAACAACTCTACCAGTGCATTTCCACAACGCGCCAACCCTACGCTGGGAAACTGCGCCAATGTCAATTGCCATTTTGAAAACACTTCTCCCGTATGGGGGACAAATGCACTGGCTTCACCCGGCGACTGCAGCCGTTGTCACGGGACCCCTCCCACAGGCGGTACCACAGGATCAGCCGGGAGTCATGCCCGGCATGACGTGTATTACTCTGGTGCCGGCAAGTGTATCAAATGTCACGTAGATCATACCTCTGATGCCAATCCCTTCAGTCATGCCACCAGTGCTGGGCGACGAAGTCTGATGGTTGGACCGAAAGATCCACTCAATGCCCCGACCGGCAGCTATAACGGTCTGGTTAACGACTATCTGCCGAGCCAGAGCAACGCCTTCGGCAGTTGTTCCGATCTCTATTGTCACAGTAATGGTGCGCCATTTGACAAGTCAAACAGTACTGCTACCCCGACCTGGGGGAGTGGCGAACAGACGTGTTCATCCTGCCACGACAGTGGCGGAACCAGTTCCGGGTTGAGCGGTCGGCATGGAAAGCATACCGGAGGAACATATAATTTTGCCTGTGACAGATGTCATATCGATACGGTTACCGGGAGCAGCACGATCAAAAGTACAACGCTGCATGTAAACAAAACCAAAGATGTAACCTTTAAGGAAGGTGGTGATTATGACAAGTCGGGACGGGCGTGCAGCAACACGTATTGTCACAGCAATGCAGTCGGTGGAGCTCCGCGGCTAGCGGTGAAATGGTCGGATACAGCTGTGACCATGACCTGTTATTCCTGTCACAAGGGAAGGACCACAGACAGTTCCGCTGCCGACTGTTCAGCGATAGCAGGTGTCTGGAGCAGTGCCAGAGGGTACTGCACCCCCGACTTGACCATGTCGTCCAATGGTCACCATCGTCTTGTCGGTCCGCAGTGGATCAGAAAATATCCCTGTTATTTCTGCCACAACAACACGGTTGATGCTTCCGGAGCGATTAAAAATCCGGCGATGCATGTCAACAATTCAAAAAATATCTCCATGTCAGCGCAGTGGAATATCGACGGCAGGCTGCCAGCTTCATATGACTCTGAAACAAAAATATGCAGCAATGTTTATTGCCATAGCGACGGAACAACCAATCCTGAAGACGTCCGGCCGTTTGCCTGGACTGAGCCAAAGACTGAGTGCAATACGTGCCATGGGCACCCAACCGGAACATGCTCCAACGTAAATTGCCACGATGGCAGGACGGATATAAACAGCAAGGTTTGGACGGTGAAAACCGCCTGGCCGGTTGGATACGAATGGATGGGGGCAATGCCGATGTTTCCGAATCAGGGAGCCGGCACTCCGCGAGCAAACTCGCATTCAAGGCATGCGAAAACTGATTTTACCTGCGACATCTGTCACAACAAAACCATAAAGGGTGACTGCAATTCCTGTCATGCCGGCGGGATTCCGCCAGGTGGCATGGGAGAAGTTGCTCATATCGATGCCAACTATCATGTCAACAAAGATAAAGATGTGTATTTCAAGGATATGCCGAGCGCTATCTATGATAAAAACGCCAAAACCTGTTCAGGAACAACGTGCCACACCGGCGGAGTTGACCCGGTCTGGGGAGGATCGGTTAACAGCTCTGTAACATGTCTGTCCTGTCACGGAACAACCGGCTCTGATGTGGATGACTATAATGCCTTTAACGGCACTCAGGGGAAGATTAGCACTAATGAATGGGTATCCACGGGACATGGTCGCTATTCATCGGCAGCCAATTCGGGGAGTTATCCAAAATCGGGTAACCGTGCCGCGAACTTTCCGGGAAATCCCTGCTGGTACTGTCATGACAATAATGTCCTGCATAAGGACGCAAATAATCCATTCCGTCTCAGGATGCACAATCAATATACGCAGCGCTTTGAAAAAGAGTGTGTGTATTGCCATATGGAGGGGAATCAGGCCGAGTGTCTGTCATGCCATGTCGGTCAAACCGAGTCTCTTTCACCGCAGGCCACCGTCAATGGTATTTTGTACCGGTTCAGAAATACCTCAACCGAACTCAGATACCCGACTCATGTCTCCGTGACCGGCTGCATCAGTGCTTCATGCCACGCCTCGGACAGCAGCAGGCACAAGGTCAATGCCGGGGTCTGGACAGCGGAACAAAAAGAGGATGTCAAGAATCAGTATATGATGATGGGGGTCTGTCTTCAGTGTCATGACGATGACAGCAGCAATCAGTGCTCCAGTTGCCATGTGGCGCCTGCGGACAAGCCGCTAAAATATTCACTCGGGTTTGATCCGGGAACCGGATTTATCAAGCCCAAAAAAGCCCGCGCTTCAGCAGGGCATTTTGGCTACAAACATTACAAGGCGTTCAAGGACAGTGGCGGCTGGACAAAAGATGGAAATGGCAAGCCGATGGGCACATGGATGGGTGGCAAATTCTGCTGGGATTGCCATGATCCCCACGGTGACAGCAATATCTTCATGATTCAGCGCAAAGTCGCGACTACTACTGACGGTAAATTCGGGATACCGAAGACCCGATCCGATGTCACCTTTGTCAATACAGCCACCGGGACTGATTATGCGAGAAAGGCTGCGCCATTTGACGGTATCTGCAATGTCTGCCACTCGCCTGAAAGCAAGCATTACACCAGCAATTCCGGTGACGGCCACAATACGAGCAGGCGCTGCACCACATGTCATGAACACCGGTTTGCCGACAGCCATGCCAATAAGCAGAGTTGCGATAGCTGCCACAGTAACGCCAAGCCGGTTCCTAAGCATACCGCTTTTGGCTTGCCCCGGGACTGCACAAAATGCCACTCGGGTACTGTCGGTAAACGAATGGACGTCATGGGACAGATGAAATCCAATTCCCACCATGTGCAGGGCGTCGAAGTCACCAACAAGCATTGCTATAGATGCCACTGGGAAGCAACAGCAGAGGGGTTGATAGATGTCCAGTATCATGGCGGATATAACTACAAAAATTACTCATCGGTAAAAAATGATTTCGTTGACCTGGTGATATACGGACAGGGTGTTAGACCCACGGTATACAGAAATGTATCAACGTCTGCCGGCAGGGCTACCGCTGCAACATTCCTTGCAAGTAATATGGGGACTGCAGAAGAAAGAAATGAGGTTGGAAAAATTACAAACCACTGCATCTCTTGCCACAGCGATCAGAATAACGATACCACGCCGTTTGATGACTGCAAAACACCGCGCCAGTACGCATGGGATCTCCAGAGTGTTGCCTCCCGATATTTGCAGCTCGGTATTGCAACATGGGGTAAATATGCCGGTACTGCCAATGCGGCAAAGAAAGATATTGTGAAGTCATTCTCGGCTCACGGCAATACCATAAACAATGGCGGCGGATTTGATCCTGCTACCGGTCTTAATGCGACAATTCCTAATACTCGCAATGGCGCTGCCAATGTGCAGTGTTTCGATTGCCACAATTCACATGGGTCCAAAGTTGTCGGAGTCACCTCCAGCTATGTAACATTTAACGGAACCAACAATGGCGCGAATCTTAAAGAAACCAAGAACGGGATGGGTGGCTATACCGCTGATTACAAGGCAGCAGCAAATACAACCGGGGTAAATCCGTATGGTGCCGGCGCCGGACAATGTTTCGACTGTCACAATACCGCTGCTGCCGGGACAGCGGTCTCGGGAGGTAAAACCCCATGGGGGTACAACTCAACCTTTGGAGCTGCAGCACCGATCATGGGGTATAAGGATACTCCGAAGTTTGGCCAAGGCGTAAAAGCCTCTACTGCAAGGTTTACTGAACGCGATACCATGAAGACAATAGTCGGAGGACATTTAAAGGCTTCAGAGCCGCCCGGTTCACTCGCTAACCTGGCAAAGGATTCCGGATCAGCTTCAGCAGGTTCTGCGGTAACTCTTGAAGACAACACAAAAACCTGGAATTCAGGCGGTTTGGCCAATCTATACCTGCTGATGGGAAGTGGAAGCAACAGCGGGCAGGTGCGCAAAATCGTGTCCAATACTTCAAATATCCTGACTGTTGAACCTTTTGCTTCAGACATATCAAGCGGTGATACCTATAAGATTGTGCCGTATTCTACAACTATCAACGGACTCTGCACTCCGTGTCATGATCCGCATGGAGTCAGCCAGACCATGGGGAGCAATCAGGCATACGCGTTGCCGCTTCTCAAGGGTACCTGGATGACTTCTCCCTATAAGGAAGATGCTCCACCAACCGATCCCAGCGGTGACTATATTACAAATGGCCCGGATGGCAAGCCGAGGTCATGGGGGCAATACCAAAAACATCCGACTCCCAACCAGCCGTCAGCCAATTATAACCTTGACCGCACGACTTTTGGCGGGACCACCCGGATCTCGGAAAACGATGATAAATTCGCGGGATTATGCATGAACTGCCATAAGAAAGAAAATCTTACCGATGGCACTAATAAAAACCAGAATTTCAAGAGTGTTGACCGGATTCATGAATCGGTGAAAGGGTGGGGAGCAAACACGGAGCATTCCTATACCTGTTCGAAGTGTCATCAACCTCATAATTCCGGTTTGCCGCGTCTTATGCAGACCAACTGTCTTGACTATAAACATCGCGGCGGCAAGGCCTCCGGAGGATCGTACTGGTCGGCGGACAGCCAGAGCGGCTCCGCTCACGGTCATGCCGAGCACCGGGGTTATCCGATTGCGAACAATCTTGGCAATGATGCCAACAATGAGGCGACAACCAGTTGTCATGCCGGGGCGTCACTGAATTCAGGAACATGGCCTGATAAAAACCTGTGGAACAATGTTACTCCTTGGTAGTCATGTTCCCTTTTCGCAGCTGGTCTGGAGCCAGCGGAACCAGTGATAACCGTTACGTTTTTATATAACCGGAGATACAATAAATGACCAGAGAGTGGGAAAAATACATGAGCAGAGAGCATACACGGTGTGTTCAGCGGATTATTATTGCGATCATGTTTGTTTTGGCATTTTCAGCCGTGGGTCAAGCAAAGGGGAGTGATCCTGTTGCTCCATTTCCTTTGATGGATACTCGGGCCGGTTTGCAGTATGCCAAAGCCATGGCGGTTGATACCGGCGGCAACATAATTGTCGCCGGATATACGAACAGCGGCGCGGACAGCGACTACATGCTCGTAAAATTCAAGGCTGACGGCTCCGGTTTGGCCTGGGAGCCGGTCTATTTTTCCGGAACCGCCGATGATATTGCTACCGCTGTAGCAATAGATGCATCGAATAACATAATTCTGACCGGTACAACCTGGAACGGAACCAATAACGATATTCACACGATCAAATATAATGGCGTAACCGGAGCGGTACTATGGGAACATACCTATAATTCCGGAGGCAACGATACAGCCACTTCCATAGCAATCGACTCCGGAGGGGACATTTATGTAGCCGGATATGCATTCAATGGAACTGCACGGGATGATTTTCTTGTCATAAAATATCCCTCGGCAGGTTCTGTTCCTGCATGGGTCGAGCTTTACGACGACGCAGCCTATCCAAATAACGATAACAGGATTCTTGCTGTCGCCGCCGGAACTAATGGAATAGCAGTGACCGGTTATTCCTCAAAAGGTGGCGCGGATTTCGATATTTTGACCCGCACGTATGGATTTGACAAAACCCTGGTCAGGGAATGGCGTTACGCTTCTTCCGGCGGTGGTGATGATCGAGGAGCCGCAGTCAAGATGGATTCGGCTGGAAACGTCATAATTACCGGTTATGCAACCAATACAGCCGGTAATACGGACATATTCACCGCAAAATACGATCCGGCAAGCTCGACTTCAATGTGGGAAAAAATCCATGATGGCCGTGACAATGATGAAGCGAAGGGGGTATGGGTTGACAATGCCGGTGATGTCTATGTTACCGGCTTTACAACCACTCTTGCCGGCAATCAGGACTTTTTTACCGCCCGCTATGGAAGCAGCGACGGCGCGTTGATTTGGAACTCTGTTTTTGACGACGGCAATGGCGCAACGGATATTCCTGTCGCTCTGGTAGTCGACAACGCCGCGGATGGAGGTGTTTTTGTCACCGGCTACACAAATGTAGCAGCCAATGAAGACTACATGACTCTTAAATACAGGAAGGATAATGGGAGCCTGTTGTGGGAACGAAGCTGGAGCGGCAGCGGCAATAAGAATGATCGTCCGGTCGGAATTGCCCTGGAACCCGCCGGAGCCCCCAACCCGCGAAATGTTATCGTTGCGGGTTGGTCTGAAGGCACCACCGGTTATGACTTTGCTGCAACCAAGTATGACTTTGGAGCGCTCAACCCCCCGACCGGCCTTGTCGCGACGGCAGCATCCAACACATCCATCACACTGACCTGGAATGATAACTCCTCAAACGAGGATAGATTCTATATTCAACGAAAGCTGGGTGAAACCGGTACGTTTGCCGATATAACTACCGTCCCGGCAACGCTCGCTCCTGATACAGCCACCTATATCGATACCGGACTCGTTGCCAATAATTATTACTACTACCGCATCAGGGCGTATAACGCGGCAAGTGGTGATTCTTATTACAGTAACGAGGCGCGTGCTCTTACCAAGGTGGTTAGTTACGACAGTCCGATTTGGACTTTTATCCATAACAGTATGGATAACCGGACCGATCGTGCCACGGCAATTACGATTGGTTCCGATGATCATCCGATAGTAACCGGTTTCAGCGACATGACGGAAGAGGGGGTGCAGGACGCCCACTCATTTGACTACATGACCCTGAAGCTGGACAGGGCGGATGCCTCAATAAAATGGCAGGCGCGTTTTGACAGCGGTGACGGCGGCACGGATCAGGCTGAAGGCGTAGTGCTGGATAATGACGGCAATGCGCTGGTTACCGGCACGGCATACCTTTTCGGCGGCACGGACAAGAGCGATGATCTTTATACGATAAAATACGCTACGGCTACGTACGGCGATCCGGTGAACACCCCGCCGGTGCTCTGGTCGGATCAATACGGGACGCAGAGCGGAGTCGATCAGGCAACGGCCATTGAAGTAGTGCATGATGCCTCAAATAACAGCGTCGTCATTGGCTATGGAAATGGCTCGGGCAATACGGACATATTCATCATCAAATATGCCGCGAACGGTTCGCGCCCCTGGACGCCGATCGTGTATGACAGCGGTCGGAACGATTATCCGACGGCGGTGGCGCTTGACTCGGCAGGAGACATTTTTGTAACCGGTTACAGTTATGATACAACGCCTGATCCTACAGGCAGCTATGACTGGTTTACCGCCAAATACAGCGGTACTACAGGAGCTTTGATCTGGTCGGATACCTATAACGTCAGCAGCATCAATTTTGGAGGCATCAACCGCGATGACCAGGCGTTCTCCATTGATGTGGACTCGGCCGGAAACGCTTTCGTGACCGGTTATGCCACCAACAGCGCGGGGAATACGGTTTTCTACACATTAAAATATGATGGCAGGACGGTTCCGGCCGGCAATCGGAGAATATGGGAAAAATACTTTAATTACCCAGGGCTTAATGCCGATGCGGTGGCGCTGAAAATTGACCCGATCGACGGCGCGTTAGTAGTCGCCGGTTCTGCCTACATAAGCGCAACCGACAGCGATTTCCACCTGATCCGCTATAACTCACTCGATGGAGCGGTGGTCTGGGAAAGAAATTTTGATAAGCCGGACAGCTACGACTATGCATATGCAATGACGCTTGATTCTTCAGGGTACATCTATCTTGCCGGTGACAGCCGCAACGGGGTGGATACCGATTCTGCCTTTGACAACTCCTCCGACATCCTGTCCCTTATCTACGATTTCGAAGGGACTTTTCTGGGAGCATCGAAATATAATGGTTTAGCAAACAAACAGGACGAGACAACGGCGATAACGGTAAACTACCAGGGTGAAGCTTTTATTGCTGGTTCTTCAACGAATGCTTCCGACAATGCCGATTATGCCGTGGTGAAACAGAAAAATAATTATATTCTCGTGCCCGCCCCACTGTCAGCGGCACCGCAGTCTGATTACACAAAGATTGACTTAAGCTGGCGCCAGAATACTCCCGGCACCTCTTTCCGTATAGAAAGAACTCCTGGTCCGTCCACTCCGTTAAGTGTCTGGGAACTGGTTGCTTCTCCCGCTTCAGGTACTACAACATACACAGATTCGGGACGGGCTGCCGGAACAAACTATTGTTACCGGATTGACGCCAACATCGGCAGTCTGAATTCAAGAAAGATAGAAAAATGCGTCAGCACTACCCTGGCTGCACCGGCTCTTAGCCCACTTTCAGTGGATTCCTCAACACAAATCACCCTCAATTGGAGTCAGGTGGCCGGTAATACCGGTTACAAGATTGAAAGGAAATCCGGCACGGATGCCTGGAGTGAATTAACGACAACAGCTACGGGGACGCTTTCATACGTCGATACGGGACTCACCTCGGGCACCCTCTACTATTACAGGGTGAGTACCCAAAACGCCGATGGCTTCTCAACTCCAAGCGAGCAGAGCGCCTCAACCAAGTCCGCTGCCCCGGTTCAGAGTGCTCCAACCGGCATCACTTCAACCCAGGCGACGTTGGCGTGGAGCAATGTTGTTGGTGAAACAGGTTACAAAATTGAACGGAAGGAGGGGGCGGCTGGGACATATTCACAGATTGGTACAACCGGCGCTGATGTTCTGACCTATAGCGATTCGACCTTGACTTCAAACACTCAATACTATTACCGGGTAATCGCAACAAACGCATCGGGCGATTCGGAGTATAGTGGCGAGCAAGGGGTACTCACCCTATTTACTTCCACAGCCTTGTCGTCAGCGACTGGAAGTTCAGCAACGCAGATTGATCTGGCCTGGGAGGCGGTTTCAGGCGCAACGGGATACAGCATCCAGACATCTAACTGCAACTATAATGGCAACGATAACGATGTAAATGTATGTAACTCAACTTCATATTATTTTATAAGTGCATTTTCTACGTATTTCGGCACCTGGACGACCCTTGCGAACGTCGGGCCCGGAGTTCTGACTTACCAGCATACCCCGCTTACCTCTGGGTATGCATATGTTTACCGTGTCGTTGCCAATACCTCCGGCAACAGCTCCGCGCCGAGTAACGTAATTATAGGCTGGACCAACATGACAGCTCCGGTGCTTGCGATTACACCGGCTTCCGAGACCTCGCTTACTCCATCCTGGTCAAACATTAACGGCGCGTCAAATTACACACTGGAAAGCAAATTAGGTTCCGGTGGGACATTC
>Ga0172380_10003041_pt1 | contig 24102 bp, 21 predicted proteins | sample Leawe162metaG_FD_119747 | JGI IMG/M metagenome (GOLD analysis project Ga0172380, IMG submission 119747) | Leachate microbial communities from a municipal landfill in Southern Ontario, Canada - Leachate well 162 metaG | ecosystem: Engineered > Solid waste > Landfill > Unclassified | place...
AAAACCACCCTTATCTTTATCTAGCCATTTCGGAGATTCAATAATAGCATCGGCTAAGGTGTTCTCATCGACAGAGTCGTGTCTTTGTAAATATCGAGCTAGTTTTAATTTGAGGATTAGTTTTTTCTTTTCCGTAAATTCAAAATCGGCGGAAGACAACTTACTAATGATTGATCTCTCAGAGGCGGTTAATTGTTCCTGATGCTCGGAATCCAAGGAATCAATAGTTTTTTGAGTTTCCTGCATTAAGTGACTTAAATATTTTTGTTCAAAAGCCTCTCGAGTTTTTTGTTTTTCTACTTCTGGCTTATCCACCTCAATTTTTAATTCAAAATGATCCGCTGTAAAACCACCAGCTTCATCAGTTCTGGTCTTCTGAAAACCAAAATGAGTTAAGACTTTGTTAAGTTTTTTATTAAAACCATGGAAATGGATTTTGGTGTAACCAAGGCTTTTTGCTTTTTCAATCAAATTTGGGATTAAGGAAAAAGGATTTTCATCTGTTAGACCTTCGGTGGCCAGATATTTAGCATAGGCTTCGTTTAGTGAAAAATCTTCGAAGGCTAAATAGCCGATTATTTTCCCTTCCCCATCTCGCCAAATTTTGTTTAGAGGATGATTATTCTGAAGGGTTTTAATAATGTCTGCTTCAGCTCGACCCCTGATCTCTTGGGGAATTGTGTCGGAGACATTAAGAACGTGGTTAATGCTATCGATATCTTGCTGGCTCAGATTTAAGGGTTGATTCGGGTCTGTTTCCATGAAGGAAGTGTAGCAAAATATTTAAAAAATAGAAAGTGGAATTTACTTTAGCTTTTCCGGCTTTTTTAAAAGATTTTTAGTATTAGCCGACTTTATTTTTCGTTCAACTTTTTTAATATCTTCTTGGGCTGATAATTTTTCGGGGACTATCCCACGGCTGATCAAGGTTTTTCTCACACTACGGTTATTAGTAATATGTTCTTCTGAAATTAATCGTTCTGATTGTAAACCTTTGTTCTTCGTATTATAAATTGTAATTTCTGTCGCAAAATCTTTCGCCTTCAAAATTATGGTCGGTTGAAAATCAGATAAAGCTCTGCCAGGTGTCACACCAAGCCTGGCTTTCATTTCGCCAGTAGAATATCCAAACAGTGCTTTGTCACCTTTACTGCGAATCAAAGCAAAGTTTTTATCACTACCTGTCTGCTGAAAAATAACACCCGAAAATTGTTTTTCTGTCTCAGTAAGTTTCTGCCTAGCGACCAGTCTTTCAAATTCACTAAGTCTCTTTTCAATAACTTCAAAGTTACGTGTCTGAAGAGCAAAGTAGTTCTGAGCGAAAGCGATTTCTTCTTTTCGTGGATCGCCATTTTGAGCCGTAAGATAGCAAGCTAAACGGGTAAGCATAACATCTTGAACCTCTTTTTGTGCACCTTTGGGCATTTGGATCGTTTTGTTGGCGTCAACAAAATGATCGCCTGATTGGTGGCCACTATTTTGACAGGCAATTTTTGCCTTATCTATCACGGCAACAAAATTTCGCCATTCAGTATAACCAAGTAATTTTTGTAAATCGCGGGCCAACCAAAATTCGACTCCTTGCTCAGTCTTTTGGGCATAAGATTCAAAATTACTTATTAACAACTTTATTATTTCTATTTTCATGGAGGCATTCTACCACACCCACTAAAATCCACGCGCCTTTTTGAATGTGGATAACCTGGCCGAGGTTCCAGTCAACAAAAAACCACCAATCGGTGGCTTTTTGATATGTTGATCCCTCGACTACGCTTGGGATAGTTTTCTCAGAAGAAAACTACCACGCGAAGTGAGCAAAAGCCTTGTTGGCTTCGGCCATACGGAGAGTGTTTTCTTTCTTCTTGATTGCTTCACCTTCATTTTTAGAAGCGGAGATGATTTCATCAGCTAATTTTTTAGCGATCGGAGCACCTTTTTTCGAACGAGCGGCATCAATAATCCATTTCATTGAAAGAGCGGCTCGGCGTTCTGGACGAACTTCTACAGGCACTTGATAATTGGCACCACCAACTCTCTTTGATCGCACCTCCACCTTTGGAGCCGTGTTGGACAAAGCCAATTCGAAAACTTCTAGTGGATTTGGATTTTTAGTCTTTTCCTTAATTTCATCAAACATTGCGTATACGATTTTACGAGCAGTATTTTTCTTGCCCTTCTCCATAATATAATTTACGAATTTGCTGACTTTAACAGAATTGTAAGTCAGATCTGGAACGATAGCTGGTTTGGTTTTTAGTTTTCTTCGCATAGGATTTATTATTTAGCAGACTTTGGCTTTTTAGCACCGTATTGGCTACGACCCTTCATTCTTTTCTCTACACCGGTAGCATCAAGCACACCGCGAACAATAGTATAGCGGAGACCGACGTCCTTTACTCTTCCACCTCGAAGCATAACCACTGAGTGCTCTTGCAAATTGTGACCCATGCCTGGGATATAGGCGGTCACCTCCATACCGTTGGTCAAACGAACACGGGCAATCTTTCGAATAGCGGAGTTTGGTTTCTTGGGAGTCTTGGTCGTCACCTTCACACACACCCCTCTTTTAAAAGGCGCATTGTAATAAGTCGGACGATTTTCTAGACGATTAAAACCTTTAGTCAAGGCAATAGACTTCACTTTGCGGGGTAAAGATTTTCGGTTCTTCTTAATTAATTGATTGATGGTTGGCATTTTTAAATATAATTAACAAACTAACTGTAACTCCGTTCGCTATAAACGTTGGGTGCAATATACTATATAGATAAGAAAAAAGCAACTAAACAAACAGATTAAATAACCAAGAGACAATATCACTGACAATCCAACCGAAAAAGACGATAAAGACAATCAGAACAAACAGACCGTAGCGTTCCATAGAGATGACAAACCGCTCATAACGATCAGGAAGAAAAGCTATCAGGATTTTTGAACCATCGAGCGGTGGAATGGGGACGAGATTGAAAACCATCAGAACCAAATTCAAAAAGATAATATACTTGATAAGGTATTGAGCGGGAGCAGATAAGCCTAGGTTTTGATGAAAATTTAAAATTAAAGCAAAGAATAAAGCAATCAAAAGATTGACAATGATACCCGCAATCGAAACACAAAATTCGCCCCAGCGTCTGTTTCGAAGATTATAAGGATTGTAAGGAACGGGCTTGGCCCAACCGAGAATAAAACTCGAACCAGAGATCACCAAAACCAATGGTAAAATAATTGAACCAAATAAATCGATATGCTTGATTGGATTTAAGGTCAAACGACCCTGATTTTTTGCGGTCGGATCACCAAACAGATAGGCCGTGGCACCATGAGCCACTTCATGAGCCATCACCGAGACAATCAAGATCGCTAATTGAAAAATTATATTGATATCCATATTTTAGTTTACAAAATACTTTTACTATGATAGCATAGCACAACTAAGTAAATATAAGAAAAAACATGGCAAAAGTCTGTGCAATTACAAAAAAGGGATCAATCGTTGGTGGTGGTTATTCAAACCGCACTCGTGCGACAAAATTTAATCCAACTGGGATGGTCCGAAAATATGTCAATCTTCAGAAAAAGAAGATTTATGTTCCGGAATTAAAAAAGACTTTCATCTTGACTCTTTCGACTCGAGCAATAAAAACAATTCAAAAGAATGGCGCCTATGCCACTCTCAAAAAAGCAGGAGTGATAAAATAAGCAAGATAAGAAAAAAGAGCGGCTCGCAGGAGCCGCTCTTTTCCTATGGCCGCACCTCAAAGGGTTGGTTCCTTCCAAAGAGGACTACGATCATAGGGCTCGCTCTCGACTTCCTCAAAGATCTTCGTTGTGGTCGGTCCGGATCCGCCGAAGGGGTAGACAACGTAGTCAACCCCCGACAAATCGCGAATAAACCAGGTGTTAATTCCCATCTTGATGATCTTCTCGCTCACTTTGAGAAGCCGACGTTCGTCGGTCTCGACGGACGGATCCGCTCCGCCCGGCATCGCGATCACCATGCTGGCCTCGGCATCCACACTCTTGGTCTGGTAGAGCTGGCCGTAGATCGGATTCGTGGCGCCTGACGGAGTCGCCACTTTTGTTGCAGACATTGTCGGCAACTTCAGGTGGCTCAAATCCACTTTTCCGTTGAGTAAACCGATAGCCAGAAATGCTCCGATTATCCCAAACAGAAACAGAAGGAGTCCTCCGCGAGCCGAACCGGACTTGCTGTTATTCATATTCATCCTGACCTTCAGGGTTAACTAACACACGAGATTTAAGCTTTCCGTGTACTATTATACACCCAAAAGATTTAAAAGTCAAGCTCAAGATTTTTACCATCAGATTCAAAGATAATACTTCCCTCACCCATTGTTTTTAAGATTGTAGTATTAAACTTGTTTAGGGTTTCGATTACTTCAGCATTTGGATGACCATAACGATTCTTTAGCCCCGCTGAAATGATAGTATAAGTTGGTAAAACTGTGCCGACAAATAATTCTGAGCTCGATGTTTTTGAGCCATGATGCCCGGCTTTTAGGACATCGCTTTTCAAACTTGAACCCAGTTTATCAACCAAAATCTTTTCCACTGAAGCCGGTGAGTCTCCCGTCAAAAGAAAGGAATTCTCTCTATATACCAATTGTCCGACGACTGATGAATCATTAGTCTCCCACCCAGCGGTATCACGATCAGGAAAAAGAATCTTGAATTCAGTATTTAAGGCTAAACCAAGATTTATCGGTGAAGTAATAATTTCTTCTTTAATATTTTTGCTTTTGATAATCTCCTCTAAGGCCAAATAGACGGCAGAGCTGGACGTGGCGTTGCTTCTAATAAATAGATCGACGTCGTATCTTTCGAGAACTGACACTAGACCACCAATGTGATCTTGATCAGCATGAGTCGCAACGATGACATCAATGGAACGATCATAAAACGGCATCACCTTCCCTAGTTCACGTAAAACGGAATTGTTCATCCCGCCGTCAATCAGCATTTGCCGACCGTTTGGAGCTTTGATAAAAATCGCGTCTCCCTGTCCGACGTCTAGAAAGGCTACTGTCAGTTTCGCCTCAGTTAAATAGTAAAGGTAAGAAAAAATCACCACATTACAGATAATCAAAAGTATTGAAATAATTATAGTGAGATTTTTTTTCATTGGCTATTTAGGAAGTCTGATTATATAATGAATATCTATTAGAAAAAACTGTGGATAAATAACAATAAAAAAATATATGAAATATGAAGAAAAAAAGTTTAACCTTCCGACCCTAAATGGCATCTCTGAGAAAACGATAACTGAGCATTTAAAGCTGTATGCTGGCTATGTCAAACACTTAAATCTGATCCACGAAATTGTCGAGAATCCAGACAATCCAGAATACGCAAGACGTGAAGCTTATCGTCGCCAAGGCTTTGAGTTCGGTGGAATGAGAAATCACGAGTATTATTTTTCCTTACTTGAAGGCGGTCCAAAACCCCTGCCAGAGGATTCAGCTTTATACAAGAAGATCATCGAGCAACGCGGATCACTCGAAAAATGCTTAGAGACTTTTAAAAAATTAACTGTAACTCGCGGACCTGGTTGGGCGATGCTTGGTTACGACAAAGAAACTGACAGACTGATTCAGTACTGGGTTGATGAACAACACTCGGGGCATTTGCCTGGAGTATCCCCCATCATTGCTTTAGATATGTGGGAACATGCTTTCTATTTGGACTATGTGACGGCTGATAAAAGCAAATATGTTGACGCTTTCTTTGCTAATTTAAATTGGACAGTGGCGGAGAAATTTTTCGAGAACGCCAAATAACTATTAGAAAAATAAAGTAGATTATTAAAACCAAACTAAGTGGAAAGTTTTTTAAATTGAAAGAAGAATAAGGAAAATTAGCCGACCAATTAATAATTTTTAAAATATAAGAGAGACAGAGAGAAGAAATTAGGGCGAACGGCCAGGCTAAAATATTGGAGACTAAAGCCGTCATACCCGTCAGAAAGCCAGTTAGCATGACAAAGGGAATGATGGGCAGGATTAAGACGTTGGCTGGTAAAGCAACGAGAGAGACCAGACCAAATTTGTAAAAAATAAAAGGGAGGACGAATATTTGTGTTGATATAGTTGCCAAAATCAATTCTTTAAATTTGTATTTTGGAGTAATAAAAGAAAATCTTTTTTCTAGAATTGGTGAAACTAAAATCAAAGCGAGGGTAGAAAGAAAAGAAAGTTGAAAAGAAATATCGAAAACCAAAATCTTGGGATTGTGTAAAATCATAAAAAAACCAGCGAGCAACAAGGCGCGGGTTACATCATATAGTCGGCCAGTAGCTTTGGCTAAGAGAACAAGCAAGGCCATGATCGAAGCCCGCATGACCGTCGCCGAACCACCAGTCATAATCGCAAACAAAAAGATACCGAGGGCGCCGGCTCCGATCGCTCCAAATCTAGGTAGGAAAGATAAACTAGCCATGATTCCCTCTGCAACGATCGTGATATTGTAACCTGACAATGCGACGATATGGGAAACTCCCGCTTTTTGAAAATCGGTTTGTAGGTCCGAGCCAAGAGAATTTTTGGCACCGAGCAAGAGACCAGCCAAAAGAGACGATTCAGGCTCTTTAATCAAAGCATTAATCTTTTTAATAAAAAGATTCTTGAGAGCAAAAAGTTGTGTCCGAATAAAATTGCCATGTCCCGCTGAAATAATTTTTGTTTGCGCGAAACTGACTTTGTAAAAAATATCGTCTTTGGCGAGGAAACCAATATAATCAAAAGCACTTCCATTATCGGTAGTGAAATTTTCTGGTACTTCCAATTTGCCTTGTACTTGAACTAGATCACCATAATTTGCAACCGGGAAAAAATTTGTACTCACTAAGACTTTTCCTTCAACCTCTATTTCATCTATTTTATTTACCTCAATGACCAAATCAACACTGTTTTCTTTCAAACCTGGTTCGCTCGCGACAGTCCCTGTCAAAATTATTTTCTGTCCGACGAATTGTGAAATCGGGTCATCTAGTGATTTAAAATCTTTTATTTCATAGCGCAAAATTCCTAAACTCAACGCCAATAGAAAAATAGAAATCAAAATTATTCTGGTTTTATTCTCATCTTCAGTCAAAAATCTACCAAAGAAATAAATCGCAGTAGCAAGAATTAAAATAAAAGCACCAATAGAAAATCCGAGCTTGATGAATGAGCTGATCAAGACCCCCAGACTAAAACCAGCGACGAGTGAGTAGAACACCAGAGAATCCTAATAGAAAAAAGACTGATGAACAACTGTGGATAAAAACTAGTGTCCCCAGGAAGCAATTATTTCTTTTTCGTGTTCTGGACTAAGGGCTTTTTGGTATTTGACACCTTTGACTCCCTTAACCCTTTTTTCACATTCTGGCCAGGTTTGATCTTGATAAACGACACCATTTACCAGACTGAGATAAGAATAAGCTTTTTGACCAGAGCTGCTTTTTTTAGTTTTCTTTTCGGTCGAATGTCCTAAATCTAAGATATTAATTTTGTAGTCAGATAAAGGACCAGCATACAATTTTACTTTTTCACCACCCGCCAAGGCCGAAGCAATTTCATCACAGCGCTCATTCCCCGCCACACCAATATGCCCACCGACATAATTCCATTTTATTTTTTTATTTTGTGAAACAGTTGAAAGTTTCACCCATAAATCTTTATTCAAAACTTCGGTTTTAGTTTTAGTCTGCCAATTATTTTTCTGCCAGCCATGAATCCAACTGGTCATACCATTGATAACATATCTTGAATCAGTATAAACAAGGATTTCTTTCTTTTCTTTTTTGATTTCAGTCAGGGCTTTAAGAACCGCTGATAATTCCATCCTATTATTCGTCGTATCTTTTTCAAAGCCGCCAAGTTCTTTGACTTTTTCATTAGAAACAATCACCGCACCCCAACCGCCTGGTCCAGGATTACCTTTGGAAGCCCCGTCCGAAAAGATTGTAATTTGATTTGGCATAAGATGATTATATTACAAATGGCACAATATCCACAATCCTCAACCGAAGTTCATCAAAACCGCGGAAGGTGGATTTCTCGAAATTTGCGAGCAGTTCTATATGATCGCCGTTTTTCAACTCCCGACCAAAAGTATCAGTTTTCATGAAAAAACCAATCGCTTTAATGTTTCGTCCGCGGGAATTTTGGAAAATAAGTTCCAAATGATTATTTTCTTTACCAAACATTTTCACATTTTCGATTTTTATTTTCTCAAACAGAAAAAGTGGTTTGGGATTACCAACACCGAAGGGCGACATCCTTTCAATTAATCGATAATTTTCACTACTGACTTGATCAAGGTTAATCTTCATATCTTCATTCTGGATTTCAGCCTGAAAATTACCATCTTTAGTTAATCTCTTATAAGCCTCATTTAACTTTTCCTCGAGTAAATGAACTTTTTCTTGAATCACCGCAAAGCCACCAGACATGGAATGTCCACCGAATTCTCCGAGTATTCCCGTCTCAACTTCTCGCATCAAAGCCACCAAATCGACACTGCCATCGGAACGACAGGAACCTTTCAAGATATTCCCTCCGTCGCGACCCCATAAAAAAACTGGGCAACCATGATCGTCTTTTAAGGAATTGGCGACGAGACCAAGCAAAGATGGTTTCCAATCGGGATTACCAATCACCAAAACTTTCTTTTTCTCTTCTCCATCCGCTAATCTTTTTTCAATTATTTTTTTTATCTCTTTCGCCATCGCCGCCACCACACCCTTTCTCTCACTGTTTATCTTGTCCAGATGTCTGGCAAAAATGTCGGCTTGCGCTTCATCTTGAGTCGAAAAAAGATTAAAAGCATCTTCGGGATTGCCCATTCGCGAGGCGGCATTAATTCTGGGAGAAATGGTAAAGCCAATATCGTCTTCAGTAATTAAATTTTGATCAACTTTCAACAAGCGTAGGAGTTTCATTAAACCGATCCTTGGCGATTTGCGCAAAACTTTCAAACCATATGTGGCTAATGCTCTGTTTTCTCCAATCAGAGGAACCATGTCAGACAAAGTCGCGATGCCAACCATATCCAAAAACCATTTTTCAGCCCCTTTTTTCAAACCAAAATCTTTTTTTAAAAGAATTGCCTGCACAACTTTGTAAATCACCCCGCAGCCACATAAATTTTTAAAGGGATAATCACAATCTTCCCGTTTTGGATCAATAATGGCAAAAGCCTTGGGTAACTTTTCAGGTGGTAAATGATGATCAGTAATAATCAAATCAATACCAGCTTTTTTGATTGCTTCAGCTTCTGCTGTGTCGGCAATACCACAATCAATTGTGATGATCAGATCAACTTTTTGTTTAGCGAATTCTTTAACAGCCTCGTGATTAAGACCGAAACCTTCATTGTGCCGGTGAGGAATATAATTGGTAAAGTTTTCATAACCAATTTTTATAAATAAATCGTGGAGAACTACTGCTCCAGGAATACCATCAGCATCATAATCGCTATAAATAACTGTTTTTTCTTTTTTCTCAACTGCCAATAAAATACGCTCAACCGCTCGGTCCATATCTTTAAGTAAAAATGGGTCGAGTACATCACGATCATAATCTGGATTCAAAAATTTCTCGATTTCACTTTCATCCGTAATTCCCCTCTTTTCCAATAAAACTCGTAAAAATTCTGGGTATGGCATAGAGCTGATTATATGCTAAAATAAGCCAATGAACAAAGACCCCAACTGCATCTTTTGCAAAATCATCGCCAAAGAAATCCCGGCGACTATTTTATTTGAAAATGAAAATTTGATTGTGTTACAAGATATAAAGCCATCCGCACCAATCCACCATTTAGTTATTCCAAGAGACCACATACAATCAGTTGCACATTTAGAAGAAAAAAATAAAGACTTGATCGGTGAAATATTTTTAATCGCCAATGAAGACGCCAACAAGGTTGGCTTAAAAGGTTATAAAACAGTATTTAATGTCGGACGAGACGGCGGACAAGTGATTGATCATTTACACCTACACTTACTTGGAGGTTGGAGTAAAAGAGAAGATATCGAGAAAATGCCTAGTCCGAAGTTAGACAAATAATTATTCAATATTCTTCAACAACTCGCTGAATTTTTTGGAGTTTAGGCTAAGGTGACCGACGAGGAGACCCTGGACTTCACCGAGGTTAATTAAATCTTTGGCGTTGTCTGGACTGACCGAACCACCATATAAGATTGGGATACTAGTGCCAGAATCTTGACCATACATTTCCACTAAAATCTTTTTAATAAAAATAGAAATCTCGTGCAAATCGGTTGGTTTCATCGCCTCATCATCACCGCCACCAATCGCCCAAACTGGTTCATAGGCAATGATTAACTTTTTTAAATATCTTTTTTGAATTTTTCCTAGTGAATTTATAATTTGCTCTCGCAAAAACATTAAATACTCCCCGTGATCATCACGAGATTTTTCACCGAGACATAAAATCACTTTGAGGCCGGCTTTTAATGAAGCAATGACTTTTTGAGCAATCAAGATATCAGTTTCACCTAGCGCTCGTCTTTCGGAATGACCGATGATGACATATTCGACACCGGAACTCGTCAGCATTTTGGGTGAGACCTCACCAGTGAAGGAGCCAGCCTGCTCAATTGAGGCATCTTGACCACCAAACGCCACGACTTTTTGATGTTTGTGAGAGAAATCGGTAAGCCAAGGATACGGAATACACAAAACTGTTTTCACTTTCTTGGCCTGGCTTGCTACATGAACAGATTCTTGGAATAATTTATCGGCTTTTTCATAGGTATCCGGGTTCATTTTCCAATTAGCGACCAGTAGGACTTTATTCTTTTTCATAAGGAGAATTATAGCATTAAATATGCTAAAATATAATTAGAAATTATGTCGCGCATTTCATTCCCCAAAAACAAAAAAGGGTTCTCTCTGATTGAAAGTATCATCGCGATTGCGATTTTTGCTCTATTATCTGGAGTAATTTATCAAACTTCCGCTCTATTGACCAAAGGCATCGGCGCCTATCGAGAAAGTATCGCCGTTTCCAGTCTGGCCAGCCAATACATGGAAATTATCCACAATCTTCCTTATTCATCGATTGGTACAGTTAGTGGTAATCCCCACGGCACCCTACCCGACGAGCTTAGCAATGCCACCACTACGATCAACGGCTCAATCTATCAAATCTATTATGTCGTGAATTATATTGATAATCCTGCTGACGGCACGGCTTTGGCAGGGACGGATTTTGCTTCAAATGATTATAAACAAATAAAATTTTATGTTAAAAATCTAAACACCGAAAAAATATATAATTTCCTGACCAATATCGCCCCAAAAGGTTTGGAAAATTTGGATAGCGGTGGAGCGCTCGTGATTTCGATCCTTGATTCAGTTGGACAGGCGGTGCCAAATGCCAATGTAGAAATTTCAAACACGATTTTGTCACCAAATATTAATCTATCGAGAATGACCGACAGTAGTGGCCGTTGGATTGAAGTCGGTCTGCCAAATAGTGTCGAGGGTTATCATATCGCTACCACCAAGACTGGCTATTCCAGCGATCAAACCTATCCCATCACGATTAATAATCCCGATCCCATCAAGCCAGACTCAACTGTTGTGAACGGTCAGATTACTGAAATCAGCTTGAGTATCGATCAATCTAGCGACTTATCTTTTCAGACCCTGAATCAAAGTTGTGAGCCACTCGCTAATATCGATTTATCAGTTCAAGGAGAAAAATTGATCGGTCGACCAGCTGTTTTGAAGTTTGATAATAATTACTCTTCAAACTCATCAGGGATTGTCGCCTTAAATAATATTGAATGGGATAATTATTTTTCTGATTTAGTGGAAGATACTTATATGATCTATGGTTCTTCACCAATTCAACCAATCACCGTTTCACCAAATACCGAACAAAATATTTCTCTAATTCTTGGACCAAAAACTGACCACGCTCTCTTAACAATAGTCCGCGACAGCGCGACGGGTAATCCAATCGAGGGAGCAACTGTCACACTCGAAAACACTAGTCCAAACTTTGATCAAACAAAAGTTACTGGTGGCAGTATTTGGTCCTCAAACAGTTGGTCGGGAGGGAGCGGACAAACAAATTTTGTCGTGACTAATAAATATTTTGCTGACGACGGGCAAATCAGTACGGACATAGTACCAGAGGCTTTAAGATTATTGAGTTATGATCAAGGAGTGACTTATGCTTCGAACGGAGCTTTAATTTCTTCCATTTTTGATACCGCCACCGCCTCGACTTCTTATGCCACACTGAGCTGGCAACCAACTTCGCAAGATCCAGAAACGTCAATAAAATTCCAAATTGCTACGGCCGATGAAAATACTGCGACCACCACTTGGAATTTTATTGGTCCTGACAGCACCACCGAAAGTTTTTACACTTCATCTGGGACAGCCATTAATAATCCATCAGCTAGGTATATTCGTTATAAAGTATATCTACATACTGATAATCCAAATAAAACCCCGGCCCTTACTGGCGTTAATATAAATTATATTTCAGGTTGCTTTACGCCAGGACAAGTCTTTTTCCCAAGTCTGGTATCAGATCTGGGTTATCAACTAACAATTAGTGCCGATGGTTATGTCAGCCAGAATATTAGTAGCTTGGAAATTAGCGGTTACACGACTGAAGAAATCTTGTTAAATAAAATATGATCTGGAAATTAGAACAAAAAAATAGAGCCTTCACTCTAGTCGAAACAATCGTCACAATTGCGATTTTTACTATTCTAGCGATGGGTGTGACGACTTTGTTTACGCATATTTTCGTCGACTCCCGAAACAAAAATTTGACCTTAGATGATCTCGATCGCACCAGACTCATCGCTAATACTTTCACCAATGAAATCCGCATTGCCTCCGTCGGCAATGATGGAGCCTATCCGATCACCCAAGCCGACGATACTGAAATTATTTTTTATTCGAATTATAAACAAGCTGATGGTATTGTCGCCCGTTTTCATTATTATCTATCAGATCAAACTTTGTATAAGGGAATCACCTTGCCGACCGGCGACCCTCTCATCTATCAAGGTGCCCCCGAATCAATCAAATCGGTCCAAGAAAATATCGCTACCACCAGTTTACCAATTTTCTTTTATTATGACGGCGATTATACTGGCAGTTCCACTCCGCTCATTCAACCAGTTAACATTAATGATATTAAATATGTCCGCATCGACATCATGGGAGTCAGTGCGGGATCATCAATTCGTAATCTAAAAGAAAATTTAGGAAATTAAAAAATGAAAATTAAATTTAGAAAAAATAATCAGGCCGGCTACACCATTGTCTATCTTCTGGTAATTATTTTTATTTTCTCAGTGATGATGTTTCCCATCATTGACGCTCTAACTATTCGCTTGCGAGTAATTCGCTCGGGAATTGATAAGGAGCAAGCTTTGCAAATCGCCGATGCCGGAATAAATTATTATCAATGGCGCCTGGCGCATTTTCCAACTGATTATCAAGATGGTACTGGTGAAGCTGGTCCATATCTCCATGACTATATTGATTTCGACACCCAAGAAACTGTCGGCCAGTTTAGCTTAGAAATCACTCCGCCAGAAATTGGCTCCACCATTGTCACGATTGAATCCACCGGTTGGACCAATCATAATCCCAATGTTAAAAGAACAGTCACGGTTCGCTATGGTGTGCCGTCACTCGCTAAATATTCTTTTCTCAGCAATGCCGTTGTCTGGATTGGTGATACCGAGTCAGTAACGGGAGAAATGCAAAGTAACAACGGTATTCGTTTTGATGGTACAGGTAATGCTCCGATCCAATCGGCCAAAGAAACTTATACTTGTTCCAGTGGTCAAGGTAGCCCCTGCCCCACTACTCAAAACGGAGTTTGGGGAAGCGCAACGCAAGCGGTGAAAAACTTTTGGCAATTTCCAGTACCGGCTGTTGATTTTTCTTCTTTAACTGCCGACTTAGCTGATATGAAAAATCTCGCCGAAGATGCAGGTATCTATCTTCCCCCATCCAACAAAAAAGGTTATTCGCTGGTCTTTAATGCCGACGGCACAGTTAGTGTCTATAAAGTGACCAGTGTCAGCGCCCATGCGACGGGCCGAGATGTGAACGGCGTCTATCACAGTGAAGACATCAATTATAATAATCGTGATTTACAATTTACTCAAAATATTCCTGATAACGGCATAATTTACATCGAAGACAAAACTTGGGTGGAAGGAATAGTAAACGGTAAGGCGATGGTGACGGCCGCAATCTTGCCTTACTCTGCCTCTATCGCTCCGACTATTTATATTCCCAACAATATTACCTATTTAGAAAAAGATGGAACTCACACTCTCGGTCTCTTGGCCCAAAAAGATCTTGTTATCACCTATGGAGCTCCGACTGATTTAGAAATTAATGCCGCTTTAATCGCGCAAAACGGCAGTACGCAATTTTTCTACTACCCTGGTAATATTAAAAATTCCATCACGGTTTACGGTTCAATCATGACTTACGGCCAGTGGACTTGGTCCTGGGTGGACAGCTCGGGTGCAGTCACTTCTGGCTATCAAAACACCAATTCTGTGTATGATAAAAATCTTTTGTTCAGCCCACCCCCTAGTTTCCCTCTCTCGTCTTCAGGTTATCAACAAATCGATTGGAGGAGTAATTAACCTCCCACCACTTCAAGACAACCTCCCCTAACCCCTCCTTAACTAAGGAGGGGAAGAGAAAGAAAATAGCCTTAGAAATAGGGCTATTTTTGTATTTGCTTGACTTTTGGGTTTAAATATGCTAGTATTATAGGTAGCTACGAAACAGCACACAACAGAGAGCTCTGTACGGGAGATACACAATGCACACGGCGATTGTAATCATTCTTGTGGTAGTTCTTGGGGGACTGATGGTCATCGATGCGACGATCACGCTGGCAAACAAAACCATCATCAAAAACCAAAGGAAAATTATCGAACTCCTGGAGGAGATCAAGGGTAAGGGTTGAAACCGCCAGCAAGCGGAACAAAAAGAGAACTGGGCGCTTGCAGAGGCGGTTTTCTTTTGCTTAATTTTTTAACTCTTCGACAATTTTTAAGACAACCTCATCAATATTTTTATCAACCTCATCATTCCAAAATCTAATTACTTTTATATCCAGACTTTCAAAATACTCCGTTCTCTCTTTATCATACTCTTGATTTTCTAAGTGTTGATTACCATCGAGTTCAACCACTAACTTCTTTTCTGCACAATAAAAATCGGTGATAAAATGACCGATGCTGTGTTGCCTCCTAAAACCATAACCCAGATTATTATTTCTTAATCTACTCCAAAGTATTTTTTCATGGGGTGTTGAAGTCTTCCTTAAATCCTTTCTGACCTGTCTAAAATATTTTAAATTATGAACATGTCTGATCATGGCGCATAGATTCTACCAAAGAACACAACCTCCCTCAATCCCTCCTTAACTAAGGAGGGAAGGAGGCCCAACTCAAACTGCGTTACTCTTTCACCTCCCCTCCTCAGCTGAGGAGGGGCTGGGGGAGGTTGGAGGAGTAATTAAATACTATCCATCACCGAGTAGATTGGCGTGACCATCGAGAGAGCAAAGAAACCGACCGCGGCACCAATGATTACCATCAAAATTGGTTCGATAATAGTTGATAAATCTTTGGTTCTTTCTTCCACATCGTTTTCATAAAAAACAGCTACTTCCCCAAGCATCGAAGCCATATTACCAGTTTCTTCACCCACACTCATCATTTCACCAACGAAGGTTGGATAATAAACCGCATTATTCATAAAAACGCTCGAGATCGGCTCACCTTTTTCCACCACCGCAATTGCTTCTTCAATCACTTTTCGATAGAAATGATTACCGACAATATCTTTGGTGATGCGCAAGGATTCGGCAATCGGCACACCAGCAACCAACAGCGATGAGAGGGTTCGAGACACTCGAGCGGCATTGGCTTCCCTGATCAGGTCACCAATCAAAGGCAATTTGATAACTATCACGTCTCGCAATCTTTTGCCGATAGCTGTTTTGCCAGAGAAATAAAAACCGAGGACAATTACGATCAAAATTAAAATAGTCAGAAACCAATGACCAGTTAGAAAATCACTAATAAAAATAATTATCTTGGTACTCATCGGCAATTCGGTATTTAATTCCTTGAAAGTCTCAGTAATTCCCGGCACCACAAAAATAAACATTAAAATACCGACCACGATCATCACGGAAATAATGACGGCAGGATAGATCATCGCCCCTTTTACTTTCTTTTGTAATTTATAAGTCTTGTCCATTTGTAAGGCGACATTGGCCAAAGATTCCGATAAATTTCCGCTTTCTTCGCCCGCCTTGGCCATTGAAATAAACAAATTAGAAAAAATATTTGGATAAATTTTCAGCGCTTCACTTAAGGTCTTACCCTTTTTTATTTCCAAATTAATTCCTTCAATAGTGGTTTTGAAGCGACCCTCTCTGCTTTGACGTTCGATAACCGACAGCGCACGACTGAGTGACAGACCAGCCTTGGTCATAGAAGATAAATTTTTTGCAAAAGAAATTTTCTGGGCGGTCGAGATATTTCCCAAGAAACTAAAGACTTTATAAAAATATTTCTGCCATTTTACTTGGCCGATTTCTACGGCTGAAATCAACATTGCACCGTCAGCTTTCAGTTCATTATACAAACTAAATTTACTCTGGGATTCTTGAATTCCCTCATACTTTTCGCCATTATTTCTGATTGCCTTAAATTTAAACTTCATTTATTCAGAAATTACTCGCAAAACCTCTTCGATCGTCGTTACTCCTTGCACCGCTTTAAAAATACCATCTTCGAGCATGGTCATCATACCCTCTTTTTTGGCTTGCTCGTTTATGACACTATCTGGCTCACCTTTGACCACCAAATCTTTGACCGTTGGAGTCATTTTTAGGACTTCATTAATACAAACTCGCCCACTGTAACCATCTTTTGATTCGGTCGATTCTTTGGGTTTGTAAAACGGAATCGTTTCAAAAGTATCTTTTTCGTCAACCACTTTTTCTTTTTTCAAGAAAGTCAAAACTCGATCTAAATCAATAGTTTTTGATAGAGAAGCAATTTCGGATTTAGATAAGAAATATTTTTCTTTTTGACCGCTCAATTTTCGCAATAAACGCTGAGCAATAATCACTTTGGCTGTTGAGACAATCAAAAACGGCTCGATTTTCATATCAATTAAACGGGGCATAGCACCCGCCGCTGAATTGGTGTGTAAAGTCGAAAGCACTAAGTGACCAGTCAAAGCGGCGTTGATGGCCAAGGACGCTGTCTCATTGTCACGAATTTCTCCCACCATGATAATGTCAGGGTCCTGACGCACTAGGGAGCGCAAACCATTGGCAAAAGTGAAACCGATTTCGGGTTTAACCTGGGTTTGATTGATGCGGTTCATCTGATATTCTACCGGGTCCTCGATAGTTGAAATATTCACATCAGCAGTATTAAGAATGTCGAGTAAGGTGTAGAGAGTAGTAGTTTTTCCTGAACCAGTCGGACCAGTCGTCAAAATCAAACCGGTTGTCTGTTTGATAGCTTCATGTAAATCTTCGAGTGCCGCCCCGTGAAAACCCATCGCTTCCAAAGTAAAGCCCGAAGCATTCTCGCGTAAAAGACGCATCACCGCCTTCTCACCGAAATAAGTTGGCAAAATGGAAACACGGAAAGAAACTTTCTCATCATTGATTTCAATTTTAAATCGGCCATCTTGAGGTAATCTTTTTTCATCCAATTTCAAGTTGGCTAAAACTTTGATACGGGCAATGATACTGGTCGCCACGCTTTTTGGTAAGACCATGGCGTCGTGCAAGATACCGTCAATACGATAACGGACTAATAATTCTCTTTCTAGAACCTCGATATGAATATCAGAGGCATTTTGCAAGATCGCATGTTTTAAAAGTGTGTCTAAAATTCTTATGACCGGTAAATCCTCCGCTAATTTTTTTAAATCTTCAGCGCCATTATTTCCGCCTCTTCCCTCAATCAAATTTTGTAGGGCGGTGGCATCCTTCTGGATAATCTCACCAAATTCCGCATGTAAACTTTTTTGATATTGAAGAAGGCCGCTTTTGATCGAGTCTCCGTCCGTCAATCTTGGTAAGATTTTCAGGCCGACTTTCTTTTTAATAAATTCAATCGATGATAAGTCTTTGGTATCAAGCATGGCCACTTCCAAAGTATCGCCAAGCTGACGGAAAGCGACCGCATTATTCTTTCGAGCAACTGGTTCAGGAATTAAGGCTAAAACCGCGGGATCAATTTTTTGATTTTTAAGACTGACAAAGGGAATACCGAGGACATAAGCCTCTGCGCGCCGAAAATCGTTCTCACTAATTTTGCCATTATTAATCAAAACATGCCCGGCGGTTAATTTATTTTTACTTTTACTAGCTTCGGCAACAGCTTGATCATAATCCGCCTCGGAAATTAATCCCGAGTCTAAAAGAAAATCTTTCAACTGCTTTTCTTGAACGATCATTTACAATTATTATACCGCAAATCTCCCGCTCAAGCAAAATAGAATCTATCTTTCGATGATCGCATCATCATCCTGCACTACCGTCGTCGTCGCGACATTAATACAGTTTTCAAAGACATTAGGGTTTAAAGTTGATGTCGCCACCTGAACAGACACTATCTTTTCTCCGACGGTAGTAAATATTTTACTTTGAGTGTTTGGTCTACCACTTGCATCTGTGTAAGTATTATCGCTCTTATTTGTGAATTTCCATCTTTTCTCCATGTTTTGAAAGTCTGGTAGGACTGTAGAACTTACCTCCCAAACAGTGTTAGTATTCAACATAACTGTGGAACTTGAAACTGGGGTGAGTCTGACCGAGCAGGCAACTGATGGAAGTACTATCTCATCGTCTGGGTAAATATAAATTCCTGTACCACAAACTGGTGAAGTACATCGGCTTGTTCTATTTCCCCCACCACCGTCATAGCTACTGACGGTACCTGAACAACCAACAGCAATAGAATTTCCTGCACTATCTCTGACTGTGGTCGTGGCGTAATAATTACTTCCGCCGGAATCATAACTCCTTGTAACCGATGTGACATTACCAGCGGTCGATGGGGCATTACTGAAATTCCAGGAATAACTATATGGAGCGACTCCACCTTTTACATCATAAACTGACCAAGTAACATCTAATGGCGCCTTACCGCTGGTAGGACTAACCCTGCAGGACGCACTGAGGCCTAGGTTCGGCGCACTACAAGCTGTAAAATCTGGAGCTTGATTTGGAGCTTTTACATTACACCTCCACCACCATTTATTATCTGATCGTAAAGCGGCTGCTTGCACCACCTCTGAATCTGTACCACACAAATAATTTGCTGGAGCGGTTGCTGTTGGCGTACTAGTAGCTGAGCCACAAGTACCATATAAGACTGGGGCGTAACAAGAAACTACTGAGGTGCCTTGGGTACAAGTCCAGTTCCATTTTGCATTGGCAACGGTTGGTGTATTCGGACTACCAATATTACATGGAATGGTGATGGCACTCGCAGTTGAAAAACTGGAAGTAGAGATACGATAATCAGACCAACCACAGGAAGCTACCGTACCAGAACTCGTATTTTTAGTGGCCGAACAATAATCGTGCAGACCACCCTCACTACGACAAGTCCAGGTCCAACCATTACCGGCGCTTTGAAAATTCCACAATAGAGCATGAGTACATAAATCTGGAGAACTGCTTAAACTACTTAAAGTTTGGCCGTCATATGTCGGATTACAAACTCCTCCTTGTGGGGCGGTACACCAAATCGCTGGGCCGGTTGCTACCGCTGATGAAGCCGCGCAATGATATCCTTCCGAAGTAACCATCGAGGCTTCGTACCAATCATGATTAGTTGTAAGTGGAGCAGTTACTCGATACGGACCAAAAGTAGTCGATTCCCAAATGTGTCCCAAATCATTGACGTAAACCGAACCCAAAGATTGACCGGCCATTCTTATTTCTCCAGCATATTCAACCCCGTTACGACAAGTCGGACAAGAAGCCGTTCCCATCATTTCAATAACGGCGGTGGCTGGACAAGTACCCTGATTGCCACTTGGTCGCATGGTAAACCAAACTGTCGAGATCGTCTGTTCTTTATCAGCAAAAACTTTTGTCACATCAAAGAGGGAAACCAAAACCGACACGACAATTGAGAGGATTAAGAAAATCACACCCAAGACTAAATTAATTTTTCTTTTATTTTTAACATAGACCGCGAGCAAAATCAGAGCGATCATTCCCAAGATAATTCCCGACCAAGTTAAAATATCCTCTAGTTTATTTGACTGAGAATAAACCTTGGCCTGAGTCAGCTCGATTTTTTTGGATTCAAAGACTTCGCCGTTTGCCTTATCTTTAAAATTTAGGGTTAAAGATTTAATCATGGTTTTTTCTGGCATTTCAAATTCTGAAAAATCTGCCTGACTTAATTCAGACAGCATCACATCTTGAGAAAAACTCACCAACTGACCATCAGATTTTTCAAAGACAGCTTCAACGGTTCCCTGTTGTCCAGCAGTCCACTCAAAAGCAATGGTCTCGACATTCAAATCAACCTTCTGATTTTTTTTGTAAAAATTTGTCTGGGTTTGCACGTCACCGATTCTGGCCATAAAACCTTGAACCCACCAGCGAGCGATAATTTTATTTGCTACAACTTCACCTTTATTATTTTTTATTATCACTTCGACTTGATAAGGAAAGGGCTTTATTCCCGACCAAGGTTTTAAATCTATTTTGACAATATTACCTGAAACAACAAGTGGTAGTGCTGAATATTCATAGACCGGCTTGTCAGATTCTAATGAAAATACTTTTGTCTCAGCTGTATATTTCAAACCAGAATCAAGAGCTTTTTTCAAAGCAACATTTTTATCTAAGGATATAACAATAGATGGAGTCTCGGTTTTATCAATCAACTGCCCCGCCATGAGAAAATCATCGCCCTTGGAAGTTCTAAAGCTGGCTTCGATTTGACCAAGAAAAGACCCTGATCCCTTTAGGGCAATAGGCGATTTCGTATAATCGAGGCCAATATTTTTATACTCGCGATCAGAAACGACAAAACGCACAAAATAATTACCAGAAACTAGACTAGGTGGCAAGATATACGAAACCTTTCCAGTCATTACCTCACTTGGTGCAATTTTACTTACAATTCCCGTCGTGTTGGTAACATAGGTAAGCGGTGAGAATAGGTCGCCCTCTGTCGCCAATTTGTCACCACGATAAATTTCCAGACGGTATTCCAAATTGTCAATAAAAACTGAACGATTGTTAACTATTGAATAATCTAAATTTAATTCTATAGTAGTTGTAGACACCTCAGTAATAGATACGGTGAGGGGTGGGAGATTACTGTCGGCCAAGCAAGTCGAGGTGACAGTAAGCAAGAATAGAGCAGACAAAACTAGAAGAAATTTTTTCATATTTAAATTATTTTATAAAATATTATGACTAAATTATATCACCATAAGGATTTGACAGCAACAATAGATTTGCTATAATAGATAAATGATGTAGTTCGCCCAAAAGCGGACTTATTTTTTACCAAAATTATCGTTAATAAAATAAAAATATGGTTGATTTAAAAGTCTTAAACGCGGTTTTAGAACAATTAGAACAAGAGCGCGGAGTGCCAAAAGAGAAAATGATCGAGGCGATCGAAATGTCTATGGCTACCGCTTATAAAAAAGAGTATGGCAAACGCGGACAAATTATCCGTGCCAAATTTGACTTGAATACCGGAAAAACCGAATTTGAACAAGTAAAAGTCGTCGTGGAGAAAGATAAAGTCGTCATGCGTGAAGAAAATGAGATCAAAGAATACGTTCCGGAAAAAGAAGATGATGAGGTAGTATATTTCAATCCCGAGCATCATATTCTGTTAGAAGACGCTCAAAAGATTAAAAAAGGAGTCAGCGCCGATGAAGAAATTGTCTTCCCTTTGGAAGCTAAAGAAGATTTCAGCCGAATTGCGGCTCAAACCGCTAAACAAGTCATCATTCAAAAGCTTAGAGAAGCAGAAAAAGTCTCAGTTTTGGGTGAATACGGCAAAAAAGAGGGTGAAATTGTCACCGGTAGCGTTCAAAGAATGGAGCGGGGTAATATTTTCATCGATATGGGCCGAGCGACCGCGATTTTGCCTTATGAAGAGCAAATTCCTGGTGAAAGATACAAACAAGGCGAGCGAGTTCGCGCTTATTTATACCGTGTAGAAGAGACTCCAAAGGGTATTTTCCTAAAATTATCTCGTTCTCATCCAAAATTCCTCGAGGAATTATTCAAAAGTGAGGCGCCCGAAGTTGCCAATGGTACCGTGGTAATGAAAGCAATTGCGCGCGAGGCTGGTTCTCGTTCCAAAGTCGCGGTTTATTCTAGTGATGCTCACATTGATCCAGTTGGTTCTTTGGTTGGTCAGCGCGGTGTCCGTGTCGCGACCGTCATGAGTGAACTTGGTGGTGAAAAGATTGATATTATTGAATGGTCCGATGATGCCAAGAGATTCCTGGAAGATGCCCTGTCCCCCGCCAAAATATTAAATGTGGAAATGAATGAAGTCGAAAAGAAAGCGGTCATCGAAGTTTCCCCAGATCAGCAATCACTCGCGATCGGTAAGGGTGGCCAAAACGTCCGCCTCGCCGCTAAATTAACCGGCTGGAAAATTGATATTAAATCAAATCAGATTACTGAAGAAGCTGTGGCTGAGGAAGTGAAGTAAATCCACCACCTCCCCCTCGCCGACTCGGGTACTCCTCCTTAAACAAGGAGGAGAAAGGGGACCTAGAATTTTACGTTCCCTTTCCCCGCCTTGGTTAAGGCGGGGTGGCCATTCTGATGGACGGGGCGGTTGTGTTTTTTACATAAAAAAATAGGCGGGGTCGGTGCTCACAACACCTCCCCACCCTTTTGCGCCCTGGGCGCTCAGCACCCCTTCTTCGCCAGCATCCTAGCCGCCGCCCTGACAATCGATTGTGCCAGCGAATTGACCAATTCTTCGATGAAGTACAAGAACAGCCAGCTCACACACCAGAAGAAAACTCCGCTGAGACAACCGGACACCAAGAACGAGAGCGACATGCCAAAGTTCGCACCAACTGATTCAACGGAAACCAAGACGCCGCCAGTGGTCGTACGACTTGCTGCGATCGATGTCAATTCGTTCGCTAAGCAGAATGCGACCACACAAAACGCCATCACTATGGCGACAATTACCTTCCAGCTCTTCATCTGAATCCTCCAAGGTTAACTGCCCAACTGACAACGAACCAAAACTATTCAAATAGAAGTATAGCACCTTTAATTTTATTTGTCAACCCTATTTTTTCCCCATATTTTACGCTATAGTATCCTCTATCGTAGTTTATTTATTAGCGTTTATTAATAATTTAGATAAAAAGTATGAATAATTCTCTCATTTTTGCTTTGATCGGTTCGATTGTGGCTATCGCCTACGGACTTTTCTTGGCGAGAACAATTTTAAAAAAGAGCGCCGGTAATGAACGCATGCAAGAAATTGCCAAAGCGATTCAGGAAGGTGCCAGTGCTTATTTGAATAAGCAATACAAAACTATTGCCATTATTGCGGTTGTTTTGTTTTTAATAATCGGTTTTGTTAAACCACTTGGTTGGACCATGGCCATCGGCTTCGTCGTTGGTGCCGTTCTATCAGCCCTCGCTGGTTACGTCGGTATGAACGTTTCGGTTCGTGCCAATGTTCGCACAACTGAAGCGGCTAAGGGTGGCCTAGATCAAGCCCTATCTGTCGCTTTCAAAGGAGGAACAGTCACCGGACTTTTGGTGGTTGGTCTAGCTTTACTTGGCGTCACTGGCTTCTACATTTTAAGCAAAGGTAATGTCACCGCCTTAATCGGTCTCGGTTTCGGTGCTTCCCTTATTTCTGTTTTTGCTCGATTAGGTGGAGGAATCTTTACCAAAGCGGCCGATGTCGGCGCTGATCTTGTCGGAAAAATTGAAGCAGGAATTCCTGAAGATGATCCAAGAAATCCTGGCGTAATTGCTGATAACGTGGGAGACAAT